>Ga0070707_100001149_pt1 | contig 25999 bp, 19 predicted proteins | sample KBSK5502metaG_FD_65468 | JGI IMG/M metagenome (GOLD analysis project Ga0070707, IMG submission 65468) | Corn, switchgrass and miscanthus rhizosphere microbial communities from Kellogg Biological Station, Michigan, USA - KBS K5-50-2 metaG | ecosystem: Host-associated > Plants > Roots >...
CGGCGATTTCGCTGTAGAACAGGGCGGGGCGCGGATGCACCCTGAACACCTGCGCGCGCGCCCGGGAATAGCCCACCGAGTCTCCCCCGAGGAAGGCGGTCGCCCCGAGCAGCGCCCAGGCCTCGATCGACGTGGAGTCCACCGCAAGGGCACGCGCCGCCGCCGCGCCCGAGGAGTCGTATTCCTCGGCGTCGAGGTACATGCGCCCGAGCAGCACATGCGCCGGCACGAGCGCGGCATTGGCGGCAAGGCTCGTCCGGAGCGCGGCCGTCGCTTCCGGATTCCCCTCGAACGAGAGGACCCGCGCCAGTCCGAGGAGAGCGCGTGGATTTCCCGGCGCGACCTCGAGTGCGCCGCGATAACTCGCACGCGCTTCGGGGGCATTGTACTTGTCGAGGAAGAGGTCGCCGAGCCGGATTCGCGGCTCCACCGCCGCCGAATCACGGGCCACGGCGGCATCGAAGGCGCGAAGCGCGGCCTTGAACGCCTGCGGATCATCGGTACCGAGCAGCACATAGGCGCGCCCGACCGCCGTGAGATCATCCGCTGACCATCCGGTCTGGTCCCGCTCATACGCGGAAACCAGCGCCTCTGCTCGCCGCTCGGCAGCCGAGGCATTACCCCGCCGGGCGGACAGCTCGGCGAGTGCGGCCTCCGCCGTCCGCCGGTCGCTCGAGCGCGCGCGGATCGCCACGGAGAACGCCGAATCGGCGGCGGCGAGATTCCCGCTCAGCATGAGCACTTCGCCCAGCGGCACGGCAAGTGAAGGTCCTCCCGCGCGCGCCATCCTTTCCGCCTCGGCGAGCCGCCCGGCCTCCGCCAGTGCGCGCACCCGCGCGGCGGGCGAGCCACCGTCCTGCGATGCGGCGCAGGCAAGCCCGACCAGTAGACCCAGGGCGACCGTGCGCGTGGCGGCTCTCACGGCTTGGGCGCTCCCGCCGCGCGGATCGCGGCCGTCCTGGTGGCGATCTCGAGCAGCAGCCGCTCGAGCTCGCGGTCATAGGCCGCGGAGTCCATCATCCCCTTCCGTCGCCGGAGTGCATCCACCTGTCCCTCGAGTGCCCGGCGCTCGGCCCACAGGACGGCGATCCTGGGATCGGAGGGCGCGGCAGCGGTGCCGAATGCCACGGTTCGGGCGAGCACGGAATCGGTGAGCTGGGCCTGCTCGGTCGCGAGGAGATTGCGTCTCTCGTATCCACGGGCCACTTCGCCCTTTGCCCAGGTGAAGGCTTCGAAAAGCGAAATCCTCCCGTCCTTGTCGCCGTCGGCGGCGTCCGACGTCAATCCGCGGGCGAAATGCTCCGCGAAGGTGGTCTCGTTCCGCTGCATGGCGCTCTTGGTCGCCGTGATGATGACCCTTCCCGGCCCGGCAAGGGCCGCGAGGAAGTCCCCGCTCGCGCTTCCGGCGTTCACCAGGACCACGGTGCGACCGTCCAGCCCCTTGAGCCATCCGGCAAAGTCGCTCGCCATCACATCGGGGCCGGGCAGGTTGAATCGCGACTGGGGGCCTTCTCCGCTTCCGTGTCCTACCAGCAGAATGAAAACCAGATCGCCTGCCACCGAGCGTCGCGCGAGCACCGCGAAGCGGGCCGACAGGTTCTCGCGGGTCGCGCGGGCCTGAATCCGTGCCGGATCACGAGAAGGATCTTCGCCGAGATACATCAGACCGGAGTCCGCGGCCCCCCAGCGTCCTTTCGCGGCGTCATAGATCATCGCGGCGGACGAGTCGAACAGCCGGGCAAAGCGCGGCTCGCCCGAGAGTCCCGTCACCAGCAGGACGTAGGTGGCGCCACCCTGCGCGCGAGCGGGCGCCGCCGCCGCCCCGACCCCGATCAGCAGTGCGAAGAGGACGCGCCTCATGCGAGCCCTCGCCAGCGGCGGTAGCCCCATTCGCTCCCCAGAAGTCCCACGAGTAGCAGGAAGACGATCGGCATGTCCCAGAGATCTCGCGATTCCCGCACCGTCACCCCGCTGTCCGTGAAGACGACGTCTTCGACGAGGCGGCCGGCATCAGCGAGCGGGTAATAGCGTCCGCCCGTTTCGCCCGCGATCCGGCGGAGCAGCGACGAGCGCAGCTCGGCCTGCTCAACGTCTGCGCCGTAGTCGTCCACCAGCAATGCCGCCGCCGATGCGCGCGTGGTGTCCTTGCCGCGATGCGCATCTCCGTCGATCCGGTACATGCCCATCTCCTCCGCCACGAAACGCCCCTCGTAGGCACCGTCCTCCTTGAGGGTCCAGGAGAGAGGTACTTCCACCAGACGGCCCGCGGGTGTCGTGACTCTCGCCGTGACCTGGGCGTCGTTGGATTCGAGATAGGCCTCATCCACCACGCGGGCCCGGAGCATGACGGGCTCTCCGGGGCCCACGCGGCTCGGGCTGGCGCTCAGCTCTACGCGATCGGGCACCTCATCGACCGACCACCGCAACAACTGACGCCAGAGCGCCTCATGGGTCTGGTCCTCGAGCGGGATATTCGCGTGCATTTGCCAGAGCCAGGTGTCCTGCACCCCGAACACGGCGGCGGTTCCGCGGCCAAAGCGCTGAACGGCGAGGACGGGAACGTCGCTTCCGCCCGTCCGGCCGGAGAGCAGCGCCGTTGCGCCGGGCTTGAGGGAGCCGAGCCGGTTGACCGAGGTCAGCGGCGGCAACGAATCCCATCGCGCGGCCGCGGCCTCCGTCGCGCCGAGTTGCAGCGCGGGGTGCAGCCGGCCCGCCGCCGTTGCGTGGATCGTGAGCTCGGCAGGGGCGAGTCCGGTCGCCGCGGGGGTGGGCGCATCGAGATTGACGGGAAGCACCTCCGCCAGCGGCGTCCCGGCGTAACCGCCCTCGGCGAACGCGGCCCGGCCCCCGAGCGCGATCAGTCCACCTCCCCGGCGACTGACGAAATCTGCCAGCATTCTGAGCTGGTCCCCGGTAAAGAACGACGCTTCGATACTTCCAAGCACCAGCGCGCGATAGCGAAAGAGATCCTCGCGCCGGGTGGGGAACCCGCCGACCAGCTCGGTGCTGTCCTGCACGCCGAGCCGCAGGAATTTCCCCTTGGCGCTGCGGAGCATCGCGACCAGCGAGAGTGCCGAGTCTCCCGCAACCGCACGGCGGAGGAACGCGAATTCCGGCCGGGGCTCGCCCTCGAGATACAGGATGCGCTCGGGTCCGGGACGGACGCGGAGAACCGAACGGGACTCGTTGTTCTCGGTGACGATCTCTCCGGCGGCTGGGCGCACCCGGAAGGTGAGGCGGTGAGGACCCTCGGTCATCGGGGGGAGCCGTAGCCTGGTCCGCGCAACGTCGCCGGTCTTCGGCGCTTCGATTTCACGCTCGACGACCACCCGTCCCTCGTCTTCCGCAGTGATCACCACCGTGCTGCCACCCAGCCCGCGGATCCGGACCACGACCTCGGCGAGGATCCCGGCACCCGCCAGCGCACTGGCCGGAAGGGAGACCCTCTCGATGGCGAGATCCCTGGCAAAGCGCTCGCGCCCCACGCCGACGGTGTAGACGGGCACCTTCCGACCCTTGAGCGCGAGGAGCGGCGCGGTCAGATCAGCTGCGGAATTGTCCGCGCCATCCGTCACCAGCACCATCCCGGCGAGTGGAACACCGGCAAGCTCCAGGCGCGCCGCATCGAGGGCGGCGGCGAGATTGGTGCGCGTGCCCGCTCCGACCAGGCCGCGGGCGTTGCCGAGGGGACCGGCATCGGCGGCAAAGCGGAAGAATCGGAGCACGAATTTTTCGCCGAGTCGCCGGGTCAGCGATTCCGCCGAGTCGCCGAATACGTGGCGCACCGCGTCCAGGCGAGACATCCCATCGAGATCGGCCAGCCGCATGCTCCGGGAGTCGTCGAGGAGGACTCCCAGCACGTTCCGCTGCGGGACCGCGCTGGAGAGGAGCAGGACGGGACGGAAGACACAGACGGCGAGAATCAGACAGGCCGTGGCCCGGAGTGTGCCCAGGACGATCCGATCGCGACGCGGAGTTGCAGTGCGTACCCCGCGCAGGGAAATCACCAGCAACACGAGGGCGGCGGCCAGGCCCGCGATGATCAGCGCGGATGGGAATACCGGCGCCAGCGACAAGTCCCCCCGCCGGAAGAGGTGGGGCGAGTATTTGAAGAGAAAGGTGGCGACCGATTCCACAACGCGTTCCACAGCTGGTTCCCCTTAGGACCGACGCGAGGCGGCCCGGCGGGGTTTCGTTCCCGGGGGGCCCCTTTCATCATCTACGAATGGCGCGGGGGACCTGCTGGCGGGCGGCCGCGCGCGGGGTGAGATTCTGCCGGGAAGTCCTCCGCCCGCCCGGACCGCTAGAGAACCCGGAGGAGGTACTCCAGGCTCAGCGACGCGGTCCATAACCGGGAGTTATCCAGGGGCGACGTGGGCAGCGCGCCGGAATCCACCAGGTTCCTGAAGCTCCGTTCGCCGCGGAAGCTGACGGAGAACCGGCGAATCTCCACGCCGAACGCGCCGAGCAGTCCGAGGTCCATCGCCTGATAGATCGGCGGAATGAACGGCGACGTTCCCGGATTGGCGTCGTCCGGCGTGGCGCTGCAATCCGTCTTCCGGCGGGTGCTGTCGGCCTCGAGCACATCACGCTTGCACGCCATGCGGAGGGAGACATAGGGCCCCAGGACGAGGAACGGACGCACCGGGCGCTGAGCGCTGTACCCGTGCTGAAAGCGCAGCAGCAGCGGGACCTGCACATAGAGCAGGTTCGCCGCATCCGAAATGGGACCGACCAGCAGGGGATTCTGATTCGATGGCGCGCGCTCCCCATAGATTCGCCGCTGAACCAGGAGCAGCTCGGTCTGGAAGGAAAAGCGTGCGCTCCGGGGGCTCCGAAGGCTCAAGCCAGCCTGGAAGCCGGTTCGCGACTCGGACTTGAAGAGCGTACCGCTGGTGACGCCGGTGTAGTTTCCGCCCGCGAGAAACGTCAGCTCGCGGCGCTGGCCCCGCGCCTCCGGAACCGCGGCGAGGGTTCCGGTGACCGTGAGCAGCACGAACAGACGCGCGAGGCGCATGTGGACTCCTCGAAGTGGCGAATCGATCGAACAAAAGATACCCCGAAGGAGGAGTGATGGGGACGCCGGGCACCCTCCGAAGCGAGCGCCTGCAGGCGCTCGACGCCTTCCGCGGAATGACCATTGCCGGGATGCTGCTGGTCAACAATCCCGGCACCTGGTCGGCGATCTATCCGCCGCTCGAGCATGCGCCCTGGCACGGGTGGACTCCCACCGACCTGATTTTCCCGTTCTTCGTGTTCATCGTCGGCATCACGACCCACATCTCGCTCACCTCGCGCGCGCGTGAAGGGGTTCCCTCCGCGGCGGTCACCGCGCAGATACTCCGGCGCGGCGCACTCATCATCCTGCTTGGCCTTCTGCTGCACGTCTTCCCGTTCTTCCCCCTGACCCGGCTCACCGGGCTTCGCATTCCCGGGGTGCTTCAGCGCATCGGCGTGTGCTACATCGCGGCGGCGCTCATCGCACGGGGGAGGTCGAGCCGCGACGTGGCCGGGATCACCGCGTTACTGCTGTTGGTGTACTGGGGGCTCCAGGCGCTGGTGGCACCTCCCGGCGTCGCCGCGCCCACCCTCGACGTCCCCGAGGATACACTGTCGGCATGGCTCGACCGGGCCGTCTTTGGGAAACACCTCTGGCAGCAGTCGAAAACCTGGGACCCGGAAGGATTGCTCTCGACCCTCCCCGCGATCGGGACCTGCCTGCTCGGCGTCCTGGCGGGGCGCCGACTGGCCGGGAGCGAGCCGCTGCCCGAGCGGCTCAACGCGCTCTTTGCGATTGGCGCGGCGGGAATGGTCGCCGGATTGGTGTGGAACTGGATCTTTCCGATCAACAAAAACCTGTGGACCAGCTCGTACGTGCTCTTCACCGCGGGGATGGCCTGTGTGGCCATCGCTACGCTGGTCTGGCTGATCGATGTCCAGGGACGGAAGCGGTGGGTCGCACCGTTCGTGACCTATGGCCTCAACCCGATGACGGCGTTCGTGGGATCGGGGCTGATGGCGAAGCTGATGGGGTTGATCCACGTCTCGATGGGAGGCGAGTCGGTCTCGCTGCAGCAGGCGATCTACCGCAGCGTGTTCGCGTCCTGGCTTTCACCCCGCAATGCGTCGCTCGCCTTCGCGATCGCGTTCGTGGTGCTGTGGTATGGGATACTGCGGGTGCTCGAGCGGCGGGGGGTGGTACTTAAGGTGTGAGAGGTCAGGGGTCAGGGGTCAGGGGTCAGGGGAAAACAAAGGGCCGGCATCTCCGCCGGCCCCACTGATCCCTGACCCCTGACACCTGACCTCTAGTCCTTCGCCCGATCGAGATACTCGCCCGTCTCCGGATTCACCCGGATCCGCTCGCCGGTCTGAATGAACTCGGGGACGTTGACCGTCACCCCGTTGCTCAGGCGCGCCGGCTTGGGAGAGGAGGTCTTGGTCGCCGTCTTCATCACCGGGGTGGTGTCGGCGACCTCCAGGGTAAGGCTGCTCGGCATCTGGATGCCGATCGGCCGGCCCTGATAGAACTCGGCGATGATCCGCATCCCTTCGGACATCCACTTGGCCGTCTCGCCAAGGGTCTCGCCGTCGACTTCGAGCTGGTCGTAGTTCTCGGCGTTCATGAAGTGGTAGGTATCGCCGCTCTTATACATGAAATCGAGCTCGTGGGTCTCGAGCGCGGCGATTTCGACGGTATCGGTCGAGCGGAAGCGGTGCTCGAGCTGGGTACCGGTCTTGAGACGGCGGAGCTTGGCCTGCACCATCGCCCGGAGATTCCCGGGGGTGTGGTGGTGGAACTCGAGCACGCGGCAGGGCTCACCATTGAACATGATGGCCATGCCACGGCGGATATCGCTGGCGATGATTCCCATAGAAACCGAGGTCGGTGAGCGGTCAACAGTGAATGGGACCTGCCGACCATCACGGAACGGCGGAACCCCTAAGTCAAGACAGCAATAGAAGATAACCCGGTCGGGGCTGTACTTCCAGCCTCCAGCCTTGAGCCCTCGGCCGTCAGCCTTCAGGCGCCTCTCCCCGGTCCCCAGCTCACATCCCCCAGCCCCCAGCGGGGCAACGGTTTCGAGACTTTTGGCATCGAACGCTCGTACGTCTAGATGAACCAAAACTACGGCCGGCCCCCAATGAGGTCTTCCATGCTGCCCCTTCGAGCTCCCCTGCTGGCATTGCTGGTCGCCGGTGTACCCGGGGGTCTGCTCGCCCAGAATGGCACCACCACCCGGCCCCCTGCCGATTCACACAGCGCGGCGGCGCACGCCCTTCCGTCCCCCCGGGTCGTGGCCGGACGACGGACGTCCGCGATCACACTCGATGGCCGACTGGACGACGCGGCGTGGAGCAGCGTCGAGCCCGCGACCGGCTTCCGGCAAGCGCAGCCGAAAATCGGAGAGCCGTCGACCCAGCGCACCGAAATCCGGCTGCTGTTCGACGACGACGCCATTTATGTCGGCGCCCGGATGTTCGACGAGCTTGGCGCGGCCGGGGTTCGGACTCAGCTGGTTCGACGAGATCAGGACGCCAGCAACAGCGACCTGATCGAAATCATCTTCGATACGTACCACAATCACATCGGCCGCACGATTTTCAGCGTGTCCCCGTCGGGATCGAAACAGGACGCGGGACAGGCAACCGAATTCGCCGATCCCTCCTGGGATCCGGTCTGGGAAGTCAAAACCCAGATCGATTCCCTGGGGTGGTCCGCCGAATTCCGTATTCCCTTTTCGCAGCTGCGATTTCCCCGTGATTCGGTGCAGGCCTGGGGAATGCAGGTCTGGCGGACGCTGAGCCGGCTGAACGAAATCTCGATGTGGTCGTACTGGGGACCCGACGAGTCGGGCGGACCCTCTCGGTTCGGCCACATCGACGGAATCGCACCGGGCCGTGGCGCCACCCGGCGCCTCGAAGTGCTGCCCTATGTCGTCGGCCGGTACCAGCGGCTGCAGCCCTCCCCGGATCCCGCCGACCCGTTTTACAAGCAGCGCGATGCGGACACCCGGTTCGGCGCTGACATGAAGTATCTGCTGACCTCGAACGTGACCCTCGACGCCACCATCAACCCCGATTTCGGACAAGTCGAGGTGGATCCGGCGGTGGTCAACCTCTCCGCGTTCGAGACCTTCTTCCCGGAACGGCGGCCGTTCTTCGTCGAGGGCAGCGGCACCTTCGGATTCGGCGGATTCAATTGTTACTTCTGCAGCAACGTCTCATCGCTCTCTCTCTTCTATACTCGCCGGATCGGACGCGCTCCCCAGGGCCCCATGCCTCCGGGGACGAACTATTCCGACAGCCCCGATGCCTCCACCATCCTTGGCGCGGCCAAGGTGACCGGCCGGACCCGTAACGGCTTCACGATCGGCGTGCTCGACGCCGTCACCGCACGGGAGCATGCCACGGCACGCGTGGGCAGCCAGGATATCCGTCAGGAGGTGGAGCCGCTCACCAACTATTTCGTGGGCCGGCTGAAGAAGGATTTCAACCGCGGCAATCTCGTGTTCGGCAGCATGCTGACCTCGGTCATCCGCTCCACCGACGAGCCCCTGCTCAAGAGCCGGCTGAATTCGCACTCGGAGGCGCTCGGATTCGACTGGAGCGCCCGGTGGAAAAACCGGACCTATTCCTTCGTCGGCAACATGGCATTCACCAACAATTCCGGCGACGCCGCCGCGATCGACCGATTGCAGCGCTCCAGCGCGCGCTACTTCCAGCGCCCCGACCGGCAAGCGGGAGGGAATGGATTTCTGTCCGACCGGTACGATCCCGATGCCACGAGACTCCGCGGTATCGGTGGGTATTCGCGGCTGGCGAAGGATGCCGGCAAGTGGCTGTTCGAAACCGCGCTCAACTGGCGCACCCCGGGTTTCGAAGCCAACGACCTCGCCTTCAATACCCGGGCCGATTACGTCTGGATGAACGGCAACCTCGCGCTCTCGCTCTCTCGTCCGACCAAGTGGTACCGGAACTATTTCGTGATCCTGGGCAACCAGCGGGAGTACAACTTCGACGGCGATCGCACCGACACCCAGTTTCACACCGGCGCTTTCGGACAGCTGCTCAACTACTGGCAGGTGAATGCCTTCGTCATTCGCCGGACCGACACCTATGACGACCGCGCCACCCGCGGCGGTCCGGTCGTGGGCCGGCCGGGCAACATGTTCTACAACCTCTTTGCGGCGACCGATTCCCGGAAGCGGGTGAATTTCAACGTGCAGGCCAACATGAGCCGCACCGATGAGGGGTACAAGAGCTACGGAGTGTTCGCGGGGGTGAACCTGCGCGCCGCTTCGAACATTTCTCTCTCCTTCGCGCCGAGCTACAACTTCAACCGGGGAGCCCGGCAGTACGTCAATACTTTCACCGATCCGGAGGCGACGGCCTTTTACGGCAAGCGCTATATCTTCGCCGACCTCAAGCAGAAGACCGTCGGCTTCGATACCCGGATGAACATGACGTTCACCCCTTCGCTCACCTTCGAGCTGTTCGCCCAGCCGTTCATCTCGAGCGTGCACTTCTCCCGCTTCAAGGAGTTCGCGGCGCCGAGAGGCCAGGCGGTGCGGGTGTTCGGCGAGGACGTGGGCACGGTCACGCAAACGGTCGGGACCGATGGCCGGGTGACCAACTACGCCATCGACCCCGACGGGGCCGGGCCGGCGGCGGTGATCAATCAGGGTAACCCCGACTTCAACACAAGATCACTTCGAGGCAACGCGGTGCTGCGCTGGGAATACCGTCCGGGGTCCACCCTGTTCCTGGTCTGGACCCGGACCAGCAGCGACTTCGCGCAGCGGGTGGGCGACTTCGGCTTTTCGCGGGACGTGGACGCGCTCCTGAACGCCGATTCGGACAACATCTTCCTGGTGAAAGTGAATTTCTGGTTTAACAGATGACGCGAAGGCGCGGAGACGCGGAGGCGCGGCGACCACCTCGCGTCTTCGCGACTTCGCGTCATCGCGCCAGCGCAAACGCGACCACGCGGTCGCTCTTGCCGAACCGCCCTCCATCCCCGCCTGCCGCGATCACAACGTACTGTGTGCCGTTCTTCCCCCGGTAGGTCATCGGCGTGGCTTTTCCGCCCGCCGGGAGTTTTGCGCTCCAGAGCTCGGCACCGGTGTCGATATCATAGGCGCGCATCCGCTGGTCGAGCGTGGCCGCGATGAACACCAGTCCGCCCGCAGTCACGATCGGACCACCGAGATTGGGACTCCCCAGGCCCTGCATCGCTGCCGGCGCGTCGGGCAGCATTGTCCCGAGGGGAACTTCCCATTTTCGCGCGCCGGTCGAGAGGTCGATCGCGACCAGTGCGCCGAATGGGGGAGGCGTGCAGGGTGCCCCGGACGGCCCGAGCAGCAGCTCCCGGCGCATGACGTAGGGTGTCCCCCGCATGTCGGTATACTGCGATCCGGCTAGTCGGTATCCCGGCTCGTTGCGGCGGCTCCGGTATTCCTCGCGGGGAATGAGCTGCACCGCGGCGGCAATCCGGTTGACCGGCACTACCGCCACCTGTCGCACCGGGTCCACCGCGACACCTCCCCAGTGCGCGCCCCCGATATTGGACGGGACGACGAGCGTTCCTTCGAAGCTCGGCGGCGTGAAAACTCCCTCGTTCCGGAGCGCCGCGATTTTCGCGCGACATGCCGCCTGGTCGGCCGGCGTCGGTCCCCAGGCATCCGTGGCGGTGAATCGGTGTGGGCTGAGCGGAGCGATGACGCGGGTGAACGGCTGGGTCGGCCACGCCGATTCTCCCGGAACCGTGCTCGCCGGGACGGCGCGCTCCTCCACCCCGAATACCGGAGCGCCGGTCTTCCGGTCGAGTACGAAGAGCTGGCCGGTCTTGGTTGCCTGGAGTACCACCGGCATCCGGCGCCCGTTTCGAATTATCGTGGTGAGAGCGGGCGGAGAGGCGTTGTCGAAGTCCCAGAGGTCGTGATGCACGGTCTGGAAGTGCCAGACGACTTTGCCGGTCCGCGCATCGAGCGCCACGATGGAATTCGCGTAGCGGTTCTCCCCGGGACGCTCGCCTCCGAAATAGTCGGGACTCGCGCTGCCGGTCGGGACGAAGACGAGGTTGCGCGCGGAATCGACCGCAATGACCGACCAGGCATTCGCGGCCCCGGTCCGGTGGGCGGCTGGGCTGGTCCAGGTGTGCCACGCCGGTTCGGTCGAATCCTGTGGAACGGGATCCCAGCTCCACCGCAGGCGGCCGGTGCGGACATCGAAGGCGCGCACTTCGCCGCTCGCAGCGTCGGTCCGGTTGTTGTCCGCGACGCCGGAGCCCACGACGATCAGCCCGTTGACGATGGCAGGGGGCGAAGTCACCTCGTATTCCTCGGTCTCGAACGGTGCCGACCGAAGGCCCCGCCGGAGATCGACGCTCCCGCCATCCGCGAAAGCGGGACAGCGGCGGCCGTCCGCGGCATCGAGAGCGTGAAGTCGCGCGTCGACCGTCGCGACGATGACCCGGGTTGCGCATCGCGCACCGCGCGAAGGCCGGGGGTCGGTCCAGAGGCTCACACCGCGGGTGGTGAAATCGCCGAAGCTCACCGGCTTGACCTCGAGATCCGTCACCCACCGTTCCTTTCCCGATTCTGGATCGAGGGCCACGATCTTCCCGAGCGGAGTGCTCAAATACATCATGCCGCCGAACACGAGTGGCGTCGCTTCGAAGGAAACCGATTGCTCGATCGGGATCTTTGCTTCGCCGGTGCTGTACTCCCACGCCACCACCAGGCGGGCCACATTCCCGCGATCGATCGCCGTGAGCGGGGAGAACCGCTCTCCACCCCGATCCCTGCCATACGCCGGCCAGTCGGGAGTTTGGGCAGCGAGTCGGAGGGGCAGCCAGCAGAGCACCGCCAGAAGCCGGAAGAGCTGCCTTCGTGGCATTGTCACAGTCACCCAACCTGTTGTGGTGTATCAATCTACGCCAATGGCCTGAGGGGAGGACGAATCCCATTGACCCTCCCTGCGAAACCCGGTATCTGTTAGACTTCAACAATCCGGTCCCGGAGCTCCGTCTGTCCTCCGCCACGCGAACGTGCCCGTCCTGTAACACCAAGCTTCCCGAGCTCGCGGCGTTTTGCTACGTCTGCGGGTCGGCGACGCCTCCGGCCATCGACAAGCGCACCGGCGAGATCTCGATTCCCGAAGGCATCGCGCCGACGGCGACCGCGTCGGCGGACATGATCAAAAAGCTCAAGGAAGCGCTGGGCAAGCACTACGAGCTGCAGGAGCTGATCGGCCGAGGCGGATTCGCCGAAGTCTTCAAGGTCCGGGACCAGTGGCTCAAGCGTGATCTCGCGCTCAAGGCCATTCGTCCCGATCTCGTCGTTTCCGAGACATTGATGGCACGGTTCCGCCGCGAGGCGGAAGCCGTCGCCAATCTCCGTCATCCGCATATCGTCCCCATCTACGACATCGGTGATGCCGACGGCATCATGTACATCCTGATGCCGCTCATCAAGGGCGAGAGCCTGAAAGCACTCCTCGTCCGGGACGGCCGGCGTCCGATTCAGGAAGCGCGCCGAATCCTGCTCGAGGCCTCGGGTGCCCTGGCCTCGGCGCACGAAGCGGGAATCGTGCACCGCGACATCAAGCCCGAGAACATCATGCTCGAGGGCAAGTCGCGCCGGGTGCTGGTCATGGACTTCGGCATCGCGAAGGTGATGGACTCGGCCGGGGACAGCTCGCTCACGTCGACGGGCACGATCGTCGGCACCCCGCACTACATGAGTCCCGAGCAGGCGAGCGGCGATCCTCATCTCGATCACCGCACCGACATGTATTCGCTCGCCGTCGTGGGCTATCACATGCTCACCGGGGGAGTGCCGTTCGAGGGAGAGAGCACCCGCGCCATCCTGTTCAAGCAGATGATGGAGTCCCCGCGCTCGATGCGCGAGCTGGTGCCCGAAGTGCCGGAAGGATTGATGGCGGCGGTGTCGAAAGGCATGGCCAAGGAGCCCGCCGATCGCTACCCGGATATCGAGGCGTTTTCCGCGGCGCTCGATGCGGCCGCGGAGATCGTGGTGAACCCGGCCGCAGCCACCGCCGCTGCGGCACCGCCGGCCAAGAAGCCGCGGGCACTGCCGCTCATGCTGGTCGGCGCGGGCAGTCTCGCCGCTATTGCGATTGCTGTCGCCCTTTTCAAGAACGGGTCCGCGGCGGAGACGCCGACGACGGACACCACCGGGGTTTCGAGCGTCGCGACCGCGCCGGCCGGCCCCACGGTCCCCGTAGCGGGAAGCACGGGCGCCGCGGAATCCACCGCCGTCGCGCCTCCACCGGCGCCAGTCCCCGCCACGCCATTGCCGGGCACCGTGGCCGCGAACGATCGGCGGCGCAACGCCGCCGGGACGACTGGGGCCACGGCACCAGGGGGCCGCTCCACCGCAACACCTCCGCCGCCGGCGCCGGCATCGCGGACCACCGCGACCTGTCAGTCCACCGCCAGCGGAGACGACCGGGATACCGCGTTCCGACTCTGCACCGATGAGGCGCAGAAGGGAAACATCGTCTCCCAGCGCCTGCTCGCCGGCCTCTACGACAAGAGCCAGGTTCCCGGACATGACGCGGAAGCGGTGACCTGGTATCGCAAGGCATCCGACGCCGGCGATCTGCCGTCGCTTTTCCGGCTTGGCCAGCTGCTCCAACTCGGCAAGGGCGTCCCGCAGAACGCCCTCGACGCGACCGCCAAGATCAAGGCCGCGGCCGAAGCCGATTATCAGCCGGCGTTCATGTCGCTCGGCGAGCGGTACGAGCTGGGCCTCGGTGTCCCGCGCCGCAGCGACAACAACGCCTACATCTGGTATCTCAAGGCTGCCGAAAAGGGTGACGTCGCCGCCCAGGCGAAGGTCGGCGACTGGCTCACCCGCGGCAAAGGCATCGACAAGGACGAAGCGGCCGGGGTCACCTGGCTGCAACGCGCCGCCGATCGCGGGAATCGCGACGCGCAGTATGGCCTCGGCATGGCCATGATTCGTGGGCGAGGCATCGCGAAATCCGACTCCCTGGGCTTCACTTGGGTGAAGAAGGCCGCCGAGCAGGGCCACGTGGAGGCGCAAAAGGAGGTGGCGAAGCGTAGACCTTGAGCCCTACCCGTCCGTGCTCCAGTTGCGATCATCCGGTTCCGGCTGACGCGGCATTCTGCCCCGCCTGTGGGGTACCGTCGGCTGCTGCGATTCTCGGCGACACCCTCGTCGGCGTCAGCCGGGCTACCTCCTCGACCACTACTGCCAGTTACGAGCTCGCTCCCGAGCGGCTTCGCGCCGCCCTCGGCCCCAACTACGAGCTGGGGCGACTAATCGGCCGCGGCGGCTATGCGGAAGTGTTCGCGGTGCGCGATCTCCGGCTCAAGCGCGAGCTGGCGCTGAAAGTGCTCCGCCCCGACCTGATTCTTACCGAAACGCTCGCGGCCCGGTTCCGTCGCGAGGCCGAGGCGGTGGCGGTGCTCCACCATCCCAACATCGTGCCGGTGTACGACGTAGGCGAGGCGGACGGTATCCTCTGGCTGCTGATGCCCCTCGTGCTCGGTGAAACGATCAAGAGTCTCCTGGCCCGCGAGCGCCGCCTGCCGGTGATGGAAGTGCGGCGCATCCTGCTCGAAGCGTCGGAAGCCCTGCAAACGGCCCACGAAGCCGGCGTGGTGCACCGCGACATCAAGCCCGAAAACCTGATGATCGACGGCAAGACGCAGCGCGTGCTGCTTATGGACTTCGGCATCGCCAAGGCGATGGATTCATCGATCGAGAATTCGCTTACCGGGACGGGCGTCGTGATCGGGACGCCGCAGTACATGAGCCCGGAGCAGGCGATGGGAAAGCACGCGCCCGATCCGCGCAGCGACCAGTATTCGCTGGCGGTGGTCGGCTATCAGATGCTCACCGGGCGGGTTCCGTTCGAAGGTGAAAACGTTCGCGAGGTCATGGCCAAGCAGCTCCTCGAGGAGCCCACGCCGCTCTCCCGTCTCGTCGCGGACATCCCGACCGCCATGTCGGCCACCCTTCATCAGGCGCTGCGGAAGGAATCGAAGCTCCGCTTCGCCTCGATGAATGCGTTTGCGCGCTCGCTGCGCGGAGAGATGATCGGAGCCTCGGAAGGCGGCACGGTGCGGCGGGAGTCCACGTTCAACATTCCCACCCGCCGGCGGCCCTGGCTCGCCGCGGCGGGGTGGGTGGTCATTCTGGGCGGCGGTGCCTTCGCGGCGTACCGCGCCGGGCTGATTCCCGCGGTCCCGGTGGCTCCTCTCGCGGCACCCGCCGACAGCGGCGCCAGAATCCGCCCACCGGCGCCGCCCCCACCTCCGCCGTCAGCCGCGCGACGAACCGTGACTCCGGTCGCCACGGTCGACAGCGTACCCGCCGCTCCCCCGCCCGTCACTCCTGCCGCGACCTGTGAGAGCGCGTTCCAGGCGGGCGACTGGTCCGCCGCCTTCTCGTTGTGTTCGGCGGATTCCTCGAGCGCCGTTGCACACCGGAATCTCGGCCTCCTCTATTCCGAAGGCCATGGCGTGGAGCGCAACGACCGGCTCGCCGCGCTGCATCTGACGCTTGCAGCGGACAGCACCGACGTCGTCGCGGTGATGGAGATGGCGCGGCGATACGAGAGCGGCCGGGGAACGCCGGTCAGCGAGGAGAAGGCGGCGCGAAAGTATCTCACCGCCGCCTATCTCGGTGTGAAGGAGGCGTACATCGTCGTCGCGCGGCGCTATGAAGATGGCAAAGGCTTCGAGAAGAACGCCGCGGAAGCGGTGCGCTGGTACACCAAGGCGGCGGAGGAAGTGGGCGACGCATCCGCGATGAGCAAGCTTGCCGCGGCATACGCCTCCGGCCGCGGAATCAAGAAGGATGAATCGATGGCGGTGCGGTGGTACAACCTCGCCGCGTCAAAGCAGGACGCCGAAGCCGAGTATCAGCTGGCGATGATGCTGCTCAGGGGCAAAGGCGGCATGAAGGAGGACCTCGACGCCGGCAAGGGGTGGCTCAAGCGGGCGGTCGATCATGGTCATGCGGCGGCGAAGCTGGAGTGGGCGAAGCGGGGCTGGTAGTGTCGCGCACCGTCCAGATCAGTCCCATTCCCACGCCGATGGTGATCAGCTCCCGAATCCGGCCCAGGAGCGACGCCTGCAGTCCAAGTCCCGGCGCAAACCCCATCCATTTGAAAATCAGGTAGAGCCCTCCCTCTTTCGAGCCGAGCTCGAGCGGCAGGAAGGAGAGCGCATTGATCACGAGCGAGGAGAAGCTCCCGATCACCAGCGCCCGCGCCGGATCGTTCCCCAGTCCCAGACCGTACAGAATGATCCAATGCTCCGACAGGGTGAGGAATCGCGCGAAGGTCTCCACCGCGAGCGCGGCGTAAAACCGGCGGGGAGCACGCGTATACACCGCCGTCAGGTGCTCGTCGATCTCGTGCAGCGCGGGAGTGCGCGCCTCGAGGGATCGCGCGGCCCGGCCCAGAAAGGGAATCCGGCGGAGCAGGTGCAGCAGCTGGATCGCCATCCCCTCCCGGTGGCGGGAGAGCAGGAACACGGCGAGAAAAACCTGCAGCAGGCCGACGAAGACGATGAGTCCGATGACGAGCGGCGTGTGCGGCAGCAGGTACCAGGCGGGAATCAGCGCGACCAGGAACCCGATCACGTGGGCCAGCGCATGGAGGAGCCGGAAGGCCACGACCGATCCGACCGCCCGGCGATGGCCGAGCCAGGGAGTCGCCGCGATGACCTTGAGCGGCTCTCCGCCGAAGCTCATCAGCGGAGTCGCATAGTTGACGGCGAATGCGATCAGGGTAATCCGAAATGCCTGCGGCAGCGGCAAGGCCCTGCCCCCGTCGGACGTCAGCATCCGCCAGGCGACGGCATTCAGCGTGTACACGATGGCCCAGAGGGGGAGCAACGCGGCGACGACCCATGCCGACGAACGGAGACCGGCCAGGAGCACTCCCGGGCCGGTCTTCAGGATCATCAGCGCCACCAGCGTGGCGCCCACGAGCAGCAGAATCAGTCTGGTGGTTCGGCGCACGACGAAAGATAGCCCGTCGGCGGCCGATTACGGCTTCAGAATGCGGATCTCTCCCTTGAAGGAACGGACGACCACCCTCGCGTCTCCGGCGCCGGTGGTGAAGGACAGCGGCTTCCCCCGGTACATCTTCGGAGTCCCTTCCCCCTTGCCCTCGCCCTTCCCCTCGCTCTTGCCGGACAAGCCGTAGAGAATTGCGCCATCGAAGGAGCCGAGATCGAACTCGGCGGAGATGTCGGGCGGAAGCCGCAGCGTCACGTCGCCACTGTGGGTCGCCACGTCCAGCGTTCCACGCGGACTGACGGTGCCGTCGTAGGCGATGGTGCCCGACACCGTTTCGAGGTGCGCGCGAGTGACCGCGCCATCGGAGGCCACGATGGCCCCGCCGACGGTCGTCGCCAGCACATCGCCTCGGGCCCCGCGCAGGGTGATCGTCCCGCCCCCGCCCTTGAGGCGGACAACGTCGATCGCGCCGGCCACATTGAGATTGCCATCCATCGATTCGGCGACGACGAGCCGGAGCGAACCCTCGACCCTGATCGATCCGTCAATCGACGAACACTCGAGCTCGCCGGTGAGGCCGGTCGCGACCACCGATGCGCTTCCGGCCTTGACCCAGAGGCGCGCGGCGCGGGGCACCCGAACCTCGAGCACCGCGGGCTGACCTTCCTTCATCTCGTCCTGCCGCTCGATCCCGAGCTTGGCGCCGCGACCCGCGCCGCCCATGAAAAAGGAGCCCCCGCCCGGTGGAACCGAGCCGGTGACCACGATCGAATCGCGGTCCCATCCGATGATTCGGATGCTGCCGATCAGATTGTAAATCCTGATGGAGGCATCGGGCGCGATGGCAATGCGGCGATCGATCTTCTGCTGGGCCGCGAGCGGCGCGACCAGCAGGAGCGCCGGAATGAAGCGATGGATGCGCATCAGCTCTCGGTTCCGATCGCGGTGGCGCGGCGCAGCAAATCCACCTTCTGCCGCCACGCCGCCACGACCATCCGGCCCAGCGCCTCGTTGCCGGGATCCCTAGCGAGGGCCTGCCGCGTCTCGTCGAGGGCGGCATCGATGATCCGGAGATTCCGCTCGATGGTCGCCAGAGTTTCCGGCGAGAGACTGGCGCGCGCCTGTTCCAGCGCGCCGGTCAGGTCCTCGCTCACCTCGGAGTATTCGGCTTCGAGCGCGCCGATGCCGCCGACGGCCATGGTGGCCGGCTCTCCCGGCCGGAGGAGCACGGCGGTCACGCCGGACGAGAGAACGATGAGCAGTACGGCGGCCGCGGCCAGCGCCCACCGCGGGACTGCGATCCGCCGGCGCGGCCCGCGGCCCGACACGACTCGTTCGCGAATCGCCGGCCAGAGATCGGATTCGGGTTCGATCGACCGTGAGAGTGCGGCGATTCCCGCAGGCGCGCCGGCCGAGGCGAGAAGCGCCGCTTCACACGCGGAACAGGTCGCGAGGTGCGCCTCGAATGCCGCGGCGTCGGTCGCGTCGAGCGCGCCCAGCGCATACGCGTCGGCCCGCGCGCGAAGCTCCTGGCAGGTCATCGCTCCAGTGCCTCCCGCAACAGGCGGCGCGCCCGGAAGAGCTGCGCCTTCGACGTCCCCACCGCAATCCCGGTCATGTCGGCAATCTCTCCGTGTTGATAGCCCTCGATGTCGTGGAGCACGAAGACCGTCCGTGCGCCCTCGGGGAGTCGCGCGATCGCCCACTCGAGATCCATGGCGGTTCCCGGCGACGGCGTTTCTCCGTTCCGCTCCAGCATCCCGGGCTCGGCGACCGGGCGGACCCGGAGCTCGCGGCGTGTCGACGCGCGCCGGGTACCCAGGAACGAATTGACCGCAAGGCGGTGCAGCCAGGTGCCGAGCGCGCTCTCCCCCCTGAAGGAGGCGAGCGACTCCCATGCGCGGATGAAGACGTCTTGCGTCAGATCGGCCGCGTCATGCGCGTCACCGGCGAGCCGGAGACAGAGTGCGTGCACCTTGCCCACGTGTGCGCGGTAGAGCGCCGCGAACGCGTCGGAATCTCCCGCCTGCGCTCGCCGGACGAGCTCGGTCATTGCCGCCGGACGATCCGCGGTCCTGGCATGGTACTGCGGGCGGCTGGCGACGGCGGCAAGTGCGGACACGTACCTATGATGCCGCCGGGCACCGCGGGGTTTACACCGGCTGGGCTGACTTCCGCTCCCGGAAGGCAACCCAGAAAAGAACCGCCGCCGCCAGCCCGATCAGCGACACGACGCGCCAGAGCGCCCCATAATCGACCACCCCCGCCGATTGCGCGTAGGTGTCCGCGAGCCATCCCGAGAGCAGCCCGCCCAGCACGGGGCCCCCTCCCAGAATGATGATGCCGAAGACGGTCTGGGCCGAGTGGCGGACATCCACCGGAGCGACGCGGTCGGTGTAGATGAACGCCGAGGCAAAGAAGCAGGCGTAGCAGATGCCGTGGAGGATCTGGCTCGCGACGAGCAGCCCCACCGGCAGGGCCGTCATGCTCCAGATCATGTAGCGGACGAAGTACGCCGCGGCACCCAGAGTAATGACCGTCCGAAAACCAAAGCGCGCGAGCATCCCGCCCAGGAGCGCCATGATGAGTATTTCGCTGAACTGCCCGATGGTCATCGCCGGGCCGATCTGACTGTCCAGCAGCCCGAGGTGCGAGAAGAACGGCGGGGTCTGAAGGAAATACACCTGGTGGATGACGCTGATCGGCAGCGCGACGGCGATCAGGACGGCGAACGATGGCTCGCGCAGGAGCTGGAACGCCTTCTTGAACGCCAGCTTCTCGACGGCATCCTTTCGGGGCGGCGTGTGCGGCAGGGTAAGGCAGAAGAGCGCGTACCCCCACGAGATCAAGGCCGAGAACCGAAGGGAGTCGGCCAGGCGCGCGGTGACATTGGGAAGCTCGGGGCCCGCGAGGAACGGCGGCATCGCCTGGAAATGCAATCCGCTTTGCAGATAGATCATCGGGAAGATCCAGCTGGCGGCGATCCAGCCGATCGTCCCCCAGACCCTCACCCTGGGAAACTGGCGCTCCCGGTTGTCGAGGTTGGCAAAGGCCATTGAATTGGAGAGCGCCAGCGTCGGCATGTACACGACGCCATACGCGATGGAGAGCACCAGCCACGGCCCATATCCGGTCTGCGACGCCGTCACCCATTTGAGCACGCCTCCGATCGCGAGCAGCGCCGCGAGGAAGCGTTCGGTGCTGAAGTGTCGGTCAGCCAGCTGTCCGGCGATGAACGGCGAGCAGATCGCGCCGATCGAACCGGCGAGGCCGAGGATCAGGCCCATCTGGGTCCCGGTGAAGCCGAGCCCGCCCTCCGTCGTGCTTGCCGTGAGGTAGCGCGCGGCGAGGGGAAGCCACGCACCCCAGACCGCGTACTGGAGAAACATCATCACCGAGAGGCGGCCGACGTTCGATTTCATCGGGGCTCCGAAGCAGGGGGAAGTTGCCGGACTTCATGGATCTCGTCTTCGATCACGGCGGCGAGACGGTCGGCCAGATCGGAGAGCTCGCGACGGCGGCGCTGGGAGGTCCCGGAATAGACCGCGCGCGCCGTCGCGTAGGTGATGGCGAGCCACGCAGGGACCGCCGCGATCATCACGATGGGTGCGTCGAGGACCCCCGCCAGGATCCCCGAGAGAATCCCCATCCCTCCGCCACCCATGCCGCCGCCGATCGGTCCGTAGACCATCCCGACCAGCTGGGTCAGATTCTCGCTGACCGTGATCCTGGTCCGGCCTGCGCGCACGCTCACGCTGACTTCGACATTGCGGTTCGTGGCCGTTTTTCCCATCGACCAGGTGAACGAGCGGCCGAGCTGGCTGACCTGGCCCGCGCTGCCCAGGGCATTGCGAGTTTCTTCGACGACATAGTAGAAGGAGGTCTCGGGCAACTCGCCCTCGACGACGCGCTCGTGGAGAATGCGGAGCGGGCCGCCGGCCCAGCGATTGTCTCCGAGCGATGCGATCGGCGTCGCCATCGCACCGCTGCGGGACCTCGCCGTCCTGGCCGCGGAGCGCACCAGCTCCGGCGCGATCCCCACCTCGGCGCCGAGCGCTTCGACGCCGCCGATCGTCATCGCACCCGTGTTGGTCGGATTCGTGGCTTCGAGCATGGCGGCCCGCTTGACGATGTCCACCGCCTCATCGGGACGGTATTTCCGCCGCGGCGTGATCCCGCGCAGCTCATCCAGCAATGCGCCGGGCGATTCGGTCCGCTGATCCGCTCGGATTGCGAGCCCCCGCACCAGCGCGCCTTCGACGGCCGATCCATGGCTGCCGAGGCGGGTCCGGTGCGTGGGGGGCGCCTCGAGAAAGCGTCCGGTGCGGACCGCCTCTTCGGTGGGCCAGCGTCCCGGGACCTCGCCGACCAGCATCTCGTAGATCACCGCGGCCAGGCTGTAGACATCGGTGCGGACATCGAGATCGGTCATGCCCGCGGCCTGCTCCGGACTCATGTAGCCCGGCGTGCCGAGGGAGAGCCCGGTGCGGGTCAGATGGGGTGCGTCGGTGGCCACGCTCACCGCCTTGGCGATGCCGAAATCGCCGACGATGGGGTGGCCCTGGGAGAAGAGGATGTTCTCGGGCTTGATGTCGCGGTGCAGGATGCCCATCCCGTGGGCGTACGTGAGGGCGTCGGCCACCGGGCCGGCGATCGCGAGCGCGCTCACGACATCGAGGTGGCGCTGTTCCATGAGGCGCTGTCGCAGCGAGCCGCCACTGATGTGCGGCATCACGTAGTACAGGAACTCGCCCGCTTCGCCGGAGTCGTGCAACGGCAGGATGTGCGGATGGGTGAGCTGCGCGACGATCTGGATTTCCTTGAGGAAGCGGTCGGCGCCGATGGTCGCCGCCAATTCGGAGCGGAGGACTTTGAGCGCCACGACCCGGAGGTGCTTGCGGTCATGCGCGAGGTAGACGGTGGCCATCCCGCCCCGGCCGAGCAATCCGCGCAGCTCGTAACGCTCCGCGAGCGCGGCGGCGAGGTCGGCGGGGATGTCGGTGGGCACCGGGGGAATATGACGCTAGAAGAGAGCGGCGGCCAGAAACGGGTTCACGCCGCTTCCCGGTCCAGCAGCGTGATCTTCTGCCAGATCTTCCCCGACAGCCCGGTGGTGAGGGTTTCGATCTCGTTGACCGCGGCCAGGGCCACGGAATCGTGGAAATGCTGCACGTGCAGCGCGGCGAGTTTGCTGATGACCGAGAGCAGCTCGCTGCAATAGTCGAGGTAGCGGCCCAGCTCGGACGCGGTGAGTGCGCGGACCGGGGAGGAGGCGGTGTCGGGCTCGGGCGATGCCAGCCGCTCGGGGTCCTTGGTGAGCTGATGCATGTCCACGATGTGGGCGACGCTTCGGAGCTGATGGAGCGCGGCGAGCGCCTTGTGGCGCTTGATCCGGTTTTCGAGCGTGGTGAGAAAAAAAAGCGAGGCGCCGAGGAAGACCAGGGTGCTCAGCGCGGCGTCCATCGCCTGGACGAAATCGGTGTAGCCGATCGCCCGGTCCGCGATGGGCAGGTAGCTCAGCACGACGACCAGGATCACGAGCATCGCCGCGATGGCCATCCCGGCGCCGATCCGGATGGGCCAGTGCGGCCGCTTCACATACTCCACCAACTCCGTGGTTTCGGCACCCAGCGAACGCAGCTCGTCGGCGACATGAGAAAGGCCCGACCCGGGGAATCGCTCGGTGATCCGGTCGCGAAGGCGCGACAGCGTCTGCGCGATCTTCTGCTCGTCGAGGCGGCGGTACTTGCTCATCCCTCCCCCTTCCGGAGGCTCCACCAGATCAGCGCGAACCGCCGCAAGGCTCGGCTAGAAAATGCTGAGCAGGATGTCGGCGACGAGTCCCTTCGGGTTCAGCATGACGACCCGGTCACCCACGAGGTAGAACGAGTAGCCGGGAGGGCGCCAGGGCATCTGCACCAGCACCGCATCGGGTACCCGGGTTCGGGCGATCCCCGGAGGCAGAGGCTTTCCGCGCGCCAGGTTCTTGGCGATTCCGGGCGGGAGCGGCTTCACGGCGTCCCGATGCACCCGATAGTACTCGCGGAACACGCCGCGATCCGTGTCGTGGAAGACGACTCGAACCACGGGCTGGTCCTTGGGACCCTTGGGTTTGCCCGGCTTATCCGGTTTTTGCGCCTGGGCGGGGGCGGCGGCCGCGGCGAGCACGGCCGCGACCAGCAAGAACCTGAGTGATTTCGACATACGCGGTCTCCTGGGCCGTTAGTACGTGTGGAGACGTCTGCTGACAGCTCCGCGCCCACTCACGCGGCGCCGGCGCTCCTGGCCGCAAAGAGGTCGATCTGCGGCGGGTGCAGCGGAAGCCCGCTCTCCCGAAGCACCGCATCGACCCACTCTTCCCGGCGGTCCGGTTGCAGCCGGTGACAGGTCACGCCCAGATCCACTGCGAGCTGATCGATGATGCCGTCGATGTCCCGCTGAAAGGTCTGGCTCACATCGCGCTGGCCGTCGAAGGTCGGCGGATCGATGATCGGGACCTTGAACAGGCCGTCGTAGGTCTTGACCCATTCGGTCACGAGGGCATCGTAAGCCGGCATCCGCCCGGCCTGATTCACCAGATATGCGTAGTTGTCGAGGACAGATCGATCGCAGATCACGATGTCGTTCTGCGCGGCCGCCGCAACCTCGTCCGCAATCTGGGTGTGAAGTATCCACGCCTGCGCCGACAGCGTCGTGTCGCGGTTGATCGGCAGCGGACACCGGCGCGCGACCTCCTTGACCAGGTCCACCGCGCGGTCCTGCCGCTTGAGACGGGACGCGAGATCGTAACAGAGCGTCGTCTTGCCGACGCCGTGCGAGCCGATGAAGGCAATCTTCACGGGCGCGCCGCCAGTGGGGCCGCGGGTTGGTGCTGGAGGAGGACCTTGCCCTCGGGGTATACCCCGATCACGACGATTTCATACGGCATCGGACCCTCGAGTAGCGCGGGGTTGCTCCCCGATTCGGCGACCCGCCGCGACAGCTCGGCGAAATTGAGACGAGGGAGTCCCCACACGTGTAGCCGGGCGCCGCGTGCCAGCGAACGAACCGCGCGCTCGGCGGAGCTTCCGCCGACGAAGACCATCCGGAGCCCTTCCACCAACAACGTGCCGTCGGGCTCCCGGGCGGAGGCCGTCACGAACCGGCCGTCCGAAACGACCATCTGGGTGGTACCGGTAATCTCCATGACGAAATGGACATCATTATAGAGCCATGTCGGCGTTTCGAAGGTGACCGTCGTCGGCGTCACGGTCAGTCTGCACTTGGCGTCCTGATACGATTCCAGCGTCCGCTTGGCGCTTCCCGGCTTGTAGCCGTCGAGGACATGGAGCGACTGCACCAGGCCGAGGGATCCGATCCTGGTGACCGGATGGACTTCGAAGACGTGATCGGGATAGGGACTCTCCAGCTGCTGGATCGGCCTGCCCTGTTGTTCGCTTGCGCCAAGCGAATGCTCCGGCCAGAACCTCCAGACCCCGGTGAGCTGGAGCGGGCGGCCGGTCGAGGCCGCGCCCCGCGCCAGCGCCACGGCACCCTCGAATTCTGCGGCGTTCTTGATCTCCGCCACCAGGCGGAGTCCGATTTCCGGCGCGCGGCCCGCGAAATGGAGATCGCCGTCGAAGACGCTCGGATTGGGCGACGCCGCCGACGCGTCGACGGTGAATCTCGTCTCGATGGTGACCCGGTTCTTGTAGGCCTCCAGAAAGCTGCGCCGAAACTCGATCTTCACCCGCTCGGGAGAGAGCTCGGCCGCCACTCCCATGTAGAGCATCGAAGCCCGCCTGCCCACGGAGGCGCAGCCGGCAACCACGAGGAGGACGAGGAGCGAGATGCGCCGTCTCAACGGACGATGAGCGGCTGGCGCCATGGCGGCCGGGTCACCCTGAGGCCGGGGGGCGGGACAAAGACCACGCTCAGCTCGTACGCACCGGGAGCCGGTGGGGTGAACTCGAAGTCGTAGGTTTCGCCCACCGAAACGAGCTGCGTCGCCGGCTGCATCGCCCGGAGCGCATCGGGAAGGTCGGCGCCGTCCTTTGCGCGCGCCCGCCATTGCACCAGCGCCGTATCGGCGCGGAGCGAGTATCGCACCACCCCGGCCGCCCCGATGTTGATGAGCCGGAAGCGATGAGTGACGCCCGGCGCGAGCTCCCCGGCCGGCGAGCTGGTCGAGTCGCCGTTCACCAGTATGCCCGGTACCCCAGCCCGCACCACGGGGCGGCCCTGCCAGGTGGTGAGGTAGATGTGATCGCGCGCCGGATCGAACCGCTCACCCGGCTCGAGCACGATGAGCGGTCCCGCGGCGCCGCCGCTGACCTGCGCGATATCGTTCAGGTGCGTGTGGTAGATGAACGTTCCGGCCCGGGGCGTGGTGAGACGCGCCGTGAACGAGTCTCCCGGGGCGATCGCCGGCGCCGTGGCGGTGCCGAGACTGCTCCATCCGACGACGCCGTCCGACCAGCTCTCGAGCTCGAGACCGTGCCAGTGCACTCCCGTCGCCTCGCGCGAGCCGTTGTGAACCACGATGTCTGTCGCGGTACCCTTGGTCACGACGATGGGTGGGCTGGGAAACTCCAGCGAGTCGGGGGCCGGTGGTGTGGCCCCGCGTTGCAGGACATAACCGTAGGTCACCGGAATGGACCCGCGGCGTCCGCCCTGGTGAAAGTAGAGATCGAGGCGGCGAGGTTCTCCGGTCCGGGCGTATGATTCGCCCGGCCGGGGCGACACGGAAATGCCGATGACGAGCCCCGCCATGTGCTTCGACGGATCGGCGGAATGATCGTCCGCTACGTGCGTGTCGTCGTGATCGAGTCGCGCCTCGGCGACCACGTGGAACATCAAATGGCAGTGGAAGAGCCAGTTCCCCGGCCGGTTCGGCGACCAGGTGAGCGTACGGGTCCCCCAGGGCTGGATCTGCTCCGTCACACCGAGCCGCCGCTGCGCTTCGGGGACGGCGCGGCTCGTTCGCCCGTCGCCCG
>Ga0070707_100001151_pt1 | contig 25971 bp, 26 predicted proteins | sample KBSK5502metaG_FD_65468 | JGI IMG/M metagenome (GOLD analysis project Ga0070707, IMG submission 65468) | Corn, switchgrass and miscanthus rhizosphere microbial communities from Kellogg Biological Station, Michigan, USA - KBS K5-50-2 metaG | ecosystem: Host-associated > Plants > Roots >...
GGATCTTCAACGCGGCCGTGGCGCTTGGGCGCCCCGTCGGGGACTTCACGCGTCATGTGGATTCGGTGACCTTTTGCCTGTCCAAGGGGCTCGCCGCGCCCGTGGGATCGCTGGTGTGCGGCTCCCGCGAGCTCATCCTCCGCGCGCGGCGCGTCCGCAAGATGCTGGGCGGCGGCATGCGCCAAGTCGGCGTGCTGGCGGCGGCCGGACTGGTAGCCCTCGAGAGCATGGTGGACCGGCTGGCCGAGGACCACGCCAACGCGCGGCGCCTGGCGGAAGGCGTGGCGCGGCTGCCGCGTGTCCGCCTCGATCTCGGCAAGGTCCAAACGAACATTGTCATCTTCCACCTCGACCGGCCGGGCGGTGCGCCCGAGCTGGTCACCGGGAGCGTGGCGCGCAAGATCAAGATCCACCAGATCGGCCCCACCTCGATCCGATGCGTGACCCACAAGGACGTGGACGCCGACGACATCGGCCGTGCGCTCGACGCCTTCCGCGAGATCACCGCAGCGTGGGCATGAGCCCGATCACCCTGAGTTAGGAGACTTCACGACATGGCCGAGCGCCTCCTGGACGTCAAGAACCTGAAGACCTACTTCTTCACTGACGAAGGAGTCGTTCGCGCCGTCGACGGAGTGGACCTCCACATCGACAAAGGGGAGACCCTGGGCGTCGTGGGCGAATCCGGCTGCGGCAAGTCGGTGACCGCGCTGAGCATCATGAAGCTGATCCCGCAGCCCCCGGGCAAGATCGTCGAAGGCGAGATCCTCTACAACGGGATCAGCCTGGTGAACCTGCCGCCAAACAAGATGCGCAAGATCCGCGGCAAGGAGATCTCGATGGTTTTCCAGGAGCCCATGACCTCGCTGAACCCAGTGTTCACCTGCGGCGAGCAGATCGCCGAGGCTCTGCGCCTCCACGAGGGGCTGGGCAGGCGCGAGGCCATGGACAAGACCGTGGACATGCTCAAGCTCGTCCACATCCCCAACGCCGAGCGCCGGGTGAAGGAGTACCCGCACCAGCTCTCGGGCGGCATGCGCCAGCGCATCATGATCGCCATGGCGCTGTCCTGCAATCCGAAGCTCCTCATCGCGGACGAGCCCACCACCGCGCTCGACGTCACCATCCAGGCGCAGATCCTCGAGCTGCTCAACGAGCTCAAGGCCAAGCTCAAGATGGCCGTCATGCTCATCACCCACGACATGGGCGTGATCGCCGAGACCGCCCAGCGGGTGGTCGTGATGTACGCCGCCAAGGTCGCGGAGGAAGCGTCGGTCGGAGAGCTCTTCAAGGAGCCCCTGCATCCCTACACCCAGGGCTTGCTACGCTCGATCCCGCGCATCGATCTGGCCGCGACGGAGCGGCGCCGGCTCGAGACCATCCCGGGCACGGTCCCCACGCTGCGGGGCGACATCGCCCCCGGCTGCCGCTTCGCTCCACGCTGCCCGTTCGTAAAGACCGTGTGCACGGAGAAGGACCCCGTGCTCAAAGAAGTCAAGCCCGGCCACAAAGTCTCCTGCTGGCTCTACTAGAGGGAGAGGGGTCCCCCCCATGGCTGAGACGCCGCTGCTCAGAATCAAGAACCTCAAGAAGTACTTTCCGATCCGCGGAGGGCTCTTCTCCCGCGAGGTGGCGCGGGTCCACGCCGTCGACGACGTATCGTTCGAGATTCTGCGCGGCGAGACGCTCGGCTTGGTCGGCGAGTCCGGCTGCGGCAAGTCCACCACGGGCCGCTGCATCCTGCGCCTGATCGAGCCCACGGCCGGCGAGGTATGGTTCGGCGACCAGAACGTCACGACGCTGGACAAGCGGTCGCTGCGCCACTTACGCCGCGACATGCAGATCATCTTCCAGGACCCGTACGCCTCGCTGAACCCCCGGATGACGGTCGGCTCGATCATCGGCGAGGCGCTGGTCATCCACAAGCTGGCCAAGACCAAGCGGGAGCGTGAGGAGCGCGTCGTGCACCTGCTCGAGACCGTCGGTCTCAGCGCCGAGCACCTGCGGCGGTACCCGCACGAGTTCTCGGGCGGCCAGCGCCAGCGCATTGGCATCGCGCGCGCCCTCGCCGTGAGCCCGAAGCTGATCGTGGCGGATGAGCCGGTCTCGGCGCTCGACGTCTCCATCCAGGCTCAGGTGATCAATCTGCTGGAGGATCTCCAGAAGCAATTCAACCTGACATATCTCTTCATCGCGCACGACCTGTCGGTCGTGGAGCACATCTCGACCCGCGTCGCCGTGATGTACCTGGGCAAGATCGTGGAGATCGCGCCGGCCAAGGAGCTCTATACCAATCCCAAGCACCCGTACACCGAGGCGCTGCTTTCGGCCGTGCCCATCCCCGATCCCACGGTCAAGCGCAAGCGGATCCTGCTGGAGGGCGACGTGCCGAGCCCCATCAAGCCGCCCTCGGGCTGCCGCTTCCACACCCGCTGCCCCATCCGGGTGCCGTCCTGCTCGGAGAACGAGCAGATCCTCAAGCAGATCTCGCCGGGGCATTGGGTCGCCTGCCAGGTCCGCGCCTAGTGCCGCTCATCTCCCTCTCCCCTCTGGAGAGAGGGTTGGTGTGAGGGGCAGCTCTCCCTTTCGCTCAGCTCGCCATGCCCAGGGTCGCCGTCGACGGCATCAGCCTCTTCTATCAGGAGACTGGTCCCGCGAGCGCCGAGCCGCTGGTGCTCATCATGGGCTGGGGCGGCGACCACACGGCCTGGGCGCTTCAGACGCCTGCATTCGCCGCCGAGCACCGGGTCATCGCGCTGGATAACCGCGGCGCCGGCCAAAGCGATGCGCCCGATGTCCCCTACACCATCGCCGGGATGGCCCGAGAGACTCTCGGCCTCCTCGAGAAGCTCGGGATTCGGCAGGCGCACATCTGTGGAGCCTCGATGGGCGGGATGATCGCCCAGGAAATCGCCCTCATGGCCCCGGAGCGCGTCCTCACGCTCCAGCTCCACTGTTCACTGGCGCGCATCGACGCCTACGGGCGCTTCCTGACGGAGGTATTCCTCAAGGTCAAAGCCCGCGGCGATGTCGAGGAGTTCGCACGCTTCTCGCTGCCCTGGCTGCTCTCGCGCAAGACCATGGCCGAGAACCCGGAGTTGGTGCGCCTGTGGATCGAGCGGGCGATCGGCTACCCCCACCCGACGAGCCTGGTCGGGCTCACGCGCCAGGCCCAGGCCGTGGCCGGCCACGACACGCTGGACCGGCTCGCCGGCATCCGGCTTCCCGCGCTCATCACGACCGGCGCCGACGATATTTTGGTGCCGCCGGACTGCGCGCGCGAGCTTCACGGCCGCATCCCGGGTTCGGAGCTCGTGGTGATTCCCGACGCCGGGCACGTGCACTTCATCGAGCGCTTCGACCTGTTCAACGAGACCTGCCTCGAGTTCTTACGAAAGCGCGGCGGCGGGTGATCGGCTCGTGGTGGCCGACTGAGGAGCGCGTGCGGAGCTAGCGGGCAGAGGCGGAGCGGGCGGTGAGCGGTGCGTCCTCCCAGACGTAGGCGTTGGGATTGACGGGCTGACCCTTGACCTGGATCTCGTAGTGCAGGTGCGGACCGGAGGAGCGCCCCGTATTGCCGGTCAGCGCGACCACCTCGCCCCGCTGGACACGCTGGTTGACGGTCACGTGCAGCTTGGACAGGTGGCCGTAGAGCGATTTCGTCTCGTGGCCGTGATCCAGGATGAGGGTGACGCCGTACTCGGCATTGTGCCCGGCGAAGACCACGGTACCGGGGGCCGGCGCCTTCACCAGGCTGCCCACGGGCGCGCCGATGTCGACTCCGCTGTGGAACTCGGGACTCGACGTCCAGGGCGACACGCGCGTGCCGAAATTGGAATTCACGGGGCCGCGAAGCGGCCAGCGGGACGGCAGCGAGGCCAGCACCTTGCCGGCCTTGCCGAGGAACCGGTCCAGCGCGCGGAGGTTGTTGCCCTCCTCCTTCACGATGCCCGCCAGGCGGTCCATCTCCTCCTTCACCGCGTCCGCGCTGCGCTCGATCGCGGCGCCAGGGGTGCCGCCGCCGATGCCGGTGCCGCGCCGGACCGCGGGGCGGGCTTCCGGGCCGAAGGGCTCCCAGATGCGGGCGTGCAAGTCGCGCCAGCTGTCGATCTCAGCCCGCACTTCGCGGGCGCGCTTCTCCGAATCGTCGATGGCCGCCCTCTGCTGAGCAAAGCGGCTCTGGAGCTCGGCATAGTTGGCGCGCTGGTGGCGGAGAGAGAGGTAGTCGCCGTAGATACCACCGAGCGTGGACACCGCGAAGACGAGCCCGCCCCCCGCGAGGACAAACAGCCACCGGGGAAAGGTCAGCCGGAACACACCGCTGCCGTCGCTCTTGACGATCAGCAGGTTGAAGCCCTTGGGTCGGGGCATCGTTCCTGTCTGATCCGCCCTATCGCTTGAGCGGCACCACCGAGAAGTCCCGAGCGTTCGGGACCTCGGCGATCTGGCTCACTTTCGTCATCCGGCAGTGTCCCTCGAACAGAACGCCCTCCTCGACGACGATGACCGGCGCTTCCACGTCCCCGAACATCCGAGCCGTGCGCTTGAGCTCCACCCGCTCGGTCGCCTGTACGTTTCCCACCACTTCGCCGCTCACCAGAACCTGGCCGGCGCGGATGTCGGCGTTGACGACGCCTTTCTCCCCCACGATCAGAGTGTCATTGGTCGAGATCTCGCCCTTGAACTTCCCGTTCAGCATAACGGTGCCGCTGAACGTGTACTTGCCCTCGATCTCCGAGCCTTCGTCGATGAACGCGGTCAGGCCATTGCGTCCCGCTGATTTGCGCCTGCGCCTGAACATGGCTGGCCCCCGGTCGGGGCGTCCCCCGCCTTACCTTGGCGTCCCGGCCCGCGCTCCGTCAACGACGTGGATCGGGCGCGGACCTTTCGCGGCTTCGCCACCTTTGCTCTTCACGACGTTGCCGTTGAAAAACCCGCCCTTGGAGATAACCAGCGAGTCGGTCTCGATGTTGCCCGTCACCCGCCCCGTCTCGGCGATCTCCACGTTGCCCGTGGCGACCATGTTGCCCTCGTACACGCCCATGACGATGGCATCCACGGTCTGGACGTTGGCGTTGACCACGCCCTTTTCGCCGATGACAAGCTTGCCGCCCACGGTGAGCTCGCCGCCCACCTCGCACTCGATCTGAATGGAGTCGGCGATGTCGAACTTGCCCTCCATCTTGGCCGAGGATCCGACGATCGTGAGGAGGGTCATGCCCCCCTGCGTCTGACCGTTGGTGGACTCCTGCGCCGCCGCCGGCCTCTGCCCTCTTTCACGTCCAAGCATCGTCCTCTCCTTCGCTTCGCTGGTCTGTGCCACGTGGACTCGTCCCCTTGGGCCCCAGGCCCAGCGGGATCATCGGGAACGACTCTTCAATCAGATGCTTCGGGAAGGGAAACTTGGGAACAGCGGTCCCCCGATTCGGCGTTTGTAGCACGCCCTCTCGGAGGGTGTCAACATCCCATTTCCGTCACTGCCGGGTGCACGCTATCTCCGCGCCAGAGAGTGGTTTCTTGACAGTTGACGGCCAGCGGCAGTATCATCGTTTTTACTCAAGGAACGCCCATGGACGAGTTCTATCGGATCAAGCGGCTTCCGCCCTATGTCTTCGCCATCGTCAACGACCTCAAGTCCAAGGCGCGGGCCCGCGGAGAGGACATCATCGACCTGGGCATGGGCAATCCCGACCAGCCCACCCCCAAGCACATCGTAGATAAGCTGGTCGAGGCTGCGCGCAACCCCCGCAACCACCGCTATTCGGCCTCCAAGGGCATCACCCGGCTGCGCAAGGCCGTCACGACCTGGTATCGGGATCGTTACGGCGTCGAGCTCGACCCCGACACCGAGGCCATCGCGACCATCGGAGCCAAGGAAGGCCTCGCCCATCTGGCGCTGGCGGTGCTCCAGCCCGGGGATGGCGCCCTGGTGCCGAATCCGACGTATCCGATTCATTCGTACTCGGTGGTCATCGCCGACGGCGACCTGCGCTCGGTACCGTTGGTCCCCGGCGAGGATTTCTTCGCGCGCCTCGAAGAGACGGCGCGGCTGGCCTGGCCCAAGGCCAAGCTGCTGATCCTCTCGTTCCCGCACAACCCGACCACCCTCTGCGTGGACCGTGATTTCTTCGTCAAGGTCGTGGACTTCGCCAAGGAGCACCGGCTCATGGTCGTCCACGACTTCGCGTATGCGGATTTCGCCTTCGACGGCTACCGCCCGCCGTCATTCCTTTCGGCGCCCGGGGCCAAGGACGTCGGGGTGGAGATTTTCTCGCTGTCTAAGTCGTACAATATGCCCGGCTGGCGGATGGGCTTCGTGTGCGGCAATGCCCGCATGATCAATGCCCTGGCGCGCATCAAGTCCTACCTCGACTACGGCGCCTTCCAACCCATCCAAATTGCCGCCATCATCGCGCTCGAAGGCGACCAATCCTGCGTGAGCGAGATCGTCGGGCTGCATCAGAAGCGGCGCGACGTGCTGGTGGACGGCCTCAACAAGCTCGGCTGGTCCGTGCCGAAACCCAAGGGCACGATGTTCGTCTGGGCGCCAATTCCCGACGCCTTCCGCGCCATGGGCTCGCTCGAGTTCGCCAAGATGCTCATCCAGGAGAGCAAGGTGGCAGTCTCCCCGGGCATCGGCTTCGGGGAGTACGGCGAGGGCCACGTGCGCTTCGCCCTGGTCGAGAACGAGCAGCGCATCAAGCAGGCCCTGCGGGGCCTGAAGAGTCTCACCGCGCGGTAACCGTAGCCGTCGGGCATGCCGGGGCGGGCCCCGGCGCCGGCGGCGCGGGCCGCGACCTTCGGCCTCCCCATGACAGAGATCAAGATCGCGCTCCTGGGCCTCGGGACTGTGGGAAGCGGCGTGATCAAGGTGCTGCAGAGCCACGCCGCCGAGATGGAGGAGCGCGCCGGCTGCCGGCTGGTGCTCCACAAGGTCGCCGACGCCGATCTCGCGCGCCCACGCGAGGGGCTCGACCTCAGGCGCCTGCCGATGGTCGCCGACGCCAATACCGTGCTGGACGACCCCGCCGTGCAGATCGTCATCGAGCTCGTCGGCGGGCTCGAGCCGGCCCGCACCTTCATTCTCAAAGCGCTGCAGGCGGGCAAGCACGTGGTGACGGCGAACAAGGCCCTCCTCGCCCACCATGGGGCCGAGCTCTTCGAGGAGGCGCGGCGCAATCGAGTGGCGCTGGCCTTCGAGGCCGCCGTGGCGGGCGGCATTCCCCTCATCCGCGCTGTCAAGGACGGGCTGCCGGCCAACCGCATCCTCTCGGCCTTCGGCATCGTCAACGGCACCTGCAATTACATCCTCACGAGGATGACCGACGAAGGGCGGGATTTCGCCGAAACGCTCAAAGAGGCCCAGGAACGGGGCTATGCCGAGGCCGACCCCACGCTGGACATCGAGGGGCTGGACTCCGCCCACAAGCTCCAGATTCTGGCCACCCTCGCCTTCCGCACCTCGGTGGACCTCAAGGACATCTACACTGAGGGCATCACGGCCGTCTCCCAGCAGGACGTGGTCAACGCCCGCGAGCTGGGTTACCGGATCAAGCTGCTCGCCATTGCCAAGACGGCGGACGGCGAGCTCGAGCTGCGGGTGCACCCGACCATGATCCCGGCCGACTCGCCGATGGCGGCGGTCTCCGGTGTGTTCAACGCCGTCTTCATCACCGGAGACAATGTGGGGAACCTGATGTTCTACGGGCGCGGCGCCGGGCAGCTGCCGACGGCCTCGGCCGTGTGGTCGGACACGCTCGAGATCGCCCGCCGCGTGGCCCACGGCATCCCCGCCATGGACGTGGATCTGCCGTCGGTGAGCCCACGGCCGCTAGGTTTGCGCCCGATGGAAGACATCCGGTCGGGCTACTACTTGCGCGTCACGGCCATGGACAAGCCGGGCGTGCTGGCTCAGGTGGCGGGCATCCTCGGCGCGCATGACATCTCGTTGATCTCCGTGCTGCAAAAGGGCCGGGCGCACGGCGAGGCGGTGCCCGTGGTGATGATGACGCACGAAGCGCGGGAGCGCGACATGCGGGCGGCGCTGGCGGCCATCGACAAGCTGCCCGTCGTCGCCTCGCGCACCACGATGATCCGGGTCGAGGCCGGATCATGACGTCCTGGCCCGGGGTGATCGAGAAATACCGCGCGTTCCTGCCGGTGACGCCGCAAACGCCGGTGGTGACGCTGCACGAGGGCAACACTCCCCTCATCCCCGCGCCGCGCTTGGCCGAGGCGACGGATCCGAGCCTGCGCATCTTCCTCAAATGCGAGGGCTTCAACCCGACCGGCTCGTTCAAGGACCGCGGGATGACCATGGCCATCTCGAAGGCCGTGGAGTCCGGCTCCCGCGCCGTGATCTGCGCGTCGACGGGAAACACCTCCGCCTCCGCCGCGGCGTATGCCGCCCGGGCCGCGCTGCGCGCCTTCGTCATGGTGCCCAAGGGTGCGGTGGCCATCGGCAAGCTCTCGCAGGCGGCGATCCACGGCGCCACGGTGCTCGTCGTCGAAGGCAACTTCGATCAGGCGCTGAGCATCGTCACACAGATCGCCGACCGCCACCCGGTCACGCTCGTCAACAGCCTCAATCCCTTCCGGCTCGAAGGGCAGAAAACCGCCGCCTTCGAGGTGGTGGACCAGCTCGGCCGCGCGCCGGACTATCACCTGATCCCGGTGGGCAATGCCGGCAATATCTCCGCGTACTGGCGCGGCTACCGCGAATATCACCGCGCCGGGCTGGCCAAGGAGCTGCCGAAGATGGTGGGTTTCCAGGCTGCCGGCGCGGCGCCTATCGTCGAGGACCGCGTGATCGCCGAGCCGAAGACGCTGGCGACGGCCATCCGAATCGGCAACCCCGCCTCCTGGGGGCTCGCCAAGGAAGCGCTGCAGGATTCCGCCGGGTGGATCGACGCGGTCACCGACGAAGAGATCGTGCGCGGCTACCGGCTGCTGGCGCGTGAAGAGGGAATCTTCATGGAGCCCGCCTCCTGCGCCACCGTGGCGGGGTTGGTGAAGATGGTGAAGGCGGGCCGCTTCGAGCCGGGCTCGACTCTTGTCCTGACCCTCACCGGCCACGGGCTCAAAGATCCGGACACCGCGCTCGAGTCGGCCTCCCGTCCCATCACCGTGCCGGCTCGCCTCGACGCCGTCCTCGCCCAGCTCGGGCTCTGATCGCTCTCTCAGTGCCGTCGCGCGGACGGCTGATCAAGATCCTGGTGGGGCTGGCGGTGAGCGCCGCGCTGCTCGTCTACTTTTTCTGGGACGTGGACCTGCGCGCCGTCGCGGCGCGGTTGCGCGAGACGCGGTGGAGCTTCCTGGCCCTCTGCGCCGCGTTGAACGTGCTGGCCCTCTGGCTGCGCGCTTGGCGCTGGTACTACCTCTATCCGCCCGGAACCCGGCCATCGCACCTCTTCAACGCCACCATGATCGGCTACATGGCCAATAACCTGTTGCCGCTGCGCGCCGGGGAGCTCGTGCGGGTCTACGTCGCCTCCCGCCGCGGTCAGCGATTCTGGACGACCGTGGCCACTCTCGTCGTCGAGCGCGTGCTAGACGCGCTGGCGGTGGGGCTCACGGTGGTCGTGCTCCTGCTTGTCGTGCCCTTCCCCCGGGAGATGCGCTGGTCCGCTTTTCTGTTCCTGGCCGTGGATCTGACCGCCATGGCCATGCTGGCGGTGATCGCCGTCGCGCCCGGGGCATGCGCCGGCATGATCCGCGCCCTCTTTTCACGCTGGCGCTGGGTCGAGCGGCGTCTGCTCGATATCCTGTCGACCATGAGCGAGGGCCTGCGCGGCATCCGCGCGGGCCGGCATCTCGCGCCGGTACTGCTCTCATCGGTCGGAATCTGGCTGGTGCTCGCGCTGGCCGTGTGGGCCGCGTTCCAGTCGGCTCGGCTCGCCCTCCCGCTGACGGCGGCGTGGACGGTCCTCGCGTTTCTGGGCCTGGGCGTGAGCCTGCCCTCGAGCCCGGGCTTCGTGGGAGTGGTCCAGGCGGCGACAGTGCTCGCGCTGGACATCTTCGGGGTGCCGCGATCGGACGCCCTCTCGGTGTCGATTCTCCTGCACGCGGCGCAGTTCATCCCCGTCACGCTGCTCGGACTGGCGCTCCTTTTGGTGGAGCACGTAAGCCTCGGCGAGGCCACGCGCGCGGCGGGAGCCGCCGCCTCGCCGCCCCCCGCTCTCTAGCGGCCCCGGCCCGCTGGCCGGCGCTGCTCAAAAGAGCCTTTCCATTCTGGTGAGTTCCGGCCGCTCAGGTCCGGTTCTGGCCGCGTAAACGTCCTCCAGGCTCCCGGCGTCCTACCCCGTGAGATGACAAACCGGGGCTCGGCTCCGCAAACCAGACGAACCAGGAGGATACCGATGAAGAGGCTTTCGAGGGTAACCGCCGGAACAATGTGGCTCGCCGCAATCTGCGCCGGGGCTGGGTTCCTCGCCCTCCCCGCCAGCGCTCAAGACGTGAAGCAGGATGTGCGGGACCTCAGGGAAGATCGCCGGGACGTCGGCCAAGACACCCGCGACATCCGCCAGGACAGGCAGGACGTCCGCCAGGACACCCGCGACATCCGGGAAGACCGCCGCGACATCCGCCAGGACACGCGTGACATCCGCAGCGACAAGACCGACATCGCGAAGGACTCTCAGGATATTCGCCAGGACCGCCGTGACCTGCGCGGAGACCGGCAGGCGCTCAAGGACGCTTACAAGTCCGGTGACCCCAATGCCGTCAAGGCGGCGCGCGAGCAGTTGGGGAAGGACCGCCGGGACTACCGCGGTGACGTGAAGGACCGCCGGCAGGACGTGCGGGACCTCAACAAGGATCGCCAGGATCGCCGGAGCGACGTCCGCGACCTGAACAAGGATCGTCGCGAGCGGCGCGGCGATGCGCGGGACCTGCGGCATGACCGGCAAGACCGTCGGGCGGACGTGCGCGACGTCCACCAGGACCGCCGCGACCTGCACCGCGACGTGAACGCCCGGCGCGCTGCCCGCTGACGCGCGCGCCCGAGCGGGGGGAGGGCGCCACCGGGCCCCTCCTCCCGCTCGCCGATGCGTCCGGGAAAGCTGCGGAGCGCGAGGCGGAAGTTGGTCGCCGACGTGACCATGTGGGAAGATCGGGGCGAGAGACGCTCGTGGAGTCCACCGATGAAGTGCTGTGCCGCAGTGTCGCCGACCGCGAGCCCGGAGCCTTCGATCTGCTCGTGGAGCGGTACCAGGAGCGCGCCTATCGCATCGCCTGGTCCATCCTGCGAGACCGTGAAGAGGCCAAGGACTGCTCCCAGGAAGCGTTCCTGCGGCTGCACGAGTCGGCCGGCTCCTTCGCGGGCCAATCAAAGTTCTCGACGTGGTTCTACCGGATCGTGGTCAACTGCTGCCTGGATCATCAGCGCCGGCGGCGCGGATGGCGCCGCCTTCTCGGCTGGCGCGACACGCACGACGATCCCGACGAGGGCGATCCCGTCGAGCGGGCGCCCGCGCCTTTCGTGGACCCGGTCGAGAGCGTGGAAACGGATCGCCGCATGACCCAGCTCTGGAGCGCGGTGGAGCAGCTCTCGCCCCAGCAGCGGGCCGCCGTCCTGCTGCAATGCAAAGAGGGGCTGGCCACCAAGGAGATCGCCGTGGTGCTGAGCCTGTCGGAGGCGACGGTGCGGGTTCACCTGCACCGCGCCCTGGCCACGCTCAGAAAGCGGGTGGGAGACAAAGCATGAACAGTGTCCATGTCGAAGAGCTGCTGGCTGCGCACGCGCGGGGCGAGCTGGAGGGCGCCGAGCGCGCGCGCGTCGAGGGTCATCTGGACGGTTGCGCCGCGTGCCGCGAGACCCTCGCTGCGTTTCGCGGATTGATCGAGGAGCTCGGCGCCGCCGGGCCGCCCGCGCCGCCGATTCACTGGGGTGCCTATCGCGCCGAGCTTCGCGAGAAGCTCGAGCGCCGCACCGCGCCCCGCTCCACGGCCTGGACCGCCGTGTGGCGACCGGCGCCGGCCCTGGTCGCGGTGGGGCTCCTTGCTGGGCTGGTTTACGTGGGCCTGCCGGGCGGAGGCCGCGGGTCGCCCACTGGAGACCGTATCCCATTCGAGAACCTGATCCTGGCGAGCCGGCTCGACATGATCGCGAAGCTCGACGTCGTGCAGCAGTTGGACGTGGTCGAGGACTTTGACGTGATCGACCATCTGGACAGGCTGTCGACCGGCGAGGGATAGGAACCGGCCGTGCTCGCGCGGTGGCTGCGGCCCGTGACGCTGATGCTGCCGGCTCTCGTGGGCTTGGTCAGTACCGCCCCAGCGGCCGATTCGGCCGCGCCGGCACGCACCCCCGGCAAGTCCGAGCCCATCGACGCCGAGCTCCTGCGCGACCTGGACGTGCTCAACAACCCGGACTACGCGCGCGACCGGGAGGTGGCCAAGCGCATGCGCCTCCTCGAGCGCCTCAAGGCGCTGGAATCGTGGCGGGCATCGGAGGACCAGCCGCCCGATCTTCCGCCGACGCCGGCGGGCCAGAAGCCCACGTCCGGCACCGCTCCCAAGGAGGTGAAGTAGGATGCGCCGCTTCGTCGTGGCAACCGTGTTCGCCGCCACTTTGCTGTCCGCAGCGGGTCCGGCCGCCGCCCAGGCCGCGCCGCCGCCGGCCCCGGCTCCCGACACCGAGGTCCGCGGCCTCGAGCGTCTTTCGCCCGAGGAGCGGGCCATCGCGGAGCGCAATCTCGAGCGCTGGCGACAGATGACGCCCGAGCAGCGCCAGCGCGCCCTCGAGAACTATCGGCATTGGAAGAGCCTCACGCCCGAGGAGCGCCAGCAGGCACGGCAGAATCTGCAGCGGCTGCGCAATATGCCGCCCGCCGAGCGCGCACGCATCCTGCAGGATTTCAACCGATGGAACAATCTGTCCCCGGAGCGCAAGCGCGAGCTCGAGGCGGCCCACGAGCGCTTCCAGCGGCTGCCGCCGGAGCGCCAGCAGCAGATTCTTCAGCGCTTCCAGGCCATGACCCCAGACCAGCGCGAGCGCTTCGAGCGAAACGCCGAGCGCTGGCGGCAGATGACGCCCGAGCAGAAACAGCGGCTGCGCGAGCGATTCCGTCAGCGCTTCCCGCGCCCGGGCCAAGGCGAAGAAGAAGGTCCACGCGGCGGCGGCCGGCCGGGCGGCGCGCCCCGAGACGCCCGACCCCTTCCGAGGCGAATCTTCTAGCGCTCGCTTTACAGTCCCGCAGCCGCTCATGTACGATGGCCCTTCCATGGGCCAGCTGATCGTGCAGAAGTTCGGCGGCTCCTCCGTCGCCGATCCCGAGAAGATCAAGAGCGTCGCCCGGCGCGTCGCCGAATCCGCGGCCCAGGGTCACCGGGTGGTCGTGGTGGTGTCCGCGATGGGCAAGACCACGGACGGCCTGGTCGCACTTGCCCACGCGATCACCCCCACCCCCGACGCGCGGGAGATGGACATGCTGCTCGCCACCGGCGAGCAGGTGTCGATCGGGCTCCTCGCGATGGCGCTGCAGGCGCTCGGCCATCCCGCCTGCTCCTTCACGGGCCCGCAGGTCGGCCTCATTACCGACGCGGTCCACACCGGCGCGCGCATCAAGCGCATCACGGCCGAGCGGATCACCGCGGCGCTCGACTCCGGCAAGATCGTCGTCGTGGCGGGCTTTCAGGGCATGACCGACACGGGGGACATCACCACCCTGGGCCGAGGCGGCTCCGACCTGACGGCGGTCGCCCTCGCCGCGGCGCTCAAGGCCGACGTCTGCGAGATCTTCACCGACGTGGACGGCGTCTACACGGCCGATCCCAACGTCGTGCCGGAGGCGCGCAAGCTGCCGCGCGTGTCCTACGACGAGATGCTGGAGATGGCAGCGCTGGGCGCCAAGGTGCTCCAGGCCCGCTCGGTCGAATTCGCGAAGAAGTTCACCGTGCCGGTCCACGTCCGCGCCACGTTCAAGCCGGATCCGGGCACCCTCGTGACCAGGGAGGATCGCAGCATGGAAGACGTGGTGGTCACCGGCATCACCCACGACCGGGGACAGGCCAAGGTGTCGATCCTGCGCGTCCCCGATCGGCAGGGGATTGCCGCGAAGGTGTTCGGCGGGCTCGGCGCGCGCAACATCGTCGTGGACATGATCGTGCAGAACATCAGCCGCGACGGCTTCACCGACATCTCGTTCACCCTGCCCCGCGCCGACCGCCAGCGCGCCGAGCAGGTGCTGACCACCATCGCCAAGGAGATCGGCGCCGAAGGCGTGAGGTCCGACGACCGGGTCGCCAAGGTGTCCATCGTCGGGGTGGGCATGCGCAGCCACGCCGGCGTCGCGGCACGGATGTTCGAGACCCTCTCGAAGGAGGGCGTCAACATCCAGATGATCTCCACCTCCGAGATCGCCGTCTCCTGCGTCATCGAGGACAAATACGCCGAGCTCGCCGTGCGCGCCCTGCACGACACCTTCGAGCTCGGCACGGATCGCGGCGCGTAGCCGCCAGGGGGCCCGCATGCCTGCCACCGCTAAAGCCGCGCTCTTCTTCGGCCCGGGCAAGCCGTTCGAGATCAAGGAGGTGCCGATCCCGGAAGTCGAGCCCGAGGGCGTCCTCATTCGCGTCACGGTCGCCAACATCTGTGGATCGGACCTGCACTTCTGGCGCGGCGACGCGCCGCTCAAATATCCGGACGACGGCTGGATCTACGGCCACGAGATGACGGGCCGGGTCGCGCGGCTCGGCTCCAAGATCAAGACGGACTCCCTCGGACGCCCCCTGAAGGAGGGCGATCGCGTCGCGTACACCTATTTCTACCCCTGCGGACGCTGCTACGCCTGTCTCAACAAGGAGCCCGCCGCCTGCCCGAACAAGATCGAGCGGCCGCTGGGCCCGAGCGCCTTCCCGCACCTGCACGGCGCCTTCGCGGACCACTACTACCTCCGCCCGGGCGGCGCCATCTTCAAGGTGCCCGACACGCTCGCGGATGAGACCGTGGCGCCGGTCAACTGCGCGCTCTCCCAGGTGATCTATGGCCTGCACGTGGCGGGGCTGCGCTTCGGCGACCGCGTGGTAATCCAGGGCGCCGGCGGCCTCGGCATCCAGGCCGCCGCCGTGGCCAAGGACCTGGGCGCGGCCGCCGTGATCGTCGTGGATCAGATCCCGGGACGCCTCGAGCTGGCGCGCGCCTTCGGCGCCGACCACACGCTCAATCTCAAAGAGGTGCCCGACGCCCGGGAGCGCCTCAAGCTGGTCCGCGAGTGGACGGGCGGCGTGGGCGCCGACGTGGCCTGCGACTTCGTCGGCTTCCCCGCGGTGATTCCGGAGGGCATCGCGATGCTCCGCTCGGGCGGCACCTACCTCGAGATCGGCACGATCAGCCGCGGGGCAAAGGTCGAGCTCGAGCCCTCCCTGCTCGTCTGGGGCTCGAAGCGGATCATCGGCGTCATTCAATACGACCCGTGGGTGATCCCGAGGGCGCTGGATTTCCTGGTGCGCACCAAGGATCGCTGGCCTTGGCACCGGATCCTATCGCACAAGTACCCGCTCGAGAAGATCAACGAGGCCTTCGCGGCCTCGGAGTGGCACAACAAGGAAACCACCACGATCACGCGGGCGGCCCTCACTCCGTAGCTTCCAGAACAGGGACAGGGAGCGTCATCCTAGGCGGAGCTCGTGCGCGACCTATCGGCCCGGATCGCGCCATACGTCACGGCGAAGGAGTTGGCGTTCCCCACCGAGGCTCACCTCGCGCTCGCATACGCGGACGGATGAGGTGATCCGGCTCACTTCCGCCCGACCAGCCGCGGAGAAGGCTGGCCCACATGGATATGGGCGCCGGAGGTCGAGCCCGGGATCGTCCCCCAGGCGGCGATGAACGGGATCCCATTCTTGCGCAGGTAGTCCATCAAGGCCCGTCCCTCCGGGCTGTCAGGGTGCACCGCCACGTCGAGCGCGTTGTGATGATCGAAGCCCATCCGACTGTGGAGCGCCGTCTGGCCGAAAGCGCTGATCGGCAGCGCGCGGCCGAACAACGCCGCGAAGAAGCGCTGCACGTTGGGCGTGTCGTGCGCCAATGCCCAGTTTGCCGCACCATTGTAGCGGACGAGACCCGCCGTTTCCTCATACCCGCCCCGTTCGAGCGGCCTGAGCCTGGCCAGCGTCCCGGCAACCCGCGCCTCGGTCAGCATTCGGTCGGCCTCCGCCATGGCCCGCCGGGTGTCGTCGATGTTTTGCTGGGCGGCGGCGAAGGCGCGCCGCCCCTGCTCGAGATCGTGCGCCGACAGTGCGCCGCGTTCGTAGAGATCCTGGCGGAGCTCGGCCAGCTCGGTCTGCCGCGTCAGCTCCCGCTCGTAGATAGCCAGCACGGGCTCGAGCGTGGCCCGGTACTTCGCCATGGCCTCCGCCGCATTTGCGGCCAGCCGCTCGAGGCGATTGGCGGGACGTGGCGGAGCCGGCTCGCTTTGCCGGGCGGAGGGCTGAGGAGCAGGCGGCCGCTGGCTCTGGGCCAATGAAGCGGGAACGCCGGCCAGCACCAGGGCGGCAGCGGCCACGGACAGGACCAGGCCTCTCGGATCTGACAGCCTCAGCATCGGGCGTGACCGGCAGTCTAACAAGGGAATCGATCCTCTTCTCAGTCAAGAGTTCCTCGAGTCCAATGGATCGGCTCTGGGTTCAGGAAGCGTTCCAGCCGGCCACGGTGCGACCGGACCAGACTTCGGCCGTATCCAATCTGACACTCTAGGCGCGGCCCAAGGCGCATGGCACGGTGGGGCCATGCTCTACTCGCGCCCGCAGCTCCGCCTGCTCCTCGCGCTGGCCGCCACTCTGCTCGCGGGCCTGGCCGTGGGGGAGTGGCGCCACGGTTTCCCCGACGCCGCCGAGCGACTCGAGCGCTTCGATCGCGAGGAGATGCCGCTGCTCCAATCGCCGCCGCCCTTGGCGCCGAGCGCGCCCAAGCCCAGGCCGGCTCCCTCGCCCGCATCAGTTCCCGCCGCCGCGCCCGCGGACGCAAAGCCTGTGGATCTCAATCGCGCGAGCGCTGAGGAGTTGGCGCGCCTGCCCGGCGTGGGCGCGGCGCTCGCGCGGCGGATCGTGGATGAGCGGGAGCGGCGCGGTCGCTTCGACTCGCCCGAAGCGCTGCGCGGCATCCTGGGACTCGGCCCCAAAAAGCTCGGCGCGATCCGCCATTTGATCACGATCGGCGATTGACATGTCGCTCCAGGCCGCGCCGCTGCTTCCCCCGGCGGCGGCGTTCGCGGCGGGGATCGTTCTGGCGGCATGGCTCGAGCCTGCCGCGCTGCCCCTGCTCCTATTCTCGGCGCTCGTCCTGCTCGCCGCCGGCGCGGCGCTCTTCTTCGGCTGCGATCGGCTCGCGGCCGGCGCCTTGCTCACCGGTGCCGCCGCCCTGGGCGCGCTCACCGCCGCGAGCCCGTCGGTGCCGGCCGACCACGTCGTCCGGCGCGCGCTACCGCCCACCGTCGTGCTGGAGGGACGGCTTGCCGAAGACCCAGTGAGCTGGGCTCCGGATCGGACACGCCTCGTCCTCGACGTCGAAGCCGTCCAGGACGGCGGCGACCGACAGCCGGCCAGCGGCCGGGTCCTGCTCACCGTATACGGCGAGGTGCCGTCGCTCGCAGAAGGCCAGCGGCTCCGCGCCCAGGCGCGTCTGCATCCGCCTGTCGGCTTCAAGAATCCGGGCGGCTTCAACTACCCGGCGCATCTGCGGCGCGACGGCATCCTGCTCGTCGGGAGCGCGCGGGGTGACGCGCTCACCGCCCTCACGCCGGAGGTCCCGCCGTGGCCAGTCACCGTGCGGCGCTGGGCGGTGGCCACGATCCGGGCCCGGCTGCCTGAGTCCTCCGCGGCGCTGCTGGCTGGGCTGCTGCTCGGGGAGCGAAGCGCGCTGCCGCCCGAGACCGACGAGGCGTTCCGGCGCGCGGGCGTCTATCACGTGCTGGCCGTATCGGGGTTCAACGTGGCCCTGCTCGCCTCCTCGATGTTTTTTTCTCTCTCACTGCTGGGCATGCCCCGCCGCGGGACGGCGCTCGCGGCCGGGCTCGTGCTGGTCGGCTTCGCCTTCGTCGTCGGCGCCCAGCCCTCTGTCCTGCGGGCGACGGCGATGGGACTGCTGCTGCTAGTGAGCGTGCTCATCGAGCGGGAGTCTCAAGTGCTGAACGCGCTCGCCCTGGCGGCCCTCATCCTCCTGGCCTGGCGTCCTGGCGATCTCTGGGAACCCGGCTTTCAGCTCTCGTACGCGGCCACCGCCGGCATCGTCTATCTGGCGCCGCCGCTCTCGGCCTGGCTGAAGGACCGCGGCTGGCCGCACTGGCTGGCGGTGGCGGTCGCGGTGAGCGCCGGAGCGCAGGCGGCCGTCACGCCCATCATGCTGGCGCACTTCAACCAGCTCTCGCTGGTGGGAATCGCGGCCAATCTCCTCGTCGTTCCCCTCGCCGGGGGAGCCACGACCCTGGGCATGCTGGCGCTGCTGGTCGAGCTCGCCAGCGGCGCGGCGGCGGCGCTGTTCTTCAATGCGCTTTGGATCCTGCTGCTCGCGCTGCGCGCCTCCGTGTGGGCGGCTGCCGCCGTGCCGGCCGCGATGATCCACCTCCCGGCGCCCGACTGGCCCGCCGCGAGCGCATGGTATGGAGCGCTGGGGCTCATTCCCTACGGCGGCCGCCCGTGGGCGCGACGCGCGGCGCTCGCGCTCTGCCTGCTCGTGACAGCATCGTCCGCCTGGCCGTGGCTGAGGCCGGGCGACCGGAGTCTGCGCGTCTATTTCCTCGACGTCGGCCAGGGCGATGCCGCGCTCATCGAGTTGCCCGAGGGCCCGCGGCTACTCGTGGACGGCGGGCCGGGCGGCGCACTGCGATTCGACGTGGGCGAGCGCGTCCTCGCGCCGTTTCTCTGGAACCGCGGGGCGGCGCGGCTCGACGTGGTCGCCCTCACTCATCAGGACAGCGATCACGCGGGCGGCCTCACCGCGGTGCTCCGCCACTTCGCCGTCGGCGAGTTCTGGGAGACCGGGCGATCGGGGCCGAGCCCGGCGGAGCTCAAGCGGGCCCTGGGGAGCGCGCGGCCGGCGCGCCGCGTCCTGGCCGCGGGCCAGCGCCTGTGGCTCGGCGGCGCGGTGATCACCGTGCTCAATCCCGCGGCCGACGGCGGGCCGGCCAGCGCCAATGACGATTCGCTCGTGCTGAGGCTCGACTGGCGCGGCGTCTCGCTCCTGCTCACGGGCGATCTGGGGCCGCAGGGCGAAGCGCGACTCGTCGAGCGGAGTGGTCCGCTGCGCATCCTGGCGCTCAAAGTCGCCCACCACGGCAGCCGCTTCTCGTCGAGCGCCGCCTTCCTCGACGCCGCGCGCCCGGACCTCGCCATCATCTCCGTCGGAGCGCGCAATCCCTTCCGCCACCCGTCGGCGGAAACCCTCGCGCGACTGGAATCGGCCGGGGCTCGCGTCTACCGCACCGACCGCGACGGCGCCGTGATCCTCGAGACCGACGGCGCAACGCTGTGGGTAACGCGCTGGGCCCAACGCGCCACCGACCGGTTCGACCTCGACGTTGAACGCCCGCGTGCCGCGGAGCCGGATTCCTTGACTCCGGAGCCTCCGCCCCCCTAGACTCGCTCCGAGCGCATGGTCTTCAGCTCGCCGATCTTTCTCTTTCTGTTTCTCCCCATTGTCCTCGCCCTCTATTTCACGCTGCCGACGCACCTGCGCAACGTCTGGCTGCTCGGGGCGAGCCTCGCCTTCTACGCCTGGGGCGAGCCTCGCTTCGCGGTCATCATGCTCGCCTCGATCGCCGCCAATTATGGATTCGGGCTCTGGCTGGGTCGCGTCCGCGAGCGGCCCGGCGGCCGTGCTGTGCTCGCCCTGGCGGTGGCCGTCAACCTAGTGCTGCTGGGCCTCTTCAAGTACGCCAACTTCGCCGTCGCGAATCTGAACGGCCTGCTCTCGCTCGTCGACGTGGGCCCCTTCGCGCCGGCGCCCTTCGTGCTGCCGCTCGGCATCTCCTTCTACACTTTCCACGCCCTCTCCTACCTCGTGGACGTGTACCGGCGCGCCGGCCCGGTCCAGCGGAACGCGCCGACCATCGGGCTTTACATTGTGTTCTTCCCGCAGCTCATCGCCGGCCCCATCATTCGGTACCACTACATTGCCGAGCAGCTCGTGCGGCGAACCGTCACCCGCGAGGGCTTGGCACGCGGGGTGGAACGATTCGTGATCGGGCTCGGCAAGAAGATGCTCATCGCCAATACCGTGGCGGCACCCGCAGACGCCATCTTCGCGATTCCCGCCGACCAGCTCACAGCCGGGCTCACCTGGCTGGGGGTGCTGTGCTACACACTGCAGATCTACTTCGACTTCTCCGGCTACTCCGATATGGCGATCGGTCTGGCGCTGATGTTCGGCTTCCACTTCCCGGAGAACTTCAACTATCCCTACATCTCACGCTCGCTGACCGAGTTCTGGCGGCGCTGGCACATCTCGCTTATGACCTGGTTCCGCGACTACCTCTATATCCCGCTGGGCAGCAACCGCGGCACGCCGGCCCGCGCTTACATGAATCTGCTGGTGGTCTTCTTTCTCTGCGGCCTCTGGCACGGGGCGGGCTGGACCTTCGTCGCCTGGGGGCTCTACCACGGCCTCTTCCTCGTGATCGAGCGCCTGGGCGCCGGCCGCTGGCTCGAGCGCTGGCCGGCGCCGGCGCGCCATGGCTACGCGCTGCTCGTCGTAATCGTGGGCTGGGTCTTTTTCCGGTCGGCGACGCTGGGCGACGCCGGCCGCTTCCTCGCCGCCATGGCGGGGCTCGGGACGGGCTCGGGGATCGAGTATCACCCGGCGCTCTATCTGAACGCGGAGCTGATCCTGATTCTCGCCGCCGGGATCGTGGGCTCGACGCCCGTTCTGCCGGCCCTCACCGGCTGGCGGGAGCGGGTCGAGGCCGCGGGCCCCGGCCTCGCTGTGGAGGCCGCAAGAGTCTTGGGCCTGGGGGCAATCCTCTGGGGCTCGGCCATGCTCATGGCGGCCGGCACTTACAACCCCTTCATCTATTTTCGGTTCTAGCTCATGACCGCTCGCGCACTTCTGCGCCTGAGGAGGGTAACGGACGTGCTCCTCGTCACCGGATTCGTCATCGCGATCGCGCTGCCACTCGCCGATGTTCTGGTCGGGCTCGATCCGACGCCCGTCCTCACCGAGAAGCGCAGGCTCGCGCCGCCCCCACCGCTCCGGCGGGGCGAGATGGTGTCGGTGAGCTACATCGGCGCGCTCGAGTCCTGGTGGAACGACAACTTCGGCTTCCGCCGCGCGCTGGTCAGGCAGTACAGCCGCATCCTGCTCGCCTTGGGCGTCTCGCCCACGAAGAGCATCGTCCTCGGCAAGGCGGGCTGGCTCTTCTTCGCTGACGACGACGCGCTCGCCTCATACCGGGCCGTCCACCCCTTCACCGCCGAGGAGCTCGAGGTCTGGCGTCAGCGCATGGAGCGGCGGCGCGACTGGCTGGCCGAACGCGGCATCCACTTCCTCGTGGTGGTGGCGCCCAGCAAAGAGACCATCTATCCCGAGTTCATGCCCGATGCGCTGAACCGCGTCCGCCCCACGACGCGCATGGACCAGCTGGCCGCTCACCTGCGCGCTCGCTCAACCGTAGTCGTCCTCGATCTGCGCGGGCCGCTGCGCGAAGGCAAGGGACGCGGTATCCTCTACCTCCGCACCGACACCCATTGGAACGATCGCGGCGCGATTCTTGTCTCGCAGGAGATGGTGGGCCGCCTTGGCGAATGGTTCCCGCGGCTGCGAGCTCTGCCGGAGTCGACATTCGAGCCGGTCACGCACGATGGCTGGAGCGGGGATTTAGTGGCGATGCTGAGCCTGGAGGGCCGTCTCAGGGAGCCGCGGCTCGAGCTCCGCCCGCGCGGGGCGCGACTGGCCCGCCCGGCCGCCGTCGTGCTGCCCGGTGTTGAGCCGCAGCGAACCGCGTCGGCCACCGAGATCGACGATCCCACGCTGCCTCGCGCCGTGATGTTCCACGACTCGTTCGGCGTGAGCCTGCAACCGTTTCTCTCGGAGCACTTCGCGCGGATCGTGTACTCGTCGGGCTCCGGCGACTGGCGCCGGAACTTCGACGCGCGCCTGGTGGAGCGCGAGCGCCCGCAGGTGGCGATCCAGGAGATCGCCGAGCGCCTGCTGGTGGCGCCGGCGGCCCTGCTCGGCAAGGCCCCCGAGGGGCCCTAGCGCCCCCTCGCGCGGCCGGCCGTGACAACCGGCCTGACCTGAAAGGAGGACCGCAGATGGCTGCGCTGAGGACCGTGATGACCGTCCAGGCCTTTGTCCTGTTCCTCTACGGGCTCCCGATGCTCCTGGTTCCCGCGTGGTGGACCAAGCTCACCCAGCAGGCGCCGCTGCCCGAGAACTACGTCCTGCGCGCCGTGGGCATCGCCTTCGTCGTGCTGGCCTGGCTCGAGTGGAAGATCGCCCGCGATCTGGAGCGCCACCGGGGCCTGGTTTTGGGGTACGCGCTCCTGCCGGGGCTCTTCCTCGTGACGATCGTGCTCCAAGCCCTCAAGCGCGGGTTCAACGGGGCGGCCTGGTACTGGTGGATGAACGGCGTGGTGACCGCGGTGTTCGCCGTCGCCGTCTGGGCGACCTGGCGAAGCGCTCGAACCGGCTGAGCCAGCGACTTCGACTCCGAAGACACCACGGCCCCCGGGATCGCCGGGGGCCGTGGTGGGACGCGCGGGAAGCGGGAGGGAACCCTAGGTTTCCAAGGTGCGCTCGTAGTGCGTGCGCAGCCGCTCCAGCTCCTCCGGATCAAGGCGCATGCCCAGGGAGAGCCCCATCTCTCCCAGGATGGTCTTGATCTCGTTCAGCGACTTCTTGCCGAAGTTCTTCGTCTTGAGCAGCTCCGACTCGGTCTTCTGCACCAGGTCGGCGATGGTGCGGATGTTGGCGGTCTTCAGGCAATTGGAGGCCCGCACGGACAGCTCGAGCTCGTCGACGTTGCGGAAGAGGTGCTCGTTGAGCTCCATGCGCGCGGCGGGCTCCATCGTCTCCCCGCCCTGGGCTTCGGTCGGCGGCGTCTGCGGGAAGTCGGTCAGCAGCGCGAACGAATCCTCGAGGAGGCGCGAGGCGTCGCCCACGGCCGTCTCCGGACTCACGCTGCCGTCGGTCCAGAGCTCCACGATCAGGCGCTCCTGGCCGCCCGCGCCGACGTTTTCGACGTGGAAATTGACGCGCTTGACTGGCGAAAAGTCGGCGTCGATCAGCATGGCGTTGATCGGCAGCGCTTCGGGCTCCCGCTTCTCCGCAGGCTGGTAGCCACGGCCGCGCTCGACACAGACCTCCATCTCGAGGGAGCCGTCTTTGTCCAGCGTAGCGAGCACGACGTCAGGGGTGAGGATCTCCACGTCGGCATCGGGCTCGAAGTCGCGCGCCGAAACGGTCCGCACGCCCTGGGCCTTGAGGCGGAGGAGCTTGGGCCGGTTCACGTGGAGCGAGAAGACCACCTTGCGGAGATTCATGATGATGTCGAGGGTGTCTTCGGTCACGCCCGGCATGTGCGAGAACTCGTGGAGCACGCCCTCGATCTTGACCCAGGTCGGGCTGGCGCCCGGGATGGACCCTAGCAGCACCCGGCGGTAGGCGTTGCCCGCGGTCAGGGCGAAGCCCGGCTCGAACGGCTCGATCACGATCTTGCCGTACGCGCGCTCGCGGACGAGCCACTCGTGACGGACTGGAAGCATCAGATCCTGCATGGAATCCCTCCTGGAAGAGTCAGGGACGGACGGCCCCCGGTCACCACTACAGGTCGATCATTATAGCAGAAAGGCCGCGCGCGACAACCACCCGGGCTCGCCCTGTTTGACTGAGGCTCACGGCCTTGGCAGAATGGAAAAAACAATGATGGAGCGCCCCCGGTTCCTGAAAACCTGGGCGGAGCCGCCCCGTCGGCCCGGATTCGCTCTCCGGACCGTCCTGGTCCTCGCCCTCATCCTCGCTATGCTCTTCACAGTCGTGGAGAGCTGGCTCGTCGTCACGGCGGCGCCCGGGCTCCGAACCGGACCCCGCGTGGTCGAGATCCCGCCCCACCGCGGCCTTTTCGAAGTCGCTCGGCTGCTGGACGAGGCCGGGGTGATCCGCAGTCCCGTGGGCTTCAGCCTGCTGGCGATGCTGCGCGGCAGCGCCCGCAGCCTCAAGGCGGGCGAGTATCAGATACCCCAGGGCGCTAGCACGTTCACCGTGCTCTGGCAGCTCGAGGGCGGCCACGTGCTCCAGCACAACATCGTCTTCCAGGAGGGCGCGACCGTTGCCGAGCTGGCGCACCAGCTCGAGACCGAGCGGCTGGCGGGCGCCGAGGACATCCTCCGCGTCTCGCGCGACGGCTTGTTCCTCCGAACGATGGACATCCGCGCCAACACGGTCGAGGGCTACCTCTTCCCGGATACCTATCAGTTCGTCAAGGGCATGACGCCGGAAGAGATCCTCGCGCGCATGGTGGCGCGGATGCGGGAGAAGGTCTCGCCGGAGCTGCTGGACGAGGCGAGCGCCCGCGATCTGTCGCTGCATCAGCTCCTGACTTTGGCGTCGATAATCGAGAAAGAAGCGGTGGATCCGAGCGAGATGCCGCTGATCTCCGCCGTCTTCTGGAACCGGCTCAAGCGCGAGATGCCGCTGCAGGCCGACCCCACGGTCCAGTACGCCGTCGGCAAGGATCGATTGCGTCTGACCCGGGAAGATCTCCAGGTCGACTCGCCCTTCAACACCTACCGGCGGACCGGCCTGCCGCCAGGCCCCATCGCGAGCCCGGGCCGGATGGCGATCCAGGCCGCCGTGCGGCCGGCGCGCGTCAACTATCTCTACTTCGTGGCGATGGATGAGCGGCGCCACCAGTTCTCCGCCAACCTCGCCGACCATGTTGCGGCGGTGGCGAAGTACCGCCTGAGCCGGGTTCGCTGAGGACGCCGCCGCGCCTTGTCACCACTCGGTCCGGGTGTTATAAACGAGCGCACCATGGCCCCTAGAGACGAGTCGAGCGCTCTGTCAATCGCGGCCCCGAGGGCGGCCGCCCTGTCCCGGCCCGCCGACGGCGAGCGGTTCCCGCTTCTCTACCACCTGCTCCGGACGGCGTGCACACCGCTGCTGCGCTCGCTGTTCCGCCTGAGGGTCATAGGTGTCGAGCGCCTGCCGGCCTCTGGGCCGTTCATTCTCGCGGCCAATCACCACAACTACCTCGACGGCGTCGTGCTCGGCGCCGCCGTGCCTCGCCCCGTGGCCTTCCTCGTCATGCCGCGGGTGTACAACGCGAGCCCGCTACACCCGCCGTTCCACCGCCGCCTGGGCTCGATCCCGGTCAACCTGGAGCGCCCCGATCCTGGCGCGATCAAGCGCGCCCTGCGGGTGCTCGAAGAGGGCCGGATCGTCGGCATCTTCCCCGAGGGCCCGTTCAGCCAGGAAGGACGGCTCGCGCCCGGGCAGCCGGGAGTGGCGATGATCGCGCTGCGCTCGGGCGTGCCGGTGGTGCCCGCCGCTCTCGAAGGCACGTTCGAGGCGCTGGCAGGTCGGCGGTTCTACATGCCGCGCAAGCGGCCGCTCTCGGTCCGGTTCGGAGAGCCCATGCACTTCGGGCTGCCGCGCCATCGGAGGGTGACGCATACGGAGCGCGAGGAGATCACACGGCGGATCATGAGCGAGATCGCGGCGCTGCTCAAGACGGGGGCTGCCTCCGCCGCCGCTGCCACCAGCCGGGCAGGCGCCTCGTGACCGCCCCCGGCAGCAAGCCCCCGGCCAAACCCTGGTCCGGGCGCTTCTCCCACGGGGCGGATCCTGCCGCCGAAGCTTTTACCTCGTCGCTGGCCTTCGACCGCCGCCTCTGGTCCTACGACCTCGAGGGCAGCGGGGCCTGGGCGCGGGCCCTGCACCGCGCCCGTCTGATCACCGACGCCGAGCTCGGCGCCCTGCTCAAGGGACTGGACGCGGTCCGCGCCGAGTTCGAGGCCGGCACGTTCCCGTTCCGCCGC
>Ga0070707_100001152_pt1 | contig 25962 bp, 20 predicted proteins | sample KBSK5502metaG_FD_65468 | JGI IMG/M metagenome (GOLD analysis project Ga0070707, IMG submission 65468) | Corn, switchgrass and miscanthus rhizosphere microbial communities from Kellogg Biological Station, Michigan, USA - KBS K5-50-2 metaG | ecosystem: Host-associated > Plants > Roots >...
ACGAGTTACGCGGCATGAGTTTCTCGACTTTGGTATGACGCATCGACGCCAGTTGCTTGCTCAAGCTGTCGACAACTCCGTCCAGAGCTTTGTAAGGCACCGACTCACGCTCGTAACAGCGGCCCTGCAAAACAATCGCCCTCTTGGTATCCCGCTTAATCTCATCCAGAAACGTGCGCGCCAGCGTTGATTTGCCGATGCCGGAGTTGCCGTGAACATAGACCGTGGCCGTTTGGCCCTCGCGCGTGGCGCGAAAGGCATCACGCAATTCCGCCAGTTCGCGCTCGCGCCCAATAAAAGAACTTTCCTCTCCCACGACCGAAAACAAGGCCGGCAACGCGCCGGTCGCGCGCCCCCCGAGCGCTCGCAACACTTCGCGACCGGTGGGCCTGGTTTCCGGATCTCGACGCAACAACTTGACGCACAGCTCGTTTAGATCCTGCGGCACTTTGCGATTGACCTCAATCGGCTGGATCGGATCACGCGTTTGCTTCCGCGTCATGACTTCAAAGAACCGGCCGCGGAACGGCAATCGTCCCGTCAACGCCTGATACAACATCACGCCGACGCTGTACCAGTCACTCGCTTTCGAGATCGCCATTTGCGCCCCTTGTTCAGGGGACATGTAATCAGGCGTGCCGGCCAGCAAGCTATCGTGGAGCTCAGGCTTGATGTCCTCAACCAGACCAAAATCCAGAATTACGACGCGGCCCTCTTCGGTTACCAGCACGTTCGAAGGTTTGATGTCGCGATGGAGCTTGCCAATTTCATGCAGCCGATTGACTCCCTCGGCCAGTTGGCGCAACGCGGATCGCAAACGGGATTCATCGAGTTCGTAAAGTGAAGCATATGCGTCTTCATCAAGAGGCGCCATCTCTTCGGATTTATATGTTAGGTGCGAACTATCGAACTCCACCGTTTCGGCTTCCGTGACGGCTTGCGAGTCCGGTTCCTTACGCGGACCGAGCAGAGTGTTGTCGGCCGCATCCAGCAGCGAATCCTCCGTTTCAGGCCGTACGTATTGAATGAAGGTAACGCCCCTGACTAGTTCCATTGTGAAGAACCAGTGCCGGCCGTTGGACATCAGTTCATATAGCGAGGCCAGGTTGGGATGAGAGACGTCGGCGAGCGTGCGAAACTCGCGTTTGAAGCGATAGATATGCGCGGCCTCAGCACGCGTCAGAGTCTTGAGGGCCACGATCTTGTCCATTTCGCGATCGTGCGCTTCATAAACGACGCCCATGCCGCCCGCGCCCAGTCGCCGGCGCAAAGTGAACCGTTCCGTGCCGGTGAATTCTTTGGCCGTTTCAACCATGGAAAACCTTAATCATAGCCAGAGCGGGACGTAATTGTGTTGACAGAAGAGCAATTGTGCCTTACATGATTTGCGCAATCAATCACAAAGCGCAAGGGAGGAGCAGAAATGGACTGGCGCGTACTGCTGACAACCTTCGGAGTGATTTTTCTGGCCGAGATGGGGGACAAGACCCAACTGGCCGCCATGACGATGGCCGCGGAAAAGAAACGGCCCTGGGAAGTTTTCATCGCTGCCTCGCTGGCACTGACGGCCGTGTCCGCAATCGGCATCATTGTAGGCAGCGCGCTGGGTCACTATCTCCCTCTCGAATGGATCAAGCGCGTGGCGGGAGCGGCGTTTATTGTAATTGGTGTATTGGTACTGACAGGAAGGTTCTGACAGTTTTCCATTCGTCATTTGTCATTGGTCATTCGTTTCTTTCATTAACACCTGGATTCTCGCATGAAGGGTTTCGTGTCCATTTGGCAAGCCATTAGTGGTGAGGGCCTACCGCATTGAAATCGCGAATGAAAAATGTCAAATGAAGATATGGAAAACTGATCTTTTTAGTTTGAGTTAGAAACTCACGGAGACCTATGCCCCAGACTCGTCACGTCGAACGACACTTCACCGCGGGTGAAACCGTGCGTGACATCGTGATTGGGATGTCGGACGGATTGACGGTGCCTTTCGCGCTCGCGGCGGGTCTGACCGGCGCCATCGATCACGTGGGAATCATCGTGACTGCCGGTCTGGCAGAGATCGCCGCCGGTTCGATCGCTATGGGCCTGGGCGGTTATCTCGCCGCCAAAAGTGACGCTGAACATTACGCCAAGGAACGCGAACGCGAGAAGCGCGAAGTAGTCGAAATCCCCGACGAAGAAAAGCGAGAAGTAGCCCAGGTTTTTCACTCATACGGCTTGAGTCATGAAGAAAGCGCACCGATCGTCGAAGCGCTGACAAAGCAGCCGAAGAAATGGGTCGACTTTATGATGCGTTTCGAGTTGGGTTTGGAAAAGCCGGATCCCAAACGCGCTTTTATCAGCGCCTTCACCATTGCGGCCTCGTATGTCGCCGGCGGCTTAATCCCGCTGGCGCCATACATCGTCGCCGTTTACGTCAAACAGTTGAGCGTGGGGTCCGCGCTTTTGCTTTCGGTAGCCGTGACGCTGGTTGCGCTTTTCGTCTTTGGCTTTATCAAAGGACGCTATACCGGCACGCGTCCCACACGCAGCGCCCTGCAAACCGCGCTGATTGGCAGCATCGCCGCCGGCGCCGCGTTTCTGATCGCGCGACTGATATCCTGAGTTCGCATGATTCCGTACGAATAGTCCAATGAAACTTCACGTCGGCACCAGCGGCTACAGCTACAAAGAGTGGAAAGGCAACTTTTATCCGGAAGACCTGCCGGCAAAAGAAATGCTGTCGTATTATTCGCGGCGGCTGCCGGCTGTGGAAATTAACAACACCTTCTATCGCCTGCCGCAGGCGAGCATGATTGAAAACTGGAAAGCCCAGGTGCCGGCGAGCTTTCGCTTCTCGATCAAGGCCACCCAGCGCATCACCCACATCAAGCGCCTGAACAATTGCGCGGAGGAAACGAAATATCTTTTGGAAACAGCGGCGTTGCTGGAAGAGCGTCTGGGCGTGGTGCTGTTTCAACTTCCCCCGAACATGAAGAAGGACGCTGCGCGACTGGGAAACTTTTTTGATCTCTTGCCGGCCGAAGGGCGCGCGGCCTTCGAATTCCGCCATGAAAGTTGGTTTGATGATGAAACTTTCGGGTTGTTACGATCGAAGAACTGCGCGCTGGTCGTCTCAGACACGGACGAGAAGCCGATCACCGAAATCGTCAGCACCGCTAGTTGGGGATACTTGCGCCTGCGCCGTACCGCTTATGAGGAGAACGATCTCGTTGTCTGGCTAGAGCAAGTCAGAGCGCAAACATGGAAAGACGCCTTCGTCTTTTTCAAACATGAAGACGAAGGCGTCGGACCAAAGCTGGCCGCTCAGTTTATCAAGCTTGGAGAATCCAATTGAGGTTCACTGCGAATCCTAAACGAATTGCCATGATTTCTCGTGTTTCACTTTACCTGTTTCTACTCCTGTTAATGGGTGTGTCAGGAAATGGCAGAAACTCGCGAGCGCAGCCAGAGTTGGCCCAGCTTCAGAATGATTTCGCCGTCCGATATTTCGAGCCCGAACCCCACATGGCTTTGGCAAAATATTATTTGAGCCGCGGAGATCGCCAGGAAGCGTTTCTCGTCCTCGAGACCGCGCGGCGCGGAATCTTGGAAGAGGCTGTTTTTGATCGGGCTTTTCAAGTAGCGTTCGAGGGCTTTGATAATAGTAAGGCAGCCGAAGAGAAGTTGCTTTCGCAGCTAAGTCAGGAACCAAACTCAGCCGACAACCAATTTCGACTTGCCGATATTTACATTTCGCGATCTGATTATGAGAAGGCCACCCCACTCCTCGTTCGGGGTCAAAAGGAGCACCCTGAGGATTATAGATTTACGGCTGGATTGGCCGGTATTCTCAAGATTCAGGGAAAGGCCGCAGCGGCTGATCGCCTTGTCGATGATTACGCCCGGAAGTACCCGGAATCCGCGGAAGGCTACGTGATACGTGCCGACACGCTTTATAAAACCGGGCCTCGAAATGTGAAGCCGCTCCTCGAACAAGGCATCGTCAAACATCCCAACAACGGGGACTTAATGTTTAGATTGGCGGCGACCCTGCAGGAAACCGGTGACCTGGATAAGGCTGAAGCCGCCTATATGAAGGCTGCTATGCTGGCGCCGAAATCGGTTCAAGTTCAGTCGTGGGTCGGGCGCTTCTTTTTTAAATTAAGGAAGGATGAAGCGCGAGCACTGCCTTACTATTTGAACGCCTATTTCTTATCGCCTCATGCCTATGAAACCGAATTTGTGGAATCGCGGATTCGGAACATCTATTTCGCCCAGGCGCAAATCAATTTCCAAAATCAAATCAAAACAAGGAAGCCTCTAATTGAATTGCTCACCGATCCTAATCCGCAAATCGTACAACTAGCACTGGTGCAAATGGATAAAGAGTGGCAGCCGGTAAACGTTGATCCTGTCGTTGCCTTGATGGGTCACGAGGATCAGGGTGTACGCTGGGATGCCACCGAACTGTTGAAGAAGAAAGTTGACAGTTCATTCGACCCGAAGCTACGAGCTCTTTTGAAGGACAACGATTTGCGCAAGAGAGGCCTCGCCGCATACATCGCAGTTTACCGATGGAAAAGCGCCAGCTTCGAATTAATGGACGCTCTGTTGGCTGAAAGCGCGGAGCTTCTCAGGTACGATGCGCTCTCCGCATTAATTCTGGAAGGCGGGGTCGCGGGAAAGCAGCGCGCATTGGCTCACGCCGCCAGGGAGAAACATCCGAAGCTAAAACAACTATTGGAAAGCGTTAGGCAAGAGAAAACAGCACCGTAGCGCGCCGGGAAAACACGACATCCTGACTTTGTAAAAAACCATAGCCACAAAAGGCACAAAAAGCACAAAAGGGAAACCGCGCGCGACCTCCCCTTTGTGTCTTCTGTGCCTTTTCGTGGCAAATGCTTTACTTGATCTTGATACCAGCCCCGAAGCGAAGATTGTCCTGCCGCTTGCCGTTAAAGAACGTCGGCAAATAATCGACCTGAACCGCGCGCACGTCGATGTGCTCGCCGGCGTGGACGTCTAAGCCTCCGCCGAAAGCCATGGCAAATGCAGTGTCGGCCTTTCTACATGAGATCAGCGCGTCGTCAAAGCTGGCGCGCATGTGCGTGACGCCAAACAGCGCGTGCACAAACGGCGTCACACCGTCCGGCCGCCAGTTGTAACGGGGGCCAATCATCAAGTCGTAACGTTGTACGCTGGCATTGAACGTTCGGCCTGAGTTTAGATCGACGTAACCAGTCTTGTCGTAGGTGCCGCTAAGGCTGGTCACGATCCCGACATGCCGGGTGATGTTCTGATTGAATTCAGCGTTGAAGCCGTTGTAGCCCTCGCGCTGAGAAGCAAAGAGCACCGGCTTGCCAGCGAAGGTGGCACGACCGTCCCTGTCAAAGCGGGCGGCATTGTTGTCGGCTCGCTCGTGGGCATAGCCGACATAGAATTCGTAACGCGAATAATCGTTGCTCTGCGCCAACGCGGCGGGCGCGCAAATTAGGGCTATCAAGAGCAAGAGAAATGTTCTGGTCATTCGGGGCGGCCTCCTTGTTTTCTAACTGCTGGAAACTGAGTTTTACGGTTAGATTAATACTACGAATCTCGAAAAATTCCCAGATTTTTCAAGCGATTACCCCTTTTCTTGTGGGGGACGATAAACCTGGTGAGCATTTCTTCATACTTATCTCGAGTGATTGGCCGATTGGTATTTGCCGGCCTGGCCCTGATTTGTCTAATGGCCCCTGCGCGGGCCCAAAACCCCGCGGAATCCGTAAAAGAGGCCCGGCGACTCGCGCGCGTGGCCCAGGTGGCCCAACAGCAAGGACGCCTCGACGACGCAATTAAGGCCTATCAAACGATTGCTATCATCGCTAAAAGCGCTCCCCAAATAGCGGCGAGCGCGCACTTGAGCAGCGGCAACATCTACATGTCGCAGGGCAAGTTTGAGGAAGCTGCCGCAGCTTTCCGGGGGTCGCTGGCGCTGGATGCCGGCTCCGCTGAAGCTCAAAACAATCTGGGTGAGGCGCTTGGCGAGTTGAAACAATTTCAGCGCGCCCTGGAAGCGTTTCAACGAGCGGTCGCCCTCGATGGCAGGTTTTTGAAAGCGCGATACAACATGGGCGTGACGTACGACCGCATGGGCCAGCTAAAATACGCCGAGTTTGTCTATCGAATACTGATTCGCGATTATCCTGATTTTGTTTTGGCGTATGACAGTCTGGCGGTAACGCTTTCGAAATCCGGCCGCGCGCGTGAAGCGATTGCTTTGCACGAGAAGGCGGTCCACCTGAACGCGAACGAACCTTCCTTCTACTACAACTTCGCAGTCAGCTATCTCATGCTCGGTGATACCAGAAAGGCCCGCGAGCAGCAGCAAAAACTTCGCAACCTTGATCCGGCGATGGCTGAACACCTGGCGACAATTATTACCAGGCAGCAGTAGCTCAATGGTTATCCGGAAACGCGGGTGACCAGATCGAGATCACCAAAAAGCAGAAAAGGCTCAAGGACAGCAGTTCAGCCATCCTTGGCCTTTTTTGTTTTTGCGGAAGTGGGCTAGAAATTTCCCTGACACGCGTCGTGTCCACAATCACAATCCAGCTCGATCGTCTGCCCTGTTCCTTCGCACGAGGCGCTACAGTATTTTCCGTCCGGCTGCGGCGGGCACGTACATGATGGGTTCTTACATTTTTCCTCGTCGGCCATGATTCCCCTCCAAGACAATTCTGATTAGCAAGCGCGCAGAGCTTAGCACAACCGGTGCAAATATGAGTACACCGGAGGAGTTAACGATGCTTCCCTCGCGGGTTGCGGAGCACCCGACGGGATCGATAACATTGTTGGGCATCAGACAGAAAATCATTACCAGAGTAAAAGGGGAATCATGGACGGACAGAAGACTGCTTTGAAGACAGAAGTGCCACCACCAATCGCCATGCTGCAGTTGATCTCGGGCTTTTGGATCGCCCGCTGTATCTACGTTGCGGCCAAGCTGGGCCTGGCCGACCTGGTCAAAGATGGACCCAGGACGGCAGAAGAGTTGGCCACCGCAACGGATACTCATGCCCCATCGCTGTTTCGGGTTATGCGGGCGCTGACAACCTTCAATGTTTTTTCACAAGACGACCAGAATCGTTTTGCGATCACGCCCTTGTCCGAAACTCTGCGCTCGGACATCACTGGATCGTTGCGCGCGTTTGCGATGACTGAACTGGGCGAAGAACATTATCCGGCCTGGGGTGAACTGCTTCACAGCGTGCGCACCGGAGAGATCGCTTTCGATCATGCGTTTGGCATGGACGTCTGGAAATATTTTGCCCAGCATCCTGATAACGCGAAGATTTTCAACGACGCCATGAGCGGGATGACCGCCCAGGCAAATGAGGCGATTCTCAGCAAATATGACTTTGCCGGCATCAACACACTGATGGACGTCGGCGGTGGACACGGCAGATTGATTACTTCAATCCTTGAACGCGATCCCGGGATGAAAGGGATTCTTTTTGACTCACCGCAGGTCATTGAAGGAGCCAGGGCCCCTGTCAATGCATCAGCAGTTGCTGACCGGTGCCGGCTTGCCAGCGGAAACTTTTTTGAAGCGGTACCCGACGGCGCCGACGCGCACATTTTGAAGTGGATCATTCACGATTGGAACGATGAACAGTCAGTCGCGATCCTGAAGAACTGTCATCGCGCCCTTCCGGAAAACGGCAAACTGATTCTGGTCGAGGCCGTAGTTCCGGCCGGCAACGAACCACACTTCAGCAAATTCATAGACCTCAACATGCTGGTAATGACCGGCGGCCGCGAGCGCACTGAGGAAGAGTTTCGCGCTCTCTACGATGAGGCTGGTTTCAGCTTGACGAAAGTTGTGCCCACCGAATCGCCGTTTAGTGTGATCGAAGGAGTGCGTGTTTAGGGAGCTGGGCCAGAAGGGCTCTGGCCCAGGCATTATTGGTGAGGAAAGCTCATTCGGGAGCCCCGCGTGACTCCAGCAGCTTTACTATCTCTTTCTGATCGTTTTGCCGCGCCAGCGCCAGGGCAGTTTTTCCGTCATCATCTTTGACCGTCACGTCGGCGCCGGCATTTAACAGCGCCTGGACGCTCTCGAGATCGCGAGTGCTCGCGGCAAACATTAACGCGGTCATACCGTCGTCATCCTTCTCATTGATTTCTGCGTTGAAGCTAATCAACAGCTTCACGGTTTCCGGATCGCCTTCCTCGGCGGCAATCATCAGTGCCGTCTTGCCATCTTCGTCTTTGGTGTTCAGGGCAGCGCCCGCGTCGATGAGAAGTTTGGCGACGCGAGGGTCATCATTGCCCGCAGCGAACATCAACACCGTCTTGCCGTCGTCGTCTTTCAGATCAATTCTGGCGCCGTTTTCAATTAGCTCATTTACTACGGCCGGGTTGCAATACTCGGCTGCATTCATCAGCGGGGTGCTCCCTGATTCGTCGCTGGCGTTCACCTTTGCTCCCGCCGAGATTAACTCGCGAACCAGGTCGGCAGTCGCCTTTTCACGCAGATGCATCAGCGGAGAACGGCCGGCGTTGTTTTCCAGGTTGGCCCGAGCGCCTGCCCGCACCAGCGTACGAACGATTTCGAGGTTGCCATTCTCGGCGGCCTGATCCAACGCAGTCGTCTTGGTGCGCTTGTCGCGCACATTGACGTCCAAAGACGTAAAGACAAGTTGCTTGACTGCTTCGAGATCTTCTTTGAAGGCTGCTTTCACTAACGGTTCTTCCGGCTCGAGAAAAGCTATCCCACCCTGGATGGAGAGTTCCGTCACTGTGGTACTCGCTTTGACTTCTACCTCCGCGATTACTTGCGGAATCTCCATCGCAACGTTCAACGTTCGGTTGGCGTTAGGTCGCAATTCCAGCTCTGCCATTTCCGTTTTGCTGAAACTTGGGGCTTCAACCGCCAGGCTATAGCGTCCCTCTTCCAGAAGGGAAAACTGGTACGCACCATCGTCCGCCGTTGTGATGGTGAACGCTTGACTGGTTCGTGGGTTAGTCAGCGTCAAGACGGCTCCGGAAACGACCGCGCCATTAGGAATCGGAGATGATGCCCGACAAACTACTGCCGGTTTCCGGCTGCGAAATCGTGCGAGCGATAGCCGCCTGCGCTGGTAGGGCGCCCGAACTTGATTCAGAACCAGTTTGTGCCGCTGCAGTCGACAAACTTAAACTCGCCGTGAAGGCGCCGGCTGCAATTCGTGAAGCGCGACGACCGATGCGATGGAGTTTTTCAGGCGCACTCTTCGAAAGCACACTGCCGTCGGGCCTTTGGATGAAGCGCACGCACAGACGGCCCTGCGAACGTGACACCAGACGCATGGCGGCCTGTCGCGTCATGGCCGACAAATCTTTGACGTGCAAATTGCAGTGCTCGCAAAACCGGACTTGATCGTTACCGACCATTGAGTCCCAGTCGGCGTTGCATGGTTCAGGAATTGTAATTCGATCGAGAGAGCGGACTGGCATAGCGGGCCCCTTTCCACGGCTGAAGTTTTGATCGGAGAGCCCGGGGAGAAGCTCTGTCGGCAACGCAGAGTTAGACATCAAGCCGTCACAAATGTTCCGGCACTAAGGTTGCTCTTAAAACTTGACTGACGAACCTGAGGAGGCGCCCGACCTTAGAGTGCTCGACTTATCTGAATCGCGAGCCCTGGGGAGTTCGACTTCGGGATTTGCGCATGTGATGCCGTTGAGATAACGCTTGGTTGTTAAGCTCGGGAAAAAATTGCAGGGTTACTCAAAAACTCGCCGTCTCAAAACGAGTTGAGTTCGCACGCTATTTGCGCCGCCACGCGCGCGTTGTTCTCAAGCAGGGCGACGTTAGCTCTCAGAGTCGCGCCCATACTGCGTTCAGACATGCGCGACAATAGAAATGGAGTAAGGCCGGCGCCGGTGATGCTCGATCGTTCCGCCTCGTCAATAGCTTCGCTAAGGGCCCTGGCCAGCAAAGCCTGTTCAACTTCGGCTGCCTCAGGAACGGGGACGGTGACGACCAAAGCGGTTTCAATTCCCAGCTCGCGTTGAGTGCGGAAGAGTTTGACTACCTCTTTCGCCGTATCACAGCGCACATCGACCGGCAGATCACTAAGCCGCGAATAGAACGCCGGCATCTGGTCGCAGCCATAGCCGGCGACCGTAATGCCATGAGTTTCCAGCCATTCACGCGTGGCCGGCAGATCGAGAACAATCTTCGCGCCTGAACAAACTACGATCATCGGTGTGCGCGCGAGCTCCGGTAGATCAGCCGAGATATCCGGCAGCGAGCCGCGATGGACGCCGCCGATGCCTCCAGTCGCGAAGACCTGGATTCCGGCACGATGCGCAATCCAAATCGTAGCCGCGACCGTGGTCGCTCCGTTCCAGCCACGCGCGACCGCGACGGCTAGATCGCGCGAGCTGAGTTTCCTGATGTCATCGCTGTTGGCGATATTTTCGATTTGATTGTGGTCCAGACCGGCGCAAAGTTTTCCTTCAAGGACTGCAATCGTAGCCGGGGTCGCGCCTTCGGCTCTAACAATCTGTTCCAGCCGCTTCGCAGTCTCGAGGTTCTGAGGTCTCGGCAAGCCATGAGCAATCACGGTTGATTCCAGCGCCACGACCGGTTGATTGGCCGCGAGTGCTGACGCAACTTCAGGACTGACACTGATAAATTTGTTGCGGCTCATTATTAACGTGCGGCTTTGCGTGACCCACACTATTCGGAACTCGCCCCCGCTCCCTCCTTATGCAGAGTAAAGATAGTCCCGCCGCCGTCACGTTTGGTCCACTCAGCTTCCGCCTCAATCATGCTCGCGCGCGCGCGAATGTTGGTAACACCGCGACCAGGTTTCTTTTTCACATCACTGCGATCAAAACCGCGCCCATCATCTTCGATCGCCAATTCAAACACGTCGCCTTCTTTTAGCGCGGCGCGCATCGTAACCCGCTTCGCTTGCGCGTGGCGGCAAATGTTGCTCAGGGCCTCCTGCGCAATCCGATAGATTTGAATCTGAGTGCTTGACGGTAGATTCAGCTTTTCATCCAACGCATCATCGCATTGGAAATCGTAATCGAATTTGCAATCCGGCGCGGCATGTTCGACCGCGTGGGCCAAAGCAAACTGCAACGCGGCCGACAGCCCGACATTTTCCAGTGCCGAAGGGCTCAGGTCTTCGCAGATGCGACGCACCTCTTGCGAGATTGACTCGATCTCTGAACGCAGCGCGCCCGGCGCCGATGGCGCGCGATTCGGACGGACATTATGTCCCCCACTCGCCGGGAGTTGATCGACCAGCAGCGCCAGGTTGCGCAAATCGGCCAGCGTCTGATCATGCAGGTCGCGCGCGATGCGCCGGCGCTCGGCTTCGGTTTCGTTTGCGAGTTGCAGACGCGCACCGGCCAACTCGCGATTCGCCGAAGCCAGTTCGGCGCTGGTGCGGTGAATGCGGCGATTCTGAAAATAACCCCAGGCCAGAGCGATTAGCGCGAACAGCAACAGCACGCCGAGCGCCGTCGAGGTCCAGGGAAACGGAGCGCGTGCGACGGTGAATTCAAACGACAGCGGTGTGGCCGGAGTCAGATCTTTTGTGAATGCTCGCGCGACCACCTTGTACCTGCCCGGGGCTAATCTCTCCACCGCAAACTGGGAATCGTGCGACAGCTTTTCTCTGATCACCTTGCCTGAACCGTCGAAGAGCGCGAATGCATATTGAAACTGCTCGGGGAAAGTGCGGCTACTGATCGCTGTGACGTCGACCAGCAAACTGTTCTGCGGATAATCAAGTTTTAGTCCGGCAGGCAATTCGTACTGTTGGTGAATCCGTTGGCTGATGATGCGCGCCGGCAAAACCGTCGGCGCCACGTGTCCCGGTTCGTAGCGCACCAGGCCACGATTCGTGCCGGCAATGACGCTTTCGTTACCATCCGCATTTTGTTCCGACAACACGGCAAAGACGCGCTGTGAAGGCAAGCCCTGCTCGACGTCGAGGCGCGAAACGATGGCCCCGAATTGATCGTCGAGCGCCACTTTCAGCAAGCCATTGCCGGCGGTTGCACACCAAACCTGCCGGCGCGAGTTGTCGGCGACGAGGATGACTGTCCGAGCGTTAACACCGGGAACGATCTCTTTTAGTTGGCCGGCTCGGGCCAGGTACAGCCCCTTATCGGTTGCCAGCCAGGTGTCGCCACCGTCGTTGAGGATCGACCAAATGCCGCCTCCTTTCAATTTGTCCAAACCGCTGTCAGCATTCGTCTGCTTGCCGTCAAAAAGAAAAGCACCGGCGCTGGCGGTACCGATGAGCAGCCCACCGTTAGCATCCGCCGCCAGGCTGACTACTTCACGCAGGGATGCTTCGGCGTTCTGGTTAGGCCAAATCAGCGATCGCCGCCCGCCCTCCAGTTTTTCAACACCGAAGCCGAACGTGGCGATATAGGTCCCGCCAGCCGCATTGGCGATCGCGCGCACGCTGTCGCCCTGGGGTGAGCGATCTTCCGCTCCAATTCGCGCAAAGCTCGTTTCATTCGCCGATTGTGAAGCAAAGAGTCCTCCAGCCGCTGCGACGATCACGCGGCCGCTTCGATCTTCATTAATCGCAAAAATGATCCGCCGGCCAAGTTCGGGGATGGCGCGCCAGTGTTTGGTGTCGGCGTCGAAAGCGAACAAGCCTGAGTTGGTTCCCGCGAGCAAACGGCCGCGCGACGTGCGCCACAGTGCACGCACATAATTCGTGCCCGGATCATTGGAAATGTTTTCTACCCGCGTCGCGTGTGGGTCGTAGCGACAGACGCCTTTGTCAGTAGCAAACCAGACAACTTCCTCAGGATCGACAAAAACGCCAAAGATATGATCTGAGCGGAGCGCCCCGCCGGTGCCCTCAAAAGTAAAATGCTCAATTTGTTTGCCCCCCTGAAAATGAAACGCGCCACGGCCGTCGGTTGCGACCCAGATGTCATCGCCCGACCCGCGCGCTATCGCCGTTACGGGACCGGTGGCGGCGTTGGTTTTCACTGGCTTGAGCGGATCACTCTGATCAAAGAGGACTCCGTCATCCGGACGGCCCCGAGCACCGACCCACAAACGACCGTGGGAATCAGTTTCGACGGTATTGATAAAGAAATTGCGCGGCTTACTCTGAATCTCTTTAACTTCACCATTTTCGATCACAATCAAGCCGCGGCTGTGCGTACCGGCGTAGAGTTTCTCGCCCAGCAGGGCCAAGCTAGTGATCTTCAAAAAGCCGGGGTGATCTTTATCGGCGCTTTGAAGAGGTTGATCGGGAATCGTTTTGACTGCGAAGGTCACTGACGGTTTCGCTTCAGCTGATTCGGTGGTCGGGCTCGATTCGTTTAGTTTCACCTCGCAATCGAAGATCTGCCCGCTCTCGCTGGCGATGATCGCGCGGTCTTTTTGTGGAGTGATAATCGCGGTGATTACTTTGCCCGCGGTTTCAGGGACGAGTTCAAACCTGGCTTGGACCTGACGCGCGGCGCCGTTGTCAGTCCCGACCCAAAGAGCTCCCGACTCGTCAGCTTTCAGCACAAGTATGCGGCCGGGCGGCAGGCCTTCAGCATTGATCGCGTTCGTGCGACGTCCGTCGTAACGTGCCAGCCCGCCATCTGTGGCGAACCAGGTGATGCCAAATTCCGTCTGGGCAATCGCATGCGTTCGATCCGATGGCAGCCCGTGAAACGAAGTGACCGCTCCCCATTGATGCAGATTTGGTGGCGGCGTGGGCGAAGGCGAGGGTGATGGTGCAGGTGATGGCGATGGCTGGGGCGGCGGCGAGGCAGACTGGTTCTGAGAAGACGCAGTAGGCAGTAGGCAGAAAGCAGGAAGCAGAAAGAAAGCGAGTAGTAATAGGTGAGCTGTACGCAGAGAGTGCGCGGCTCCGCCGCAGCACAGTGCGGTAAGCCTTTGGCTTACCGGCGAAGACCATTTTGATTTACGTCGTCGAGGCTGTGCCTCGACGCTCGGAGGCGTAGGCTCATTCTTTTCTATGACCCGGCGACGGTGAGGCGGAGCCTCACCGCAATGTGCTGCGGCAGAGCCGCCAAAGGGTGTGACTCCAAACATTAACGTTTTCGCGTTTTCGCCTCGTCCCGCTTCTGCTCTTCGATAAACTTTTTCTGATCGCGTTCGAGCCAGCCTTCCAACTCCACCGCTGCTTTTTCCAGCTCGTCATTGTTCAGCAGTCCGCGCCGCAACGCTTCAAAGAACGCGCGAGTCCGGACGTTATATGCCAGTTTTTCATAAGCCTCGTGCGGCGTGCCTTCGGGAAGCGAGACGAAAAGTTTTTCGTAAAGCGTAGCCAGGCGACTCTCAACGCCGCGCAAAGACAGACTGCACTTTCGCGCGATGGCCCAGTTCGAAAGACCCAGAGCGAGATAGTAGAGCGCTTCGGCTTCGAACTCGGTCAGAAGCGGGCGCTTGAATGAATCCTTGAATGCCGGATCGATCATGTCGGCGCCGTCTTCCAGCACCGCGGCCACGAAGCGCAGGAAGCGCGACTCAGGATTGTTTTTGTGAATGAAGCCATAGGCCGGCGGTGGATCGACTGACTTCACGATCTTGCGAATCTCGTTGATGTAGATCTCGTGCGGAAACTGCGTCCAGAAAATTATTCGCGCCGTCGGAAAGTCGCGCCAGATCGCGCGCGCCGCTTTCACGCCCGAAAGCTTCGGCATCTGGATGTCGAGGATGCAAACATCCGGTTTGTTCTTGAGCGCCATCGCGACCGTCTCTTCACCATCGCCGGCTTCGAGCACGGGTTGATGCGAAGGAAAGTCACGCTCGAGTATCTCGCGCAGGTAAGCGCGCTGGGCCACGTTGTCTTCAGCAATCAGGATGGACATGGACATGAATCTTACCTTCGTTTCGAAGCCTGCGGTAGTTGATTCTCCAACGCTCTCTTAAGGGCCAGTTTTTCTGGTATGTTGTCACATTCCTTCAGGAACTCGCGAAGCCAGTCTTTGGTTTGGCTGTTCTTGCCTCGCGCGATCCTCATCAAACGACCGACATTCAGTCTTACGAACATTTCAAACCCACTACCCACGAACCCCTTTAAGTTGGAGAAAAAAGTGCTTCCACCAATTCTGACGCCTTGTTGTTCTTCAGAAGGCTCGGATTCGATGTTTGCAACGGCATTCATCTCACTCTCAGAGATCGAGGAGTGGGCGGGATCGAAGACGAACTCACGCGAGCTTCTGTCCCAAACATAGTTCGCATGCCGTCGAACTATGAACCTCCTGGTGAAATCCTGATTCTCAAAACCTTTTGCTGTGTAGAAAACGTCGAATGCTAACCTTATCACTCGAATGTTGTTAGGTCGCTTTGAGACGGAGGGTTTGCTCTTCAGTTCCCACTTCAGTCCGCCTAAGCCAGGATCAGTGTGGCCATCAACAGAATAGTTCAGAACTGGCCTTACGCCGCCGCGGCTCACTTCGAACCAAGTTTCACCGTAAAGGTAGTAACCTGACCCCGATCCTTCCTGCCCACGAAGGACAAACCAACTACGACCCAATGCGCGAACAACGCGATGGCTTGCCATCTGATATCGATTGAAATCGTGGTCAACATGACCCAATAGCTTCCAGCGCCTGGGACTGCTGCGACCGGCACGGCCAAAGATCAAATAACGGCAATCATTCCACGAACGGGTCAACTTCACTATGACTTCGCGACCTGGATGTCCATCGAGCTCCTGCCTAAATATCTTCCCTTCACAACCTGAGCACGCCCCGAAGTTGCCCTCAGGAATCCTCAACTTTTTCCAAGTGGATTGGAGATCGACAACCAGTTCAATGCGTTTCTTGTCCCACTGTCTCTTGCTCAGGTTGATCACGCGTGCGATTTCAAACGGCGATATTGACTTCGGCTTTATCTCGTTCAGCGTCGCTTGATCATTCTCTTTCGCGTGAATGGCAATGGGAGGCACCAGAACGACGAACAAGATCGCGAACTTAATCTTGTGACTGATCATGCACTCTGTGTAATACAGTCGCATCTATCACATCAATGTGGTTTGCCACACTCGTTTACGCGGCTGCGACGCCTGATGTGCACGGCTTCAACCCAACAGAGAAACGGGCAACGAGCCATCGAAGATGGCGAAAGAGTGTAGCCCCGGGCGTAAGCCCGGGGATCAGATATTGATTTGATTCTTAAGCCCGCTTCAGCGGGCGACACAATGGTTTTGCCCTTAATGACTCTGTCGCCCCTCCGGGGCTTATTAGTTTCTTTTCGATGTCTTCCCCGGGCTTACGCCCGGGCCTACACTTCTGCCGCTCGCTAACGCGAGCTCGTTGGATGGCCTTATCTGCCAGGCCAACTTGCGGGACTTTCTTTGTGTTTGGCCGCCTGTGTCAGAAGCCCGACCGTAAGGGAGGGCAACCTTGCCCTCGCTCACGCTCGGGCTTCTGATACATCTTGCTTTGTGATAAACCTCTCCTCATGAAACTACGACGACCGCTCCTATTCACGACGGCTCTACTTCTGACTCTTTCGTTTACATTTGCAATTCCTGCGACCGCACAACCCGCGGCGAAAAAAACTCCGACTCAAAAACCGTCGGCCCAGAGAAGGCCAACCGGCAATCGTTCCGGGCGTAACGAGGCCCTCTGGCAGCGGGCTCTGGCCATTCATCACCGCGCGATTGTCATCGACACGCATAACGACGTCACCACGCCGATGACCAATGATGATTACGATCTCTTTGGAAATCCGCCGACGCCTTATCGCACCAGCATCGCGCGCATGAAGCAGGGCGGCCTGACGGCGGAATTCTTTTCGCTCTACATCAAACCCTGGTACGTAGCGCACGGCGGTGCTGCCCGGCGCACGCTGGATATGATCGATTCCGTCTATCGCGCGGTTGAGCGGCATCCGAATGAACTGATGTTTGCCACCACGTCCACTGATATTCGGCGCGCTAAGGCCCAGGGCAAGGTCGCCTGTCTGATGGGCATTGAAGGCGGGCATGCGATCGAGAATTCTCTGCCGACGCTGCGCGAATTCTACCGGCTCGGTGTGCGCTATATGACGCTGACCTGGAACAACACGAACGACTGGGCCGATGCCGGACGCGGGGAAAGAAAGCACAACGGCCTCAGCGACTTTGGCAAAGAAGTGGTGCTTGAGATGAATCGCCTGGGAATGCTCGTCGATGTCTCGCACGTGTCGGACAAAACGATGAGCGACGCCCTGGATGTTTCCAAAGCGCCCGTTATTGCTTCGCATTCGTCGGCCCGCGCGCTCAGCAACGTGCCGCGAAATATTCCTGACGATCTATTGCGACGGATCGCAAAGAATGGCGGGGTCGTCCAGATCAATTTCTACAGCTACTTCATCGATCAGAAAACGGTCGGGCCGCAAAGCGACGAGCGTGGCCAGCGTCTGCGGGCCCAGCAAGAAGCCCTGACCGCAAAGTATGCTAACGATCCCGAACGTCTGGCCGAGGAAAGCGACAAACTGGAAGCTCAGAATCCGCTGCCGCCGCTGCCCCTGTCAAAGCTCATCGATCATATCGACCATATCGTAAAGGTCGCGGGGATTGATCATGTGGGCCTGGGGCCTGACTTTGACGGCGCCAACGATTTTCCCGAAGGCGCGCGCGACGTTTCGATGCTTCCTAACATCACTTACGAATTGTTGAAACGCGGTTACAGCGAACAGGACATTCGCAAAGTACTGGGCGAAAACCTGCTGCGGGTGTTTGCTCAAGCAGAACTGGTGGCGCGCCGCACGAGTCGATCGATTAGCGGCGGCGGCAGCACGCGGAGGATTAATAAATAGCCACAGATGGACACAGATAAGAAAGAGACGATCAAGCCGCGAAAATGCACAAAAGGCGCGCAAATAGAAACAAAGAAATCCTGTCTGTGCTTTTTGTGCCTTTTTCTGGCTAAGCCGGTTTATTGCTTTGTTCTGTGTGAATCGGTGTAAATCTGTGGCTCATAGTCTTTTCAACATGAATCAAGCAGGAATCTACCTTCACATTCCGTTTTGCCGGTCGCGCTGTTCTTACTGCGACTTTGCCACCGGAATGTTTGAAAGCGGCCTCGCTGACAAATATGTCCGCGCATTGACACGCGAGATTCGAGCCTGGGGGGAAGTTGAAGAACCGGCGGCGGCTGACACAATTTACTTTGGCGGCGGAACTCCCTCGTTGCTGGCTCCGAGCCAGATCGAACAGATCCTGGAGGCCGTACGAGATCGCTTCGTCGTGCATGAAGACGCAGAGATAACGATCGAGCTAAACCCGGGAGATGGCGGCATAAGCACCACCGCTAGACAGGAAACGCTACGTGAGTTTCGACGTGTGGGGATCAATCGCGTCAGCTTTGGCGCCCAAACTTTCGATGACGACGAACTAAAGCAACTTGGCCGCACACATGATTCGGCTGATATTGCTTCGACATTTCAGCAACTACGCGACGCCGGATTCCGGAACCTCAACTTTGATCTGATCGCCGGATTACCGGGGCAAACCATGGCCGGTTGGCAGAAAAACCTGACAGCAGCTTTGCAGCTGCGACCCGAACACCTTTCGCTTTACTTGCTCGACGTGCACGAAGGCACGCCGCTGGCTGATCAGATTCGCAGCGGAATGCGGCCAAAGCCCGATGACGATCTCGCCGCTGAGATGTATCGAATCATGATCGATGAAGTTATCGGCGCCGGTTACGATCATTACGAAATCTCAAATTTCTGCTTGCCCGGGTTTGCATCGCGGCATAACACCAAATACTGGTCCGGCGATCCCTACTACGGTTTTGGTTGCTCGGCGCACTCGTACGATGGCGCTCGCCGGCGTTGGGCCAACGAACGTGATACGGCAAATTATGTCGAGCTGATCGAGACGGAAAAGTCACCGATTGTCGAGAGCACAAATCTGGATGATGATGAGGTCCGTTCGGAATCGATCTTTCTTGGTTTGCGTTTGATGCGGGGTTTAGATCTTGAGAAACATCGATCGCGGTTTGGTTACGACTTGAGGAATCAGTACGAGCAGGATCTTATTCGTCTGCGCGAAGCCGGCCTGGTTGAGATTGACCGAGAAGTGCTGAGGCTAACTACCCGCGGCGTGCTGATGTCGAATGAAGTTTTCGCGACGCTGGCGTGAAGGCGCATCAATGATCGCGTCGAGGCGATGAGGTCAGATCCGATGGCTCAACAGTCCATCGCGCAGCTTGGGCTCGAACCAGGTTGATTTCGGCGGCATGATCTCCCCGGCATCCGAAACGCGCAGCAGATCCTCAATCGAGGTTGGGTAGAGCGAGAATGCGACCGCCGCCTGGCCATCGTTGACGAGCTTTTCCAGCTCCTGCGTGCCACGGATCCCGCCGACGAAATCAATCCGCTTGTCCGTGCGCACGTCCTTAATTCCCAGAATCGGATCAAGCAGGCTCTCCTGCAAAACACTGACATCCAACGACTCAACGACGCCAGAGGTTTTTTTGGCATCGGCCCGCAGGGCCAGCCCGTACCAGCGACCGTCGAGATACAAGCTCCATTGACCACGCGCTTGCGGCGATGGTGCCGCACTCTCGCTGATAACAAAACTTTCGCGCACGCGGTCGAGAAACTCTGCCTGCGAGAGTCCATTCAGATCGCGCACGATGCGGTTGTAGGGAAGTATCCGCAATTGATTGTCTGGAAAGAGCACGCATTGAAAAAAGTTGTAATCCTCGTTGCCGATAAAACCGAACCCCTGTTCCTTTAATTCCGCGCGCGCGCGACTGGCACTGGCCGCCCGGTGATGACCGTCGGCAATGTAGAGATAGGGAACTTCGCTGAAAGCCACGACCAGCGGATCATACGTGGGTACGCGCCAGATGGTGTGACGAATGTCGTCGTTCGCCACAAAGTCATAGAGTGGCGGATTGACGTTTAGCGCGTCCGCTATCAGCGAATTAATTTCCGGCCGGGCGCGGTAAGTCAAAAACACCGGACCGGTTTGCGCACGCAGCGCCATGATGTGGCGCGTGCGATCGTCTTCCTTGTCGCGGCGGGTGCGTTCGTGCTTGCGAATGATGTCGCCGTCGTACTCGTCGACTGAACAGCACGCCACGACCCCGATCTGCTCGTGCTCTCCCATAATTAAGCGATAAAGATAAAGACTTGGCGTTTCTTCCGTCTCCAACGGACATTCTTTGATGAGCTTTTCGAAATTGGTGTGAGCTTTCGCATAAACCTCATCGCTGTAGATCGGCGTGCCGTCCGGCAGATCGATTTCCGGTCGCGACACGTGGAGAAAACTCCAGGGGTTTCCCGCGGCCAAAGCACGCGCTTCCTCGGTATTAACGACATCGTAAGGCACTGCTGCAACCTGGGGTGCGCGCCCGGCGCTGGGACGAAGGCCGCAAAAAGGGCGAATGATTGCCACGAGGTCTCCTGTAAGAACTTAAAATATTCAGAGCCAGTAAGACTAAACCGTTGGAGAGTTGATTTGCAAAGCAGCGAGTGAACGCTGAAAGCGTTCGCGAGTGACATTGTGAGATAATGACCACCTTTCGAGAGACTCACTAGAAATCTTTGCGAACTCTTTCAGAGTTCAATCTCTCGATTGGCCTGGTCCCAGGGCGTTGCCCTGGGCTGGAATTCGCGAACGCCCTCGGCGTTAATTCATAACGAATGAAATCATCAGTGGACAATGTCAACAACCTCCGCGACCAGCTTCGCGCACTCGACGCCGAATTCGATCGCGAGATGCGCGCGCGAGGATTTGATCCCGCTCAGGCAGAGAACGTCGCGTTGCCTTCACACCTGGCAGAGCTTTACGCTGAGCGCGCGCACCTCAAGGCCGAACTGGCAGAACTGGCAGGTGAAAACCCATGATCGAGATTGAGAGGATTCTGGATCAACTCAAGCGCGCCTACGAAGGCAACGCGTGGCACGGCCCATCCGTGCGCGAAGTGCTCGATGGCATCACTGCTGCACAGGCCCACGCGCGGCCGCTGCAAAATGCGCACAGCATCTGGGAACTGGTCCACCACATCGCTGTCTGGGAAAACGTCGGCCGGCGGCGTCTGGAAGGAGATCGCGCCGAAATTGATATCTCTTCACCGCAAGATTGGCCGCCCGCAGATGATACGAGTGAAGCGGCCTGGGAGCAGGCCAAGGCTGCGCTGGATCGCGGGCATGAATCTTTATGCGCAGCGATCGCGCGTCTGGATGACTCGCGTCTGGACGAACCAATTCTTGAAGGCTTGTCGACGGCTTACGTGACGCTGCACGGCGTGATTCAGCACGACCTTTACCACGCAGGACAGATTGCGATGTTGAAGAAGGCGCTGAACTGATTTGGAGTGCGCTGACTTGTCAGCGCATTGGATTCATGACCGGCGTTCCAAAGCGGCGACAAGTCGCCGCACTCCAAATCACACCGGCGTGCGTCCAAACTCTGCCAGCAGCGGCCGCAAATTCTCGATCACCATCTCATGCGCGGCGCCGTTGGTGGCTACGATGCCGTTACGGTTGTCGATGCGGACATCGTTGTAACGAAGGGGCTGGCCAAACAGGTCGGTTACTTTGCCGCCCGCCTCAACCAAAATAATTTCCGGGCCACAGGTGTCCCATTGTTTTGTGCTCGGCGAAAGGTGGAAGTAGAGATCGGCATCCTGCTCGGCAATCAAACCCATTTTTATGCCCACTGAACCGCGCCGCATTTCATTCTTGAAGCCAAAGGCGCTGACCACGCTGTCCATGCGCGGGCCGCGATGCGAACGACTCGATGCCAGCACCATTTCGCCTGCTCGCGTTCGTTGCGACACCGACATCCGTGCCGCTTGGTTATCCTTTTCCTCGATCCACGACCCTCCACCGCGAGCCGCACGATAGAGAACGTCTCGCACGGGTTGATAAACTACGCCGGCGACACTTTCACCATCGACGGCGAGTCCGATTTGCACCGCGAAGTCTCCGTCGCGCGCGATAAAGTTCTTTGTTCCGTCCATCGGATCGATCAGCCACACTCGATTCTTAGCCAGGCGATCTTCGCTGTCGCTCGATTCTTCGGCCAGAATGCCGTCGTTGGGAAACTGCTCGCGCAGTCCTTTGACGATCAGCTCATTTGCCTCGCGGTCGGCCGCCGTGACCTCCTCGATCTCGTCAAGCGCGTTTATCTTTTGCTCGACCAGGAACGGACTGTAATAGTGTTTGAGCAGGACCGCGCCGGCGGCCCGCGCCAACTCCACAGCCAGGCGGATTTCATCTCTGTAGTTCGCTTCACTCATCGAGGTCACGGAAATTCATTTACACGCTATCACACGTTTCTGCGTCGATCTAAGCGGGCTTGCGGGCCGGCAGCCGCGCCGCGTATAGTCGTTCGCGCTTACTCTAAACGAACAATCCATTCGGAGAATTTCTAAAAATGCCACTCAACGGCTGCGCCACGCCGGAAGGCACCGCGCGCTATCGCGAACGGTTCCGCAACGCCGCGGACGATCATTTTCGTCTACAGCAAAATCTATCGCTCTCGTCGATCGGGATCGGCACGTATCTCGGCGACGCGAACGAGGAAACAGACAAACGTTACGCTGAAGCGGTCACGCGCGCGGTCGAACTGGGCGCCAACGTCATCGATACGGCGGCGAATTATCGTTTTCAAAGAAGCGAGCGCTCGATTGGCGCGGCCCTGGCCGAATTAGCTGAACGTGGTTTCGCTCGCGAAGAAGTTGTCATTTGCACCAAAGGCGGTTACCTGCCTTTTGACGGCGCGCCACCGCGGGACGTGCGGCAATACGTTGAAGACAATTTCGTCAAACGCGGCATCGCAAGTTTCGGGGATATCGCCGGCGGAGCGCACTGTATGACCCCACGGTATCTGGAAAACCAACTGGAGCAATCACTGCGGAACATGAAGCTCGATTGTGTTGACGTTTACTATGTGCACAATCCCGAGTCACAGCTGGCAGCGGTTTCGGCGGCAGAGTTTCAGCAGCGGCTGCGCGCCGCGTTTGAGTTTCTTGAGCAAAGCGTCGCGAGCGGGAAGATTAAGAAATACGGCGTGGCGACCTGGAACGGCTTTCGCATTGAACCCGAGACGGATGGCTATCATTCGCTCGAGCAAATGGTTGATACGGCACGCGACGCAGGCGGGAAAGATCATCACTTCCGCTTCATTCAACTGCCTTTCAATCTCGCAATGCCGGAAGCGTTGTTTTTCCAGAATCAGAAACTGGGTGACGACTATGTGAGCGTGTTGGAGGCGGCGCGCTCGCTCGGGGTCACGGTCATTGCCAGCGGATCGATCCTGCAGGGGCAGGTGTCGCGCGGTTTGCCGGAAGCGATTCGCGAGCCTTTGGGCTCACTTGCCACTGACGCGCAAACAGGAATTCAATTTGTGCGATCCGCTCCGGGCATCACGACGGCGCTGGTCGGCATGAGCCGCATCGAACATGTCGAGGAGAATCTGCAACTGGCGCAGACCGCATCGTCGCTGCCCGACGATCTGGTTCGAGTGTTCGATCAGGAGTAAGAGATATGGAGTGCGCCAATCCCGATTCATCGGGAGACGCCGCTTTGGATGTCCGGCGCCCAATCGAGAGGAGAGAGCTAAAGCGCCGTCGTCGCTTCGCTTTGCCGGCGCACTCCAAACTTTGCAATGCCAACCAACGAAAATAGAATCACAGTTCGCGTTCTTTTCTTCGGCGCCGCGCGTGATGCTGCCGGCGGTGAAGAAGCAGAGCTGAAGCTGGATCCGCCTCATGACTCGGCCAGTGCTTTTGCTCAACTCGTGATTGCCTATCCTGATCTTCGCCGCTTTGGAAAATCGCTCCTGCTGGCTGTGAATCAGGAATACGCCCAACCCGATCGTCAAATCGCCGACGGTGATGAGCTCGCCGTGTTTCCACCGGTCAGCGGCGGCTCAGGAGAACAACCCACCACAAAGACACAAAGTCACAGAGACGCTGAGGGAAAAGACAACGCGCAGGCTGGGAGCGCGGACGTCTCGTCCGCATCACCATCCGCCCACGACTTCTTCGAACTAACCACCGACGCGATCGATGTCGGCTCAGTCGCCCGCCGCTTGGTTCTTCCGGAATGCGGCGCGACCGTCACGCTTGACGGTTATGCGCGCGAGTGGACCAGGGGCCGCAGGACTCTTTACCTGGTTTATGAAGCGTATGCGCCGATGGCTCTGCGCGAGATGAAAAGGTTGGGTGAGCAGGCGCACGAGAAGTTCGAAATTGCGCACCTGGGCATCGTTCATCGCACCGGACGTTTGGAGATTGGCGAGACCAGCGTGGTGATTGCGGTCAGCGCGCCTCACCGCCGGGCTGCCTTTGCAGCCTGCGAATGGGCGATTCGAGAACTCAAACGCACCGTGCCGATTTGGAAGAAAGAAGTTTTTGCGGACGGCGAGGTATGGGTGGAAGGAGAGGGAGCCCCAGAACCATAGCCACGAAAAAGCTCAAAAGGCACAAGAGGAATCGGCCTGCCCGTACTTTCCTCTTGTGCCTTTTGTGCCCTTTTGTGGCTATTACTTATTTTGTCGGACTGTCCTCCAACTCATCTTCAGCCGCCGCTTCAACCAGCGACGCGCTGGTCACCATGTCGCCTTCATCGGTCTTGATCAGACGCACGCCCTGGGCGCTGCGGCCGGTCTTGCGAATCGCGTCGGCTTCCAGGCGAATCAGCTTGGCCTGCTGAGTGATGATCATGATCTCTGATTCAGCATCGACCGGAAAAACGGCGACCACTTTGCCGGTCTTTTCCGTCGTCTTCATGTTGATGACGCCCTTGCCGCCGCGCGATTGCAGACGGTAAGTCGAAATCGGCGTCTGCTTTCCATAACCCCGTTCCGAAACGGAAAGCATTTTTTCCGAGTCGTCCGCGGAAACGGCGCAGAGCGAAACCACAAAATCGTCTTTGCGCAAATCGATACCGCGTGTGCCACGCGTGGCCCGGCCCATCGGGCGCGCGTTCTTTTCGTCAAAGCGAATCGCAAAGCCGTTGTGCGTGGCGATAAAGATGCGCTTATTGCCGTCCGTCGTCACCACGTCAAGCAACTCGTCACCTTCGTCGATATTGATGGCGATGATGCCGTTCGAGCGAATGTTTTGAAAATCCGACAACGCAGTCTTTTTGATCACGCCTTTCTTGGTGACCATCAGCACGAAACGGCCTTCAGAGAATTCCCGCACCGGCACGACCCCCGCGAGTTTCCGCTCAGAAGAGATCTGAATCAGATTCACGATGGCTTTGCCTCGCGCAGAGGCAGCCGCATCGGGAACCTCGTGTACCTTGACCTTGTAGACCAGGCCATCGTCAGTGAAGATCATCAGGTAGGCGTGCGTGGAAGCGATGAACAGATGTTCCACGTAATCGTCGTTCTTGGCCATAGCGCCAAAACGCCCTTTGCCGCCGCGACCCTGACGGGTATAGGTCGTCACCGGCGTGCGCTTGATGTAGCCGCTCTTGGTGACCGTGATTGCCACTTCTTCGTCGGCGATCAGGTCTTCAATTGAATAGTCAGTTCCCGCATCCGTAATTTCCGTCCGGCGCACGTCACCAAACTCTTTCTTAACGTCTTCGAGTTCGTTAATAATCACGCGGCGTAGGGATTTTTCGTTGGCCAGAATCTCTTCCAGCTCGGCGATTAGTTTAATAATCCCTTCGTATTCGTCGATGATCTTCTGCCGCTCGAGCGCTGACAACCGCCGCAATTGCAGATCAAGAATGGCCTGCGCCTGAATCTCGGAAAACGCCAGGCGCTCCATTGCTTTTCGGAGCTTCGGCAGATACTTGTTCAGTGGCTCTCCTGACGGGACGCCCTTCCAGGTCTTAACTTCACTGGTGGTTTTCAATTCGCCTGTCAGCCACTGTCGCGCTTCGTCAACTGAACGCGAGTTACGAATCAGCGTCACGATGTAATCCAACGCGTCGATCGCTTTGGTCAGTCCCTCAAGGATGTGGGCGCGGGCTTTAGCTTTGCGCAGCTCGTACTCGGTTCGCCGGCGCACGACTTCGCGACGAAAGTCGACAAA
>Ga0070707_100001153_pt1 | contig 25953 bp, 22 predicted proteins | sample KBSK5502metaG_FD_65468 | JGI IMG/M metagenome (GOLD analysis project Ga0070707, IMG submission 65468) | Corn, switchgrass and miscanthus rhizosphere microbial communities from Kellogg Biological Station, Michigan, USA - KBS K5-50-2 metaG | ecosystem: Host-associated > Plants > Roots >...
CGGAACGCAGAGAAGAGTACCTCGTGATCGTCGCTCCAAGCTTGTTCGAGATAGCCTTCTTCCCAAAAGTCCTCAAACGTGGGCACTTCAACCCCGTGCTCGCTCGCGGTGGTGCGCCAGGTGTCGTACATATGACGCAGCCAGTCCATCTCGTTGCGCCCCTCGGTGAAGCGGTCCCAAAAGCCGAGTTTGGCGGCGAGGGCCGCGAAGATTTCGTAGTCACTGCGCGCCTGCGCGAACGGTGCGACTGCCTGCTGCATCGCAGCCAACGTGCTGTCGTTTTCGTTCCAGCCGATGTCATTCCGTTCAAGGGTCATCGTGCTCGGCAGCACCATGTCCGCGTTGCGGGCCATAGCAGTCCAGAACGGGTCGTGGACAACCACGGTATCTGGTCGCTCAAATGCGCGGCGCAAGCGCGCAAGGTGCTGATGGTGATGGAAGGGATTGCCCCCGCACCAGTAGACCAGCCGAATATCGGGATAGGTGAGGCGTTGACCATCATAGTCGAAGGCTTCTCCTGGGTGCAAGAGCATGTCCGCGATGCGCGCCACCGGAATGAACGTTTTGACCCCGTTTTTCCCCTGCGGCAGGCTGGGGAATTTGAAACGCAGCGGCGCCGAGCCGACCATGGAAGTGGACGAGTAGCCAAAGCCAAAGCCCCCACTAGGCAGACCAATCTGGCCCAGCATGGCGGCCAGGGCTGCTCCCATCCAGGGCGCCTGTTCGCCAAATTCCGTGCGCTGCAAGGACCAGCTCATAGTAATGAAGGTCTTGTGGGTTGCCATGCGCCGCGCCAGGGTGCGAATGGCTTCCGCTGGCACCTCGGAGATCTGCTCGGCCCACTCCGGCGTCTTGGGCTGGCCGTCGTCCTCGCCCAGGACATAGCGCTCGAAGCGCTCGAAGCCAACGCAGTAGCGGTCAAGGAAGGCAGTGTCGTGCAGTCGCTCCGTAATCAGCGTGTGCGCCAACGCCAACATTACGGCCACATCCGTTCCTGGGACGAGCGGCTGCCACTCTGTCTGCACGAAGTCCGGCAGATCATCACGCAGCGGGCTGAAGAGCACAAACTTCACGCCGTGTTCTCTGGCCTGGCGCAGATAGTCAGGCACCCGGTGGCGGCCAATGCCACCGGGTTTGACCGCGGTATTTTTGAGCGGCAGCCCTCCGAAGCAGACGAACAGGTCTGCGTGTTCTACAATCGTGGGCCAGGCGGTTGCTCGCACCAGCATATCCCAGTAATTGCCGAAGACGTGTGGAAAGATGACCTCGGCGGCGCCCATGCTGTAGCTGTGCACCGAGTAGGTGTAGCCGCCCAGACCATTGAGGAAGCGATGAACCTGACTCTGCGCGTGGTGAAAGCGCCCGGCGCTGGCCCACCCATAGGAGCCGCCGTAGATCGCCTGCGGCCCATGCCGCTCGATGACGCGGCGCAGTTCGGCGGCAAGCAAGTCCGTCGCAGTTTCCCAGCTTACCGGAACAAAAGGTTCCTTACCTCGCTGGGTGCTTGGCCCTGCCCCATAATCGAGCCACCCGGCCCGCACCATCGGCTGGCTAATGCGCGTAGGATGCCGGATGCTGTCTGGAATGTTGGCTAAGATGGGGGAGGGATGGGCGTCGTAGGGGTAGGGATGAACAGACACCACCTGACCATCTTCGACTTCGGCCTCAAAGACGCCCCAATGCGAGCTATGGGGATGGACGCTGCGAGCACTCATGGATTACCTCCTAACAATCTGAGTCAGCCAGTAGGCACTCCAGCACCCTTCCTGGCGACAGGCCGCTTCTGTGAGAATACCCAGGATGAACAGACCCCGATGCTTGGAGCCTGCCACAGATCTTGGCAGGTCTAGGGATAGTGTCCCCAACAGGGGATGTGCCACACGGTCAGATTTCCCCTCCAGAAGACGCCGCATCTGCTCCAAGTGAGTCTATCACAGAAAGAGAATGGTCCGCAATTGCCTGTAGGCGGCTGTTCCTGGCAGCCTCGCTGGTACCTCCGATATCCGCTCAGCTATCGAAACCTGGAGGATATGATGCGCGAGCGGGGCTTGCACATCGATCACACCACAATCTACCGCTCTCGTGCAATGCTACGCACCTGAACTGGAGAAGCGCTGCAGATCTCATCTCAAGGCCACGGCCGACTCGTGGCGCGTCGATGAGACATACGTGAAAGTGAAAAAAGTGTGGATGTACCTCTATCGCGCTGTGGATTCGCAGGGAAACACCCTGGAATTTCTGCTCGGTCCCACACGAGATGCTCAAGCAGCCAAGCGCTTCTTCTCTAAAGCGCTAGCTGCGCCCCATACGAGTACTCCTCAAGTCATCACCGTTGGTAAAAACGCGGCTTATCCAAAGGCTTTTAAGGAGCTCAAAGCGGAGAGGATTATGCCGGACGCTTGTGAACTGCGGCAGAGTAAATATCTCAACAACCTCGTCGAGCAAGATCATCGCTTCATCAAACGATTGATCAAGCTCGGGATGGGTTTCTTTTATTCGGAGACTGCGTGGCGAACTTTGCAAGGATATGAAACGATAAACATGCGGAGGTCAGGGCAGATATCTAGCGTAGACAAACGAGATAGCATGAAACAGGTGGTATTTATAGCCAACCTGTTTGGAGTGGCTGTCTAAGCCGAGCAGGAAAGTGGGATTTCACGTCCTTAGCACTATCCTCAGATTTTTTGCAACACAACCTTATTTTACGCCCACAACAACTGTAGGCGCGGAATTAAGTTGTACCTTGAAGTTGATAATTCCACACTCAACTTCAAGGCATTAAACTCTGCATTAGCACTGCGCCGCCTCCTGAAAACTCTCCGAGTTACGGAATTAAGTTGTCCCTCCAGGAGATACAGTGCACACCAAGGCAGCAGGCAAGACCACTCTTTCATCGAGCTGTGGGCAGGTCGCTCCCTGCTCTTGGGCGCTCAAAGCTGCCAGAGCTTTGAGCCACACCGGCTTCCTGGCTTCCTCCAGCTCGCGCTGCCGCTGCTGGTAGGCGACTCGACTGGCCTCGAGCTCAGCCTCGTATTGTGTCAGGATGTCCGGCCAGAGCGCCATGAAATCGGCAATCACCCCGGGAACGTCTGCCTGCAAGACCTGTTTCAGTTCAAGATATCCCCCTGCGGGGAGAGCTCATAGGCTTCCTGGCGCGCTGTCTCTGGCCCGACGCTGTACTGGGCTGCCAACCGGGTCAGGCACTGCCGTAACTCGTCGGTCGGCGTGAAAGTGGGAAGGGGCGCACCCATGAAGAGTTTCCTTTCCCTCTCAATAACCCTGCGAACCGTACATACATCGATCCGGATGCTGGCCAATTGCTCACCCCTCTGCTGTACACTGATGTACGGGCGGCGATTCTTTCTGCACCTGCTCTGGACAAGGATCGGCACTTGCGTGCCGACCTCCGGGTCCAACAGCAGATAGCCACGCTGCCACGCCTGCTCGACCAGCTTCTGCTCGAGCTTGCGCTGCTGGGCTCTGCGCTGTTTGCGGGTGAGTTGGGATTGGGCGATGGGTGAAAGGGGATACGTCTCATGGTGCCAGCTCTGGTTGTGGAAAGGTTCCCGTGCACCAGTGCTGAGCCAGGCTGCCAGGGCGTGCAGCCACTCCTGTCCGGTCGGAGGGCGGGGCTGCCCCTCCGCCTCAGCGTCCAGCGTGCAGACGTGATGGGCCAGGTCGGCGAGCAGGGCAAACTGCTTGATCGGCATCGTGATGAGGCGGTGCTGCAGAGCTGCCACCTCCGCACACTCAAACTCGCCATCCAGGTCGGCGCAGCCCTCGACTTCCCACCAGGCGGTAGAGGTGGCGTACAGGATCTGTGACTCCACTGAGCGTATGCCATAGCCCAGCAGCAGGCAGAGGTCATCGAGCGTTTCTTCGATGGACTCTTCACCGACCAGGTGCTCGAACCAGGACACGAACAGCGTATGGAGTTGTTCATTGCTCTGCTGCACGAGGGCCGAACGGCATTGGTGCAGCAGCCTCTCAGTTTCCGGCTTCATGGTCAAATCCCAAAGCGTCCAGATAGGGTTGGAGCGTTCCCATCTGCGAGGTGGACACTGCTTTCTGTAGGCGGCCGATGGCTCGCCGCTTTACACCGTCTCGCTCCGCATCGTGTTGCTCCCCTGGTTCCTGTTCCTGCCTGATGCAATAGAGCATGGTAGCTACATCCAGGGCCGTTTCCGCAGCGGCATATGCTTGACGCTCTTCATCAGAGAAAGCAGCAATGTAGTCGTCGATCTCATTGGAGGGCCCGCTGGTTGTACTCATTTCTATCGTCGCTTCCAATCCTGGTTATCAGTGAAGGGCTTGTCCTGGCTCTGCTGTAAGGATACATCTGCAGCCGGTGCAGTAATGGGGGAGAGGGATCTTAGGCATCGACGAGCGTCCACTGGATGCGCTTGCCGACACTAGCCGCGTAGCGTTGTACCGTCGAGAGACGCGGATCGACAATGCCGGCTTCTAATCGTGCAATAGCGGACTGAGAAGTCTTTATCCGTTTGGCGATGGCGCTTTGTGAAATGCGAGAGCGACTACGAACAGCAGCCAGTGCGTCCAGCAGTGCGCGACGCTGGCGCGCTTCCTCCATCAAAGAGGGGAATTCGGAGTTCTTCCTCGTTGATTCGTCGACCATCTCGTCGAGAAAATCCTGTTGCATTGGTCTCTCCTTCACTTCTCCTGACCAGCTCGCTTTGCTTTGCCTCGTCGTCGCCAATCTGCCAGTCTTTGTTCTGCTAGCTTCAGGTGTGCCTTGGGAGTTTGCTGCGTCTTTTTCTGAAAGCCTTCTAACGCCAGGAGTACGTGGTGAAAATGGCCTTCGCACGCAAAAAGGATGCGATAGGCCTTGGTGTTATAGATGGCGCGTACCTCATAAATGTCATGACGCACATGGCGTGCTACCGATATCCCATGTGCGCGCACATACTCCATTTCTTCAAGGACCGCAGCTCGGTCTTCATCTGCTAAGGCCAGAAGAAAATCTTTTATCGGACGTGCTCCACTTTCGGTTTGATAGTCGCGCCACTGCCTTTTATAAGCTGGCTGCCCACTCCTCATCACATACCCTTGTTCGAAATATATCATATTTGATATATTTTTTCAACTCACATGTCCATCAAGAATAAGTTGTTGCGCTATTTGGCTTCCCTGCTTGTCTATAAAAGACCTCCTTCTTACTCCAGTCCTGAGCATGATCGGCATCACCGGCAATGATAACAGAGTACCCTCACCTCTCCCTTACCGCGATTCACGAGTGCCTGTTTCGTGTTCACGATTACTTCACGGTTCATGAGGACCTGGAGGTTGGAGCAGATGCAGGGCAGGGCTGACTGCTGCAAAAACGCGCGACACTCACCCGGTTCAGTATGGGTTCCCTTTACTACAATGCGCTCGGAGGAAAGGTGATATGATAATGGTCAGACCGCATGAAGTACCGGGAAAGGGAGAAACGCGTGCTAGATACCCCTGAGGCAAAACAGATCTTCAAGGCCTGTCATCGCTTTTTGACACACGATTATCCGAAAACTCCCCGGCAAGTTCTCAGCGAGCTTGCCGAGACGACCGACCCTGAGCTGGAGGCCGACCGTTATGGGCAGGGAGACCTCATCTTGTATCCTTTTGTGCTCTCGGCACAAAAGGGACTGAGGGAACGTTTGGGACGCATGGAGGCCTATCATGCGAAGGCAAAGGAAATTGCGGCTCTACTTGCGCCATTTTCGCAGATTGGAATCGTGCCAAATCCTCCGCAAACCAATATGATGCACCTGTTTATTGGAGGAGAACGGGATACATTAGAGGCGGCTGCGTTGGATGTCGCGCAGGAGACTGGCACGTGGCTGTTTTACCGGCTGGCTCCCGCATTGCTTCCTGGTTTTACCATGTTTGAGTTGACTGTTGGAGAGGCCACGCTTGACTTGAGTGGCAAGGAAATCGTTGCGTTATTTCAGCCATTGCTTAGCAGGGTGAATGCCTAATGGAAAGCTACGAATATAGGGGCATGATGGCTGCTGCCTGGGACCTCCTGCGTGGTGATACCTCTCATTGGGAGGATCGCTTCTTCTATCGCGATTTGATTGTCCGGCATAGCCAACCTGTTCTGGATGTGGGATGTGGTACGGGTCGCCTGCTGCTGGACTATCTGGCGCAGGGCATTGATATTGATGGGGTGGATGTCTCGCCTGAAATGCTGGCTATTTGCACTGAGAAGGCACAACGGCTTGGTCTGCGCCCCAGGGTGTTCGAGCAAGTTATGCAGGAACTCGATCTTCCCCGCACCTACCGCATGATCATGGTGCCGTCGAGTTCGTTTCAACTGCTCACCGACCCGCGAGATGCGCAGGAGGCCATGCGCCGTTTCTTCCGCCATCTGGAGCCAGGGGGTATCCTGGTGATGCCCTTTATGCTCTTGTGGGATGAGCCAACTCTCCAACGGATTGTCCAGGGCCCATGGGAGCCGAGCGGAGAGGCGGTCAGGCCCGAGGATGGCAGCACTATCCGCCGCTGGACACGTTCCACGTTCGATGTTGTGGAGCAGCTTGAGAGTACGGAAGATCGCTACGAGGTGCTGCGGAATGGTGCTGTGGTTGCTACAGAGATGCATGTGCGCTCGCCAGCTACGCGCTGGTATACCCAGCAACAAGCGCTGCATTTGTATGAAGAGGTGGGGTTCACTAATATTCAGATCTTTAAGGAGTTCAGCCAGGAACCGGCTTCTGCAGAAGAGACGATGTTTTCAATCGTAGGGATGAGGCCGTAGGGTTGGAGCAGACTCTCTTTTGAGGTAGAGGTGCTTTTGGATAGGTAGTGGGGCTCCCGTGGCCGATACATCGGCTGTGCTGGCTACTTGGGTCATCTGTTCAATCCGTCTTTCGTTTCCATGTTCAGGAGCCTCCTCTCTGCTATTCACCTGACTCGGTTTTGTAGTTGAGGATACTCCTCTTTAGGTCCTTCGCCTACAACTTTTTCCTACACCCAGCCGGGCCTCTGCTTACTCCTAATTGTTGATCTTTATCGTATAATCTAGTATTCGCTTCCCGACTTCGATTCAACGCTTGCATGGAGGGCTTCACATTGGACATCGTTGTTAACACCCGGCAAGGCGCAGTGCGCGGCAGTAGTATCGCTGGTATCGCCACATTCAAGGGTATTCCCTACGCGGCTAATCCGTTTGGTCAGGATCGTTTTCGGCCACCACAGCGCGTACAGGCGTGGGACGGCGTGCGAGACGCCTTCGACTACGGCCCGACCGCTCCCAAGCCGGGGTATGCCGTGCCCTTTGACAAGCTATTGTCGGAGCCGTTCATCGCGGGCCTGGACTGCCTGAACCTCAATGTCTGGTCGCCGGATACCGGCCAGGCGAATCTTCCGGTTATGGTCTGGATTCATGGTGGCTCGTTCGTAAACGGATCGGGGGCGGTTCCCACGTATGATGGCCGCCGCTTCGCCCGCGATGGCGTGGTGTGTGTCACCATCAACTACCGTCTTGGCCCGCATGGCTTCCTCTACCTCGGTGAAGGAACGGCCGACCTCGGTATGCTGGACCAGGTTGCTGCGCTCGCATGGGTGCAGGAGAACATAGCGGCGTTCGGCGGAGATCCGGCCAACGTCACCATTTTTGGCGAATCGGCCGGCGCTTTCAGCGTCTGCACGCTGCTGGCCATGCCGCGCGCGGCTGGCCTCTTTCGCCGTGCCATCCTGCAGAGTGGAGCAGGCCATCACGCGCTCCCGCCTGAAACCTCGCGGCTCGTTGGCCACTATCTCGCGGAGAAGCTAGAGGTTGAGCCGACCGTCGGCGGTCTCGCGTCGGTGCCGTTGGAGCGCATCATCGCTGCCCAGGTGGAGCTGGGCAACGAGGCGCTCATGCAACCCGACCCGGCGCGCTGGCGCGAGGTCTTCTTCAACCGTATGTTGTTCGAGCCGGTCATCGATGGCGACATCTTGTCCACGCTTCCGATGAAGGCCGTCGCTGCTGGTGCGAGTTCGGATGTCGATGTGTTGGTTGGGATAAATAGCGAGGAGTGGCGCTTCTTTACGGTGCCTAACGGCGTGATCGATATGATCAACGATGACATACTGGCCTTCGCCATCACCGCCTATGGACTCTCGCCCGCCGAGGCGCTGGCCGTCTACCGGGAAGCGCTCCCAGGCGCGAGCGCGGGCGATCTCCAGGCGGCTGTCGTCACCGACTGGTTTTTCCGCATCCCCGCCATTCGCCTGGCCGAGGCTCACGCAGCAGGCAGGGGAGCGACGTACCTGTACGAAATGACCTGGCGTTCGCCGCAGTTCGGTGGCAGGTTAGGCTCCTGTCATGCACTTGAAATACCTTTCGTCTTCGACAACCTCGACCAGGAGGAAAACCGGCCGCTGGTGGGCGAGAACCCTCCCCAGCAGCTTGCCGATGCCATGCACAAAGCCTGGGTTTCCTTCGCGACGCACGGCGATCCTGGCTGGCCACGCTACAATCCGGCCCGGCGCGCGACAATGCGCTTCGACGCGCAGTCGGAGGTGGTAGACGATCCGGGTTCGGAAAGGCGTCGGCTGTGGGAGGGAAAGCGGTAGCGTGCGGCTTGTTATCAAAACGATGAAAAACTGTGATCGGTTTTTGTCAGCAAACCGTCAACAGATATGGTATGCTTCTGCAGGGGACACATCAGCGCAGAAAGAGAGGGGGTACAGCCCCTCTCGGTGGTGGATAATTCGGACTTCTCTGTCAATCGCTTGACAACACTGGTGACTCCCCTTATCCTTGCTTCTCAAGGAAGCTCTTCATGCTTCCCATTTGAAACAGTGAGGATGATGATGGCGCTTCAGGTGTTCGTGTTTGTATTCCTGCTCGTGGTCTGCCTCTTCCTCTCTCTAGCGCTGCTTTGGCTTCTTGACTGGTTCCATCGTCGGTCTTCCTCCTCACGAGGAGGGGCCAAGCGCACCACGGTGCAACGTCTTCTCAAACCCCGCTCCCCAGGCGATTGCCCCGCCTGTCGCCTCTCCTGCACCAACTCTTGTGTTGTGGGACTTGCTCCTGTGCCTGTGCGCCCTTGGTGCGAGGTCAAAAGCCGCCGGGGAGCGCCCAAGCGGGTCAACACCGAAGGCTTCGCCTGTCCCAACCCGAAGTGCCCCTACTTCGGCATCACCGATGCTCAGATCCACGCGCTGGTTGGGGATGGCAAGCATGGCCAGGCCGAGCACATCCAGACCTTTCGCTGCCAGGCCTGCCGCACCACGTTCAGCGCTCGGCGCCATACCCCCCTGTACCGTCTGAAAACGCCCTCTCACCAGATCGCTGTGGTGTTGTCTGCGCTGGCCGAAGGACTGGATGCTTCCGCCGCCGAGCGGGTCTTCGGCTACCGACAAGCCACCATTACCACCTGGTTGTCCGCGCTGGGAAACACGCTCAAACCTTTCACGAGCGCTGCTTCCGCAGTCTCCACATCCCGCATCTCCAGTTGGACGAACTCCGAACCAGGTTGCGCAGCGCCAACCAGATCCTCTGGCTCTGGCTGGCCATCGATCCCCTCACCAAGATTCTTCCTGTGCTTGAGCTCGGCCCCCGCCCCCAAACCATGGCCCATCAGCTCATCCACTCGCTGCGACAGATCCTGGCCCCTGGCTGCCTCCCCCTTTTCATCAGCGATGGCTTAAATTTATATTTCTATGCGTCTCGCAGCCCATTTTGGACACTGGGGAGAGGTGGGGTGTCGTGGGCGCAAAGCCTTTCGATGGCAGGTAGCGGCGGGACTGATCTATGGCCAGGTCAAGAAAAGGTATCGACGGCGCAAGCTGGTTCGGGTCACAACTGTGATGCGTCTTGGGACAGAGGCAGCACTCACGAGTGCGTTACAGCACTTAGGCTTCTCTGGGCGATTGCACACGGCTTTTATTGAGCGCGTGAATTTGACCGTCCGCCATGGTGTGGCAGCTCTGGCCCGCCGGACCTGGGCCACCGCACAGCAGTCCCCACACTTGCTGGCCCACCTCGAGTGGTGGAGAGCTTACTACCATTTTGTACGTCCGCATGCATCGCTGCGGGTAGCGCTTGGGCAGCCGCAAGAGCGAAAGGGCAAACGTCTGGCACAACGCTATCGGCAGCGAACTCCAGCGATGGCAGCCGGCAGAACACATCGGCGATGGACGGCTTGCGAGGTGCTCTCTTGCCCATTGCCGCCGGTTCCCGCTTGAGCGCCTCTCAAGCCAGGGTGAGATGGTCCGTCCGGACTGCTCAATGACGAAAAAACCAGTCCAGAGGGGATTTGCAGAGGTTGTTCAAATTATCCACCATCTCCAATAGCTGTGCCCATCAAAGCGAATAACTTCGATGGCCGGGTCGAGGGCGTCGACGAACTGCTGGAGCACTTCGAGGTTGACCCCGATCCCGTTCAGCTGCAGCAGCGGCGTACGGCTGCCGTCAGCTTTGCCGTCGCCTTTACGGATGGCTACCCGCAGGCGCTGCCCGCTGACGGTGATGGTGCGCGTCCCGGCCTGTGGCCGGGTGGTCTCTGGTGCCATGAATCCGTCCTTTATCTCAATACATTACGCGAAGAGAGTTGACCATGTCACGGCTCGAACACGTAGGTTCCGGGGGCTGGTGTTCCCGGTTGATACCGTTCGTTGCCCAGTTCTCGTGGTGCGGCCCTCTGCTCGCCGGAGCGTTGACCCAGCCAGTCTCGCCAATCCTCCCACCAGGAGCCTGGGCGTTTCTGTGCGCGAGCCTGCCACTGTCCGGGGTCAGCCGGGTAGCGCTCGTTGACGAAGTACGACGCCTTCGGGTTGCCCGGGGGGTTCAGCAGGGCCTGGATGTGGCCGCTATTGCTCAGGATAAACTTGACCTTGCCTCCCAGCAGTTGTGTGGTTGCATAGCAGCCCTGCCACGGGGTGATGTGATCGGTGATGCCTGCGACGATATATGTATCGTTGGTCACTTTTGACAGATCAACAGGCGTCCCCAACACCTCGAGGGAGCCCGGGTGGGTAAAGGCATTGGTTTCGTACAGGTCGAGCAACTCGCCATGCAGTCTGGCGGGCAGGCGCGTCGTGTCGTTATTCCAGTAGAGCACGTCGAAGGCTGCCGGGTCCTTGCCGATCAGGTAATTGTTGACCCAGTAGTTCCAGATCAGGTCGTTGGGGCGTAGCCAAGCGAACACGCGTGCCATCTCCTGGCCTTCGAGCACCCCTCTCAAGCGCGAGGCCTCCCTGGCGGCCGCGATCGTTTCCCTGGTGGCGAACAGCCCCATCGTCGACTCGACGTTGGTATCGAGCACTGTGACCAGGAACGTTACGGCGTTCACGCTTCGTTCCTCCCGTGCCGCCAGGTGCCCCAGCAGCGTGGCCAGCGTCATGCCCCCCAGGCACGAGCCGCTGATATTGACGTCCGGGCTTCCGGTGATCGCGCGAACAGCCTCCATCGCTTCCAGGATAGCCCGGTCGTAGGTATCGAACCCCCACTCGCGCTGCTGGGGCGTGGGATTGCGCCAACTGATGGCGAACACCTGCTGGCCATTGGCGACCAGGTAGCGTATCATACTCTTGCCCGGCGACAGGTCCATGACGTAGAACTTGTTCACCTGCGGTGGGACGATGAGCAGCGGGCGGCTATACACCTGGGGCGTCGTGGGCTGATACTGGATCAGTTCAAGCACCTCGTTCTTGAACACGATGGCTCCCGGCGAGAGGGCCAGGTCCTTGCCGACCTGGAAGGCCTTCATGTTAACCTGGGAGGGCAGACCCCCGTTATTGGCCAGGTCTTCGAGCATGTGGGTGAGACCGCGTACCAGGCTAGCCCCACCCGTCTCGTACATCTGCTTCATGGCCGCCGGATTGCCCAGCAGCGTGTTGGTGGGGGCGACGGTATCGGTGAAGAGTCCGAGGGCGAAGCGCGCCCGGTCGGCATCCTTTTTGTCCAGATCAGCATCGTCGATAAAGGCCCCCAGGCTTTGCTGCCAGGTCAAATAGGATTGCAGGAGGGCCCGGTAAAACGGATTCGTTTTCCACACCTCGTCGGTGAAGCGTTTGTCCTTCGCATCCGGCTCGACGATGGATTGACCGGTCATCACACGGCCCATCTCGAGTATGAAATTGGTGTAGTGCTTCAAAGCTAACGGCGGTTGCTTGAGCACTTGCTCGGCGATCTGCTGACCGATGTTGAAGAGATCCGTGCCGCGAAAGCCGACCAGGGGCATGAGGCCGAAAGCAGCCTCTCCACCCGGCATCTGCTCCGCTGCTCGTTCAGAGGTCTCAGAGTGCGTTTCAGCAGCGGACCGCTGTTCAGCGAGCGCCTGCTCGGCGGCAGCGGCCTTTTGTCGTTCTTCAGCGAGGGCTGACTCGACGGTAGCCAGCCGCCGCTGTAAATCCTCTACGGCCGCTTGTGCGGCGGCAGCTTTGCGTTGTTCCTCCTCGAGCGCGGCATGTGTCGTCTCTTTGGTAGTGCTCTTGTGTTTGGAAGCGTTGTCTGCGGAGACTGGTTTCTTTCCGCCTGGCTTCGTGGGCTCTGTGGGAGACGGCGTGGCTGTTGTCCCACCATTGTGGTCGTCAGTTTCTGTATGAATCACATGCTGTGAATCGGTCTCCAATGTTGACCTCCTTCCTTCGACTCCAATCCTCTGGAGTCCGTGCAGAGCCATTTCCGGGGCGACCGGTAGAGAGCCGATTTATCGAGCACGTGGTCGCCCCTACCATATACGTTCCAGAACAATCCTGACTACTCCTGCCTCTTCGTCCCGGTGGTGCCCCCGGTCCAGCGCTGGACCAGCGCCGACTGCGCATCGATCATCTTGTGCGCGGTGTCTTGCCAGAGTTGCACCAGGTCCCTGCCTGCTTGCGCTCCCACTCCAGGCTCCGGCCTGAAATTGATTTCCCGTACAGCGTTGAACCAACTCTGCCAGAGATCACGCTCGGCCTCAGTCCAGTGCTGCAATTGTTCGCGTCCTTCCTGCGCCAGTTTACGGATCTCCTCAGGGGTTCCCTTGGCGTTGGCCAGGGTCTCGGTCCACTGCCGGGCCCAGTCAGCTCGCGCATCTATGGTCTCTTTCACCGAGGACTGCCAGGCATCGATGGTTTTCGTCCACAGCTCAAGCGTCGGGGTCCCACCGAGCCTGCGCAAGGTCTCGAGCCAGTCTGTTAGCAGCTTCCGCTGCGACTCTGCCCAGGTCTTCAACAGGCCTTCATCTGTCTTTTTGTCACTCATTGATTCGTTCTCCTTCCTTTCGGGTCGCGTGTAGCGGTAGTCCTTTTCGTCTGTCGATAGTGCACCGGTAGTGTCTCTCCATGCCCTGCGATGATGACTGCTGAATCGGACATCTGTCATTAAGCCAGAGTTTCATGCGACAGATCAAGTATAGTCGATGAGCGTTGGCAAACGCGTTTGCCAGATTAGCTCCGTCGTCGGCCAATCGTTTGTTGTGAGGCCTTTATTGGCCTGTGAATTTGGCTGCTCGCTTGTGCAAGAAGGTGTCTACACTTTCTCGGTGATCCGCTTGCTCAACAAGCACGTTAAAGAGGATCGTCTATCAGATGATATGAGTAGAGCTGACGTGCATTGAAAAAAGCGTTTGTTGGACCTGAAAAAGTATGGGTCAATCATCACGCTTCAACTGGATGCGATATTACTTCTTTGCAAGGAGACCCAGGTCGCGCGCACGTATAATTGCTCGTGCGCGACTATTCACCCCTAATTTCGAGAGAATGTGGCTCACATGGATCTTCACCGTCCCTGGCGTCACAACCAACGCCAGCGCAATCTCCTGATTGGAAGCCCCACCTGCTAACAACTGCAGCACCTCCAGTTCGCGCTCGCTCAATGGATCGGGTAAAGGCTGCGCAGTCCTTTGAGGTTTGGATGTCCTGTCACGCGCCGGGGAAGCTGCGATCGCCTGCTCTGCCGTCATATTACTTCCCTCGGCCCACCGTTCGGCGAAGGTCTGCTTGCCGAGGAGGCGCTGCGCTTGCTCGATGCGGTGTGCGCGACCGAGACGTTCAACCAGTGGGAGCGGTGCATCACCGGCTTCGCGGTAGTGTTCTGCTGCTCCCCATAGTCGCGCTGCCCATTCGAGCTCTCCCTGACCTGCGACAACATCCGCCAACTCTTGCAGGCACAGGATCAGCGATCGACTGTCGTGAACACTGCGTGCGATCGCCAGGCTTTGAATCGCCAGGTTTTGGGCCGCCATATAGTCATGCTCGCTTGCCGCTGCCTGCGCAAGCAAGGCGTAGATGAGCGCCTGGCCCTGCTGGTCTCCGAGTTGTTGGTGCCGCTTCAAGCCAGCTTCCAGCAGGAAACGTGCACGTGGGATGTCACCCTGGCGCAGGGCAATCTTGCCGAAGAGGCTCACAAACCAGCCTGTTACCCACGCATTGCCGAGCTGATCATGGATGGCGAGTCCTTCCTTCAAGAAGGTCTGCGCTTTTGTCTCATCCCCTTGCGCCCAGTAGACGTTTGCCAAGAACAGGTGTAACTCCCCATAGAGCCAGAGGTCTCCGGCCTCCTTGAAGAGGGCGATGGCACGTTCATACAACTGCTGGGCCTGCGTATAGTCACCCTGGGACAAGACCACCGATCCAAAAGCATTGAGAGCACACGCCAGCGTCCAGCTATCCTGTGCCGGCGCGTGCGCCCGGACAAATGTCAGCGTCTCTTCCGCCTGGGCGCGTGCTCCAATGATGTCCCCACCTGCGAGCAAGTGATGGACCAGGGGCCAGGAAGCTATCGCAAAGCCTCGACTGTCCCCGTTCTGCCGGGCGAGGGTCAGACATTCCCCTGCCCGAACGAAGAGGAGGTCGCTTTGCCCCAGGTGGCTGGCAATGAGGGCCACAATATAGAGCGACTTGATGCGCGCGGAAACGGCGACATCTGGCGCCGCTTCCCGCAGTGCTGTCTCGATCCAGAGCATCGCCTCGCTGAAACGACCGCACATGTACCAGAAATGCCCGAGATTTCCTGCCAGCCGTAGCAACTGTTCCTTCCTCTGATGGGTTTGCGACCACTGCAAGGCTGCTCGGAAGTTCTCGGCATCCCATGTCAGGCGATCCATCCACAGGCGTTGCCGGTGCCCGAATAATTCCGGCTCACTCTGCTCGGCAAGTGCGAGGAAGTACATCGCATGTGTCTCCTCTGTTGACTCCAGCTCTCCAGAAGCTGCAAGTCTTTCCAGGGCATACTCCCTGATCGTCTCTAGCATCAACAGACGCGGCTCATTGCCAGCCCGGTCGCTCTGGTGCAGCAAGCTTTTGTCAAGCAGGGATGCGACCAGGTCCATGACGGGAAGCGAGAGATCCGCAGCTCCGCCACAGACCGCTTCTGCAGCCTCCAGCGTACAGCCCCCGACAAAGACTGCCAGCTGCCGGAAACACTGTTGCTCCTGGACATTCAAGAGATCATAGCTCCAGCTGATGGTAGCACGCAGGGTCTGCTGCCGGGTGGGAGCATCTTGCCTTCCACTCGTCAACACGGCAAGCCGATGGTTGAGCCGCCCCAGCAATGCCTGGGGAGACAGCAGTTTGCTCCGCGCCGCTGCCAGCTCCAGGGATAGTGGCAGTCCGTCCAGCCGGATACAGATGTGGGCTATAGCGGCCGCGTTGTCCTCGGAAAGGACAAAATTGGGCTTCACCATCTGCGCACGCTGAACGAAAAGGGCGACCGCCGCATAGTGCAAAAGCTCCTCATGTGCTGGCAGGTGAAGCGGATCGGGCAAGGAGAGCGGAGGAACCGAAAACTCGTATTCACCCTCCACGTGCAATACCGCCCGGCTGGTCACCAGGATCTTGATCGAGGGACAGGCCAGGAGCAGTTCGACCAGCGCGGGAGCGGCTGCGAGTACCTGCTCGAAATTATCCAGCAGCAACAGGAGGTGTTTGTCACGCAGGAAAGCTTTGAGTGACTCGAACAGCGAACGTTCCTCGCCATCCCGTAGTCCGAGCGTCTGGGCGATGGTGGGCACGACCAGGTCAGGGTCGCTGATAGGAGCAAGCTGCACCAGGCAGACGCCATGAGCAAATACCTCGATCAGACCGGTCGCAACCTTCTGAGCCAGGCTCGTCTTACCGATGCCGGCAGTACCGGTGAGCGTAAGGAGCCGGACCACAGGCTTTAGCAGTAGAGCACTGATCGCTTGCTCCTGCCGTTCGCGTCCAACGAGCGGCGCAAGCAGAGGAGGGAGATTCTGGAAATGAACGGGTGAGCCGGTGGCGGCTTTCTCGCCCTTAACGGGCGTCGAGGGATGAAGATAGCTGCCAGGGTGCTCTCCGCGGCCTGCGAAGTGGCTCACGTCGAGGGCCCCTACCCAGTCTATACGCGGGAAGGCTGCCGGCTCCCCTCCAGTGTGGGGAGCGCGCGCCTCGGTCTGTGGGAACAGCTGGATGGGTACAGGAGGAGCGACCAGGTCATGGAGCCAGGCTTCATCCAGCAGCACCTTCTGGTGTGCGGCACGCCAGAGCTCACGGATCTCCTCGGCCTCACGCCCGGTGGCAAAGGCTTGCTGCTGCACCCCTAGCTCGACGAGCTGTTTGAGGCGTTCAGCTTTGGGGTAGCTGAGGCCTCCCTCCCACTCTGCTACGGCGCGTCGGGAGACCCCAAGCTGGTCGGCCAGTCCAGCTTGTGTCAGGCCGAGGGTGGCGCGCAGCGTCAGCATCATCTGAGCGAACGCATAGTCTCGCTCTCTGTAAGAGTAGCTCTTCACGAGCGATTTCCATTCCGCGTGACCCAGCGGAGCGAAATTTTATGCAGTGATGTGAAGTGACACGTCAACTGAGGGACGCTGACTTCCCCAGTACCCATCCGGTATACTGGTGACTGTCGGGTGTGCCCGCTACGTGGGTGAACGCCTGTCTGGGGTTGTATGGGGACACTACTAAACGAACCCGTACAACTCCTGCTATTCTCTGCCTCCATGATAGCACATTTCGGGCGAACTAAGAAGCTGTCTACTCATGTGTTTCATACGCCATCCTCAACCGCTCCCAACGTGCGCAACGAGAAAGCTAGCATTGCCGAAGAGCGTGAAAGTGTTCACTATATCTTTCTGGCTATCGCCTTCACATGTGTGGGGCTGCTTACTATATCTTTTTCGCAGTACATTATACCTTTTTGGAGATCACATTTGTCCTATTCACAGCTATACTGCAAGCAATAAGTAAAAAATGCCAGCGAACTGCACTGGAACGTTGGAGGAGTGTGCATGAGCGCTTTGAAGATTGCGTTGCTCGGGCCCCCGGAAGTGAACCACCGGGGCCACCGGCTCACCTTCCCTGACAGCAAAGGCCTGGCGCTCCTCGCCTACCTCGCGACCGAAGGGGGCGTGCATGAGCGTCAAAAGCTCACGCGCCTGTTGTGGCCGGAGAGCGACATGGCCCGTGGGCGCACCGCGCTGCGCATCGCTTTGCTGCACTTACGGCGTGTCCTTGAAGAGGACGCTTCACCTGAAGGTGAATCCCATCTCCTCATCACGCACGACACGATTGGGCTCGATCTCGCCTCAGGCATTGATCTCGACCTGCACGCCCTGGAGGCCGCATGGAAGTTGATGCGTGTCCTGCCCGAGCCGGTAGCTCCCCGATTTATCGAGGGGGTGCAGGGAGAGGCCAGCCATACCCTGATTGCTCGTCTTCAAAGCGCCGCAGTACTCTACCGCGGTGGCTTCCTCCAGGATTTTACCTTGCGCAATACGCTCGACTTCGATAACTGGATCTGCACACAGCAAGGCTACTGGTACCAGCGTATCGAGCAGGTGTTTGACTGGCTCTCCCGGCTGCAGAGCGCAGAGGGAGCGATCGAGCAGGCCATCGAAACGGTCGAGCGCTGGCGCTCCTTTGATCCCCTCAACGAGGGCATCTCCATGCGCCTGATGCAGCTCCAGTTCGCAAGCGGCAACCGCATCGCAGCTTTAAAGACCTACGAGACCTACCAGGACGTCTTGATGACGGAGCTTTCTGCCAAACCCTCACAGAAATTAGTCGCCCTGGCAGAGGTGCTGCGCAGTGCCTCTCCTCCTCGCGGTACGCGCAGCGGGGCCGGTAGGTGCACGACGACCGCGCGACCGGTGCTCAACATCCCCTTTGTTGGCAGAGGGACACAAGTAAGCCGCCTCATGATGCTCTATGAGGAGGCCGTCGGCGGCCAACCGCAGGTTGCGCTGCTGGAAGGAGAAGCCGGGATCGGTAAAACACGCCTGGCTGCGACGTTCCTCGATTGGGTGAAGGCCCAGGGAGCGGAAGTGCTCGAAGGACGGGCTTTTCAAACTTCACGGCGCTTGCCGTATCAGCCACTGATCGAGGCACTGCGCACCCGCTTAGAACAGGAACATGATCTTCGTCAATGGCTCGGCGATCCCTGGCTGGCCGAACTCTCCCACCTGCTGCCCGACCTGCGCGAGCGTTACCCAGACCTGCCCCGCCTGACTATCAACGGGCCTTTTGCCTCATCCCGCCTCTTCGAAGCGCTGGCGCGCCTATCTCAAGCGTTAGCATCGCAGGCACCTCTCCTCATTTTTGCCGACGACATGCAGTGGGTGGACGCCGCAACCCTGGACGTGTTCCAGTATCTTGCTCGACACTGGACAGAGCATAAGACGCCCGCCATGTTGCTGCTGAGCAGACGCACCGAAACGCGGGAAATGGACCCGGAGATGTCCGCATGGCTTGCGAGCCTCAGCAGTACCATCTCTTTGATGCGACTGCAACTGGGTCCCCTCTCTGCGCCTGACACCCGCCAGATCGTTCGCGAACTCGCGGATACCGATGGAGTACAACCATCGCTTCCGGGAGAACACGCGCGCTTTCAGCCTTCATCGCAGCCTGTCCAGGTCCCTGGAGGCCGCCTCAGCCCCAGGCGTTTCGCCGCGTGGCTACTCGCGGAAACCAACGGGCAGCCGTTCTACCTGCGGGCCCTGCTTCAGGAACTGCTCGAACGCGGACTTCTGGTGCCCCGCTTGATCGCGGGAGGCGGTTGGGTATTTGAGCCGCAGCCCTCGATCCTCGAGGCCACCCCACCTGATGGCTTGCTTCCCGCGGATGTGCGTGAGCTGATCCAGCGTCGCCTGGCCCGACTTTCGTCCCCTGCCCGCGACCTCCTGGCAGCAGGGGCGGTTATCGGCTATGACTTCACCTTTGAGGAGCTCTGCCAGGTCGCCCGGCTGGCTCCGCAGGAGGGACTGGCCGCCCTGGATGAAGCCCTGCAAAGTCTCCTTCTGTACGAGACCAGCCACCGGCGAGATGGAAGAAGTGGGGTTTCCTACCACTTTGCCGACGACAAGATCCGCGAGGTGGTCTACGCAGGGGCTGGGGATGCCCGCCGGCGCGTTTTCCATGGTCGCGCGCTCGCAGTCCGAGAGCACGCAGATGTCTCTCGCTACGGGGCTGGCCTATCAGAGTTCGTCAGCTGATCCGTAGCGCGTACATTTCGCTCGATGTGGAAGGCTATTGAGTTATGAAATGCCCTCAAGTCTGTCACAACAAACGATTGTCTGCCTTCTGGGCCACTGCTACAAACGCCTTTTTCAACGGTCGTCGACTATACTGGTTCTATCACCCGACGCGTCTTGCGGAACGACAAGGGCTTCTTTCCTGCTTCGTCTGTTTCGCGACCTATACGAGAGCCGTTCTCGGGTTGGGAGGCAACTCTCTGCACGTCGCGTCACCGGCGGATGAAGGAATACTCCTGTGTTTCATGTAAGCGGTCGATGCAAGGAGAATGGGTCAATGAGTGAGAGGAATCAAGAAAAAGGCCTGATGGGGACCTGGGCAGACGCGCAGCAGAAGGTGCTGGCGGGCTGGTTGGACCTCGTGCAGGGGATGGAGGGACCATCACGCATGACCGCATGGAACGAAACCGTGAAGGCCTGGCAAACTGCGGTGCAAGAGACGCTCGATGCCCAGGCCAGGTGGCTGCGGGACTGGACCGGGCGCGTCCAGGTCACATCAGGAAGCCCGACCGAACTGCGGAAGAATGTGCAGCAAGCCCAGGTGCTGCTCTTGCGCTGGATAGAGGCCCAACAGCACCTCTGGCAGAGCTGGTTCCATCTCGTCCAGCACCTTGGGCCGCTCCTTGAAGCCAGCTCTCAGGCTGATGAGCACCTGCTTCACACTCTTCGGGAAAGCGGACAGGCAATGATCAACGCGCAAACCGAATGGGTGCGGAATTGGACGAAAGATCTTGCCGGCAGGTAAGGGCAACTTCGCACGATAAATGTATTTTTGTACACCTTTCGTTTCGTAGCATAGCCTCGTATGAGCGTTGCTCCCTCTTCTGGAGCACACTCGCATGTTATCGTTAGAGAACTGGCATTCAGGAGGAAATCACCATGAGCATTATGACCCCGAAGGCACTTCCGCAAGCCAACGGCGATTTCTACGCCATTAGCACGATCCTGAGCGAGGAAGACCAGGCGCTGGTGCGCCGCGTGCGGGCCTTCATGGAGAGCGAGGTCACTCCGATTATCAATCACTATTGGACCCGCGAGGAATTTCCCTTTCAGCTCATACCAGGGTTGGCGGCGCTGGGCATCGTGGGTACATCCTATCACGGCTATGGCTGTCCTGGCAAGACTAGCCTGCTCGATGGCGTATTGATGATGGAGCTGGCGGCTGGGGACAGTTCGATTGCCACCTTCAGGGGTGTCCACAGCGGCCTGGCGATGGGCTCCATTTACTTGTGCGGCTCGGAGGAGCAGAAACAGAAGTGGCTCCCGCCGATGGCACGCCTGGAAAAAATTGGGGCGTTCGGCCTGACCGAGCCAGAGGTAGGCTCTGGAACCTCTGGTGGCTTAACCACCACAGCGCGCCGCGAAGGCGACAGCTGGATCCTCAACGGGCAGAAGAAATGGATCGGCAACGCCACCTTCAGTGACGTGACCGTCATCTGGGCGCGCGACTTGGCGGACAACCAGGTGAAAGGCTTTCTGGTCGAGAAAGGCACGCCGGGCTTCAAGCCGGAGAAATTGAAGGACAAGATTGCCTTGCGCGTGGTGCAGAATGCGCTCATCACGCTGGAGGAGTGCCGCGTGCCCGAAACCAGTCGGCTCCAAAATGCCAACTCCTTTCGGGACACGGCAGCCGTCTTGCGCATGACGCGAGCTGGCGTGGCCTGGGAAGCAGTCGGATGCGCACGAGGAGCTTATGAGCTGGCACTGAAGTATGCCCAGGAGCGCCAGCAGTTTGGGCGCCCGATTGGCCGCTTCCAGTTAGTGCAGGACTTACTGGTGCGCATGCTGGGCAATATTACCGCCTCCCAGTGCCTGGTGACGCGCCTATCGCAGATGCAAGACGCCGGGATCATGAAAGATGAACACGCCTCGCTGGCTAAAGCCTTCTGCACGGTCAAAATGCGCGAGTCGGTAGGCTATGCCCGCGAACTGCTGGCTGGCAACGGCATCTTGCTTGACCACCAGGTGGGGCGGTTCGTAGCCGATGCTGAAGCGATCTACTCCTATGAAGGCACCCGCGAAATGAACACGCTCATTGTGGGCAAGGCCATCACCGGCTTTAGCGCCTTTGTGTAGGTGATCCAGACGCATTGGCGATCTGTCTACATCAACCTTACCAGAGTGGAGTAGGAGGACACATATGCCTGGCAGCGACTACAGTATAGCTACCATCAGTCAATATGTCGGACAGGAACTTGGGGTCTCCGAGTGGGTAACGATTACCCAGGAGCGGATCAATGATTTCGCTGACTTTACAGGCGATCATCAATGGATTCATGTCGATGTGGAGCGGGCTAAGCGGGAAAGCCTGTTTGGTACGACCATCGCCCATGGATATCTCACGCTCTCTTTAGCCGCCGCCTTGTCAATGGAGCTTGGCATTATCCCAGCTGGCGTTTCCCAGGCGCTCAATTATGGACTCGATACAGTGCGTTTTCTGGCCCCCGTGAAATCGGGGTCACGCGTCCGGGACCGGGTGGTGTGCTGGCAGCGGAACCACAGAGTAAGGGGCGTATCTTGCTCAAATTCCGCAACACCATCGAGATTGAAGGGGAAGCGAAGCCAGCCCTGATAGCAGATGCCCTCTCGCTGTTGGTGACAAAGGAATGAGGTGAGATTTCATGGTAGACAAGAATGTCTCGGAGGCTGCATTGACGCTACTCACCTCTTTTCAAGAGGCCAACACGGCTGTTGCGGAGCACCTCGTGAGTGCTCAAGAGCGCAACAGGAAACTGGCTGAACGTTTCTTTACGGAGGGCTTGGAGGTGCTCAAGGCCAACCAGGCTGCTGCACAAAGCCTGGTGGCGGCGCAAGAGCGCACCAACCGGTATGTCCAGGGGTTCTTTAACGAGGGCATGGAAGTGCTCAAGAGCCAGGCGGAAAGCATGCGCGCCTTGCTGGAGGAGTTAGAGCAGCAGATCAGGAAGCAGCAGGAAGCCCTCCAGACTCTGACGCGTGCACCAGTGGAGGCTACGCTCGATGTCCTGCGCTCGCCGCTGGCTGCCTATCAGAAAGCGTTTGGGATGGCGGAGACCCTCACGCGGCAGGGACTCGAGCAGATGCAGCAGGCAGCAGAATAGGCGCAGCAGGCTACACAGCAGGCGCGTAAGCGTCACAGGGAGTAGGATCGGTAGCTCAAGTTTCAAAGGAAGCATTCGGAGGTGCAATATGACCATATGGGGTGACGCACAGACGGCAGTGCAAGTCGTCGAGTCAGGCAACAACGTGTTTGTACAGGGGTTTGTCTCGACGCCGACCCCGCTCATCGAGGCGTTGGTCGCCCGAGGGGAGGAGTTACGCAACGTTGAGCTCTTCACGGCACTCACGATTGGCCCCGCCCCCTACACGGACCCACGCTGGGTGGGGCACTTTCACGCAAACGTGTTGTTCGTCGGTGCGTTCGAACGGGCTGCTGTCAACGCCGGACGTGCCAGCTACGTCCCGATATATCTTTCCAATATTCCCAAACTCTTCGTGCCAGGCGGGCCATTTCCCCTCGATGTGGCGCTCATTCAGGTCTCGCCCCCCGACAAGCATGGCTTTTGCTCGATGGGCCCGTCCGTCGATTTTACACGTACTGCCGTCGATCATGCCCGGCAGGTCGTCGCCCTCGTCAATCCCAACGTGCCCAGGGTCTATGGCCATGGCTTCGTACATGTTTCCCGGCTGGATTACGCCGTTAAGTGGGAGCATCCCCTCTATGACGTGAAAGGAGAACCACCCGACGAGACGCAGCGAGTAATCGGTAGGTATGTAGGGGAGCTGATCGAGGATGGGGCGACCTTGCAACTGGGCATCGGCGCCATTCCCGATGCCGCGCTGCAGACGCTGACCGATCGGCGTGACCTGGGCATCCATACCGAAATGTTTTCCGATGGGGTCATCGACCTCGTCGAGCGGGGAGTCATTACCGGAGCCCGCAAGACCCGCGATCGCGGCAAGATGGTCGCCTGTTTTATCATGGGGTCGCACCGCCTGATGGACTTTCTTGATGATAATCCCGCGGTCAAAATGTACCCGGTGACCTACACCAACGACCCGCACATCATTCGCCAGCTCGACCATTTTGTGTCCGTCAATAGCGCCTTGCAGGTGGATCTGACCGGGCAGGTGTGTGCCGAGTCGATTGGAACGGTCCAGTATAGCGGGGTGGGGGGGCAGATGGACTTCATGCGTGGGGCCGCCATGGCTCCGCATGGGCGACCGATTCTGGCACTATCGGCAACGGCTCGGGCACCCAAGACCAGTGGGGAGACACCGCCCTCTAAGTATGCGCTCCCACCGGTCGGTGGGCAGATCTCGCGCATCGTGCCCACGCTGATGCCCGGGGCGGCGGTGACCACCACGCGGGCCCACGTCCACTATGTGGTCACCGAGTATGGCACGGCGATGTTGCTCGGGCTCAGCCTCGCTGAGCGCGCCCGCAGTCTGATCGCCATTGCGGCACCCCCGTTCCGCGAACAGTTGGAGCGGGCCGCCTATGATTTGCATTTGTTCTCGTAGCTGGACGTGCCGCTGTCCAAATTTGGACGCGCCAGAGATCTATCTGAAAACGAGCATATCACTCAGTCAGTTATCCTTCACACGGGGCACTGAGTGGAAGGAGAAGAGAATACTATGGAGATTCAACGCATTGGCATTATAGGGGTTGGGCTGATGGGTGCCGGCATCGCCGAAGTGTGCGCACGTGCCGGCTACGATACCCTCGTGCGTGAGATCAACGACGAGTTGCTGGCCAGGGGGCTCGACCGCATCGAGACCTCTATGCAGTCGGCGGTGCAACGTGGCAAGCTGACACCAGCAGACCAGGAAGCGGCGCGCAGCCGGGTGCGAGGGACGACGCGGTTGGAAGACTTCGCTGATCGCGACCTGGTGATTGAAGCAGCCATCGAGGACCTCCACCTCAAGCGGGAGCTGTTTGTGCAGCTCGATCAGATCTGTCCACCACAGGCGATCCTGGCGAGCAACACGAGTTCGATTCCCATCATTCAACTGGCGGCAGCCACAAAGCGGCCTGACCGCGTGCTGGGCATGCACTTCTTCAATCCGGTGCCGACCATGCAGTTGATCGAACTCGTGCGTACGATCACCACCTCCGATGAGGCGCTCGAGACCGTCCATGTGGTGGGCGAGCGCCTGGGAAAGCGCATGATTGTGAGCATGGATCGCGCTGGCTTTATCGTCAATTACCTGCTCATGCCATACATGCTCGATGCGGTTCGCATGCTGGAGCAAGGCTTCGCGTCCAAAGAGGATATCGACCTGGGCATGATGTTGGGGACGAGCTACCCCATGGGGCCTTTCACGCTGGCCGACTTCGTTGGTCTGGATACCGCGGTCCACATTGCTGATGTGCTGTTCGACGCGTTCAAAGAGCCCCGCTTCGCCGCACCCACGCTCCTGCGCCAGATGGTGGCGGCCGGCTGGCTGGGGCGCAAAAGTGGGCGTGGCTTCTACCACTACCAGGCCGGGGAGCGACCACCGCGTTAGAAGAAAACGTAGGATGGAAGCAAGAGAAGGAAAAACCAATCAATAGCAAAGGAGAAAGCAAATGGCACAACCAGAAATCGTTGTTCTGAGCGGTGTGCGTACCGCCATTGGTACCTATGGTGGCAGCTTAAAGGGCAAACACCCTACCGAGTTAGGGGCAGATGTGGTCCGCGAGGCCGTCAAGCGTGCGACGATCAAACCGGAAGAGGTGGGACACGTGGTCTTTGGCAGCGCCATCCCTACCGATACCCGTGACATCTATCTGGCACGGGTCGCGGCGGTGGATGGCGGCCTTCCGGTCAAAACGCCGGCCTTCACGCTCAATCGCTTGTGTGGCAGCGGCTTGCAGGCCGTTGTGTCGGCGGCCCAACTGATTGCGCTGGGCGATGCCAGCGTGACCGTGGCGGGAGGGGCCGAGGTTATGAGCAGCGGCCCCTACTGGGACGTAGCTACCCGCTGGGGCCAGCGCCTGGGCGATACCAAGCTGATTGACTCGGTCCTGGGGGGCCTCACGGACCCCTTTGGGAATGGCCACATGGGCGTCACCGCGGAGAATGTGGCGGAGAAGTACAACATCAGCAGAGAGGCCCAGGATGAGTTGGCGCTCCAAAGCAACCAGCGGGCCGCGGCAGCCATCAAGGCCGGTTACTTCAAGGAGCAAATCCTGCCCATCGAGTACACGGTCAAAGGCAAGACGATGGTCTTCGACACCGATGAGCATGTCAAGGCAGATACGACGCTGGAAAAGCTGGCCAAACTGCCCCCAGCCTTCAAAGCGAATGGAACGGTGACGGCGGGAAACGCCTCCGGGATGAACGACGCGGCGGCTGCCATCGTCTTGATGGATGAAAGCCTGGCACAGCAGCGGGGCTTGCGGCCTTTAGGCCGGCTGGTGGGGTACGCCTTTGCCGGGGTGGAGCCCAAATACATGGGCGTCGGACCCATCCCGGCCGTGAAGAAGGTCATGGAGCGGACCGGCCTGACGATCCAGGATATGGATACGATTGAACTGAATGAAGCTTTTGCCGCCCAGGCTATCGCGGTGATTCGGGAGCTGGAC
>Ga0070707_100001155_pt1 | contig 25951 bp, 18 predicted proteins | sample KBSK5502metaG_FD_65468 | JGI IMG/M metagenome (GOLD analysis project Ga0070707, IMG submission 65468) | Corn, switchgrass and miscanthus rhizosphere microbial communities from Kellogg Biological Station, Michigan, USA - KBS K5-50-2 metaG | ecosystem: Host-associated > Plants > Roots >...
CGTTCCGGGCTCGTCGTGCCATTCGGTGGACCGACCGCCTCAAGCGGGGCCGGGATCTTCGAGCGTACCTGAATCCCGCCTTCCAGCAGCTCGACGACGACAGCCTGCTCTTCACGCCGGACCTCCACGGCTGTGTGCTACGACCGAGCGAAAATCTACAGACGGTCGCCTTCCTCGCCTATCCGCTCGGCCCGTTTCGCCGTCCGCTCTGTGGGTTGCTCCTGGCGCCGATTCTCACGATGCCACCTGGCGCGTTGACGATCGAGCTCCAGGCCGCAGGGCTGGTCATCGCCCAGAGCGAGGTGCCCTTCGACCGGATCGACGAGCGGACTCCGACACGCTTCGATTTCGCGCCGGTGACCGCGGAATCGCCCGTCTGGCTCCACGTCTCCGCCCGCGATAGCGAGCATCCGGTGAGGCTCTTCGAGTGGCAGCGCCGGCGGCTCTCACGGCGCGCTCCCGAGCAACGCGCGTTCGCTGGTCTCCTGTTCGCGCCGGAACCGCCGTCGTGACGGGCGAGGTCACCGGAGGCTCGTGGTGAACCTGGCTCCGCTGCACGACCTCGCCGCCGCGCTCCGGCTCCGGCGGATCTGGTGGCGCCTCGGTCTGCAAGACATTCGACGGCGCTTCCGACGCTCGGTGCTGGGGGTGGGATGGATCTTCATCCAGCTCGCGGTCACCATCGCGGCCCTTGGCATCGTCTACGGTCATCTTCTCGGCCAGGACATGCGAACGTTCCTGCCGTTCCTGGCCGTGGGCCTGGTGCTGTGGGGGTTCATCACCGCGTCGGTCGTCGAAGGAGGCCAGGCCTTCGTCCTCTCGGAGGGCTACATCAAGCAGATCGGGCTGCCGATCCAGGTCTATGTGTTCCGCGCGTTCGTGAGCATCACGATCGCCTCGGCCATCAGCCTGTCCTCCTACGTCGTCGTGGCGCTCGCGTACGCGGTGCCCATCGGCTGGGGGACGCTGTGGGGCGTACCCGGCCTGCTGCTCATGACGGCGGTCGGCTTCCTGCTGGCATTGATCTTCGCTCACCTCACCGCGTCCTTTCGGGACACCCCACACCTCGCCTCGACCGCGCTCCAGATTCTGTTCTTCGTGACGCCGGTCCTCTGGCCGGGGGAGCTGCTACGCGGTCGGCGCGTGCAGTGGGTGGTGGACGCCAATCCCCTCTATCACCTGCTGGAGGTCGTCCGGCGACCGTTGCTGTCCTCGGAGCCGGCGGCGATGGTCGACTATCTCGTGACGGTTGGTGTCCTCGCCGTGCTGATCGTCGTCGCGTTCGTCGTCGTGGCGGCGTACTCGCGACGCATCGTCTACCTCCTCTGAGAGGACCGGGTCGGCACGTCGTGGCCCGCATCGCCCTCGACGAAGTGGACATCGACTTCACGGCGGACGTCCATCGGCGCACCACTCTGAAAGCCACGCTCTTCGACATGCTGCGGCCGCGCCGGACGTCGCCGCGGACGATCCACGCGCTGCGCGGCGTCTCCCTGACCATCGGTCCCGGCGAACGCCTGGGTCTCATCGGTCCGAACGGCGCCGGCAAGACCACGCTGTTGAAGGTGATGGCCGGGATCTATCCACCGCCGCGGGGCGAGGCGCGGATCGAGGGTCGTGTCTGTCCGTTGTTCGAGTTCGCGACGGGATTCGAGATGGACGCCACCGGCTGGGACAACATCCGGACCCGGGCGCTGCTCCTCGGGATGGACGCGCGGGAGATCGAGGAGAAGATCGACGAGGTCGCGTCCTTCTCCGAGCTCGGCGACTTCCTCGACCTCCCCGTGCGCTGCTATTCCTCGGGCATGCTCCTGCGCCTAGCCTTCGCGACGTCGACGGCCGTGGATCCGGAGATCCTCCTCCTGGACGAGGTCATGGCGACGGGGGACGCGTTCTTCCTCGATCGCGCCCGGGCCCGCCTGGACCAGATGATGGAACGCGCGAGGATCGTCGTGTTCGCCACGCACGCGCTCGAGCTGCTGCCCAAAGTATGCGAGCGGACGATCTGGCTCGACCACGGCCGGCAGGTCCTCGATGGGCCCACGGCCGCGGTGGTGAGCGCCTACCTCGACGGTGTCGAGCACCGCAAGCTGAGCGAGGGGGAGCGCGACGCCGGGGGATGATAAGCTTCAACTATGCGGTCCTCGCGGTGGTTCCCCCTTGCACTCGCGGCGCTGTTGCTCGTCCCCGACCCGCTCGCCGCGGCACCGGAGCTCGCAGTCAGGCGTGGCGCGACGTTCCTTCTCGACTACGATGGGGATGGCGTGGCCGACGCCACCGTCGTCTTCGGCGCTTCGACGGACGTCGGTGTCGTGGCCGATTTCAACGGCGACACGATCAGCGATCTCGCGCTGTATCAGAACGGCTCCTGGCGCATCTCCCTTTTCAATGATGCGGTCGTGAGCCTGCAAGCGACGTTCGGCACCGCCGGCGACGTCCCGATGGCGGCCGACGTCAACGGCGACGGCAAGCCCGATCTCGTGATCTATCGGCCGAGCACGGGGTTCTGGTCCGTCAACTACCAGAAGAACGGCGCGTACGACGGTGCCGTCGATCGCACCTCGGCGTTCGGCGGTATGCCGAACGACATCCCCGTGATGGGCGACTTCGACGGCAACGGGACGATCGACCGCGCGATCTACCGGAACGGGTCCTGGCTCATCGATCTCGACTGGATCGGCACAACCGCCTGGACGTGCGCGTTCGGCGGCCTCGCGGGAGACGTGCCCGTCGTCGCCGACGTCGACGGTGACGGTGTCGCGGATCTCGGGATCTTCCGCGCCGGGACGTGGTACTTCGACACGAACTGCGACGGGACGCCGGATCGCGTGTTCTCCTTCGGCGCGGTCGGCGACCGACCGTTCACGGGCTCGTTCAATACCGCCAGCTCGGTGTTCGTCAACGCGGCGGTGCCGCCCGGTGGCGACGGATCGCAACGCTCGCCCGTGCCCACCATCTCCGCCGGCCTGTCCCTGGCCGGTCCCGGGACCAACATCCGCATCGCCGCCGGCATCTATCCGCAGCCGGTCTCCATCTTCCAGCGGACCAACCTGGCCTTCATCGGCGCCGGGTGGACGGCCACGCACTTGACCGGCTCAGGTGCCGACGCGTTCATCGCCGAGCTGAGCGTCGGCATTGTCCTCCGTGACCTGCACGTGGCGAGCCCGACCAACCGCGGGATCGTCAATTCGGGATCGTCCATGACGCTCGAGCGCGTCAGCACCGTCGGCAACAACAGCCATGGCGTCCTGGCCGTCGATCGCCTCGGCACCAGCGCGACGCTCTCGATACTCGGAAGCCGGCTCGACCAGAGCGTCGTGGGCAGCGGGCTCCACCTCGACGGCGGTGTGACCGCGACCGTCTTACGGAGTCGCGTCTGTTCGAACGGCACGGCCCAACCGCCGATGCCTGGCGGACGCGGCATGGAAATCGTCTCCGGCAACACGGTCACGGTCGAGGCGAGCCTGGTGTGCAACAACTGGGATGGCGGAATCCAGGTCGACAACGCGACGGCGGCGCCCTCCACCGTGACGGTCTCGAACTCGACCCTCCAGAACAACGGGACCAACGGCATCATCTTCGGGCACAACACGGCAGGGACGGTGACGGGCAACCTGTTCAGTCACAACGGTCAGCGCGGCGCCGGGCTCGCCGGTTACAACGGTGTCGAGCTGCTGACCGGCTCATGGAACGGCCCATCGATGACCATCGACGGCAACACGTTCCTCTCTAACACCGGCTTCGGGATCCTTGTCGGTTCGGGCGGGAGCGCGGCGAACCCTGTCAGGGTGGTCAACAACTCCTTCGACGGCAACTGGCTCGCCGTCGTCGTCATCAACGATCCGAATCTGGCGACCTTCGCTCTGGTGCAGGGCAACACGTTCCACAACACCGTGGCGTTGACCGACAACCAGACCGGTCTCTTCATTCAGCGCTATCCGCCGGCGAACGCCACGGTGACGATCGGAGGCCCCCAGGCTGCGGGCGCGACGGCCCTCTGGCGGATGAATCCCAACGGTACGGTCAACACGAGTCTGGGGCTGGGCATGCTGCCCGGATGGACGTCGAAGGTCGGTGACTTCAATGGCGACGGGATCGCCGACATCCTGTGGCAGCACACCGCGTCCGGCAACGCGGCTCTGTGGTTGATGAACGCCAATGGCACGGTCCGTACCAGCGTCGGCCTGGGCGCTCTGGCCGGGTGGACGCCCACGGTCGGTGACTTCAACGGCGATGGAAAGGCGGACATCCTGTGGCAGAACACCGGCTCCGGCAACGTGGCCGTGTGGTTCATGAATGCGAACGGCCAGGTGCAGAGCACCAGCGGCCTGGGCAACCTTGCCGGCTGGACGCCCCGCGTCGGCGACTTCAACGGTGACGGCAAGGCCGACATTCTGTGGACGAATTCCTTCACCGGCAATGTCGTCCTCTGGTTGATGAACGGTGCCTCCATCCTGAACACCGTCGGCTTCGGCAACATGTCGCCCTGGGCGGTCGAGGGGATTGGCGACTTCAACGGCGATGGCAAGGCGGACATCGTGTGGGGGAACTCCGTCACCGGCAACGTGACGATGTGGCTGATGAACGGCGGCTTGGTCCTGCAGACCCTGGGCCTCGGCAACATGGCGTCCTGGAGGCTGGGCGACGTCGGCGACTTCAACGGCGATCACGAGACGGACATGCTGTGGGTGCACTCGTCGGGCAACGTCGTCCTGTGGTTGATGAACGGTGGCTCGCTCCTGCAGAGCTTCAGCCTGGGGAACATGATGCCGTGGCAGGTGGGTGGAGTCGGCGACTTCAACGGCGACGGGATTGCCGACATCGTGTGGCAGAACCCGGTCGCTCAGCAAAACGCCTTCCACGACTTCAACGCGCGTCCCGCGATCTCTTGCAACTCGGGGAACGAGATCACGAGCTGCCGGCTGTCGTGGAACACGTTCACGAACAGCCCCACCCCAGTCTTTCAGTGCAATTGCCCTCCCTGACCGCCCCGGTGGTCGGAGGCGACGAGATCGAACACGCGCTACGTGAGCTGAGGGCGCAGGCGCATCACGTGCCGCGTCCGCTCCCGCTGCTGTTCCGACTCCGGCCGGGCGTGGACCTCCGCACCGTCACCTTCGATGCGTACCCGCTCGATCCCGATGAGCCGAATCTCCACTGTATCGCGCTCATCCCGTTCCTGCCGCAGGCCCAGGCCACCGGCACCCTCGGCATCGAGATCGTCTCTCCAGACCGTCAGATCGTTCGTCAGCTACGGGTCGCCCTCGACGGCGTGATCTCGTATCGACCGGTCCGCTTCGACTTTCCTCCCATTCCGGATTCGGCACGTCGGGGCTTCGAGCTTCGGGTCTTCGCCCGCGACGCGTCCGAGCCGATACACGTTCTCGCGTATCATCCGCTGCTGCCGTTCCTGCCCCGGCGCGTGCTCGCGCCGCGTGTCCTGTGCAGCTTCGACTTCGCCCGCGATGTGGCGCCCTCGGCGGCAGCGGCCGTGTCCGATGACGCGCGCGCGCGAACGGTCGACGGCGGGGCCGCGCCGCTCTTCGCCGTCGACTTTCCCTCCGGCACCGACGTAGAGGTCGCGAGCGGAGTCTTGTCCGTTCGGGGCTGGGCCTACTCAAAGCGCCACGGTCCCGGCCGTCTCGTCCTCGAACTCTCGGGTCCGTCAGGCGGAGCGTCCCGCCGGATACCCGTCGCCCACCGCTACTGCCGCTTCGACGTGTCGCAGGTGATCCCGTCCATCCCCGCCGTCAACTACGCCGGCTTCGAGGTGTCCGTCGATCGCTTCGATCTGCCGCGACAAGCCGAGGCGACGCTGATGTTCGAGGCTCTCGACGAACGTCACCGCCTCGCCGCGTTCCAGGTGCGCGCCGCCCACACGGATCCCGTCGAGGCTCCGGAGCTCGTCCGGTGTGATTGCTGCGGCGGCGATGACACCGATGCGTGGGGCAACAAGGACGGCCTGACCGTCGTTCAGTGCCGCGTGTGTGGCCTGGCCTTCACCTCGCCCCGGCCCGATTTCGGTCGCATCGGGCAACGCTACTCGCAGGAGTACTTCCTGAACGAGTACCTTCCCTCGATGCGCGCGGATCACGAGGCCCATCGAGCGCGCTGGAACTACTACCTCGATCAGGTCGAGCGCTTCAAGGCGCTCAACCCGCGACTCTTCGAGGTCGGGACGGGAGCCGGATATCTCCTGAAGGAAGCCGTGCGGCGCGGATGGACGGCGTCAGGGATCGACGTCAATCCCGCGGCCGCCACCTACGCGCGAGACACCCTGGGTCTGGAGGTCACGTGTCACAACATCGACTCGGCTGATCTCGCCTTGCCCGAAGGCGCGTTCGGAGCCGTCCTCCTGGAGTCGACGCTGGAGCACTTCCTGTCGCCGCGTCGGGTCATCGCCGCCTCCGCGCGTGCCCTGCAACCGGGGGGAGGACTCTTCATCTGGACAATCGCGAACGACGGTGACGTGGTGATGCGCGAGGGGATGGCCATGATGCTTGTCGGGCCATCCGAGCACTTGTACTACTTCTCGGCGACGGCGCTCTGCCGACTCTGCGAGGACAACGGCCTCCGTGTCGAGCGCATGTGGCGCGACGACAGCGGCGATGGCATCGGCGTCGTCGCGAGCAAGCGGTTGGATCGGGTCGAGGGCTGAACCAGCCCGAGATCGATCAGCGGGCCTGACATCGTCAGGCCCGCTGACGTTCGCGGCCCTTGCCGAGCGGTTACATCAGTCCGTGAACCACTGCGAGTCGATGGATCCCAGGCCGACGCTGCTGGTGACCGTGAACCCGTTCATGAACCAGATGGCCAGGGGCCAGTTTGGGGCGGACGCGATGTTCCGCCACAGGATGTCGAGCTTCCCGTCACCATTGAAGTCGCCGACTCCGACGATCCGCCAGTCGGTCGACACGAAGCCGAGCCCCGCGCTGCTGATCACCGAGCCTCCGTTCATGAGCCAGATCGCCACGTTGCCGCTCGTGTGCCGCCAGATGAAGTCTTGCCTGCTATCGCCGTTGACGTCGGCGAGCCGGACGATCCTCCAAGCGGGCGCCACGTTGCCCACGAAGACGTTGCTCGTGACCGTCGCACCGTTCATCAACCAAACGGCGATCGCACCGTCGTTGCGCCTCCACTGGATGTCGGCCTTGCCGTCGCCGCTGAGGTCGGCGGCCTTCTCGGGCGTCCAGTCGAGCGTCACCGCCCCGAGACCCACACTGCTCGTGACCGTGGTGCCGTTCATGAACCAGATGGCCACGTCCCCCGTGGCGGTGTTGCGCCACAGGATGTCGGCCATGCCGTCGCCGTTGAAGTCGGCGACCGCCTGGACCTTCCACTGCGTCGGGACGGTGCCCAGGCCCACGTTGCCGACCACCGACGCGCCGTTCATGAGCCAGATCGCGACGGCGCCGCTGGCGTTTCGCCACAGGATGTCGGCGCTGCCGTTGTTGTTGAAGTCGCCGGCGCCGGCGATCCGCCAGGTCGTCGGCACGGAGCCCAGTCCGGCCGAGCTGCTGACGGAGCCGCCGGTGAAGAACCACAGCGCCACGGCGCCGGTGTCCTGCTTTCTCCACAGGATGTCGTGCGTGCTGTCGCCGTTGAAGTTACGGTTCGCGTTGCTCAGAGGCACGCAGGCCTTGAAGAAGATGGGGTCGGTGTTGGACGTCGTCCGTCCGAACACCGCGCCGTTGCCCGTGAAGCTTCCGTAGAAGCAGTTGTCGACCGCCTTCATCTGCACGTAATCGCCGAGCACGCGCTGCCGGACGTCGGCATTGTCCACTGCGGGCGAGAGGAAGGTCAGCAGCAACTGGCTGTTGAATGTCGCCCCCTGATCGGTGCTGACGGCGAGCCATGCGCTGAACTGCGGAAAGCCGGAGACCACGCCGTTGTAGGTGTAGTAGAAGACCCCGACCACGCCGTCGTCGGTGACGGCCACCGACGGGATGGCCGCCTGCACGCCGCTCACGACGAAACTCTCGCTTCCGACCGTGACGCCGCCGGCGCCGTTGTCGAAGACCCGCCGGATCGCGAGCCGGTTGAAACCGCTGGCATCTCGATTTCCATAGACGTAAAAGAGATCTCCGGTGCCCGGGTCGACCGCACCATGCAGCACCCCGCCCAGCAGGGCGTTGACCGTTCCGAACTTCGGCTGGGGCTGCGTGCTGCTGGCGGTGGCCACGACGATGCCCGTCGCGCTGCCGTTCAAGGTCCACGTCGTGCCCTGGTCGGTCGTGCGGTTCAGGACGTACTGGATCGTCTTCGGGTTCGTGGCCAGGGTGGGGCAGTCGGTTGCCGGGTTGGCGCAATTCTGGTGGAGGCTGTACATCCAGCCGTTGCGCGGGTCCTTGGCGAGTCGATGACCGGGATTGATCGCGCCCGCCGCGGTGCCAACGGACTTGTCCGACCCGGCCAGGAACTGCGGCGGCGCGAGGTTGAGCGACGTCACGACCCGCATGCCGACGGGGCTCACGAAGAAGTCGTCGTACGCGACGAAGACGTTGTCCGTCGACCCGAAACCGGTATTGCGGTTGGTGAGTATCCAGGGCTGGTCCGGGTTGGTCGACGCCAGGTTTGTCTTCTGGGCCACGCCACCGACGGTCCACCAGCTCCAGGCAGCGGCACTGGCCGCGTTCGTCGAGGAGCCGCTGAAGACCTGGTCGGTGAGGAACGTGCCGTAGAAGATGTCGTTGCGTCCGAAATCGAACGCCTGATCACACGGGCAACCGGTCGCCCCTGCGTCGCCGGGCGGCACCGGGATCGTGAATCGCTTCGTCCACGTCTGGCCTCCATCGGTCGAGTGCCAGATCGGAGCATTGGCGCCCCATCCCCCGCTGAATCCGCTCATCACGATCTCGTCGGGGTTCTGCGGGTTCACGGCGATGCTCGTCTCGCTGTCCGGGAACGTGTCCGTGTTCTGGAGCGTCGCGTCGGTGTTGCTGACCACGGCGTCGATGACGCGGATCAGGTTGACGCTGGTCCCGGCGGCGCTTTCGTCGCCCCGTGGCGCCGCCGGGGCGACGTCCGCCGGAATCGCCGGGCGAGAGTAGGGCGTCAGGTCCTTCGGCGAGCTCTTGGCAGGGTGTTCGACCGATTCCTGGGCCCACGATGGGCTCACGAACGAGGGCGTGAGCAGGACCAATCCGACGATGAAGTGCCGCAACGGTACCGACATCAGCTGTTCCCCCTCTGGCTCGCCGTAGACTGTGACGGCTGGTTTCGGGACGTCTGCGGGCAGGAAGCGTCGAGATCGTCTCCGCGGCTTGTACGGGATGGGCGGTCAGCGTGCTCGCTCATCCCCCGGACACCGATGCGTCGACTCATGTCCACCGCACCTCGTGCGCCGTAGCCCGAACTCACGGGCGGCCCGCATGATGTGCGGTCGCCCGCGTCTTGTCAAGGAAGCCGAATGGGCGATGCATTCGTGAGCCTCGAACAAAACATCCCCGGACGGCGGGGACAATACGTGTTTCCACGTACGGCTGACCAGCTTCCGCCAAGGCGGCTCGGAGGGTGTTTGGGGGCCGGCGTGGACGACGCTACTGCGTCGTCCACACGGTGGGGACAGTTCCCAGACCGAAATTACCGCCGACGTTCCCCGCAGTCAGGAGCCACAGGGCGACGGCGCCGGAGGTGGTCTCCCGCCACAGGAGATCGGCCTTGCCGTCGCCGTCGAAGTCCCCGACCTTGGCGATCGTCCACCCGACGGGCACCGTTCCGAGGCCGAGGGTGCTCGTGACGGCGCCGCCGTTCAACAGCCACACGGCCACCGCGCCGGAGGCGGTATGCCGCCACGCGAGATCGGCCTTGCCGTCACCGTCGAAGTCTCCGATCCCGGCGATCGTCCACACGGGCGGGACGCTCCCCAGGCCCACGGTGCCGGCGACGGCGCCGCCGTTCATCAGCCAGATGGCGACGTTCCCCAGGGTGTCCCGCCACAGGATGTCGGCCTTGCCGTCGCCGTCGAAGTCGGCGACCCCCGCGACCGTCCAGCCGACGGGCGCGGTTCCCAGGCCGAGAGTGCTCGTGACGGCGCCGCCGTTCATCAGCCACACGACCACCGCTCCGGAGGTGGTATTCCGCCACAGGATGTCGGCCTTGCCGTCGCCGTCGAAATCTCCGACCCCGGCGATCGTCCACACGAGCGCGACGTTCCCCAGACCGCCGCTGCTGGTGACGGCAGCGCCGTTCATCAGCCAGATGGCGGTATTTCCCGCGGTGTCCCGCCACAGGATGTCGGCCTTGCCGTCACCGTCGAAGTCGGCGACCTTCGCGACCGTCCACGCGATCGGCACACTCCCGAGTCCGTTGGTGCTGGCGATACTTCCTCCGTTCATGAGCCACATGGACAGGGCGCCGGAGTCGTGCCGCCAGAGGATGTCGCTCTTGCCGTCGCCGTTGAAATCGCGATCCGGCGTGCTCCGCGGGAGCGACAGCTGCGCGACGTAGGTGCTCCAGTCACCGAACATGTTGATGTACTCGGCCATGACCCAGACGGTCGCGGAATCGCTGGGATCGACCGCCGCGCCGGAATAATCGCCCATGCGACCGCCCGGATCGAGCTGTGCGCCGCTGCCCGCCCGCAGCTCAACGGACGGCCGCAGGGTATTCAATGGATCGTTGACGGACCGTCCCGTGGCCCGCGCGCTCGCGAAGGATGTCTGCGACGAGGCGGTGAACACGACGTAGAGATTCCCGTGGCGATCCGGCCGTAGTGCGGGGAAATAAGAGTAACCGCCGGCCTCCCCGAAGGACATGTCCTGACGGACGGTGAGCGTGTCGGTACGGACCTCGATCACTCGCAAGCAGCTCCGCACGCCGGGGTCGCCGCTCGGCGTGCATGGCTCGTTGCCGGCGAGGAAGAGAGAGTTGTTCTGCCACGCCGCCGACAGGACGCGGTCGTCGTTGGTCTTGAGCAGCTGGTCCGATCCCGGCTGCGGGGCGTTCGGGCCGACGCTCCACGGGCGGACCGACACCGCGTTGCTCGTTTCGAACACCGAGCCGCCCGGCACCCCATGGACGGTCACGATCATCAGGCTCGACGCTCCGATGCTGTGCATCACCAGGAACAGATCGCTGGTGCTGCTGAGCGCCTGGGCCGGATGTACCGAGCTTCGCGCCCCGTTCGGCGGCACCGACGTCATGGAAAGCCCCGAGCACGCGGTCAGATTGGCCTTGTTGAGGACGTAGTAGCCCGCCCCGACGAACGAGCTGAACCCGAAGAATCCGTTGTAGGTCAGGATGACCTTGTCGTCGCTGAAGCCGATCGCGGGATAGTCCTGAAGAAAGTTCTGGGTGGGCAGCTGGTAGATGCAGAACGACGCCGGATCCGACGACCGGGAGACCGCCAGGAGCAGTGCCGATGAGGAGTTGGTCGAATACTCGAGGTACACGGCGAACCATCGGCCGCTGAGGGAATCGAACATGACGCGAGGATCGGCTTCACCGGTCATGTTGACCGAGAAGAAGGAGCGCAGCGTGAAGGTCGAGGCATTGCCGCCGGCCTTGTTCGAGATCCGCCCGACCCGGTTGACGATCTGAAACACGTGATTGGGTCCGACGGCCAGGTTGTCGTCGGGGGGCCGGACGGAGACTCCGGCGATGAAATTGTCGCCGTTGGACAGTCCTTCGAAGTGCGTCTTGACGAACGAGTCCGGCAGGCCACCGGATCCTGTCGCCGCCCCTTCGGTCGTTCCCGGAGCGGTGGTCGGAGGGCTGGGGGGGAACCCCTCTTTCGCTCGGCGGTATTCGTCGGGATCCGGCACGAGGAAGGGCTTCGGCTCGATCGTGACCGGCGCGCCGCCGAGGCCGGGGAATGGCAGGGGAGCGGACAGCGCGGAGACCTCCACCACCGACGCCAAGGGCACGGTTTGCGCCGGGGGCAGCGTGCGTACGTCCTGGGCCGCCGCCTCGGGCGCCGTGGAGACCACGAGCCCGGCGAGCGCGACGACGACGACCAGGATCCGCAGAATCACCGGCCGCCTGACGGACACGTGGGACCAACGTCGGTCACGATTTCGCTCCGAGTCGCGCACGCCCGCGCGACCCCCGAAAGTCGAGGCACACTACGCCGCTCAGGTCGTGAGGGCCGTGCTCAGGTCGGTTAGTTTCGCCGGAGAGGCGGCCCCGCGGGGGTGGGGCCGACGCCGGGTTGTGGCGCGGCCTCGATCCCCGGGCGGAGCACGGGCACCGGGGAACTCGAGGATTCCGAGCTGGGGCACGGCATGTGCGCTGACGCCCCGTCCTTTGCGCACGGCGCTCGATCCTCGGGGATCGCCGGCCTGGCATACGGCGTCAAGTCCGGAGGGGAGCTGCGAGCCGAGTCCGGGGCAGGCGCCGGTGCCGCGGGACGGTCGGCCTGCGCGCTCATCGCCCGAGGCTCTGCCGCGACCGTCACATCCATCGAACCGGACACGGCGACGAGAGCGCACCAGAGACCCATGCCAGCGCCAACGTGTACGTACCGCATGAGGCGTCAATGATGCTGGGGCCGCTACTCCTTGTCAAGGCAAACGGTCAAGGCAAATGCTCGGCGGGCGTCGGCCGTCCGGGCTCGGCGAGGAGACGTCGGCGGCCCGACAGGCCACCGACGTCGTGCCCTCATCCGGGCCGCTACTGTGTGATCCAGGGCGACAAGTTGCCCAAACCGAAGCTGCTGAGGACGCTGCCACCGTTCATCAGCCACATGGCGAGGATGCCGCCATTCGCCCACAGGATATCGGCCTTGCCATCGCCATTATTGAATGGGGCCGGCTGATCGGGCGCGAGGATCTGATCGATGACCCGCGGTCCGCCATCGGTCCTGCTCGAGGACCGACTAGTGCGGGGCCCAGCCTGCGACGAACCCCAGGTCGAGGTTACCGCCGGAGATGATCGCTCCCGTCCGCATCAACCAGAGGTTTACGTGCCCGTCGGAGGCCTTCTGCCAGAGGATGTCGGCATACCCGTCGGCGTTGAAGTCGCCGACCTTGGGCGTCCAGCCCGCCACGAACCCGAGGTCGACCGGGAGGCCCAGGAGGACGCCGCCAGTCATGAACCACAGGCTCACGTGGCCGTCGGAGGCCTTCTGCCAGAGGATGTCCGATTTCCCGTCGCCGTTGAAGTCGCCGACCACGGGCGCCCAGCCCGCCACGAACCCGAGGTCGACCGGGGGGCTGAGGAGGGCGCCGCCATTCATCAACCACACGTTCACGCGGCCGTCGGAGGCTTTCTGCCAGAGGACGTCGGATTTCCCGTCGCCGTTGAAGTCGCCGACCACGGGCGCCCAGCCCGCCACGAACCCGAAGTCGACCGGGGGGCTCAGGAGGGCGCCGCCATTCATGAACCACAGGCTCACGTGGCCGTCGGAGGCCTTCTGCCAGAGGATGTCCGATTTCCCGTCGCCGTTGAAGTCGCCGACCACGGGGGTCCAGCCCGCGACAAACCCCAGGTCGATGACGGTGTAGCTGAGCGTAGTGGTGGACGTGAGGGTGTTGGAGCCGTTCACGGACAGCCACAGGTTCACGTGGCCGTCGGAGTTCTTCTGCCAGAGGATGTCGGCCATGCCGTCGCCGTTGAAGTCGCCGATGGTGGGCGTCCAGCCGGCCACAAGTCCCAGATCGCCAAGGGGGCTGAGGAGGGCGCCGCCATTCATCGGCCATAGGCTCGCGTGGCCGTCGGAGGCGTTCTGCCAGAGGATGTCGGAACTGCCGTCGCCGTTGAAATCCCGCTGGGGGGTCGGGTAACTCAACTGCTTCACGCATCCCGTGAACTTGTTGCTCCACTCTCGCTGGACTTGATACATGCTCCGCCAGAGCATGATGTTCTCGCCGTTCGTGGCGAGAAAGCCGTACGTGTACGCGCACTTGTCCCCGATTTCCCCCGAAAGGTCCGTTTCATACCAGGCGTCCAGAAACGGGTCCGTGTGCGCTTCGAAGAACTCGTGCGCCACGACGCTGAGCTCCACGTCGATCCCTGACCCGTTCGGGAACACGGAAGTGCCGAAGCAGTTCCCACCGGGCGCGTAGGGCATGAAGGCGTAGACCCGGTTGGTGTTGTAGAAGGAGTGATACGCGCAGTACTTACCGTTCGTCTGTCCCGGCTGCGCGAAGCAATTCAGCTTCGCCGCCTCGAAGCACTCCGCGACGCCCGGAGCGGTGAACAGGAAGTACATCGTGTTGACCCCAGGGGGATTCCACGTCGGATTGGCCGTGATGGCCGCGCTGATGGCCGTGCGGATATCGGAATCCAGGAGTGGATCGGCGGTGGTTCCACCGCGTGGAAATGCCGCCGTATAGATGTAGGTGCCACCCCACAGGGAGACTTCCGCATTGGGGACGGCCACACCCGTGGAGTCCCCATACTGCGTGAGGATGTTGAAATGGGGGGTCCCGCTGACGTCGTGGAAGAACTGCTGCATCGCCGCTTGGTACCCCGCCGGAAACGCCGCGCCGCCCGGCGGCGTCCAGAAGATCAGGTAGACGATGGGGCTCCGCGACACGAGACCGCCGTGGTTGGTCATGTTGGTCGTCGTGTTGCCGGCAATGTCGGCGGGGAGCGAGGCGCGGAACGCCGCTTCAGCGTCCGGCGCGAGGAAAAAGTGGACGGGTTCTCCAGTCTCGCTCACCGCTCTGCGGCTGGGTGCCGCGTCGGCGGCCTCGGCGAGGGAACCCCAGGCCAGGAACAGCGCGACCGACCAGACGATCAGCGCAGTGGACAGCTCTCTTTGCGGACGGCGTTTCACGTGTGTGTCTCCTTTCGATTCCTCGCCAATGCACTACCGGACAGTAATCGTCAGCACGAAGGATCGCTGCTCGGGCGGGCACAGGAGGGCCTCGCCGCAGAGCCTTCTCGACGCTGAGATGCGCGCCATCCCCGCCTGCCGCGCGGTGAAGGCCACCTGCACGGTGCCACAGCCAACGCCCGGAGGACAGGTTCCCGGCCGGGCGGCGGTCTTGGACGGCTCCCCGTTCTGGGCGACGACGTCGGGGTCCGAGCTGCCCTCGATCTGCCAATACGTGCTGTGGAGGACGAGCTGGAAGACCTCGCCTGGAGCCGCCTCTATCGTCGAGCCATTCGAAGCCTCGTCGACGGTTCGGGCGCCGGGCAAAGCGGGTGTCGCGCACACCGGAATGATCAGGAAAAGCACGACGAAGGGCGCTCGCAAGGATTTCCCGCTCATTCGCAGCGCGATCTATTTTCCCCCCCCAGCCGTCTACCCGGCCGGCGTAGTGCCGGCGGCTATCCTGTCACAGGAGGCACCGATTGTGAACCGGGGCTTCCGGCATCGCTGTCTTGTCGGCAGCGCCGAGACATCGACGGTTGAGACCCCTCCGACTACCGTGGGGTCCAGCCGGCCGCGTTCCCCAGGCCGAGGCTCTGCGCGACCGTGGCGCCGTTCATCAACCACAGGGCGACATCGCCGGAGGCGGAGTTCTGCCACAGAATGTCCGCCTTCCCATCGCCGTTGTAGTCGCCGATGCGCGGCGTCCAGCCCGCGAGGTTGCCCAGGCCGTTGTTGCTGAGTATGGTGCCGTTCGCATTCATGAGCCACACCGCCGCATTGCCGGACGCGGTGTTCTGCCACAGGATGTCGGCGATCCCATCGCCGTTGAAGTCGCCCACGCTCGGCGTCCAGCCCGACAGGGTACCCAGGCCGACGCTGCTCTGCACCGTGCCGTTCGCATTCATGAACCACAGGGCGACATTGCCGGACGCGGTGTTCTGCCACAGGATGTCGGCGATCCCATCGCCGTTGAAGTCGCCCACACTAGGCGTCCAGCCCGACAGGGTACCCAGGCCGATGCTGCTCTGCACCGTGCCGCTCGCATTCATGAGCCACAGGGCGACATTGCCGGACGCGGTGTTCTGCCACAGGATGTCGGCGATCCCATCGCCGTTGAAGTCACCCACACTCGGCGTCCAGCCCGACAGGGTACCCAGGCCGACGCTGCTCTGCACCGTGCCGTTCCCGTTCATCAACCACAGGCCGACGGTCCCCGAGCTGTGCTGCCACAGGATGTCGGCGATCCCATCGCCGTTGAAGTCGCCGACCGTCGGCGTCCAGCCGGCCGCATTCCCGAGGCCGAGGCTGCTCTGGACCGTCCCGCTCACGCTCATGAACCACAGGGCGACATTGCCGGACGAGTTGTTCTGCCACAGGATGTCGCTCGTACCGTCACCGTTGAAGTCCTCGGGCGTGGTCTTGACGACGATCGTGCCTTGCATGGTTGCGCCGTGGACCGCGCAGAAGTACGGCTGCCTGCCGCGGACGGCGCCCGTGAACAGCATGTCGAACGTGAAGGGCGTGCCATGAATGCCGCTGTCGAATCGACCGTCCGGCGTGCACAGGGATCCTACGCAACCGCCGCTCGTGACGGAGTGAGGCCCCGATCCCCATGCCCAGTGCACGGTGTCGCCCGGTGCGATCAGCTGTGTGGCGGGCAGGTACGAAAGCGTCCCGTTGGCCCCGACGTCGACCGTCACGTTTGAGCCATAGGCGGTCGCGACCCAGAGGGCGATGCCGGCGCCCGCAACGAAGGATCGCCATGTCCGGAACACTGCGGTGGCGAGTGCGGCGTCGGCTCGGGTGTCGTTCATGATCCTCCCCTTTGGGGCTGTATTCGAGTTCAGGGCAGTGATGATGTCAACGGCCGCGTAGACAAAACCACCTCGTCGCCGGCGGGGTTCCGCCCCGCCGGCGCCCCGGCCAGCGCGTCGTCTTAGATGACGCTGTTTCAATGGAACCGACTGCTATGATGGCCCTCTGACATGAGCGCTGCTGTCGCTGTGCCTTCGGACACCGAGCCCGCAACCGTTCTCGCGATTCTGCCGCAGCTGATTCCGTCGACAGAGATCGGGGTGGTGAAGCCGCTCCTGGCTCTGCATCGGGACCGACGGGTCATCTTCGATGTGACGTTGGAGCCATGGGTGACCCGCCGGCAGCTGGCCCGGGCCGACGTCGTGGTGTTCTGTCGTAACACCGAGCCGCGCTATGGAGCCACGCTGGATGCGGTGCTCGCGCTGCGAAAGCCGATCATCTACGAACTGGACGATGACTTCTTCGCGATACCGCCGGGCGCCCCGGGCAGCCAGTATCATCGCGATCCTCCGAGGCTCGCCCAGCTCGAGCGCTATCTGCGTCACGCCTCGCTGGTGCGCGTCTACTCCGAGGCCCTCCACGCTCGCATTGCCGCGCTCAACCCCCAGGTCACCCGCGTCGACGGGCTGGTCGACTGGGATCTCATCCCGGCCGCGACTGCCTCCCGGTCCGCGGCGCCGCTGCGCATCGTCTATGCGACGAGCCGCACCGACGATCGGCTCGCGGACATGTTCCTGCCCGACCTCCGTCGCGTTCTCGACACGTTTCGCGGACGGGTCGAGGCGTGGTTCTGGGGGTACCGCCCGTCCGACCTCGCCGGATGCCCCGACGTCCACTGCGTCGGGTTCGTCCAGGACTACAACGTCTTCTTTCGCCGGTTCGCCAGCACGGGCTTCGACATCGGCCTGGCGCCTCTCCCCGACGACGAGTTCCACCGCGCCAAGAGCGACAACAAGTTTCGAGAGTATGCGGCGACCGGAATCGCCGGCGTCTATTCGGATGTCGCGGTCTACCGGGAGTGTGTGACGCCCGGCCGCACGGGCCTGCTCGTCCCGGTCCGCCCGAACGCCTGGTTCGACGCGGTGGCCCGACTCGTCGACGACGGGGCGCTGCGGTCGCGAATCGCCGAGGAGGCCCGGGCGTATGCGCGAACGCGCTATAGCGTCACGCGGTCGAAAGACGTGTGGCTCGGGCACTTGCGGGAGGCGCTCGCGAGCCGGACGGCTCGGCCGAACCCCCTCAGCATCCCGCAAGCGTCGGGTGCCGTGAACCGGCACGGCGTGCGATTCCTGCGCCGGGCCGCCGAGGTGCTTCGCGGAGCGGCCACGCCGGGCGTGTTCAGGCTCGGCGCGAGAGCACGATGGCACCTCAGGTCCGCGCGCGCCCTCATGCGACTGCGCAGGGAGCTCGCGCGGTCCACGACGACGGACGCGTGAGAAGCCGGTAGCCCCCGCCATGTCCCCGCGCGTCAGCGTCACGATCGTCACCTGGAACTCCGCGCGCTTCATTCAGCGCTGCCTGGACACCATCGCGGGCCAGACGTACGGCGACCTGGAGGTGATCGTCGTCGACAACGGCTCCGAGGACGCGACGCGTGCTCGGCTGCGGGAATCCTCGGTGCCGAGTCGGGTGTACTGCAACCCCGACAACCGAGGGTTCGCCGCCGCGCAGAATCAGGCTCTCGCGGAGTCGTCGGGCGACGTGGTGCTCGTGCTGAACCCGGACACCCTGCTGACGTCGTCCTTCCTCGAGGAAGCGCTGCGGGGATTCGCGGCGCACACGCGGGTGGGGATGGTCGCGCCGAAGCTGCTGCGCACGACCGATGCCTTCGAGGTCCCGTCGACCGACCAGGCGCGGATCGATTCGGCGGGAATGTTCTTGACGTCGTCGCTGCGTCACTTCGATCGCGGCGCCGGCGAGCGCGACCTCGGCCAGTACGATCGGATGGAGCGCGTCTTCGGACCGTCCGGGGCCGCGGCGCTCTACAGCCGGGCGTTCGTCGAGGACGTCAAGATCGGCGGCCAGTTCTTCGACGAGATGTTCTTCGCCTATCGAGAAGATGCCGACCTGGCCTGGCGGGGGCGCCTGTTCGCCTGGGAGTGCGTCTACGTGCCGCGTTCCGTCGCCTACCACATGCGCCGGGTGCGCCCCGAGCTCGGGCGCCACGTGCCTGCGGACATCAACCGGCACTCGGTGAAGAACCGGTTCCTCATGCGGATCAAGAACGCGACGCCGGACGTCTACGCGTGGGTGCTCGTGCCGACGACGATTCGCGACCTGATGGTCGTGGCCGGCGCCGCCGTCCTCGAGCGCCAATCGCTGATGGGGCTGGGGTTCGTCGTGCGCCACCTGCGTGAGGTCCTGGCGGCGCGATCGGAGATCCAGACGCGGCGACGCCGGACGACCGTGCCGCTGCGACGATGGGTCGGCCGTCGATCGATGCCGCTGCGGGACGCCGATGGAGACGTGCGCGAGGAGTCGCGGCGATCCGTCCGTGCGCGCGTCCTGGCCAAGCCCGCGCGCCCCGGGATGTATTTCGGCATCGATGCGCACAGCGCGGAGCGGGAGGGAGAGGGCAATTCGACGTACATGCGCGGCCTCCTCGCGGCCCTGCTCGCCACCCACGACGATGCCGACATCGCGATGTTCGCGGACAACCCCGACCACCGCTTCTACCGGTCCTTGCCCGCACGCGACCGTCGATCGGTCGTGCGTGTGACTCAGGGCCGGGGACTCGTCCGGCTCGGCTGGGCGCTCAGTCGGGCGGCCTCGCGCACACAGGTCGACGGCCTGCACGTGCAGTACACCGCTCCGCTCGGATATCGCGGCGCCCTGGTCGTCACGGTCCACGACCTGGGCTTCCTGCGTGTCCCCGAGTCGTTTCCGCCGGCCCTCCGCCTGGCCTTGAAGGTCCTGGTCCCGCGAGCGCTCGCCCGGGCCTCACGCATCATCACGGACTCCGAATTCGCACGCCGCGACATCGTCGAGCGATACGGGGTCCGTCCCGAGCACATCGCCGTGATCCCTCTGGGCGTCGACGGCCGGTTCCATCCACGGACGAAGGACCAGACGGCGCCGACCCTGGTCCGCTATGGGCTCGAGTCGGGCTTCTTCTTCTCGCTGGGCCGGCTGAATCGGCGGAAGAACCTGGAGCGGCTTCTCCTGGCCTATGCGCAGCTACGGGCCCGCACGGGCTCGACGGTGCCGCTGGTCATCGGGGGCAAGGCAGACTACGGCGTCGAAGAGGTCCTCCGTCAGGCGGAGCTCTCGGGCGACGCGTCGGGTATTCGGTTCGTCGGCCTGATTCCCGAGGACGACTTGCCGGCCTTTTACAGCGGCGCCGCCGGGTTCATCTACCCCTCGCTCTTCGAGGGGTTCGGCCTGCCCGTGCTGGAGGCCATGGCATCGGGAACTCCCGTCGTCACGTCCAACCGCGCCGCGCTTCCCGAGCTGACGGAGGGGGCGGCCCTCGCCGTCGACCCCGAGAACGTCGAGGCCCTCGCCGAGGCCCTGACGCGGATCACGACGGACAAAGACTTCGTGGTGGATCTGCGGCGGCGCGGGCTCGAGCGAAGCCGGCGGTTCACCTGGGCGGAGACCGCACGACGGACCCTGAGCGTCTACGATGAAGCCGTGCGAATGGGACGACGTGGTTGACCGCGACGAGTCACGAGGGGGCGTGGGGTGTTCAGTATAATGCGGCCGGCCCACGAGCCGTGGGCTCGGACCGAGGAGGAGCACGTTTGGCAACGCGTGGATGGTCACTCATCGTTCTTGCGGTCGGCATCCTGCTGGCGGTGATCTCTCTCTTCGCCGACCTCCTCGGCGTGGGCGGTGAGCCCGGCTTCGGATGGAAACAGACCACGGGTCTGGTGATCGGCGTCGTGCTCGCCGCCGTCGGCCTGTGGTGGAGACGGTCGGCGTCCTGACCGCCGGCGTTCGGCGGCGACGCCCGGCGATCCCCGCATGAAGGGCTTCACCGTCTGGTTCACCGGCCTGCCGTGCGCCGGCAAGTCCACACTCGCGAACATGCTGTCCGAGGACCTGCGACGCCGCGGCCGGAGCGTCGAGCTGCTCGACGGCGACGTGATTCGTACGAACCTCTCGAAAGGCCTCGGGTTCTCCAAGGAAGATCGCGACACGAACATCCTGCGGATCGGCTTCGTGGCACACCTGTTGACCCGCAACGGGGTCGTGTGCATCGTGGCCGCCATCTCGCCGTATCGCGAGGCCCGACGGCGATGCCGCGAGATGATCCTCGACTTCGTCGAGGTCTACGTCGAGGCCACGGTGGACGAGTGCATGCGCCGTGACGTGAAGGGGCTGTACCCCAAGGCGATGGCGGGGGAGATCAAGGGCTTCACCGGCGTGGACGACCCGTACGAGCCGCCGCAGAACGCGGAGGTTCGCATCGACACGATGACGCAAACGCCGGAGGCCTCGCTCCGCCGGATTGTCCTGCGGCTCGGGGAGCTGGGCTACCTCGAGCGCTCATGAGCACGGCCGAGGCCCCCCATGTCGCGCTGATCGTCCTTCACTGGGGGCCCGTCGAGGTGACCGCGCGCTGCTTGCGCTCGCTGGCCGAGATGTCGTTCCGGGGACGGACGACGGTGTTCCTCATCGACAACACGGGGCGGCTCGACCCCTCCTTCGCAGACTCGCTGGCGCCGCTGGCGATCGAGATCCACCGGTCGGAGCGCAATCTCGGGTTCGCCAGGGGATGCGCCCGGGGAATCGCGCTGGCGCTGGAGCGAGGCGCTGATTTCATCCTGCTCCTGAACAACGACGTGACGGTCGAGGCGTCGTTTCTCGACGCGCTGCTGGGGGCGGCTCGTCAGCTGCCGGGGGCCGGCGTGTGGTGTCCGCAGATCGTCTCCATGGCCGACCCCCGAAGGATCTGGTACGCGGGCGGCGCGTTCTCGCTCTGGTCCGGCATCCCGACGCAGGAGGTACGCTTGCCGAGCGGCGCGGCCCTCCGCGGCCAGCCGCGGGACGTCGACTACGCCACCGGCTGTGCCATGCTCATCGACCCGGCCGTCGTCCGCGCCGTCGGATCATTCGACCCCGAGTTCTTCATGTACTGCGAGGATCTCGATTTTTCGCTGCGGGCGCGCCGGGCCGGCTTCAGGATCGTCTTCGTGCCGGCCTCGCTGGTTCAGCACGCGGTCATGCCCGACAACGATCGCGAGCCGTTGCGCGTCTACTACAGCACCCGAAACCTGCTGCGCGTGATGCGACGGCACGCGGCCTGGTATCAGTGGCCGGGGTTCGTCGTGAACTTCCTCGTGCGCTGGGTCGGGTTCTTCACGCTGCTCGCCTGTCTGCGGCGCCGGCCCCACGTCGTGCGGGCGCTCCTCGCGGGAATCATGGATTTCGCGGGTGGCCGGACCGGTGAAGCGACGCCATCGGCGGCTGGGCGACCCGCGATGCCATTGACTCCATGAGCCGCTCACGACTCTTCCCGATCGCCGCGGCCATCGTGCTCGCGTTGGGGCGCACGCCCCCGGCGTTAGCCCAAAGGCCGGTGGCGCGGGCTCGGGATCGTGCCGACGACGTGGACGATCCTGGGCGTCGGCGATTTCGACGGTGACGGTCACGCCGATATCCTGTGGCGGGACGCCGCCGGCAATCTGGCCGTCTGGCTCATGAGCGGTGGCGCCGTCGTCAGCGACGTGGGGTTGGGCAACGTCCCCACCGTCTGGGCCGTCGCCGTTCTCGGCGACTTCGACGGCGACGGCAAGACGGACATCCTGTGGCGCGACACCACAGCGGGGACCGTGGCCATTTGGTTCTTGAACGGGCCGGCGGTGGTCGGCACGGGCAGCCCGGGAGCGATGCCCCTGAGCTGGACGACGCCGCCATAGTGCATCTCGTCGTATCGAGCACGCCGAGCATCCGCGATTGCTGATCTACCTGGCGCCCAACCGGTGGGACGGGCCGCGACAACGCACCCAGCACGTGGCCGCCGGCCTGGCCCGGACGCGACCCGTCGTCTTCGTCGAGCCCGCGGCGTACACTCTTCCCGGCGTTCTCCGCCGGCGATGGGCCGGTGAGCCGACCGGTCCGTTACTTCGTCGTGTCAGGCGGGTGAGCGACCGCCTGACGGTCTATTCACCGCCGCCGAGCGTCCCGGGCAGCCTCCACTCGCGGGCCCTCAACTCGCTCGTCCACGCCCTGGCCTGGCGTGACCTGCGCCGGGCGGTCCCCGGTCTGAGCCAGGGCTCGGTGGACGTGGTGGTGAGCTGGCCACCTGCCTTCGAGCTGGCTCGACGTCTCCGCCCTCGCCGACTCATCTACGACTGCCTGGATCTGTTCCCCGCCTTCGCCGAGGGGCCTCGCCATCGGCTCCTGGCGTCTCTGGAGGCGGATCTCGTGCGGGCGGCTTCCACCGTGGTCGTCACGTCGGTCGAACTCGAGCGCCGCTGGGCGCGAGATCACCCGCGGGTCGTCCGCATCCCGAACGGCGTGGACCTGGATCTGTTCGGCCGCGGCCTGGACGCGAACGCCGTCCACCCGGACCTCGCCGAGCTCCCGCACCCTCGGCTGGGTTACATCGGCACCGTGGGCCGGTGGGTCGACGTGCCCCTCCTGGAGCATGTCGCGACCCACCGCCCTCACTGTTCCGTCGTCGTCGTCGGTCCCGTCGAGCGCGGGGTGGCACGGCCCGCCGGACCGCCCAACCTGCGATTCCTGGGCGAGCGACCGTATGCGAGCCTGCCGCACTACCTGGCCGGCTTCGACGTCCTGCTGATCCCGTTTCGGCTCACCGGCCTCACGCATGCCGTCAACCCGATCAAGCTCTACGAATACTGCACGACCGGCAAGCCGATCGTCGCGACGCCGATTGCCGAGGTCGTCGCCGAGCGCGGCCTCTGTCACATCGGCGAGGGCAACGGGCCCTTCCTCGAGGCCGTCGACGCCGCGCTGCGCGAGCACGCGCGGCCCGATCCCGCCCGGGCGGCCGCGCGTCGGGCGCTCGCCCTCGCCAGCGGCTGGGAACGACGCGTGGCGGCCTTCGCCTCGCTCCTGGACGGCCCCGCCGAGGACGGCCGGTAACGAACGGACCGTAAGATGTGCGGGCCGGGCACCAACCTGTGGTTCACCGACTCCCGGGCAGTGCGCGCAACGTCATCAGATCCTCCGGTCGTCTATCGGTTTGAAATCCCGCTGGGCCGTAACCTGTACGGGTAATAACATATTTGACTCACATGGCGGGTTAGACAGCTATGATTACCCGCCAGCCTGTCCATGATACCCCGGCCGTCTGGCCCTGGGAGGCTGAGCCTTATCGGCTATGGAGCCTCCTAGATATGTTCCGTCACTACGCCGGGAACTTCTTGGCCATGATTTCGAATCTGTCGCGGCTCCGGACGATTACCGCAATGGCGATCGAGAGCCGTATGGACGCGCTGACATTTCAGCGTGACTTTCAGGACGGCACCGGAGTCCTGTCCAGAGAGATCCCGCACATCCCATTTTCGCAAACGCTCAGAAATCACGTTTTGGACCTGCTTGCCTGGGCGGATCAGCGAGACTGGCTCATCGGAGGCGGCGAATACGTCGAACTCCTGACAATGGTGGATAGGCTACTTCGGGACATGCAATCCGAGGTCGCATCACAGCTCTTCCTCGGTCTTCCGGCGCCCGACCGCGAAATGTATCTAGAGCCGCATCGTTGGTTTGGCGAGCCGACCGTGGAGAGATTCCAGGGCATCAAGCGGGAGGTCCGCGATGCGTGCCAATGCTTTGCCCTCGCTCAGTGGACGGCCACGGTGTTCCATTCAATGCGGATTCTAGAACGCGGGCTGGAGGCTCTCGCGACGGAGGTTGGTGTCCCATTCGGTCAGGACAACTGGAAGAACGTCATTGACCAAATCGAGAGCAAGGTCCGCTCGATGGAGGCGCTTCCGCGGTCGCTCGATAAGATAGAGACAATCGAATTCTATTCGCGAGCCTGCCTACAGTTCCGGTACTTCAAGGACGCGTGGCGAAATCACGTCATGCACGCACGGAAGGATTATGACGACCGGGAAGCCAAAGAGGCGATCGAGCACGTCAGGGACTTCATGGCCTCGCTGGCTACGAAACTTCCACAGCCGCCGGCAAGTTCATGAGTCGTCTTTCTTCCGCCGTCGTTCCTCTCGCCACTCCCGATCCCGCTTCTCTACCTCTGTCTTCGGCGTCTGCGTCACCTTGCGGGCCAGCGACACAAACCGTTCCCACGCTGTGGGCTCTCGTTTCGGCGTCTCGGATTCAGCCATATACCACTCCCGCGTCAGGAGGTTCATGTAATGGGCAACAAGGAGCTTCGCGTCAACGCACTGGAATTGAATCGCATCGGGGTTACGTGCCCGACCTGCAAATCCGAAATGGTGTTCGACTGCGCGAGCGACCGTTCTCCCGTCGGCGGCTGGGAGTGCCCGGGATGCGGCGCGATGATGCAGGACGCTATGAACCTGGCCAGATCGTACCGAGAGTTTTTTCAGCGGGCCTCCCTCCTGAAAGACAGGGTGACCGTCAGTCTCTTGGTGAAGCTCGACGCTTGACCTTGGGGCCTCGCCCCTGTCTCTCACGTCGTAGCCGGGGCGCCGGTCAGTTGCTTGTAGGTGATCCGCTTGCCCACGATGCCGCGCAGGACCATCAGAAAGCGGTCGCCATCCTTCCCGAAGCGCTCGTTATAGCGGAAGGCCTGCTCCTCGACATAGCGGTGCAGATGGTAGGGCTCGACGTTGACGTAGGTGCCCCTGATGGCCCGCTTGAGCAGGGACCAGAAGTTTTCCAGGCCGTTGGTGTGGATGTGGCCGCGCACGTATTCGGTCATGTGGTTCACGAAGTTATGAAGAAACTCGCCGCTCAGTCCGCGATAGCCGCTTGCCGAGTCCGTGATGAGTTCGGCGCTCGGGTCGATGTTCTGACGGACGACGCGCTTCAGCGTAGTGCCCTCGACGTTCTCAATGATGCGGGCCCTGATCTTCTTCGAGTCACGTTCCAGCATCCCCATCACGATCGCCTTGCTATGGATGCCGCCGCGCTTGCTGCCCATGACGCGGAGCTTCTTGTGGCGGTGCATGTTGTGGACCTTGCCGCCGATGTAGGTCTCGTCCGCTTCGACGCGCCCCCGAAGCTTCTCGACCGATCCATCTTCCATCGCCAGCCGAATCCGGTGGAGCATGAACCACGCAGTCTTTTGCGTGACGCCGAGTGCGCGGTGGATCTCGTAGGAACTAACCCCGTTCTTTGCGTTGGCGATGAGCCACATGGCCGCCAGCCACTTATCCAGGCCGATCGGCGAGTCCTCGAAGATCGTGCCGACCTTGATGCTGAACTGCTTGCGCTCGTGATTCTCTCGGCACGTCCAGACACGGCGAGTCG
>Ga0070707_100001157_pt1 | contig 25929 bp, 21 predicted proteins | sample KBSK5502metaG_FD_65468 | JGI IMG/M metagenome (GOLD analysis project Ga0070707, IMG submission 65468) | Corn, switchgrass and miscanthus rhizosphere microbial communities from Kellogg Biological Station, Michigan, USA - KBS K5-50-2 metaG | ecosystem: Host-associated > Plants > Roots >...
AGTACGCTGGTCGGCTTTGAAAATCATGGCGGTCGTACCTATCTCGGCACGGCTAAACCATTGGGGAGAGTACTGAGGGGCCACGGAAATAATGCGGAGGATCACACCGAGGGAGCGGTGTACCGCAATGCTTACGGCACCTACCTGCATGGCTCGCTTTTACCCAAGAATCCGCATTTTGCCGATCACTTACTAGCGTTAGCGTTAGAACGAACCTATGGCAGAAGCGAGCGAACTGCAGAAAGTCTCGTTCGCTCAGTAGAACGACATAACGGAATGAGGCCCTTTGCTCAGAGCGCAAAGCGCGAGAGCAGTACGGAAGAGCCGTTGATGGCGCTTACGCCTCTGGACGATAGATTAGAGTGGGAGGCCCATGCCTTTGTGCTTGAACGCATGGGATTACAAAATGCAGCCGTTGCTGCTCTGCGTTCCTACAGGGGAAGCGCTGCTCCCCTATCTAAGGCCAGCTCTGCTGGTGAGTAGAAAAGACTACTAGGAAGGTTGCCATGAGTTCTGACCGATCACTGGCACGTTGTTCTTTCTGCGGAAAACGCCCACCGGAAGTAGGGCGTATGATAGCTGGCCCGGGCGCTGCTTATATCTGTGACGCTTGCCTGCAATTGTGCAATGAAATTCTTAACGATCCAACGCCCTTTTCTCCCAAGGCATTGGAACTTGCTTCGCGTCCACCGGTGGTGATTGCAGCTCCGCAAGAATTTTCGCAAGAGCGTGTGCAGGAGCCAACACCGCGAGAACCTCTGCGCGCGATTACAATTATGCTGGAGCAGAAGCAACAAGATATGACGTTGATGTTGAACCAACTGCAATTGTACCAGAAGCATTTTGAGCTTCATTACTTGTGGATTCGACCGCCATTCCCAGGGGGTTTTGCTTTTGTTCCGCGCATCATTTTCTACGTACAAGACAATACTGGTGCCCAGTGGCCTGGGGACCGTGGTGGTATACTCCTGGCACACCCAGAACTGGCCAGCAGTCCATCTCAGGCGGTCTACCAGGGCAGCGCGCGTTTCAGCCCGGTGCCCTCTCCCGAAGCACGTCTGCTGAAAATACGCGCCCTTGATCCTCTCGGTCAATTTGAGGATACCCCGCCGGGCACGTGGAAGTTTGAGGTAAGCCTCTAATTATTCTGGAACTTCTTCCAGGGCAGGCACGAGCAACCCATAGCCTCCGGTGTCCAAACGATAGATGACGTTGACACTCTGGGTTTCCACGTTAAAGAACGGGTAGAATGAGAGGCCGTGGGCTTCCATTTCTGCGATCACTTCCTGGTCGCTCATGGGCTTCGTGTGAATGCGCCGAATCTCCATGACTCTCAACCATATTTCTTCATTGCGCTCTTCTGTAATAGGTAGGGAAGGTTGCTGGTCCTCATCGACCTGCTCATCTTGCAGCGGTGAGAGCGTACCCGTGCGTGAGAGCGAAAGGACGTTAACAGGATTGATACGGTGTCGCCGCAAGCTTGTCTTGCGGTCCTTGTGACGACCTAACTGAGCAGTGACTTTGTCCAATACCAGGTCAAGAGCCATGCTAGCATTCACTGCACTTACTTCACTACGAATAGGTTGGGAGCTATCAGAGACCGCGAGCTGTACAGAGTAGCGGTCGCGAGCGCTGCGCGTTTGCCCCTCTGTAACGGTTACTTCGATACGAGCTTCTGAACTGAGGAGGCGGGAGAGCCGCTGCACTTTCTGTTCGATATACTGGCGTAAGCGGGGTGTGACTTCCATCTGTTTACCTTTAATGATGATCTGCATGGTTTGCCTTCTCTTTCCGATCCAATAACATGACAAAACGCATGGAACACCTTACGGGGCAGGAAAGCTATAGGTGTATTATACCATCCTTCTATGAGAGCAAGTGGAAAGAGCGTAGAGATTAGCCCAATTAGCTTTTTGATGAAAATCCTGTAATCGAGCGTTCTTTAGGAGTGTACCCGGTCGCGCTCAAAAATGAATATTGTGTAATCTTTCCCACACAAAGATTCATAAAATGTTCATACATTGATGGTATGCTGTTAGCAACATGTCAGTATTACAAAATACTCGTGGAAGGGGTCAGCACAGATGGCACAGTTACCAGACAGTCAGCATATAACCTACCAGCTACAATTTCGCAAATGTGGGAAGCCAACATGTAGCACCTGCCGTGAAGGGCAGGGTCATGGTCCATACTGGTACGCCTATTGGCGTGAGGGGTCCCGTTTGCGTTCAGGATATATTGGCAAGGCGCCTCCTGAAGCGGAGACCTGCCCTCAAGTCGTGACAGCCTCATCAACTGCCACTCGCAGCGGCTGGTGAAAAGCCCTGCATTTCGACCGCCCCCTATTTTCATTTCGCGACGCGGATGCTACAATAGCAGCATTATAGACGTGCAGTTCTAGTTGGGGAAACGGTATGAAATGCCCATTCTGCGGGGGTACCGAATCGCGAGTGAAAGATTCGCGAGATGTTGGGGATGCGATTCATCGACGGCGCGAATGCGAACAATGCAAAGGACGCTTCAGCACATACGAGCGAGTTGAGAAATCCGTTCTGATGGTCATTAAACGCGACCAACGACGAGAAGCCTTTGACAGGCAGAAACTCTTTGCCGGCATCAACAAAGCCTGTGAGAAGCGTCCATTACCAATGGGCGAGATCGAAAACGCTGTGGAGGAGATAGAGCAGGAATTGTACCGTCAGGGTAAGCAGGAAGTTCCAAGCAGCGTCATCGGAGAATTAGTTATGGAACGCCTGCGCCAGATGGATAAAATCGCCTACATACGCTTTGCAAGCGTTTATCGCTCGTTTAATGACGTCGAGACCATGCTCGAAGAGTTGCAACACCTGCTGAATCGAAAGATGGCCGAACCGGCGGAATACACACAAGAGATGCCGTTACAAACAGGAAATGAGATATAGGGAAGCACGCTTCCCTATATCTCATTTCCTTGCCAAATACTAATCGCGGCTGTGACTTTCAGCCTTGCGCAGGCGGTGGCTGAGCACAGAAAGCAATCTTAGAGCAATATCGGGATGATTACGTAAGGTGGTGCGAAATTCCCAGACCGGCAGCAGAAGGGCAGCGACATCAGTGACGGCAGTGATGGTGGCCGAACGGGGCAAATCATCCAGCAGAGCCATTTCACCGAGTACACTGCCCGGACCGGCAGTACCGAGATCCACTTCTGCTTTATCAGGATTATTGGCTTGCGTGATACGCACTGTGCCACTGATAATCACATAGAGTCCAACGCCTGTGTCGCCCTGCTTGATTAATGTCGAGCCTGCCTTATAGGTGCGCTCCTGGCAAGCGTTCGTGAGTACTTGCAAATCCTTCTTGTCCAGACCGGCAAACAGGTCTACGCGTGCTAGGGTATCTTCGTGCATGAGGCTAACTCCTTTGTACCAGGTAATATTTACTGGATCGAACCGCCACGCAATTCCGTCCATAGGACGTATCTTACCACAATTGTTCTGCCAAGCCTAGCTGCAGTTTTTTGACTTTCTTTCCCCCAAGAACTACAATAAATCAGGCAAGAACAGTGAGAGGGATCAGAGTTTCATGTCAGCACAGGATGTGAATGCAGCCGAGAAACGTTTACAAGCAGGCATTACTGCTTTCAATAACGGTACATTGGATATAGCCGCGGAAGCCTTTTCGGACGCGGAGGTGCGCTTTCGCTTACTGGGCGATTTCAAGCGGGCCGGGGATAGCCGCACCATGCTCGCAGATGTGCAACGTCAGAACAATATGCTTGAGCAAGCGGCGAACAGCTACCAGCGCGCGATGAATTTCTACCGTGATGCAGGTTCCCCACTGAATGAAGCCGCGAGCGCACTCTCTTTGGGGCATATCGAACGACAACTGGTACACCTTGACCGTGCCCAGGAGTCTTACCAGAACGCCTGGAATCTTTATACAAACCAGGACAATGAGTTGGGGAAGGGGAATGTAGCGCTGGCGTTAGGGCATATAGAGATGCAGCGTGGTAGGACCGAGCTGGCTATTGAGCACTATAAACGAGCTATTTCCTATTTCGAGAACGCCCAAGATAGCATTAACGAAGCTGATGCACGTCGTAGTCTTGCCGATTTACAGCGGCTGGCAGGACAGTTTGATGAAGCGGCCACCGCTTACCAACGCGTACTGGAAGTCTACCGGGCGAGCAAAGATAATTTTGGCGTGGTTGATGCGCTTTTAGGCCTGGGACGTATCTACCTGGACCAGCGAAAGCTGGACCCGGCGGCTGACAGCTATGCTGAAGCCCTCAAGGTGGCACGCGCAATTGAGTATGAATTGGGCGAGGCGGACAGCGTCCTTGGGCTTGCGGAAGTCTCGTTGCTGAGCAATCGTGTAGACCAGGCGTTGGCAAGCGCAGAATCAGCGCAGCAAATGTACACGGATATGCACAATGCCCTGGGTACAGCCAACTCAAGCCGCTTACTGGGTGAAATTCATATGCGCCGCGGGCAGCTCTCGTATGCCAATGGTTTGATGGACCGCGCTCTGCGGACCTACAAGGCAATCGCATACCGTATAGGGCAGGCAGAAGCAGCGGCCGGGTTGGGGGAGGTTCAGCGCTTGCGAGGCTTTCTCGATCGCGCTGTACAGACCTTCGAAGATGCGCGTTTGCTGGCTCACTCGCTGCAAAACACGATGGTTGAAGGTCAAACATTACTGGGTCTTGGCGATATTTACAGCAAGCAAGGCCGGACTGCGCAAGCGGAGAACTGTTACTATGATGCGCAAATGCTGGCGGAGCAACTGCCCGGCCAGGTACATGACGTTGTAGCAGCAGAGGCTCTGGCACGCAGAACACGACTGGCGGTGTTTACGGGACGGCTGGACGAGGCAGCATCGCACCTGGCAGCGGCGAATCAAATAACGGAGGGGAATACGCTTGCCGCGCAGGTAATACCTAGAGCACTGCTCGCCCTGGGGCAACTGCTCTTGACGCAGGGAGATTTTGTGCAGGCCGAGGCGCGTTTCAGCGAGACTTATAACCGGGCTGAAGCCCTACAAGAGCCGCTGCTTGCCGCCGAAGCACTACTGGGATTGGCACGCACGCGCCTGTCTCGTAGTGAGCTGGAAGCAGCGATGACCAGCTTCCTCGAGGCTGGACGGCAGTTTCAGTTACTGGAGAGTACCGACGGAGATGGCGCAGCCATGCTTGGTATTGCTCAAACGCTGATTGGGCAGGAACAATGGGTTGAAGCAATCGAACATTGCGAGGGAGCATTAACACGTTTTAATCAGAGTGGCGACCTGGTTGGACAGGCTGATACCATACTTGCCCTGGGGCTGGCACATCGAGGCAAAGGTGACCTGGAAGAGGCCGCCTCACAATTCGAGCAAGCAGTAACCATGTATCAACAGCAGCGCCAACCATTAGGCGAGTCTGATGCACGTTATGAACGTGCAGGCATCTTGCTGGCACGCGAGCAATTGGACCTTGCGAGAAATGATTTAACCAGGGCTATCGAACTGGTCGAGCGGGTTATGCATACGTTGAGATTACCGGAGCAGTGGAGTACGTTCCTGCATCAATATGCAGAGCTTTACGCGCAAGCAGCCATCGCGGCGGTAAGACGCAATCGGGATGCAGAAGCGCTGGCGATCCTCTCTTCTTTTGCTCGCATCGCCGGGGAAGACGCAATCGTACAGCACATAAAAGACTACGAGAACTCAGTTCCTACCAGCGGTGACGAGTTGACCGAAGACGAGGTAGCCGCCAACAAAGACCTGGTAAGGCGGTTGAGAGAACTTCGTAAGAGGCTATAGTCATATCGCTTGCTATATAAGGCCAAAGAGCTTATTATAAGGCTAGAAAAATATATTGCGTGAATACAGGGCGACCAGAGAGACAGGGCGGTCAGGATGCGGGGCAGTCAAGAGACGACAGGACGGTCAGGATGCAGGACAGCCAGGATGCAGGGCGACCGCAAGGGTCACCCCTACAATGACGCGAATGCTGGTATGACAGAGAGGATTCTTCGCCATGAGTATACAATTCTTGCGTGGTGACCCACAGGCTCCAAAGGGGCATGCCATTTTTATTGCACGCAGTACGGCCAACCCTCGTACCGTCTTAGCTACGTATTGCATTGTCCCTCCGATGCCTCTTTCCCTGGCGAAGTATCTCCCCTCTTTTCTGGCTTCGCAGTTACCCCCGGAGGACCTGCAGGACGCCACGAATGTTCCTGTCATGCCTATCCCGCCAATGTTGGAAGAAGGAAGCACACTGGAGCGTCTGCAAATGTTAGCGGAGCGTCGTGACGATGACATGTGCGACATCGGTACGATCAACCCGAAGGACGAGGGGGCACGCATGCAATTAGTCGCTCAAGGATGCCAGGAGTACGGGCAACTCTACGTGAATTATGCCTCAACGTTTGCCCAGACCCCATTTTTAGCACCGGTAGAGGATGAAGCCCCACTCGCGTTAGACGACCTGGATGCCGAAGAGCTGTTGATACAGACAATGACAGACCGGCAGCGCCTGACGGAATTGGGTAAGTTGGTGGGGGAAGCACGTTATGCGCTCGAAGGGCACAATGCTCGGTCGTTGCAGGATACCAGGCAGCGTATGCGGCGTGTCGCGGACCCGCTGGCGGAAAAATATCGCAGCACTGAATTAATGGCAGCCGCCTTTGAGCCTGGGGAGCGCGGAGCAAGGCTTGCAGAACTTTATCTAGAGCGAGGATACAAACTGCTCGACGAGGAATACGCAGACATTCCGCGCATCGAGCGAGCTATTCGAGAATTACAGCAAAATTAGGGCCGGGGATGGTTTTGAAGAAATTCATGGTGTAGACGAACTCACCGAATTTGTTGAATTCCCTTACCCTGTCCTCCTGGAGGGTTGAAACACGTATGCCAACAGTTGGAATGCTTACCGATATTTCAGCACTTGTTGATGCAACCGTTGCTGGAGACAGCGACAGGATTATTGCTGCAGGACACGAACTGACACAGCGCGGGGCAGACGCGGCTGAGTTGATAGGGCGCGTAGGCGTGATTGCTGCTCGTGGAGATAGCGATGGTCACACGATCCTCACCCTCGCTGCCGCGAGCATGATTTGCCGCTGGTTCACGGCGCTCAGCCATACACTGAGGGAAGACCCGGTTAACCACACACGCGCTTTACCATTACTCGTGCAGGCGCTGGCCGCTGCAGCACCAGCGGTACGTGTGGGCGAGGCGGCGCAGGTTCATTATCCAGAGCCACTGTTTCCAAGCGGGCTGCCGGAAGGGGAAACAGTCAACTCGATGATGCACAAAGCTATTTTTGCAAATGATGCTAACATGGTTGAGCGCCTGCTGTTTGGGCTTTATGGCACAGGCGCGGATTATCGCACTTTGCAGATACGCATATACGATGGCATTTCGACCACTTTCCAGAATGCCGGGCACCCGCTGATGTTTGCGGTGCGGGGCACACAGTTGCTAGACGCGGTTGAGTGGAGTGATCGCACGCCGAATATTCTACACTGGCTTGTGCCTCATCTCCCACTGCATACTGAAGAACCGCCCTGGGTTAATACGGTACGTTCGTTTCTTTCTGATTCGATTCATAGTCTTGATAGTTACCGCACTCGCCTTGCTGCGCCAAAAGACGAAAACGCCCTTCCCCTGCGCCGCCTCATTCTCAGCGATGCCGATGCGCCCCAGATTTGCCAGCGAGTATACGAGGCGCTAATCAAGGCGGGAGCATCTTCACACGGTATCGGTTCCGTGATCGCACTCGCTGCAACCGACCTCATGCAAAGGGTAGGCGATGGTGACCGCGATGCTTTCGTGCGCGCCGCGCATGGTTTGCTCTTCACGGCAGCAGTACGTCTGGTATTCGCACAGGTGCAGGAAGTAGAGGCGTTACCCTTGCTGTTCACATCTGCAGCCTATTTGAATGCACTGCACAAGGAACTGGGAGAGCAGACTGCCCCGGCGCAGCCAGCAGCTACGCGCTCTCCTGTCCTGGGCGGAGGCTTGATTGCCCCGGTTTTATTGGATACACTGGGCGAGCAATTAGATGCACAGGACCTGGCAGGAGCAATTTCAACGGCGCGCCGTTATATTCAATTGGGACATGATACGCGCGCCCTATTCGCCGCTATAGGCCTTGCCGCCGCTAAAGCGGATGCTGCTGCCGACCAGGGGCATACGCTGCAAATCGTGCAGGCAGGCGGTGAAGAATATGTGGGATGGCCATCAACTCTCGCGGGTATTGGCATCGAGGGATTTCTTCATGTAGCACTGCGCGCCGCGGCCTTTGCCAGGCGTAATACGCTGGTCGACAATGTGTGACGCTTGAAAGATAGATCTAAGGGCGCAATTATCGCGTAGGGGTGGGGTGGAGTGGAGTGGGGACCCTTGGGTCGCCCCAGGCAGGGATCATTCTGCGTCTCCCTGGTTTGCGACAAAGGGCACGCGGGGCGATGCTTCGCTGCGCTCAGGATGACAGGGCTGGACCGTCTGTGTTTGGTGGATGTCTTTGAGGAGAAAAATAAATGGGTATTGGCAAGAAGAAAAATACAATGCTAATTTCACCGGTGGTAGTATGTTGCATGGCTCTACTCTTATCCTCTTGCGAATTATTTGGAGGAAGCAACACGAACATACCGGCCAAACCTGTAAAAGCTCCACCCAGCCAGCAGGTCTACGTTGCCCCCATACTGGGGGCTTCGGATATTACGACGTTCGACCCGGCGCTGGCGTATGACGCTTCATCCATCACGGCCATTCAAATGGTATTCACAGGACTGGTGCAACTCAATGACAAACTCCAGGTACTGCCGCAGCTAGCGCAGTCCTGGGATCAGAGTCCCGATGGCCTGACCTGGACATTTCACTTGAAAGCCCACCTGAAGTTTAGCGACGGCAGCCCGTTGACTTCGGCAGATGTGATTTACAGTATTGACCGCGCATTGCAACCGGCTACCAAGTCCACGGTTGCTCCAATCTTCCTGGACCTGATTCGCGATTCTGATAAGCTGCTGGCAGGCCAGATTTCGACACTGATTAACGACAGCCTGCTAGCTCCCGATGCAAACACGGTGGTGATACAGACAAAGAAGAAGGCTGCCTACTTTCTGGCGATGCTTACGCAGCCGTGCTCTTACGTTGTCGAGAAGAGGTTGATCGATGCATTCGGCGCAAACTTCGCCGACCACCTGACACTGGGCGGGGGAGCCGGTCCATTCAGGGTAACACAGTATATCCACGGCAAAGAAATCGACTTTGCGCCTAACCACAATTACTACGGTGCATTGCCACAACTGCAAAAAGTGATCTTTCCGTTCTATCCAGAAGAGGAGGCCGCCTACCAGGCGTATCAAAAGGGCCAAGTCGATGTCACCGGCGTGCCCATCACCGCTTTTAGCCAGGATAAGAAGCGCGCGGATTTCCAGCAGGTTCCACAGTTGTGGATCAATTACTACACGATGAATTACCTGGTCAAGCCGTTCGACAATATCCACATCCGCGAAGCATTCGCACTGGCTATCAATAAAACAGAGATTGCGAACCAGGTCTGGCAAGGGACGGTGCTACCAACAAATCATATCGTGCCCCAGGACATGCCGGGCTACAACCCAAATCTAACAGGCCCCGACGGAACGCAGTCATTACTAGGCAATCCCGACAAGGCCAGGGCGCTACTGCTGCAGGGTTTAAAGGAAGAGAACTGGTCAAGTGCTGCGCAGTTACCTCCCATCAAATTGACCTACGCGGCTGGTGTGAGCAACTTCGATCAAGAAGTGAAAGCCATGATTACGATGTGGCAGAGCGTTCTGGGCGTCACGGTCACGCCTGACCCGGTAAACTATAATACACTGCTCGATGAAGTGACAGCAGCGACGAGCAATGCGCAAGGCTTGCAGTTCTGGGGCCTGGCATGGGTCGCGGAATATCCGGACCCACAAGATTGGCTGACACGCCAGTTCGACAGGGGCATGCCCAATAATAGCATGAATTATGGTGAAAATTACGGCACGAATGCAGCCCAGCAGCAAGCTACCCAAATGCAGTTGGAAGCAGCCGACGCCAACTTTCAACAGGACGCCCGGATGCAGGCCTACCAGAAGGCAGAGCAGCAGTTGGTTAACGATGTCGCCTGGATGCCAATGGAGCAGGTAACAAGTGTCTATTTACGCAAACCCTATGTGATCGGCATGGTGAACAACGAGCTAGGGCTGATTCCCCCCGGAGATTGGGCCAACATCTACATCCTGCAGCATTGACCGGCTGCGTGAGATTTCAATACCCCCCCTGACGTAATACTAGCATGCCACCCGTTCGTAGCGGTTTCTATATTTACGGCTTTTCCAGTATCCGGCCTACTCCGTTTAATTCGGACTAGAAAAAGGAGAAATCACACATGCGACCTGGCAAGAAACGCTCTTCAGCGTTCTTAACCGCGCTGCTCTGCGCAGTCGCCCTGATGATGGTAGCCTGCAGCGGAGGTGGAACTACCAGCACACCAGCGGCGGTGCATACGAAAGCCGCCCAGAGCCAGCAGATCCTGATCAGCGGCGCTGAGGTGGGCACCACGGATATTTTGTCGTTCGACCCGGCGCTCGCACCGGATTTTTTCTCTGCCTCGGCCATTGAGAACGTCTTTACCGGACTGGTGCAGTTAGGTGACGACCTCCAGGTGCACCCGCAGCTTGCATCAAGCTATCAAGTCTCCCCCGACAACCTGACCTACACGTTCACGCTGCGGCCCAACCTGATGTTCAGCGACGGTACCCCGCTCACCTCTGCGGACGTGGTCTATAGCATGGACCGCGCATTGCAACCAGCCACACAATCCAGTACCGGACCGTACGACCTGCGGTACATCAAAGACGCCAGCAAACTCGCTGCCGGCTCCATCAAGACGATCATCGGCGACAGCCTGCTGGCTCCTGACCCCAACACCGTCGTGGTCAAAGCCGCCTCGCCGGTCGCCTTCTTTATCCAATCCCTGACCTACCCAGCCTCGTTTGTAGTCGAGAAGAGCGTGGTCACGAAGTATGGTAAGAACTGGACCGATCACCTGGCGGACAACGGTGGCCAGGGCGGCGATGGTCCTTTCAAGGTAGAGGAGTACGCGCACAACAAGCAAATTGTCTTCGTGCCAAATCCCACCTACTACGGCCCGAAGCCGCAGTTGCAGAAAGTGATCTTCCCTTTCTACAAGGTAGCAGACACGGGCTACTCGGCCTACCAGGTCGATCAGCTCGACGACACCCCCATTCCCACTATAGTCTTTCAGCAGGTCAGGGGACACTCTGATTACCGTAATACCCCGTTCCTGGCGATCGACTACTACACGATGAACTACCTGCAGAAGCCGTTCGACGTGACCGCGTGCCGGCAGGCATTCGCGCTGGCCATCAACAAGGACCTGATCGTCAAGACCGTGTGGAAGAACTCCATCATCGCTACCAACCATATCGTGCCGCAAGGGCAGTATGGCTATGATCCGGGCCTCAAGGGGCCAGATGGCACCACCAGCACCGCGGGCAATCCAACAATGGCCCAGCAACTGGAAAAGCAGTGCATGACAGCCCAGGGATATGCCAGTGCTGCGAACTTCCCACCCATCACCCTGACCTACTCGAGCGCCGGCTCGCAGGCTGCCAGGAATGAAGTGGCCATGATGCAGCAGATGTGGCAGATGACCCTGGGTATCAGCGTCAAGACGGACGACATCGACCTCTACAAACTGTTCGCGGACGAGGCGCTTGGCTCCAATAACCCGCTGCAGTTCTACACCGGCCCCGCGTGGATCGCCGACTACCCCGACCCCGAGGACTGGACCACCCTGCAGTTTGACAAGGGCGCCAGCCAGAACGGTATGAACTTCGGCCAGAACCACAGCCCCGATGCCGCCGCTCAGCAGGCGGTGCAGGCCGAGATGGAAGCCGCCGACCTCATAACCGGAAACCCGGCGGCCCGCGAGCAAGCCTACTGGAAGATCGAACAGGAGCTGGTCAATTATGTTGCCTGGTTCCCGATGGAGCAGGAAGAGCAAAACTTCCTGATCAAGCCCTGCGTGCAAGGCCTGGTGCTTAACGCCTTCGGCCTGACACCACCCGATGACTGGCATAAAATCTACATCTCTACGGATACGCCTTGCGCTAAGACTTCGTAGCGCTGGAAGGAGGGAGAAACCGAATGGCAGGACGTTTGACAAGAGTCCAGGCGTCACATACAATATTTGAAAGTTCATCCCCCTAGTATCTGCCTTCAGTAATATCGAGGTGTGTCTATAAAAAAAGTGCCGTTTCATGGGTGGGCCTCGGCGGCAGGACTCATAGTATGCGAAATGTACCACGGATGGCTCGCGACGCTATCTGCAGTGTTGCAAGCGCGAACAAGAGAGTAGAGGGTACAGTATGGTTCAGTTCCTTATTAAAAGGTTCATCGGACTGATTTTTGTAGTCATCGGTGTAACCTTTATTACATTCATTCTGGGATATTTTGCTCCGGGTGATCCGATTCGTGGGATGCTAGGCAATCATTTTATACCGTCGGTCTACCTCAGCCTGAAACACAGCTACGGGCTGGACCTGCCCTGGTACCAGCAGTACTGGCACTTTCTCACCAACCTGGCCAGATTCAACTTCGGGCTCTCATTCGTCACCCAGAACCGACCCGTGTGGGACATCCTCAAAGACGGCGTGCCAGTCTCAGCCGAATTAGGTTTGTGGGCACTGACTATATCGGTACTGGTTGGAGTGCCAGTTGGCATCGTATCTGCGCTCAAGGCCAACACCTGGGTTGACACCGTCAACATAGGCGCCATGCTGGTCCTGTATGCCCTGCCTGCTTTCGTACTCGCGATATTCGCCCAGTTAGTCATCGTCTGGTTTGACACCAGCACCGGCAACACCTGGCCCGTGTCGGGCTGGGGCAACCCCTGGCAGTACACATTGAGCGACCTCCAGCTCAAGATCGTGCCAATCCTGGTCCTCGCTGCGACCGAAGCGGCCTTATACGCCCGCCTCGCCCGCAACAGTATGCTGGAAGTCTTACGCCAGGATTATGTACGCACGGCACGAGCAAAGGGCATGCGCGAACGCACGGTGATCTATCGCCACGCCTTTCGCAACGCGATGATTCCGCTGATCACCATCTTTGGCCTCTCGATTGGCTTGCTTGTCACAGGCGCATTTTTTGTCGAACAGATTTTCAACATCCCCGGCATCGCGCAGGTCTCGATCACCTCCATCAACGCCCGCGACTACCCCGTCATGCAGGCTACAGTCGTTTTGCTTGCTATCGCGGTGGTTATTGGAAACTTGATAGCGGATATACTGTATAGCGTCGCTGACCCACGTATCAAGGTCGCCTAGGATAGAAGGCAAGTAGAACATATGGACACGGAGGATAAGGATTCGGAACTTGCCTCTCCGGGGGCGATGTTCCCCGATTCCTCGATGTCCCCCCTTATTTTTGAAGAGGGAGTGGCAGTAAACGGTGCGGAGGCCGCCGGGCAAGTACAAGTACTTCCGGGACAGCGGCCACAGAAGTCACCGACGCCTCTCCGAGACTCGCTGCGGCGGCTGCGGCGCGATAAGCGAGCCATGATCAGCCTGGCGATCATCGTCCTCTTCGTCTTGATTCCCCTCTTCGGCCCTCTCATCTACCAGCACATCGGCGGTACCTATCAAAGTGCTCTAAATGGTAGGATAGGCCCCGCGCAGTATCACAACCCATTCTGGCAGGAACTCACGAACCAGGATCAGCTCCCCTCTAGCATGTACTGGCTGGGCACCGATGCGATTGGACGTGACATATTAGCCCGCCTGATGCAGGGCATGCTGGTCTCCCTGGCGGTCGTCATTATGGTGGAGATCATCGATATCGGGCTGGGCGTACTGGTTGGCGTGCTGGCAGGCTTTTTTGGCGGCTGGATCGACCAGTTGCTGGCGCGCTTCACCGATCTCATGTTCGCCTTCCCTGGCCTGCTCTTCGCTATCCTACTCACGAGTATCTTTGGCAACAGCGCCGATGACGCTTTTTCCCATATCCCCATCATTGGCCCAAACGGGAACGCGCGCCTCGTCCTGGTCTCGATCGCCCTGGCTATCACTATCTGGCCGCTGATGGCGCGTTATGTGCGCGGGCAAACCCTGCAGCTCAAAGAGCAGCAGTTTGTGGAGGCGGCACGAACCGCGGGCACCACCAATGTGCGCATCATGTGGCGCCATATCATCCCCAACCTGTTCAGTGTCGTGGTAGTGGCCGCGACCCTGGACATGTCTGCCACCATCATTGGTGAAGCCGGCTTGAGTTTCCTTGGATTGGGTGTACAAGCACCCGGCTCCAGCATCGGGCTGATGATCTCGGATGCCTCGGATGCCATCGCGGTGCACCCGTGGGAGGTGATCGTGCCATCGGTGGCTTTGGCGGTTATTGTGCTGGCATTCTCCTTCCTGGGTGATGGCTTGCGCGACGCCTTCGATCCTCGATCAAAAGATTAATGACCTGTCCGTCCCAACTGGTTTCTGTGTGTCCTGATGAGAAGCAGCTCGTGAGAGATTGGGAGTTGCTCCTGCACCGAGAAGAAGGGAGAGCTTACAATGCATACGGTGTTAAAAGATTTCTCAGCCTCCTCCGTGGTCGACGCCATGGAGATCAATGCCCATGAGGCATGGATACGCTTCGCGCATGGGCTTGGAGCAACGGTTTATGACGAGCCTCACATGCTCTGGTTTTTCTCAGGCCTTCCCGTTCACCTCGCCAATGGCGTCGTCAACGCTCGCTTTCCAGAGGACTGTCTGGAGGAGATTCTGGGTGAACGCCTGCGGCAGCTCGCCGCCAAACAGGTTCCCATGGCCTGGTTGATTGGTCCATCCACTCGTCCAGTGGATTTAGGAAGTCACCTCCAGGCGCATGGCTGGATGCTTGGGGACGAAGCGCCTGGGATGGCCATCGAACTGCAGACCCTGGATGAAGCCTTTTCCTCACCACCATCCCTCACCATTGAACGAATCCATGACGCAGAAACATTGCGAACCTGGCTTCGTGTCATGACCGTTGGTTCAGACATTCCAGAAGAGGGACTGAAGCTCCTCTTAGAGCTGGTGTCCAAGCATGGTTTTACGGATGATCCCTCCGTTCACTATTATCTTGGCCTGCTTGCAGACAAGCCAGTAGCCACATCGCTGCTGTATCTGGGTGGAGGTGTGGCCGGGATTTACAATGTTGCCACGCTGCCAGAGGTCCGGCGTCAAGGGATTGGAAGCGCCCTGACGGTGGCTCCATTGCTGCAAGCGCGAACTTGGGGCTACCGCATCGGCACGTTACAATCGTCGCCGATGGGGCTCAATCTGTATCGTCGCCTTGGATTTCGGGAGTATTGTACCTTCAGCGCCTATTTCTGGCAAGGAGAGCAGTAGCGTTAAACTCATTAACCCCCACGGAGTGTCACAACTAACCCGAAATGCTCACCTGATCAATTGTTGTGTGAGATTCAAATATTCCTGAACGTAGTAATTATATGCCGCCGTCCGAAGCTGCTTGTAGACGGTTTCCAGTATACACCCTTATCTTAAGGCAATTATTATATGTGCATGAACGCACAATGTACGCCCTATAGCGAAAGCTTGTGCCTGCAAGCTTAGAGCTGACCAGTCGCCAGACATCATGCTCTATGAAAGGAGGGTTCATCAAGAAAAGCTGGCAAATTTACGTTAACTCCTCCTGCTGGAGGAGGAAGCAGAGAAGCAGTGACGACCTCAGCAAGAAGGGAAACGGTTCCCTTCTTGCCAACCCTCCCTCAGTCCATCGAGGGAACATAGCATACAAAGTAGTATTTCATACATGAGAAGAAGGAGAAGTCACGAATGCGACCTGGAAAGAAGTTAGTGACAAGGCTTCTACCGACTTGCCTGGCCTTGATGGCCATGCTGCTGGTGGCCTGTGGTGGTACAACGTCGACGGGACCGACAACCTCCCAAAAAGCTCCGGCAGCCCAGCAAGTACTGAATTTTCCTTTTGAAAACGCCATTCCGGACCTCAAGACGATGGATCCAGCTCTATCGACGGATGCAGCATCCATCGCTGGTATCGACCTGGTATTTACCGGCCTGGTGCAGTTTGACGACAATTTGAAAGTCCAGCCACAACTTGCGTCGTCCTACGTCCTGGGCTCCGATGGCCTGACATGGACGTTCCACCTGAGACCCAACTTGAAGTTCAGTGATGGCACCCCGCTGACCTCGGCGGACGTCGTCTACAGTATTAACCGCGCACTGCTGCCCGCTACCAAATCTGTGGTCGGCCCCACCTACCTGGCTCTGATCAAAGACTCCGATAAGCTGAACGCGGGCAAGATCCAGACCATCATAGGCGACAGCCTGTTGACACCCGATGCCAACACGGTCGTCATCATCGCCAACAAGAAAGCTTCTTACTTCCTGGACGCACTGGTCTACTCGACTTCCTACGTGGTTGAGAAGAGCGTGATCGACCAGTATGGCGCAAACTGGACCGACCACCTGTCTGACAATGGTGGTCAAGGCGGCGATGGTCCATTTAAGGTCCAATCGTGGACACGCGGCACGAATATCACGTTGGTGCCGAACCCCAACTACTACGGTCCCCACCCGCAATTGCAGAAAGTGATCTACGCGTTCTACAAAGATACTGGCACGAATTTCAAAGCGTACCAGGCGGGCCAGACCGACTACTCTCTAGGTGTTCCAACCTCCGACCTTGCAACGGCCAGGGCGCTGCCGAACAACCAGTTCATGCTGATACCGCAGTTGTGGATCAACTACTACACCATGAATTACCTGGTGAAGCCGTTCGACAATATTCACATCCGCCAGGCGTTCGACCTCGCCGTCAACAAGGACCTGATCGTCCACTCAGTGTGGAAGGACACCCTCATCGCCACGAACCATATCGTGCCGAAGGGCATGCCGGGCTACTCCCCGAATCTGACAGGCCCCGACGGCGTGACGGCCACCAGTGGCGACACGACCAAGGCCAAGGCGCTCCTCCAGCAGGGATTGACGGAAGAGGGCTGGACGAGCGTCTCTCAGATGCCCCCGGTCACGCTGACCTATCCGAGTGGTAATCCAGACGAAGACAATGAAGTTGCCGCCCTGGTACAGATGTGGCAGAACACGCTGGGTGTCAGTGTCAAAGCGGCTCCCGAGGATTTCAACAAGCTGCTCACGGATTCTGAGGCAGCCTTGAACAACCCAAAGGGCCTGCAGTTCTGGGGTATCGCCTGGATCGCCGATTATCCCGACCCGCAGGACTGGACCACGCTGCAGTTCGGCGCAGGCGCGCCCTACAACCAGATTAACTACGGTCAGAATCATTCAACCGACGCGGTCCAACAGCAGCAAACCCAGCAGGCGCTGGCAGCGGCTGACGTGAATCCCGACCAGACTTCCCGCCTGGTGGCGTATAACCAGGCCGAGCAGCAACTGGTCAACGATGTCGCCTGGTTGCCAATGGAGCAGGTGGCAGTCGCCCAGGTGCTCAAGCCGTACGTCAAGGGCATGGTCTTCAATCCACAGTTGTTAATTCCACCCAATGACTGGGGCAACATCTTCATCGCGACTCACTAACGTAGTGAAGCTGCTGCTAGACTTGTAGCAATGTTCAGAATGTGGGGCAGCGATCCCAACGATTGCTGCCCCACATTCTGAACATTCAGCTTTGTATCCCCGCGTTAAATACGGGTCATGAGATGAAACGCATCGCTGACACGGGCCAGCAGCAAGAAGCGAGCGGGTTTGCATGTGAATAACGAGCCCAGTTCGCCTTGACAACGGTAGAAATGTCTCTTAAAATTAGTAAAAGCTCACTTTAGGTAACCCTGTAGATTTCACCTTTCGGTTTTGTCTGTGAAGTGGTGCCGTTTCACGGGCAATTCTTTTATAACAGGGGCGATAAATGAGCGACGAAACAATGGGATTGAGATGGCCCTTTGGGCCATCTTGAGAACATAACAGCCTCTTACAAGGGAGCAAGGGGTATTCTATGGTTCAATTCTTGATCAAAAGGTTCATCGGCCTCATCTTCGTTGTCATCGGCGTCACGTTCATCACCTTCGTGATGGGCTATTTTGCTCCCGGAGATCCAATCCGCACATTGATGGGGAGCCATTTTGATCCAGTGAACTATGCCCAATTGAAGCACGCATACGGGCTGGATCAACCTTTCTTTGTGCAGTACTGGCACTTTTTAACGGGTCTGTTCAGGTTCGACTTTGGATACTCTTTTGAATTCCAGAACCAGCCAGTCTGGACCATTCTCAAACAAGGGGTACCGATCTCGGCGGAACTTGGATTCTGGGCGCTGGTTCTGGAAGTGTTGATAGGTATCCCCATCGGCATACTCAGCGCGCTGAAAGCGAATACCTGGATTGATACAGTCAATATGGGGATCGTGCTGGCGATGTATTCGCTGCCGGTATTTGTCTTCGCGGTATTTTTCCAGGTCATCGTTGTATGGATTGACGTCCATACCGGTGCCCAATGGCCGGTCGCCAACTGGGGCAACGCCTGGCAGTATTCCTTGTCCGATCTACAGCTCAAAATAGGGCCGATTGTGATACTGGCGCTGGCCGGCCTGGCATACCTGGCACGCCTGACGCGTACAAGTATGCTCGAGGTGTTGCGCCAGGATTTTGTACGCACCGCGCGCGCAAAGGGTTTGCGCGAACGAGCGGTCATCTACCGTCACACACTGCGTAATGCGCTCATTCCCCTGGTCACTGTCCTCGGTCTCTCACTCGGTCTGATCGTCACAGGAACGTTTTTCCTCGAAGATATCTTCAACATACCCGGTATCGGCCTGGCGACGCTCAATGCAATACAGAACCGCGACTACCCGGTCATCCAGGCGACGGTGGTCCTTCTGGCGGTTGCGGTTGTCCTGGGCAACTTGGTATCGGATATTGCATATACGCTGGTAGACCCGCGCATTAAAGCTGTGTAAGAGGTTGACAAAGAGATGGATACGAGAGATAGGAAGAACCAGGAAATAGCTGCCGAAGGATTTATGGCTCCCGATGCGGACATGAGTCCGGCACAATTTGACCCCGACCTGGCGTTGCTCACAGACAATAACCTTGCCACTACGCTCGGCGAGAACGAACTGAAAGACCTGCAGGAAAAGCAGAAAAAGCCAACAACACCTTTCCAGGACTCCATGCGCAGGCTGAGACGCGATAAACGCGCCATGGCAAGCGTCGGGATCGTTGGCTTCTTTGTGCTACTGGCGATTTTTGGCCCGCTCATCTACCAGCACATCGGGGGCATTTATCAAAGTCCAATCTCCGGACCTATCGGTCCGCAAGTATACCACACGTACTATCACAACGAACTCACCCGGCAGGACGAATTGCCGTCACTCCAATACTGGTTGGGAACAGATCAGCTTGGTCGCGATCAGCTCGCACGCCTGATGCAGGGAATACTGATATCGATAACTGTCGCTTTGCTGGTAGAGGTGGTAGATGTCGGCGTGGGGATCACCGTGGGAGTCCTGGCCGGCTTCCATGGTGGGGCGATTGACCAGGTGCTGGCGCGTTTTACCGATATCATTTTTGCCTTCCCCGGCTTGCTGTTTATCATTATGGTGGCCGGAATTTGGGGTGGTTGGGCCGATACCGCCCTGAGCAACATCCCTCTTATCGGGGCGAATGGCAACGCTCGCCTGTTACTGGTCTCGCTGGCTCTTGCTTTCGTGGCGTGGCCACTGATGGCGCGCTATGTGAGAGGGCAGACGCTGCAGCTCAAAGAGCAACAATTTATCGAGGCTGCGCGGACGGCGGGTACCAGTGATATTCGTATTATTCTACGCCATATTATCCCCAACCTGTTCAGCATCGTGGTAGTCGCATCAACGCTGAACATTGTGGGTACCATTATCGGTGAGGCCGGCATCAGCTTGCTCGGCCTTGGCGTTCAGCCCCCAGGCGCCAGTATCGGCCTGATGATTTCCCAGGCGCAAAATGTCATTGATTCTCATCCCTTTGAAATCCTGCTGCCCACTGCCATGCTGACCATTTTAGTGATGGCATTCTCCTTCCTGGGTGATGGCTTGCGCGACGCCTTCGATCCTCGATCAAAAGATTAGTGAGCGGAGTAACAGCTATGACAGAGAATCTGCTTGAGGTAAACAACCTCAAGACGTACTTTTTTACACGTGGAGGGGTAGTGAAGGCTGTCGATGATGTCTCTTTTACCATCAAGCCTGGTGAAACCCTGGGATTAGTAGGTGAGAGCGGCTGCGGCAAAAGCGTTACCGCGCTTTCTGTAATGCGCCTGGTAGCCGACCCACCGGGCAAGATCGTTGGCGGCGAAATCAACTTCAGCGGTGAAAATATCCTGGAGAAGAACCAGAACGAGATGACCGATTTGCGCGGCAGCAAAATCTCGATGATTTTCCAGGACCCGATGACCTCGCTTAATCCTGTGTTCACCGTAGGTTACCAGATTTCTGAAACGGTCAAGCGGCACCGCAAAGAGCTCAATAAAGACCAGTCCTGGAAACGCGCCATCGAAATGCTCGACCTGGTGCGTATTCCAGATGCGAAACGACGCGCCAAGAACTACCCGCACGAGTTCAGCGGCGGCATGCGCCAGCGCGTCATGATTGCTATCGCCCTGGCATGCAATCCTAAACTGCTGATTGCCGATGAGCCTACTACGGCGCTGGATGTGACCATCCAGGCCCAGATTCTGGAGCTGGTGAAGGGATTGTCGAAGGAATTCGATACGGCGGTGATGCTGATTACCCATGATCTCGGCGTGGTAGCCGGTACATGCGAATTTGTGAATGTGATGTATGCTGGACATATCATAGAGTCCGCGCCGGTCAAACAGATTTTTGAGACCCCGGCGCACCCCTATACGGTGGGATTGCTGCACTCTATTCCGCGCCTGGACGATCAACGCGGCATCAAGCTCACGCCTATTGGAGGCCAACCGCCAGACCTGCTCAATCCACCTACCGGTTGTCCCTATGCGCCGCGTTGTCCCAAAGTGCAAAGCCGCTGCCGGCAAGAACGCCCCGAGTTGATGCCAGTAGGTCGTGGCGAGCAAGTAGCGGCCTGTTTCTATCCAGACTAAGGGGAGGGAATGGTATGGCACAAGAAGTACGAACGCCCGAGACGACAGGGACTACCCTGGTCGATGTCAAAGGCTTGAAAGTCTATTTCCCCATCAAGGGGGGAATCTTTAGCCGCACTGTGGCAACTGTTAAGGCGGTCGACGGCGTTGACCTGTTTGTCCGTCGTGGCGAGACCTTAGGGCTGGTGGGAGAAAGCGGCTGCGGCAAATCGACAACAGGGCGAGCCATTTTACAGTTGGTCAAACCGACGGCAGGCAGCGTTAAGCTGAACGATGTTGAACTGACGAAACTTCCAGCGGGTGAGATACGCAAGAGGCGGGCAGATATGCAGATGGTGTTCCAGGACCCATACAGCTCGCTCAGCCCGCGTTTCACGGTTGGACAAATCATCGCAGAGCCACTCGAGAACTTCCACCGGGGCAATAAGAAAGAAATTCAGGATGAGGTAGCACGCACGATGGAGGTGGTGGGCCTCAACCCGTTCTTTGTAAACCGCTTTGCCCACGAGTTCAGCGGTGGCCAACGCCAGCGCATTGGCATTGCGCGAGCCCTGGCCCTGCGACCCTCATTCATTGTGGCAGATGAGCCGGTGTCTGCGCTCGATGTGTCGATTCAAGCGCAGGTACTGAACCTGATGGAGGAGCTGCAGGGGCAGTTTGGCCTGACTTACCTGTTTATTGCGCATAACCTCTCGGTAGTCAAGCATATCAGTGACCGCGTGGCAGTGATGTACCTTGGACGGGTAGCAGAGCTGGCAAAGAGCGAGGAGTTGTATGAGCTGCCTTTGCACCCCTACACGCAAGCGCTCCTTTCGGCTATTCCAGTGCCTGATCCTGAAAAAGAGCTGCGGCGAAAGCGTATCATCCTGGAGGGCGATGTACCAAGCCCGGTCAATCCGCCCTCTGGCTGCAACTTCCATCCGCGCTGCTGGAAGGCCCAGCAGATCTGCCGCGAGGTCAATCCTCCCCTGGAAGAGAAACAACAGAATCACTGGGCGGCCTGCCACTTCCCCGGATAGAACCGTTGACACTCTGCTCGGGCTAAAGCCCAACAGCTTCTGTAGGTAAGCGGACCCCTACAGCAACACGCGCAACTGCGGAACGTACCCGCAGCCGGTGGGGGATGCCATGGCCCCGACTACGTGGCGGCTCCCAAATTCGCCACGATACTTGGCACGGATATTCGCGGCCCCAACCCCATCGCGATGCCCCTGCCACTTGCATATCTTGTTCGTGCACCCGAACACCCGCCCCCGTGGACTGCTCTTGCGGCGATGTCCACAGACCAGGCAGGTGCGTGAAGTGTAGCTCTCCTCTTGTAGCACGACGCACATCCCCAGACGCTCTGCCTTGTAGGTGAGCTTGTGGCGAATGCTGCCAAAGGACCACTGATGGAGTTTCTGATTGGTCTTGGAGCCTTTATCCAGGCCGTGCCGGATCGTGCGCACATCGCCAATGACCAGCTTCTCGACGCCCTCCCGGTGCAGCGTGTTGACCAGATAGCTGGTAAGTTTGTGCTCGATGTCCTGGATCTGGTGCTTGAGCTTACGCAGCCGCTTCTGCTTGGCGCGGATCAGTTTCCTGCGCCGCTTGCCTCCCTTCTTGCAGCGGGAAATCTTCGCGTCCATCCTGGCGATGAGCTTGTTGCGGTATTGTCGCTTGCTGCGCAACAGGCGCCCATTGAGCAGGTGAACGCGTTGCCCATCGTAGGAAACCGCCGGATGCACCTCACCCAGGTCGATGCCCGCGCTGTGTTCCGCTCGCCGTTCTTGCGGGGACAGCTCCTCTTCCTCCGGCAGGCCTTCCCCGATCTGATAGGTCGCGATGGCTTCGTACTCGCTCCCCGTCCAGTGGATGATGACAGTTTGAGGAAGATCCCACTCCCAGAACAAGACCAGCGGGGCGTTCTCACGACCATTGGAGAGGATGAGCAGCGAGTCTTTGAGTGTGATGGCGCTGGATTTGTACTCAATGCGGAAATACCACTTGCGGTGGCGCGGGGGACTGGCGGCGGGGTCCGTCTTGCGTCGTTCTCGCCAGCTGGAAAGCCCTGCAAAGAACGCCTGGATGGTTGCATCCACGGTGTGGGCATGCAGCAGCTGCTCAGGGTCGGTCGGGATGAGCCGCATGAGATGCTTGGGCTTGAGCCAGAGGCCCTTGTGCCGGACTGTGCGCCAGAAGAAGAGCAGCGTGCGGCTATAGACTTGCCCGCACGCGTGCGCCAGTTCATCGAGTTGGGCGGTTCTGCCCAGGTGAACCCGACGTACGCTGTACTGCGGTTTCGTTTTCGTTTTCATCTCATCGGTACGCATACCGACTTTTTCTTTTTGGCCTATCTATAAGCGGAAAGACAAGAGCTGAAGCCGAGGAAAACCCGCCTCTCCGCTCGGCCTCTGCGGCACAGCAGCTTGCGGCGGGTTCAATGGTGTCAGTCGTCATGCCGTTCCATGCGTTTCATACGTGCAAGCAAATGGATGCGCGCTATTAAGTGGCGCGCATCAAATGGTTTGATCACATAATCATCGGCACCGGCGTCAAATCCGGCAATTTTGTCCTGGAGGGTTGTGAGGGAAGTAAGGAGCATAATGGGGAGATTGTGCAGCGAGGGCGTGCTGCGAATAAAACGACAGAGTTCCAAGCCGCTTTCCTGCCCAAGTAACACTTCGCAGATTACCAGATCGGGCATATACTCCTTCAGATATTGCCGGGCCTCATCTAAAGAGTTAGCACTATAGAGTAAGAATTCACTTTCTAAAGCCCGCCGTATTTTTTCGCATGAACCTGGATCATTGTCAACTAAAAGAAGATGTAATCGACGCAGTCTCTGTAGTTCAAGCACTGTTATTCTCGTTCAGCGTGCGACTCTAGCAAGTAATCCATACGACGTTGCCGGTCAGCCGGTGTCAGGTGTAAGACTCGTTCTATAGCTGCATTAAGCGCTCTCGGCTTAAATGGTTTTGTAAGATACTCGTCAACGCCTGAGAGCCACCCTGTCATCTGATCTTCCTCACGAGTCATTGCGCTCAGGATGATCAGAGGAATGTTGGCGGTGCGAGCATCGCCTCGCAGGCAGCGAACGAGTTTATACCCATCCATGCGCGGCATCTTGACATCGATAATAATGCAATCGGGATTTTCGCTATAGACGGACTTTAATCCTTGCTCACCATCGTAGGCGGCGACAACCTGGTATGCGCTCTGCAGGTTTACAGCATATTTTATTAATTCTACAATTGTCGGGTTATCATCAATAATTAAAACTTTTTTCATAGTGTCCCGCTGTTCCGCTTATTCAATGTTACTACAATCGGTCACTTTTGCATTGTAACACAGTTGGCTGTAACTGCCAACCTGATGCTAAACGCCCTTTACAGAACTCGGCCCAGAAAGCCCCGTTCTTTCTAAGACAGGGATGAATGGGCGTTCCTTATCCGGGGCAGGGGTGGAGGCAGGAACCTCTTCGTGCTCGCTTTGCTGTTGAATGGAGTGTGCGATGGTTTCGCGGCTGAGATTGTCTGCGGTCGAGATGAAAGAGGAAGGCGACCACAGCACAGGCAATCTTCGCGAATGGACGAATTCCTGGCGTAAGAGGCACGAAGAGCGTCCCTTGATCAGCCTAGGGATATCCGATGGAAGCGTAGACGGGAGGGTGCGCACAAACAGGTGAACCTAATCGGGTTGAATCGCCAGTTCGATCAATTGCCACTGGTGCTCATGGACAAGCTCATAAATAATCTGCTCGAGTCGCTTTTTCACCGGTCCACCAAGAAGAGCACGCCGCTAGTTCGGGCAAAAGATCAGATGATAGACAAGAAAGTGGACACTGTGTCGATCCTGGCGGAAAGCGCCGAAGAGCACGAAGGACGTCACCGCCACGTCGTCGAGTTACCGGAAGAAGACGGCACAGAAAGAAGAGCTTCGTAGCGGGTGAAAGTTGAGCCAGAACAAGGGACGGGACGGCTGCCCGTCCTTTTCTGAGGAGATGTACTGCATCGGAAGGCAGGGCGAATGATGAAACGAGCCAAGACACCAACCTTTCTGCTTGAACTACCTCTCCAAGTCGATTGGAGCCAGGAGAGCCATGTGCGTGCGCACCTGGAAGCGGCAAGGTCGCTGTATAACGCTCTGCTCGGTGAAGCCATGAAGCGGCTCAGCTGTATGCGCAATGACCCGGCATGGAACAAGGCAAGAGCTATTCCTCGCTCGCACAAACAGGAACGCGCCCTAGCCTTTTCTGCTCTGCGCAAAAAAAACCGCTTCTCAGAATACGACCTGCATGAGTACGCCAAACAAGCTCGCGTCTCCTGGATCGCTGACCACATCGATAGCACGATGGCGCAAACGCTTGCCACCCGCGCCTATCAAGCGGCCAACCGCGTTTGTGTCGGGAAAGCCAGGCGCGTGCGTTTCCGTTCATCTGGGCGTGGCATTGATAGCGTAGAGGGCAAGCGCAATGATACGGGTATGCACTTTGTGCTGGACCCCAATGCGGGCGAGGGCGGCTTTCTCATCTGGAACACAGAGGTCATCCCGGCCATCATTGATTGGCTTGACCCGGTAGTACAACATGGCATGCGTCATCGCATCAAATATGTACGCCTGGTCCGCGCGTCCCGCATCCTCAGCGCAAGCGCAGGGAACCGACAAAGATGGCAATCGCTATGATGTACAACTGGTACTCGAGGGCCACGCGGCAGTCAAGCCCAAGCATGAGGAAGCGGACAAAGACATCATCGGCCTGGATAGTGGCCCGTCCCGACTTTCGATGGTGCCACGAGAAGGCAAAGCCGATTTGGTCACGTTCTGCGAGGAATTAGCACCTGATACTAGGAAAAAA
>Ga0070707_100001162_pt1 | contig 25888 bp, 25 predicted proteins | sample KBSK5502metaG_FD_65468 | JGI IMG/M metagenome (GOLD analysis project Ga0070707, IMG submission 65468) | Corn, switchgrass and miscanthus rhizosphere microbial communities from Kellogg Biological Station, Michigan, USA - KBS K5-50-2 metaG | ecosystem: Host-associated > Plants > Roots >...
CGGAGCTGGTCGCCCACCACCCAGAAGTTCAGCGCGTTCGGAAGCGACAGATCCTCCCGGACCCGCCCGACGAAGCAGTCGTCCTGGCCTTCCGCGGCCACCGGCATGGGGTAGCGGTTCTCCACCGGCTCGTCCCAGAGCCGGAGGCCTGGGAACGCGGCAAAGACCTCGCGGGCGCGCTCGCGACTCACTTTGACCTCGGTCTCGGCATTGACGGCCACCGAATGGGCCGTGAACACGGGCACCCTCACCGTCGTGGGCGATACCGGCAGGTCGGGCAGCTCGAGGATCTTCCGCACCTCATTGACCAGCTTCAGCTCTTCGCCGGTGTAACCGCCCTCCCCAAACTTATCGATATGCGGAATGACGTTGAAGGCGATGGGATGGGGGAAGAACTTCGGCGTGATCGCCTCGCCCCGCGCCCAGGCCAAGGTCTGGCTGCGCAGCTCTTCCACTCCCCTGACGCCGGCTCCCGACACGGCCTGATAGCTCGTGGCGATGACACGCCGCAGGCGACCCACCTCGTGGAGCGGCTTGAGCGGCATCACCGTGACGATGGTGGTGCAGTTCGGGCAGGCCACGATTCCGCGGTGCCCCGTCACGGCATGGGCATTGATCTCCGGCACCACCAGCGGCACCGTCGGATCCATCCTAAAGGCATTGGACTTGTCCACCACCACGGCCCCGGCCTTCACGGCGAGTGGGGCATATTCCTTGGACTGGGCCGAGCCGGCCGAAAAGAAGGCCACCTGGACTCCCTTGAAGGCCTCGGGCCCGACTCTTTCAACGCGGATCTTCTCACCCTTGAAGGTGACGGTCTTGCCCACGGAGCGCTCCGAGGCGAAGGCGCGCAGCTCGCGGACTGGGAATTTCCGCTCCTCGAGAATCTTGAGGGTCGTCTGCCCTACCGCCCCCGTCGCGCCGACCACCGCCACGATCAGCCCTGTTGCCATGCCTCAGTGCCTCCGCTTCATCGGGTCGCGCTAATAGGACTTTTCGACTTCCCGGCCAATCAGGTCGCCCATCTCCACGGTGCCCGTCAGCGTGGCACCGGGCGCGTGGATATCCTTGGTCCGGTGCCCCTGCTCCAGCACCCGCAGCACGGCGGCCTCGATCCGGTCTGCGTCGGCGCCCAGGCTGAAGGCGTATTTGAGCAGCATGGCCGCAGACAGGATCGCGGCGATGGGATTCGCGATGCCCTGACCGGCGATGTCAGGCGCCGTCCCGTGTACCGGCTCGAAGAGGCCGACGCGGCCGCCGAGGCTGGCCGACGGCAGCATGCCCATCGAACCCGCCAGAATGGCCGCCTCGTCGGACAGGATATCGCCGAAGGTGTTCTCGGTCACGATCGTGTCGAAGTGGGTGGGCTGATTGACCAGGGCCATGGCGCAATTGTCCACCAGCACATGCTCGAGCGTCACCTGCGGGTACTCCTTCGCCACGCGGGTGACCACCTCGCGCCAGAGCTGTGAGACGACCAGCACGTTCGCCTTGTCCACCGAGGCCAGGCGCTTGCGGCGCTTCATGGCCGCGTCGAACGCCGCGCGCGCCACCCGCTCGATCTCGCGGGTCGTATAGCTCATCGTGTTCACCGCGCGCTCGCCGCCGTCGGCAAACCCTTCCCGCCCCCGCGGCTCGCCGAAGTAGAGCCCGCCCGTGAGCTCGCGCACGACCATGAGGTCGGTGCCCTCCACGACGGAGCGCTTGAGCGGCGAGGCGTCCACCAGCATCGGGAAGCACTTGACGGGTCTGAGGTTCGCGAAGAGGTCGAGCTCCTTGCGGATCCTCAGGAGCCCGCGCTCGGGACGCTGCTCCTGCGGCAGGCTGTCCCATTTGGGCCCGCCCACGGAGCCGAAGAGGATTGCGTCGCTCTCCTCGCAGAGCCTGAGTGAGGAGTCGGGCAGCGGATCGCCGCTGGCGTCGATGGCCGCTCCGCCGCAGAGCCCGGTCTCGAATTCGAAGGACTCCCCGGTGGCCTTGGCAACGATCTCGAGGATCTTCCGGGCCTCTGGGATGACCTCCCGGCCGATGCCGTCTCCGGCCAGGACCGCGATCTTACGGGTCGCCATCAGCGCGGCCTCAGGCCTTTTTGCTTCGCCACATACTTCATGAGCCCGCCGGCGGCCATGATCTCCTGGGCGAAGGGCGGCAGAGGCTGGGCCTGATAGGTTTCTTCCTTGGTCAGGTTCTTGATCTCGCCCGTGATCGGATTGATCTCCAAGATGTCGTTTTGCGCGATGCGCTCGGCGGCATCGGTCTCGAACAGCGGCAGCCCGAGGTTGATCGAGTTGCGGTAGAAGATGCGGGCGAAGGACTTGGCGATGACCGCCGACACGCCGGCGCCTTTGATCGCGATGGGCGCGTGCTCCCTAGACGAGCCGCAGCCGAAGTTCTTGAGCCCGACCATGACATCGCCCACCGAGACCTTCTTGTGGAATTCCGGGGCCGTGTCCTCGAGACAGTGCTCCGCCAGCTCCGCGGCATCGGACGTGACGAGGTAACGCGCCGGGATGATCTGGTCCGTGTCGACGTTGTCGCCGAACTTCCAGGCCTTGCCGTGCAGGTTCATCCTCAGGCCCCCACCACGTCTTCGGGACGGGCCAGCCGGCCCACCACCGCCGTGGCCGCCGCCACCGCGGGACTCGCCAGGTACACCTTGGCCTTGGGATGCCCCATGCGGCCAGGGAAATTGCGGTTGGAGGTGGAGACACAGACCTCCTCCGGTCCCAGCACGCCGTTATGGCCGCCGAGGCACGGGCCGCACGTAGCCTCCGAGATCGCGCAGCCGGCATCCGAGAAGACTTGCATCAGGCCTTCCTTCATCGCCTGGCTGAACACCTCGTGCGTCGCGGGAATGACGATGCAGCGCACGTAGGGCGCCACCTTCTTGCCGCGCATGATGCTCGCCGCGATTCGCAGGTCCTCCAGCCGGGCATTCGTGCACGAGCCGATGAACACCTGGTCCACGTCCACTCCCGCCACGTCATCGAGCGGCTTGACGTTGTCGGGCGAGTAGGGGCAAGCGACCTGCAGGTCGAGCGTCGCCATGTCGATGTCGTGCACCGAGTGATACGTCGCGTCCTTGTCCGACTCGTAGAACTTCCAGGCGCGCTTGGCCCGCGGCTTGATGTACTCGAGCGTGGTCTCGTCGGGCGCCACGACCCCGCTCTTGCCGCCGGCCTCGATGGCCATGTTGCAGAGAGTGAGCCGGGCGTCCACCGACAGGGCCCGGACGGCCTCGCCCGTGAACTCCATGGCGCGATAGGTCGCGCCGTCCACGCCGATGAGCCCGATGACGTGGAGGATCATGTCCTTGGCGGTGACCCACGGGCGCGCGGCGCCGTAAAAGTTGAACTTCATGCTCTCGGGCACCTTGAACCACGTGCGGCCCGTGATGAGCGCGGCCGCCAGGTCGGTAGAGCCGACACCCGTCGAGAAGCACCCGAGCCCGCCGTAGGTGCAGGAGTGCGAGTCCGCCCCGAGCACGATGTCACCGGGCAGCGCGAGACCCTCCTGGGGCAGCAGGATGTGCTCGATGCCGCCCCGTCCCTCGTCGAAGAAGTACTTCATGCGGTGTTTCCGCGCGAACTGGCGCACGATGCCGCACTGCTCGGCCGAGCGGATGTCCTTCGTCGGCACGAAGTGCGACAGCACGAAGGTCACCCGCTCCCCGTCGAAGAGCTCGGTGGCGCCCACTTTCTCGAACTCCTTGATCGAGATGGGCGCGGTGATGTCATTGGCCATCACCATGTCCAGCGAGCAGTCCACCAGCTCGCCGGGCCGGACGTCCTTCTTCCCGGCGTGGGCCGCCAGGATTTTCTCCGTGATTGTCATCGCCATGACTGCGCTGTGCCTTTCCGCCGACCCTACGGGCCGATCTCCTGGACCTTCCGGCCCGCCGCGGGATGCACGAGCCGGTTGAGCGCGTTCAGATAGGCGCGGGCACTGGCCTCGATCACGTCCGTCGAGCTGGCCTTGCCAGGCACTACGGTGCCGTCGAAATCCACCTTGACCGACACCTCACCGAGGGCGTCCTTGCCCGACGTCACCGCCCGCAGCTGGTAATCCTGCAAGCGGCCCTTGAGGCCGGTGATGGCGTCGATTGCATTGAGCACCGCGTCCACCGGCCCGTCGCCGACTCCCGAATCCTGGAACACCTGCTCTTGCTTCTTGAGCCGCACGGTCGCCGACGGGATCACGCCGGTTCCACTGATGATGTGCAAGTAGTCCAGCACGTAGGTCTCCGGCACGTGGGCGATCTCGTCCTTCATGATCGAGATCAAGTCCTCGTCGAAGATCTCCTTCTTCTTGTCGGCCAGATCCTTGAACTTTTTGAAGGCCTTCCCCAGCTCCGCGTCGACCACCTCGAAGCCCAGATCCTTGAGCCGCGAGGCCAGGGCGGCCCGGCCCGAGTGCTTGCCCATGACCAGCTTGTTGGTCGCGCGCCCGACGTCCTCGGGCCGCATGATCTCGTAGGTGAGCTTTTCCTTCAGCACGCCGTCCTGATGGATGCCGGCCTCGTGGGCGAAGGCGTTCTCCCCCACCACGGCCTTGTTCGGCTGGACGTGGACGCCGGTGATGTGCGACAGCAGCCGGCTGCTGCGGAAGATCTCCTGGGTGTTGACCCGCGTGTCGACGCCGAAAAAGTCCTTGCGCGTCCTGAGCGCCATCACGATCTCTTCCAGCGAGGCATTGCCGGCGCGCTCGCCGATGCCGTTGACGGTGCATTCGACCTGCCCCGCCCCGTTCTGGATGGCGACCAGCGAATTGGCCACAGCCTGCCCCAGGTCGTTGTGGCAGTGGACCGAGAGGACCGCCTTGGCGCTGTTCTTGACCCGCTCCCGAATGCGGGCGATCCGCTCGCCCCACTCCCGCGGCATCGCATACCCGACGGTGTCCGGGATATTGATGGTGCTGGCCCCCGCCTCGATGACGGCCTCGAGCACGTCGCACATGTAATCGAAATCCGATCGCGAGGCGTCCTCGGGCGAGAACTCCACGTCCTCGCAGTAGGCGCGGGCGTGCTTCACCGCCTCGACGGCCGCCTTCAGCACCTCGGCGCGGCTCTTCCGCAGCTTGTACTTGAGGTGGATGTCCGAGGTCGCGACGAACGTGTGGATCCGAGGGCGCTTCGCGTACTTCACCGCCTCCCAGCAGCGGTCGATGTCCATGAGTGCCACGCGGGAGAGGCCGCAGATGATCGGCGAGGCGTCGGCGGAGCCCACCTGCTTCGCCACCTCGCGCGTGGCTTCGAAATCCTCGTCTGACGAGATCGGGAAGCCAGCCTCGATGACATCGACGTTCATCCGGGCGAGCTGGCGCGCCATCTCCAGCTTCTCCAGGGCGTTCATCGAAAATCCGGGTGCCTGCTCACCGTCCCGAAGCGTCGTGTCGAAAATGATCACGTGATCCATTGCCTCTCCTCCGCTACCCTGACTGGGTGTCCCTGGTTCCCTGCTCGATCGCCGCCGCCGCGTCCCCCCGGCGCGCCCACACGGGGCGCGAAGGGCCGCTCAGGACGTAGATCGAGAAGAGCAGGAACGGGAACCACTGCCAGTCCATGTAGACGATGAGCGCCGCGACCACGAGAGAGACCAGGACCCCGGCGGGGCGACGCCGGGCGAAATCGATCTCTTTGAAGCTGTAGTAGCGGAACGTCGAGACCATCAGCAGGGCCACGGCCACGGTGCCCACCGCAATGGCGATGGCTTCCCAGCGCCCGATCTCCTGTCCTTCCAGCACAAGTACGGTGGAGCAGGCGATACCGGCCGCCGCGGGAGTGGGGAGCCCCACGAAGTAGCGGCGGTCCGTCACGCCGGAGTAGACATTGAAGCGCGCCAGCCTGAGCGCGCCGCAGATCACGAACAGGAAGACCCCGACCCAGGCGGCCCGCCCCAGCTTGGACAGCGCGATGGTGTAGAGCAGGAAAGCCGGCGCCACGCAGAAGGACACCACATCGGCCAGCGAGTCGTACTCGACGCCGAACTGGGTGGTGGTCTTGGTGAGGCGCGCCACCTTGCCGTCCAGGACATCGAGGACCATGGCCACGAAGACGGCCACGGCCGCCTCGACAAAGCGCGCCTGAGTCGTCAGGATCATGGCGAGAACGCCACAGAACAGATTGCCGCTGGTGAGCAGGCTCGGCAGCAGGAAAATGCCGCGCTGCGGGTTCGCGCGCAGCTCCTGCCACTTGCGCCGGCGCGCGCTGCGGGTGCTCTCTCCGCCCACGTGTCTCCGTCTCATCTCAACACTCCCATGACTGATTCTCCCCCACGCACCCGCTCCCCCACCCGCACCCGCACCTCGATGCCGCGCGGCGCGATCAGGTCGGTCCGAGACCCGAAGCGGATCAACCCGTACCGCTCCCCCAGCGCCAACTTGTCACCCGGGCGCACCCGGCAGACGATCCGCCGGGCCAGCACCCCCGAGATCTGTGTCACCGCCACCCGCGCGCTGTCGCCCTCCAGCGCGACCGTGCAGCGCTCGTTCTGCTCCGAGGCCTCGGCGCAGTACGCGGCCAGGAAGCGGCCCGGCGCGTAATCGACCGCGCGAACCAGCCCGGCGGCGGGCGCCCGGTTGACGTGGACGTCCAGCGGCGAGAGGAAGATCGACATCCTCACCGCCGCGCCGACCCAGGCGTCGTTCACCTCGACGATGCCCATCACCCGGCCGTCGGCCGGCGCGACCAGCGCGCCCGGTACATCGGGCGGCCGTCGCTCCGGATCGCGAAAGAAGCCGAGGCAGGCCAGGGCCGCCGCCGCGCAGAGCGCGGCGACCGGCCACCATCCCATCCAGGCCAGAATACACGCAGCCGCCGCGGGCGCGAAGACAAAGGGCCAGCCTTCGGCGGCGACGGGGATTCTCACGCGCGAACGCGCCGCGCCGGCGTCATCACATCCGCGGCGGCTTGATCCATGACATCATCTTCCGGAGGCGCCCGCCGACCTCTTCGATCGGGTGCTCCGCGTCCCGCTTGCGCATCGCCAGGAAGCCGGCGCGATGGGCCTGGTTCTCGAGCACCCATTCGCGCGCGAACTGGCCGGACTGGATCTCGTCCAGGATCTTCCGCATCTCGGCCCGGGTCTGCTCGTTGATGATCCGCGGCCCGCGGGAGTAGTCGCCGTACTCCGCGGTGTCGGAGACCGAGTAGCGCATGTAGGCCAGGCCGCCCTGGTAGAAGAGATCCACGATCAGCTTCATCTCGTGCATGCACTCGAAGTAGGCGATCTCGGGCTGATAGCCGGCCTCCACGAGCGTCTCGAAGGCGGCCTTGATCAAGTGCGACACGCCGCCGCAGAGCGTGGTCTGCTCGCCGAAGAGGTCCGTCTCGGTCTCTTCCTTGAACGTGGTCTCGATGACACCTGCCCGCGTGCAGCCGACGCCCCGGCCGTAGGCCAGGGCCGTGTCCCGCGCCTTGCCCGACACGTCCTGGTGCACTGCCACGAGCGCCGGCACGCCCGGCCCCTGGGTGAAAAGGTCGCGCATCACGTGGCCCGGCGCCTTCGGCGCGATCATGGACACGTCCACGTCGGACGGCGGCACCACCTGGTTGAAGTGGATGTTGAAGCCGTGGGCGAACATCAGCGTCTTGCCCTTGCCGAGCGTGCCCTTGATCGACTCCTCGTAGACCTGACGCTGGCTCTGGTCGGGCAGCAGGATCATGATGATGTCGGCCGCCGCGGCGGCCTCGTTGACCGTCATCACCTTGAGGCCGTCCTTCTCGGCCTTGGACCAGCTCTTCGAGCCCTTGTAGAGGCCGACCACGACGTCCTGTCCCGAGTCCTTGAGGTTCAGCGCGTGGGCGTGGCCCTGGCTGCCGTACCCGATGATGGCGATCTTCTTGCCGCGCAGCAGGCCGAGGTCGGCGTCCTGGTCGTAGTAGATCCTGGCTGGCATCGTCTGTCTCCCTGTGCCTCGATTAGTCCGCGAAGCCGACCACTTTGGGGTCGTCGCTCTGCGGGGCCGCGCTCGGGCGCGGCTTGCCCAGCTTCTCTTCCACTTTCCGGAGGCGCGTCTTCGGCCCGCGCGCGATCGCGACCTTCCCCGTGCGCACCACCTCGTGGATTCCGAACGGCCGCAGCAGCTCGATGATCGCCTCGATCTTCGACTCCTCGCCGGTCGCCTCCAGCGTGTAGGTGTTGGGCGTCACGTCCACCACCTTGGCGCGGAAGATGTCCCCGATGCGGAGGATCTCGGCGCGCGACGCCGGCTCGGCGTTCACCTTGATGAGCAGCATCTCGCGCTCCACGTGGTTCTCCTCGCTGAGGTTCGTCACCTTGATGACGTCGATCAGCTTGTGGAGCTGTTTGATCACCTGCTCGATCACGAACGCGTCGCCCGTCACGACCAGCGTCATCCGCGAGACCGTCGGATCGAGCGTTTCTCCGACCGACAGGCTCTCGATATTGTAGCCGCGCGCCGAGAAGAGCCCGGCCACGCGCGAGAGCACGCCGAACTTGTTCTCGACGAGCACGGCGATCGTCTGCTTCTGTACCTCGCCCGGCTCAGCCACGCTCCGCCCCTTTTCTGGTTAAAAGCCCGTCTGCGACTTCGCGGCCCGCTCCTTCACCTCTCGGTTTGGCGGGGCCAGGATCATGTCCTTGTTGGCGCCGCCGGCCGGCACCATCGGGAACACGCACTCGTCCTTGTCCACGCACACGTCGAGCACGACCGGCGCCGGCGTGCTGAGCATCTTCTCGAGGGCCGGCACCACCTCGCTCGGCTTGGTGACCCGGAGCCCGACACAGCCGTACGCCTCCGCGAGCTTGACCCAGTCGGGGACGCCGGGAAGGTCGATGGCGAAGTAGCGCTCCTTGTAAATGATGCGCTGCCACTGGCGCACCATGCCGTGCCCGCTATTGTTGATGATCACCGTCTTGACCGGCAACCCCTCGGTGAAGCACGTGGCCAGCTCCTGGCTGTTCATCGCGAACGAGCCGTCGCCGTCGATGTTGACGACGAGCTTGCCCGGGTGCGCCGCCTGGACGCCCATGGCGGTGGGCAGGCCATAGCCCATCGTGCCCAGCCCCCCTGAGGTGCACCAGCGCCGCGGATGCTTGAAGCGGTAGTACTGGGCCGCCCACATCTGGTGCTGGCCCACGCCGGTGACGACGAAGGCTTCGCCCTGGGTCAGGTTGGAGATCTCCTGCATCACGTACTGTGGCTTGATCACGTCATCGTTCCAGTCGTAGCGGAGCGGAAAGTCGCGCTTCCAGTCCGCGATCTGCTGGGCCCACTGCCTGCGGCCCTCGGCCACCGCCGGCGGCACCTCTTCCTTCAGCTCCTGCCGCACGGCCTCGACCAGCCGGGCCAGCACCCGCTTGCAGTCGCCCACAATCGGGATGTCCACCTTGATGTTCTTGGAGATGGACGACGGATCGATGTCGATGTGGATGATCTCGGCATTGGGCGAGAAGGCGTCCACCCGCCCGGTGACGCGGTCGTCGAAGCGGGCGCCGATCGCCACGAGGCAGTCGGAGTTGTGAACCGCCATGTTGGCGTAGTACGCGCCGTGCATGCCCAGCATGTCGAGCGACAGCGGGTGCGCCATGGGGAAGGCGCCCAGGCCCATCAGGGTCTGGGTCAGCGGCACCTGGGTGAGCTCGGCCAGCTCCAGCAGCTCGGCGGAGGCGTCGGACGAGATCACGCCCCCACCCACGTAGAGCACGGGCCGCTTGGCGCGCACCAGCGATCGCGCCGCCTTTTTGATCTGGCCGGGATGCCCCTCGTAGGTCGGGTTGTACGAGCGCAGGTGGACGGTTTGCGGGTACTCGTACGGCCACTCCTTCACGAGGATGTCCTTGGGCAGGTCCACGTGCACGGGACCGGGTCGTCCGGAGGCCGCCAGGTAGAAGGCTTCCTTGACGATGGGGGCGAGATCCTTGCCGTCCTTCACCAGGAAGTTGTGCTTGGTGGCCGACCGCGTGATACCGACATTGTCCGCTTCCTGGAAGGCGTCGTTGCCGATCAGGTGGGTCGGCACCTGCCCCGTGAAGGCGACGATCGGGATCGAGTCCATCAGCGCGTCCTGCAGCGCCGTGACCAGGTTCGTGGCGGCGGGTCCCGAGGTCACGAGGCAGACGCCGACCCGGCCAGTGGTCCGCGCATAGCCTTCGGCCGCATGGCCGGCGGCCGCTTCCTGTCGGACGAGGATGTGGCGCAGCCCCTCGAAGTCATACAGGGCGTCATAAATCGGCAGGACGGCGCCGCCCGGCAGACCGAAGATGATGTCCACTCCTTCGCGCTTCAAACACTCCAGCAGGATGCGCGCGCCTGAAAGCTTCACCGCCATACCCTCCTCCCACCTCCTCCGGTTAGAGCAGCCCCGCCGACGCGAGACTCTCCTTGATATCCTCGATGGCGTCGCCGTCCGGCGTCCCGAGCGGGGCGCGGCAGGGCCCGCCGTACAAGCCCTGCAGGTCCAGCGCGGCCTTGAGGCCGCCGATGCCGTAGCGTCCCGGGACGCCCCGGTCGGCCAGCATCATCCGCGCGGCGATCTCCTTTGCCTCGTCCCACCGCCCCTGCCTAGCGAGCGTGTACACGTCGACGAACTCCCGCGCGGCGATGACGGCCAGGGCCAGAATGCCGCCCGACGAGCCAATGGCCAGCGACGGCAGCAGCGCGGCCGCGGCGCCGACCAGGACGTGGAAGCTCTTGGGCGTCAGGTGGATGATCTGCGCCGCCTGCGGGATGTTCCCCGAAGAGTCCTTGATGCCGCAGACGTTCGGGTGCTCGGCGATGCGCGCCACTGTATCCGGCTCCAGGTTGATCCCCGTGTTGAGCGGAAAGTTGTAGATCATGATCGGGATCGGCGAGGCCTCCGCCACCGCCACGTAGTGCCGCACCTGGGCCGCCGACTGGGAGAAGCCCTTCGTGAAATAGTGGGGCGTGATGATGATGGCCGCGTCGGCCCCGATCTCCGCCGCCCGCTTGGTCTGCCGGATCGTGTGCAGCGTCGAGTTGGTCCCCGTCCCCGCGATGAAGGCCTTGCCCCGCGGAATCGCCTCGCGCGCCGCCACGAGCACCGTATCCCGCTCCGCCTCGGAGAGCATGGGGAATTCGCCCGTCGAGCCCAGGATCACGTAGCCATTGAGGCCAGTTTGATTCCAGTGCTCGAGATTGGACTTGAGCCGGTCCGTCGCGACCCCCTCGCCCTTGAACGGCGTGGGAACCGGGATGTAAACGCCGTTGAACTCAGCCATGTTACTTTCCTCCGGAGCCGCGGCGCGGCTCCTTGAGCTGGGCCTGGGCGGCCGCCAGCCGGGCGATGGGAACCATGAACGGGGAGCAGGAGACGTAGGTCATGCCGACCTGGTGGCAGAACTCCACCGAGGACGGCTCGCCACCGTGCTCGCCGCAGATGCCAACCTTGAGCTTGGGCCGGACCTTTCGGCCCCGTTCGATGCCGATCCGCACCAGCTCGCCCACACCCTCCTGGTCGAGCACGGCAAACGGGTCGGCGGCCAGCAGCTTCTTGTCTAGGTAGAACGGGAGGAACTTTCCGATGTCGTCGCGGCTATAGCCGAACGTCATCTGGGTCAGATCATTGGTTCCGAAGGAGAAGAACTCCGCGAACTCGGCGATCCGGCCGGCGATCAGGGCGGCGCGCGGTACCTCGATCATCGTACCCACCGAGTACGGCACCTTGTTGCCCATGTCGGCCACGACCTGCTCGGCCACGGTCACGGCCATGTCGCGCGTGAGCTTCATCTCGCCGATGGTGCCCGTGAGCGGGATCATGATCTCCGGCTGCACCTTGATCCCCCGTCGGGCGCAGGCGCAGGCGGCCTCCATGATGGCCCGCACCTGCATGTCGTAGATCTCCGGGAACGTGATGCCCAGCCGGCAGCCGCGATGCCCCAGCATCGGGTTGAACTCCTGGAGCGTCTGCACGCGGGCCATCAGCTCCTCGAGCTGGTGCTGGCGGGTCGGATTGATGCCCAGCGCTTCCAGGCGCGTGTGCTCCCACAGGAGGTCCGTGTATTTCGGCAGGAACTCGTGCAGCGGCGGGTCGAGAAGCCGGATCGTCACGGCGTAGCCGTCCATCACGGTGAAGATGCCGACGAAGTCTTCCCGCTGGAACGGTAGGAGCTGGTCCACGGCCTTCCGCCGCGCCTGGTCGTCCTTGGCCATGATCATCTCGCGGACGATGGGGATGCGCTCCTCGCCGAAGAACATGTGCTCGGTCCGCACCAGCCCGATGCCCTCGGCGCCCTTGTCGCGCGCGGCCTGGGCATCTTTCGGCGTATCGGCATTGGCCCGCACGCCGAGCGCGCGGGTCTCGTCCGCCCAGCGGAGCAACTGCTCGAGGTCACGCGAGAGCTTGGGCTCGATCAGCGGCACCGTGCCCACCATGACCTCGCCCGTCGAGCCATTGAGCGTGATCACCTGTCCCTCGCGGACCAGCGTGCGGCCGGCCTGGAAGGCCCGCTTCTCCTCGTCCACGATCACGTCGCCCGCCCCCACCACGCAGCACCTGCCCATGCCGCGCGCGACCACGGCGGCGTGCGAGGTCAGCCCACCCCGCGAGGTGAGAATGCCCTCCGAGGCGTGCATGCCCGCCACATCCTCGGGCGAGGTCTCGGCGCGCACCAGGATGACCTTCTCGCCCTTGTGGGCCCATTCCACCGCGCGCTCGGAATCGAAGACCGCCTTGCCCGACGCCGCGCCGGGAGCCGCCGGCAAGCCCTTGGCGATCGACGTCACCTTGGCGGCGGGATCCACCATGGGGTGCAGCAGCTGATTGAGGGAAGCAGGCTCCACCCGCAGGAGGGCCGTCTTCCGATCGATGAGCTTTTCCTTGGCCATCTCGACGGCCGTGCGCACCGCGGCGGCGGCCGTGCGCTTACCCGAGCGCGTCTGCAGGATGAATAGCCGCCCCTCCTGCACCGTGAACTCGATGTCCTGCATGTCTCGATAGTGGCGCTCGAGACGGTCCTTGATCGCCACCAGCCGGGAATAGACCTTGGGCATACGGCGCTTGAGGCCGTCCACGGGCTCGGGCGTCCGGATGCCCGCCACGACGTCTTCGCCCTGAGCATTGACGAGGAATTCGCCGAAGAAGCGCTTCTCCCCGGTCGAGGGATCGCGCGAGAAGCAAACGCCCGTGCCCGAGGTGTCACCGAGATTGCCGAAGACCATGGCCATCACGGTCACGGCCGTGCCCCAGTCGTCTGACAGCCGGTTGATGCGCCGATAATCCACGGCCTTCTTGGCCCACCAGGAGTCGAACACCGCGTTGATGGCCAGCCGCAGCTGCTCCGTCGGGTCCTGCGGGAAGGCCTGGCGCGCTTTCTCCTGCACGATCCGTTTGCCCTCGCTGACGAGGCCCTTGAGCGCGTCGGCCGGGACGTCAGCGTCGGTCTTGGCTCCGGTCCGCGCCTTGGCCGCGTCCAGCAGGGCATCGAAGGCACGGCGCTCGATCCCGAGGACCACGTCGCCGAAAATGGTGATGAAGCGCCGGTAGCAGTCCCACGCGAAGCGCTCGTTCCGGGTCTGCCGCGCGAGACCGAGCACGGTCTTGTCGTTGAGCCCCAGGTTCAGGACCGTGTCCATCATCCCGGGCATCGACGCGCGGGCACCGGACCGCACCGAAACCAGTAGCGGCTGGTCCGGATCACCGAGCCTCCGGCCCGCGGCGGCCTCGAGTCGGGCGAGATTGGCGAGCACCTGTCCCCACAGTCCGGCCGGATGCTTCTTTCCGCCAGACGTATAGGCCGCCCAGGCTTCGGTGGTGATGGTGAAGCCCGGCGGTACTGGCACGCCGAGATTGGTCATCTCGGCCAGCTCGCACCCCTTGCCGCCAAGGAGCGGGCGCATCGCGCTCGAGCCCTCGGCCTTGCCGTTCGCGAAGAAGTAGACGTACTTCGGGGCCTTCGCAGACCTGCGACCCGACTGCTTCCGCGTTCTGGCGTGCGCCATCTGCGACCCCCCAGGCAAAGGTCCCACTGGCAGAGAAAGATACAGGCCCGACTGGGGCCTAATTGATTTGGCCATGGTACGGCCACGGGCGTGTAATGTCAACGAATTTTCTTCCGGAACGGGCACTTACAGCCCCTCCGGCTATGGTTTGCCGGGCTTCTTCTTCTTCGCGCCGGATCCCGCGCCGCGGCCCTCGTCGCCCTGCGCGCCGGTGACCAGGGTTTCCACCGCGATGAGGTGATCCAGCATCGCGCGATGGGCCGCCACCTCGTCGCGACGCTGAATGGCTTCGAGGATGCGCCGGTGGTCCTGATGCGAGCGGGTGGGCCGGCCCGGTGTGAGCAGCGACTCTTCACGGCTCTGCGACAGCAGGTCCATGAGCGCGCTCACGATCCGGGTGATGGCCCGGTTATGGGCGCTGTTGGCGATGGCCGAGTGCAGGGCCGTGTCCTGCGCCACCCCGGTGCGGCCCTGCGCGACCTCCTTGTGCTGCTCCTCGAGGATCCGGTCCATCTCGGCGATCTCGTCGCGTGTGGCACGCCGGGCCGCCAGGGCGGCGATGGCGGGCTCGAGCAGGCGGCGCGCCTCGAAAAGCTCCTTGACGGCCTCGCGGTGCGGCAGGATGACGAGCGCGAGCGGCTCGATCAAGGTCTCGACGGAGATGTCCTTCACGAAGGCGCCCTCTCCCGCCCGGATGTCGATCAGCCCGCGGCTTTGGAGCGAGCGCAGGGCCTCGCGCACCGAGGTCCGGCTGACCATGAACTTCTCGGCCAGGTCGCGCTCGGGAGGCAGGCGGTCGCCGGATTTGAGCCTGCCGTCGGCGATGAGCTGTTTGACCTGGCGGACGATCTCTTCGTAGATCCGGGTGGACTTGACGGGCTCGATCTCCATCTGGCCTCGCGGGCGCGCGCCGCCGTCACGTTCTGACTTGGCCGTGGCCATTGCTCTATGCTCCCGCCACGGCGCCGCGCCGGGGCCCGGCCGTTCGGGCCAGCCACCAGCCCAGCGCGGTCATCCCGACGGCCAGCGCGATCGACACCGGATCGTCCACCACGTCGGCTGTTCCGCCCAGCCATCGGCGCACCAGGGGGTCGTCGGTGATCATCTCGCCGGCAACATAACCTAAGACGCCACCTCCCACCCAGATGATCCAGACGTGCCGGGTCATGAGCCGCGCCAGCAACCCACTACCCCAGACCACGAGCGGCAGCGACAGCGCAATCCCAATCAGGACCAGCAGCATGTCGCCGCGGGCCGCGGCCGCCACCGCCAGCACATTGTCCAGGCTCATCGTCACGTCGGCCACCACGATGATCCAGATTGCCTCCACGAGGGACGCGCCGCCTCTCACATGACCCTCACCCGACGCGCCGGGCCGGACCAGCCTGATCGCGATCCAGAGCAGCGCGAGGCCGGCCGCGAACTGGAGCAGCGGGATCTGCAGCAGCGCGGTCACGAGCGCGATGAAGGCCAGCCGCAGCGCCACGGCGGCCCCCGTGCCCCATGCGCGACCGAGCCACTGCTGGCGGGGCGGCAGACGGCGCACGGCCAGCGCGATCACGAGAGCATTGTCACCCGCCAGGGACAGATCGATCAGCAGGATACTGAGGAGGCGGGCCCAGAACTCAGGATTGAGTAGAACGCCCATGACTGTCCCGTTCAGGCGAGGCGCGACTTCTTCTCGCGTCGATGGATCCAGAAGCCGTAGGCGATCAGACCCGCCGCGAGCAGCCATGGCACGATGTGACTGATGGTCTGCCCCAAGGCGCCGAGATGATTCGTGACCACGGGATCATCATTGACCATCTCGCCCGCCACGTAGCCCAGCAGTCCTCCGCCCACCCAGATGATCCAGGCGTGGCGGTTCATCAGCGACGCCAGGATGCCGCTCCCCCAGACCACGATGGGCAGCGAGGTCGCGATGCCGAGAGTCACGAGCAGCATGTCCCCGCGGGCGGCGGCGGCGATAGCCAGCACGTTGTCCAGGCTCATAGTCACGTCGGCCACAATGATAATCCAGATCGCCTCCCAGAACGACGCGCCGTGACGCCCCTCGCCCTCTCCGATCTCTTCCGGATGGACGAGCTTAAACGCGATCCAAACCAGCACGAGCCCGCCGACGAGCCGGACGTAGGCGATCTGGAAGAGCGCGCTGACGATGCCGACGAAGATCAGGCGCAGCACGACAGCGCCTACTGTGCCCCAGATCTGGCCGAGCAGCCGCTGGCGGCGCGGCAGCTTGCGCACGGCGAGCGCGATCACCACGGCATTGTCGCCGGAGAGCAGCAGATTCAGGAAACCGATCTCGAGCAGGCGCCCCCAGAAGCGCGGATCGACGAGGATCCCCATGTTGTCTCGGTCCGCCCGCGGGCTACTCGGTCGGCGGGGAGGCGAGCACCGCCGGCTTGCCGCGCAGGCGGCGCCACCAGGGCGTGATGACGGGCATCGCGAAGAAGAAGATCCCCACGAGGGTGATCGCCGCTGCGATGGGCCGCGTGAAGAAGATGCCGAGCGAGCCTTGCGACATGATCAGGCTCTGCCGGAGCGCGTTCTCCGCGTGGTCGCCGAGGACCAGGGCCAGGACCAACGGGGCCAGCGGGTAGTCCAGCTTCTTGAAGACATAACCCATCACCCCGAAGAGCACCATATACCAGATGTCGATCATGCTGTTGTGCACAGCGTAGGCGCCGATGGCGCACACCGTGACGATCAGCGGTGTCAGGATCGCGAACGGAACGCGCAGGATGGCTGCGAAGAACGGCACGAATGCCAGCACCATCAGCACGCCGATGATGTTGCCCGTGTACATGCTGGCGATCAGCCCCCACACGAAATCGGGCTTCTCCTTGAAAAGCATGGGTCCGGGCTGCAGGCCCCAGATGATCAGCCCGCCCATCATCACCGCCGCCGTGGGGCTGCCGGGGATCCCCAGCGTGATCATCGGCAGCATCGCCGCCACCCCGGCGGCGTGCGCCGCCGTCTCGGGCGCGACCACACCCTCGATCTCGCCCTTGCCGAAACTCTCGGGGTGCTTGGAGAACCGCTTGGCGAACGAGTAGCTCATGAACGAGGCGGGTGTCGCGCCGCCAGGCTTGAAACCCATCCAGAAGCCGATGAAGGCACTGCGCAGGAACGTGCGCCAGTAGCGGGGAAGGATCTTCCAGGTATCCAGCACCACGCGCAGGTTCATGCCGGTGCGCACGCCCCGGAAGCTCAGCCCCTCCTCGACAGTGAGCAGGATCTCGCCGATGCCGAAGAGCCCAATCACCGCGACGATGAAGTCGAAACCCTGCATGAGCTCGGTGATTCCGAACGTCATCCGCAGCTGGCCGGTCACGATGTCGAGCCCGACGGCCGCCAGGATGAACCCGATCATGATGGAGATGAGCGACTTCAGCGGGCTTCCGCCGCCCAGGCCGATGAAACTCGAGAAGGTCAGAAACTGGATGGCAAAGATTTCCGGTGGGCCGAAGTGCAGCGCGACGTCCGCCAGCACGGGGGCGAAGAGCGTGATCAGAACCACCGAGAACAGGGCGCCGACGAAGGACGAGGTGAAGGCCGCCGTGAGCGCCTGGCCCCCCTTGCCTTGTCGCGCCATCGGGTAGCCGTCGAACGTGGTCGCCACCGACCAGGGTTCACCCGGGATGTTGAACAGCACCGAGGTAATCGCGCCACCGAAGAGCGCTCCCCAGTAGAGCGACGTCAACAGGATGATCGCCGAGGTCGGGGGCATCCGCAGCGTGAGCGGCAGGAGGATCGCGACGCCATTGGCGCCGCCAAGGCCCGGCAGCACTCCGATGATCGTGCCGAGCGTGATCCCGACGACCGCGAAGAAGAGGTTCTGGTGGTTGAGCGCCGCTTGGAAGCCGAGGAGCAGGTTCTCGAAACCCATTCGCTAGTAGCCGAGCCACGTTTCGAGCGGGCCCTTCGGCAGCGGCACGAGGAACCATTGCTCGAAGACGAGGAAGGTGACTATGGGCAGGCAGATCGACAGCGCGATCACCGCGCGCCATGAATTGTGGCCGACCCAGCGCATGTAGAAGCCGAGATAGAGCGCGGACGCCACGTAAATGCCGATGAACTGCGTCACGAGCACGAAGAGCGTGGCGGGCCAGAGCACCTTGAGCACCGGCCCCAGTTGCTCGCGGCTCACGAACTGCCCGGCGCGAGCGCGCCGGGCCCCCTGGGCCATGATGCCCAGGCAGGACGCCATCATGATCACCGCCAGCCAGAACGGAAAGAATCCGCTCTTCGGCCCGTCGGTGCCCCAGCCGATGCCCAGCCGAAGGGCATCGAAGAAGACCACGCCGCCGAACACGAACAGCACCGACGCCGTCAGGATGTCGGCGGCGCGCATTCTACTTCTTCAGCAGCCCCCCCTTGGCCATGAGGTCCTTGTGCAGCTGCTCGTTCTCCTCTATCCACTTGACATACTCGGCGCCAGTGGCGAAGGCGGGCTTGAGCGCGCCTTCCTCCATGTACTTCTTCCACTCGGGCGTCTCGCTGATCTTCTTGAGGAAGGCCTGGTACCACTCCAGCGCCTCCTTTGGCATGTCCGGAGCGCCGAAGATCCCGCGCAGCATCAGGTAATGGATGTCGACTCCCAGCGCTTCCTTGACGGTTGGGATCTCCTTCCACTCGGCGACGGGGATGCGAGCCGTGTCGAACACGGCCAGCGGCCGCACCCGCCCGGCCTTCCAGTGGCTCACGCACTCGATGGGATTGTTGACGGTCGAGTCCACGTGCTTGCCGACGAGGTTGACGCACACCTCCCCGCCGCCCTTGAAGGGAACGTAGATGAACTTGATCCCCAGGGCCTGCTCCTGCTGAATCGTCAGGATCTGGTCCTCCTGAGCAGACCCGGTGCCCCCCATCTTGAACTGGGTAGGCTTGGCCTTCACCGCGTCGACGTACTCCTTGGCGGTCTTGTACGGAGTCTCCGCGTTCACCCAGAGAATGAACTGGTCCAGCGCCATCCGGGCGACTGGCGTGAGGTCCCGCCAGTTGAACGGGATGCCTGTGTGCAGGGGGGTCGTGAAGAGGTTCGAGAGGGTGATCACGAGCGTATAGGCGTCGCCCTTCTTGCCCTTGACGTAGAGGAAGCCCTCGGCTCCCGCGCCGCCGGACTTGTTCACGACGATGACCGGCTTCGGAGAGAGCTTGTGCTTTTCCGCAATGCCGGAGATGAGACGGGCCATCTGATCGGCGCCGCCGCCGGTTCCGGCGGGCACGACGATCTCGATGGGCTTGGTGGGCTCCCAGGCTGCCAGTGCCGCGCCGGGGAGGGACGCGATCAGAGCGAGGCCAGCGATCAACCCGACGAAACGTCGCCAGTGACGGTTCATGCCGCTCCCTCCTCTTGCAGTGTGCCGGACAGTCTCAGGCCACGAACTTACGGTCTTATATCACCCGCGAACGGCGAACGTCACGAAGATTCCGGACCCGGAACGCAAAAAGGGCCAAGCCCCGCCGCGACGCGGCATGAGGCCTGGCCCGGCGAGCACCGAGCGATGGCTACTTCACCGAAAATTCCCGGCGGAACGGGATCACGCCCGGGATCTCCCACTTCTCCCACATCTCGTCCACCTTCTTCTGGAAGTACCCGAGGTCCTCTTCCGTGAAGTGGGCGAAGCGGCCCTGCTTGAGCAAGTACTCCCGCACGGGCTTGCGCGCCCGGCCCTCAACGATGGCCTTGGTCTTGCCGTAGTGGCGCACCACGTGGTCTTCGACCTCGTAGAGCGGGAAGATGCCGGTCTCGACGGCCAGCTCGCCCAGCTCGTGGGAGAGCATGGGGTCGTAATCCCAGCCCTTCGGACAAGGGTCGAGCGAGTGGATGAAGGTCGGCCCACCGATGCTCAGCGCCTTGCGGACCTTGTTCATCATCTCGACGGCGTAGGACGCGCACACCGTGCCGACGTAACGGCACTCGGTGTGGCCGGCCGCCAGCATGCCCGCCGTGTTCTTCTTCCACCGGGTATGGATGATGCGCTTGACGGAGCCCGGCGGGCTGAAGGTCGTGTTTGCGCCGTAGGGCGTCGAGCCCGACAGCTGGATGTCGGTATTGGCGTACGATTCGTTGTCGTAGAGCAGGATGAGCGAGTTGTATTCCTTATGGGTCAACGTCGCCGAGATCGCGCCCAGGCCCATGTCCGCGCCGCCCCCGTCGCCGCAGAACGCGATGACATTGATGGGTTCGGCCTTCATCTTACCCTTCGTCATGAGCGCCTTGAGCCCGGCCGCCGTGCCGAGCGCGGCCGACCCGGACGAGCCGAGCTGGGTGTGCATCCACGGCACCACCCATGGGGTCGTGTAGTACGTGGTATTGGCCACGTACATGCAGCCGGTGGAGCCGAGCACAATGGTGCGCGGGCCCGCGGCCTTGACCATCAGCTTCATCACCAGGGCCGATTCGCAGCCCTGACAGGTGCGGTGACCGGAGGTGAAGTACTCCTCGATGGTCACCTTCTTGACGCCCTTGAAGGGCTCGAGGATCTGAGTGGCGTTCGCAAAGGTTTCGGCCATGGATTTTCTCTCCTCTTATGCTGCGGCTATTCCCGCACGCCCAGCCAGTGAGTCTTGAGATCGGATTTCCCGGACTTGGCGGCGGCATAGCACATGTCCGTCGCTTTGTGGACGTCTTCGAGCGTGACTTCGCGTCCGCCCAGGCCGCAGATGAAGCTCAGGAGCGGCGGACGCTTGTCGGCATTGTACATGGCCGCCCGGATCTCGTTGGCGACGACGCCCGAGTTGAAGGGCGAGCCGAACGAGTAGTCGCGATCGATCACGCCGATGGCGCTGGCCCGGGACAGGGCCTTGACCATGCGCTCCGTCGGGAACGGCCGGAACCAGCGCGGCCGCACCAGGCCCACCTTTTTGCCCTTGGCGCGCATCTCGCGGATGGCGACCTTGATCGGCAGCGAGATGGTGCCCATGCCGACCAGGATGATCTCGGCGTCGTCGGTCATGTACTCCTCGAACCACGGGTTCTCGGGGCCGCGCCCGAAGGACTTGCGGAAGTCGGCATAGGCCTCGTCGATGACCGTCGTGGCCCGCTTCATCGCCTCGTCGTTCTGGCGCCGGATCTCGATGACCCAGTCCTCGTTGGCCTGTGGCGCGACCGTGATCGGGTTATCGGGGTGCAGCAGCAGGTCGCCCCGATCGTAGCGCGGCAGGAACTTGTCGACCAGCGCCTTGCTCGGCACCTGGACCAGCGCCTGCGAGTGGGTGAGGAAGGCGCCGTCCGCCGACATCGCAATGGGCAGGAACACGCGCCGGTCCTCGGCGATGCGGTAGGCCAGCAGAGTGGTATCGAGCATCTCCTGGGCCGTGTCCACCCAGATGAGCATCCAGCCCAGGTCGCGGACGACCAGCGCGTCGTTGTGCTCCACGCCGAAGGCGCCCGGATCGTCCAGCGCCCGGTTGCCCACCATGCACACCATGGGCACGCGGAGCGGCGGCGTCACGACCAGGCACTCCATGGCGTACATCCAGCCCACCCCGGAGGAGCCGCAGAACACCCGGGCGCCCACGGTGGAAGCGTGCTTGACGATCTCGAATTGGCTGTGCTCGCCCTCGGCCACGATGTACTCGGCCACCAAGTGGCCGTTGGCGATCTTCTTGGCGATGGCCTGCATGACCGTGTCGTACGGCCGGATCGGGTACGCCGTGACAACATCGATGTCCGCCAGCGTGAGGGCCTCGGCGCAGGCCTCGCTGCCGGAGATGAGCATCTCCTTGTGGTTCGCTACGGCCGGCGCCGCCTTGGTCTCGACTGCCATAAGTGTGTCTCCTTAGTTCCTGGGCGCTATAGCTTCTTCGCGTCGGCGTTCTCGCCGGGAATGCCGGCGGTAATCTCGATGCCACCCATGTCCAGGTCCTTCCCGATCTCCTCCTCGTACTGGCCGCGGAACCGGAAGCCGTGGGAGCGCACGACGGTCTTCTTGTCGTTGATCTTCCCCGTCATCCAGGCGGTGTATTTGGCCTTGTCCTTCCGCCACATGTCCCACTGGCTCGCGTTGTCGTCGAAGGCGGCTTCGCTGACCATGGTGATGCACTCCTTGGCCGGGCACACCGCCTCGCACACGCCGCAGCCGCAGCAGGACTCCATGTTGGCGTCGTAGAGGCCGTCGGGCGTCACGTCAAAGCAGGAGTCGGGGCACTGCAGCCAGCAGAGCGTGCACTTGACGCACTTGTCGAAGTCGATCACCGGACGCATGGTGCGCGTCGTGAACTTCTTGAAATACGGGTTGCGCTCGGGCACGTAGCCCTTGCCGCCCTCCATGGGCTTGCCGATCGGGATGGCCGGGATGCTGACGCCTTCGCGCATCTCCCACCACTTGGGCTTCTCGAAGGCGTACGGCACCTCGGAATTGCCCTCGGCGATTTTCACCGGGCGCGTCTCCAGGCGTTCGTACGCTTTGCGCGCCGACTGCACCTTGAGGTCCGAGCCCCACTCGGCCTCCCGGATGGCCTGGCAGACCGCGTCCAACGACAGGAAATTCGGCTGGATCTTGGCCAAGGCGCCCAGGATGCGCGCCTCGGTATGGTCTTCTTTGTAGACCCAGAGGCCGGAGAAGGAGGCCTTGGCGCGGACCAGCGCCAGGTTGTACGGCGACTCCTTCTTGTGGATGTCCTTGAGCAGCTCCTCGGGGCTCTGGATCGATGTCATCAGCACGGTGCCATTGGGCACGGTCAGCCGGTTGATCGGCTGCAGGCCGTACCACGCCCAGGACTCGACGCCCTTGGACAGCGTGTCGTCCACGCAGATCGTGACGTCCACTTCCTTGGGCTCATATCGCGCCATGTTCTGCTCGAGCTCTTCCTGCGAGTCGGCGACGATGGCGAAATCCTTGGCCGGAATGCCATTGCGCTGCGGGCTGTCGCCGTAGCGGCCGAAGGCGATGCCCCACCGGCCGGCTTTGCGGGCCGAGAGCACGATGCCGCGGCAGATGCGGGCGGCGAGGTTTTTCTGGAAGATGCCGCGGTAGACGACTTCACACGTAAAGTGCGCCATGCCTTCCTCCTAGGGCTGTGATGCCGCGGAGCCTGCATCGGCCGGCGCCGGGCGGCTGCTCATTGGTCGGTTGGTCCGACCATAAGACATGCCCGACATCCTGTCAAGGCAAAATTACGCATTGAGTCTTAACTACTTAGGCCTCGAGGCTCCGTCGGCGCCGGGCGTGTGCGGCAACCTTCATCCGATTGCCGCACACGGCCATGGAGCACCAGCGGCGCCGTCGCGTGCGCGAGGTGTCGCAGAAGTAGAGAACGCAGGCCGGATTCGCACAGTTGCGAATCGATGCTCGATTTCCCTGCTCTACCAGCTGGGCCATCGAGTGGGCGATCGGCGCCAGCGCCCGCAGGGGATCCGTCGCCGCTGGGACGAAAGCGAGGAGCCAGCCCCCGTCCTGGCGCAGCAGGCGATCGCCGCCGATTCCAGACGCCAGGCCTCGGTTCACGGCGTGGATCCATGAAGCTCTCAGCTGCCTCTTTGCGGCCATGGCGCCGAGCATCGCCCGAACGGTGTCACGGAGCTCGAGAGCCTGAGCGAACGCCTTCGCGCAGCGGCGCGCATCGCTTTCCCCCATGGCCCGGAGCCGCTCCGCCTCGGGGCGGCTTACCCCTCCCCTGAGATCGAGAAAGTCGACGAGGTCACGCCAGGAATGGAGGGCCCCATCCTCCTCCCCCGGACCGTAGACCGTATTCGCAAAGTCCACCGCCAGGCTGTTCCCGATCTTAATGAAGCTTCTTCTCGCCGGCCCAGTAACTATATGATTTTCTGCTCTCATGTGACTTCCTAGCAGACGCAGATTCGATGGGAATCCAATAACCTATTTTTACCATCAGACAGGTTAGCACAGGTAGACCGAGAGCCCAAACTCCAAGGCCAAAGCGAGGAGGGTAGCCGATGGCGAGACTTCCAGCGTCAAAGCGCGCGGAGGCAACAGGTGATCGAAGGGCGGCCAGCGCGGTTGAGATTCCCGGCCTCCCTGCACCAGCCGGATGAGGGCGCCGTGACCCTCGCGGAGATATGGCGTTACCCTGTCAAATCCTTGGCCGGCGAGCGACTGGAATCAGCTGAGCTGACGACCCGCGGTCTGGCGGGTGACCGGATCGTCCATGTGGCCGGGGCCGACGGCCGGGTCATCACGTCCCGCACCCATCCCCGGCTGCTCGGATTGAAGGGCACGCTCGGCACGGATGGCGAGCCACAAGTGGATGGTCACCTCTGGCGATCGCCCACGGCCGGCGCAGCCGCCCGGGCCGCGGCGGGGGCCGAGGCACGGCTCGTCCGTTACGAGGGCCTCGACCGCTTCGACGTGCTCCCGCTGCTCGTCGCGACCGACGGCGCCATCGCAAGCCTGGGGGTGGATCGCCGCCGCCTGCGCCCGAACATCGTGATCGCGGGTGTCGACGGACTGGCGGAGCGCGACTGGCCGGGTCGGCGGATCAGGATCGGGGACGCCCAGATCGAGGTCGCCAAGCTCCGCAGTCGCTGCGTGATGACCACCTTCGACCCCGACACCCAGGAGCAGGACGTTTCCGTGCTGCGGCGGATCGTCAAGGAGTTCGGCGGCAGGATGGCCCTCGACTGCGCCATCGTCACCGGGAGGATGATCCGGGTGGGCGACCCAGTCGAGTTGATGGACTAAGCGGCCTCAGCCCTGAGCGGCCCGCACCATGTTCGCGAAGTAGCCGTGGACGGTGGGCTCGCCGGTGAGCTCGGGATGAAACGAGGCGACCAGCACCGAGCCCTCCCGCGCCATCACGCATTCATCGCCGTGGCGCGCCAAGGGTGTCACGCCCGCCCCGATCCGGCGAATTCGCGGGGCCCGGATGAAGACCATCTTGAGTGGCGCGGGACCGCCGCCCAGGTCGGCGGTGCCGGCGCTCTCGAACGACTCCTTCTGCCGGCCGTAGGCATTTCGCTCTACGGCCACGTCGATGAAGCCCAGCGAGGGCTGCGCGGGATTGCTGACCTCGCGCGCGAGCAGTATCAGCCCGGCGCAGGTGCCGAAGATCGGACGGCCCGAAGCGTGGAATTTCTCCAGCGCCGGCACGAAGTCCCAGGTGTCGAGCAGCTTGAGCAGGGTCGTGCTCTCGCCACCGGGAATGATCAGCCCCGACACCGCCTCGAGCTGGCCGGGCAGCCGCACTTCGGCGGAGTCGGCGCCGATGCGCTCGAGCGCCTGCCGGTGCAGCTCGAAATCGCCCTGGAGGGCAAGCACACCGATCTTCATCCCGTCTTCCTCTTCTCGAGCCACTCGAGCACGGCGGCGGCGTTCTTGTCGGGCGGGAAGACGGGGTACCAGACCTTCGCGATCTTGCCGCCTTCGACGTACCAGGCCATGCGTTTCAACAGCGTGCTGGGACCGCCGCTCTTCACGGGAAAGTCGAACGTCGGCAGCCGCATCGCGGTCGTCAACCGGAGCTCGGCGTCGCTCAGCAGCTCGAAGGGGACGCGATTGCGCTCGACGAACTCCCGCTGATACTCGCTGGTCTGGGTGCTCACGCCGGCCACTTCGATCCCCAGCGCCTTGAATCGATCGTAGAGGTCGCGGTACCCGCAACCATGAGGCGTTCAGCCCCGCGCCCCCGGGATGGCATCCCAGCCGGGCGTGACGGGCTCCTCGGGCCTGCCCGTGCGCGGGTAGAAGAAGAGCACCACGCGGCCCGACGTGAGCCGGGAAAGGTCCACCGCGCGGCCCGATGTGGCGGCCAGGGTGAGGGCCGGCACTGCCGCGCCCACCAGATGGGCGCCGCCGCCGTCATCCAGTGGCACCGGGAGATCCTGCGGAAGCTGGTGTAGGTCCTTCACAGCTACCACCCTCTCGTCTGCAAGAGATCGGACTCCTTCAGCTTGGAGGTCTCGATGCCGGGCATGGCCTCGCCCAGATCCTCGGACACCTTGGCCAGGATATCGGGATCCTTGAAGTGCGTGGTGGCCTGCACGATGGCCTTGGCCCGC
>Ga0070707_100001165_pt1 | contig 25854 bp, 21 predicted proteins | sample KBSK5502metaG_FD_65468 | JGI IMG/M metagenome (GOLD analysis project Ga0070707, IMG submission 65468) | Corn, switchgrass and miscanthus rhizosphere microbial communities from Kellogg Biological Station, Michigan, USA - KBS K5-50-2 metaG | ecosystem: Host-associated > Plants > Roots >...
ACGATCGAGGCGTACTGGCAGGCGAACATGGATCTGCTCGGCGCCACGCCCGCCCTCGACCTCGACAACCCCCGCTGGCCGATCCTGACCTCGCAATTTGGCGGGCCGGCGGCGCGGATCCGGGATGGGACGGTGCACGATGTCCAGCTCGGCGAGGCGACCGTTATCCACGGGGCCACCGTCCGCCATTCGATCCTCGGCCAAGGAGTCGTGCTCGAGCGAGGCGCGGTGGTGGAGGACAGCATCGTCATGGACAACACGATCGTCGGCCGCGATGCGCGGATCCGGCGGGCGATCATCGATCGGTTCAACGCGATCGAGCCCGGCACGGTGATCGGCGAGGGAGCCGAGCAGCCGCTTGAGCACTGCATCATGGATCCGTCGGGGATCACCGTGATGGCCCGCGGCGCGACGCGGGTCCGCCGCGCCGCGCCCGGCGAACCCGTGACGTTCCGAGAAATGTGATGCCGGAAGATCGATTCGTCTGCGTGCACGGACACTTCTACCAGCCTCCCCGGGAGAACCCGTGGCTCGAAGCGGTCGAGGTCCAAGACTCCGCGCGCCCCTATCACGACTGGAATGCGCGCGTGACCGCCGAGTGCTACGCGCCCAACACGGCGTCGCGAATCCTCGACGGCGCCCGCCGGATCGTCGAGATCGTCAACAACTACCGCCACATCTCGTTCAACATCGGCCCGACGCTGATGGCGTGGCTCGAGGAGGCGGCCCCGGAGACGTACGCCAAGATCGTCGACGCCGACCGCGCGAGCGTGGGGGACCGCGGCGGCCGCGGGAACGCCATCGCCCAAGCCTACAACCACATGATCCTCCCGCTCGCCACCCGCCGCGACAAAGAGACCCAGGTCGTCTGGGGGCTCGCGGACTTCCGAAAGCGGTTCGGCCGCGAGCCCGAGGCCATGTGGCTCCCCGAGACGGCCGTCGACACGGAGACGCTCGAGGTCCTGGCCGCACACGGGATCGCGTTCACGATCTTGGCGCCCCACCAGGCCGCGCGCGTGCGGCCCGTGGTGCACGACGACTGGACGGATGTCCAGGGCGGACGCGTGGACCCGAGCCGGCCGTACCGGTGCCCGCTCCCGAGCGGCGCGTCGATCGTCCTGTTCTTTTATGACGGGCCCATCGCGCGCGCCGTGGCGTTCGAGGGCCTCCTGAATAGCGGCGAGGTGTTCGCCGACCGCCTCAGCGCCGGGTTCAGCGATGATCGGAACGGCCCGCAGCTGGTCCATATCGCCACGGACGGGGAATCCTACGGGCACCATCACCGGTTCGGCGAGATGGCGCTCACCCACGCGCTCCGCTTGATCGAGGAGCGCCGCGCCGCCCGGCTCGCCAACTACGCTGAGTTCCTCGCGCTCCACCCACCCGACCACGACGTCCAGATCGTCGAACCGACCTCCTGGTCGTGCGTCCACGGGGTCGAGCGGTGGCGGGCCAATTGCGGATGCAACGCCGGGCACGCGGCGTGGAACCAGGAGTGGCGGAAGCCGCTCCGCGAGGCGCTCGACTGGCTACGGGACGAGCTTGCCCGAGTGTACGAGGAGCACGCCGGCCGGGACCTCCTAGATCCGTGGGCCGCCCGGGACGCCTACATCGACGTGATCCTGGACCGAAGCCCGGAGTCGGTGGACGCGTTCTTCACCGCCCACGGCGGACCGCACCTCGAACCGGACGACCGCGGCCGGGCGATCCAGCTCCTCGAGATGCAGCGGCATGCGCTCCTGATGTACACCTCCTGCGGGTGGTTCTTCGACGAGCTCTCCGGCATCGAGACGGTGCAGGTGATCAAGTACGCCGCGCGGGCGATCCAGCTCGCGGAACGGTTCGGCGCCGCCCTGGAAGGGGAGTTCATCGGGAGGCTCGCGGGGGCCAAAAGCAACCTCAGGCGGTGGGGCGACGGCGCCGGGGTCTACCGGCGCTTGGTGCGCCCGTCGGCCGTGACCCTCGCGCGGGTGGTGGCCCACTACGGGATCACCGCCCTCTTCGATTCCTTTGAGGAGGACGCCCGCATCTTTAGTTATGACGTGCGGCGGCTCGATGGACGGCGGGAGGAGAGCGGCGGGCACCGGCTCGGGGTGGGGCTGGTGACGGTGGCCTCCCGTATCACCGGCGAAGCTGAACAGGCCGCATTCGCGGCCCTCCATCTCGGCGGGACCGACGTCCAGTGCGGAGTTCGCATGGACGCTTCCGCGGAGTGGCACGAGCACGCGAAAACCGAGCTCGTTGAGTCGTTTCTCCGCACGGGCGCCAGCGAAACCGTGCGTGTGCTCGACGATGCCTTCAAAGATTCGCTGTTCGCCCTCTCCGACTTGTTCACCGAGGCGCGGCGGCGGATTCTCGGCCTCATCACCGAGGAGCGCCTCGCCCGGTTCGAGGGGGTCTACAAAGAGCTCTACGAAGAGTCCCGCCCGCTCATGGCGTTCATGCGACAGTCCGAGGTCCCCGTGCCCCCCGCGATCGTGATGGCCGCGGAGTACACGCTCCTCAAGGAGTTGGGAGACGTGCTGACCAGGGCGCGGGTCGACCCCGTGCCCGATCGGGCGTTTGACATCGCCCGCGACCTGGACGAGATGGACCTCGCGGCGAGGGCGGGCGAATACGAACTCCTCCTCCGCGAGGCCGCGGAGGCGCGCGCCATCGCGCTCAAGTACGATCCGATGGGTCCGGACCTCGATCAACTCCACCGCCTGCTCGATCTCGGTGCCGCCCTGGGCGTCGCCGTCAACCTCTGGGAGGTCCAAAACACCTACCACGACGCGGCCCTCGAGCACCGGGACGACCTCCTCGCGCGCCCCGAGGAGGACACCGACCGGGTGGCAGAGTTCTGGCGGCTCGGGGAGCGCCTGTACTTCAACCTCGACAGCCTCCGGGCGCCGGCACCGACGCTGGGCTAGACCACGGCGAACCGACGCACCGGCGTTTCGCCCGGCACCGAATTCCCGTTTGACCTCCATCCGAAGCGGGTAAATCTCACTCGAGGGGGACCTGGGAGGTCGCCGAGGTCCCCCCGTTGGATCTTTGCCCTGGGTTCCCGCACTGGTTTACCGCAGATCGGCGGATTCGAGAAGGAGGCGGCTCATGGACAAGGGCGAGTTCGCGAGAGCGTGGCCGATGATCCGTGCCCAGATCAAGTCCCGGTGGACCAAACTGACCGATCAAGATCTCGATGGTGTGCAAGGCAATCCTGAGTTCCTGATCGAGATGATCCAGGAGAAGTACGAGGAAACCCGGCAGGCGATCGAGCTCCAACTCAAGTCCCTGCTCGAGCACAAAGCGTCCGTCCGTTAGCACACACGCAATTCTCGAAGGAGGTCCCATCTTGACCCCCAAGGAGCTCGACAAGTATCGCCGGATCGTCGAGGAAGCCGTCGTGGCGCTGGGCCGGGACGACGTCGGGGTGAACGTGGAGGACGGTGGTCCAGGCATGCTGGGCGTGACGCTCTCCCGTGGCGCGCACACCCACACCGCGCAGATCCCTGTGGATGCATTAGGGACCCACGAAGCCGCGCACGCCGCGGTGACGGGGGCGGTGGTGGCGTTGAGCAAGGCCGTCGCCCAGGAGGCGCTGGCCAAAGCTGCTCAGTGATCACACACGCGCGCCCATAGTGGAGGAGACTGATGGCTCTCTTTCGTAAGCATTCCGGGGAGGGAGGCGAGGCCGATCGAGGCCAGCGCCTCTACGTCGCGATGCTCATCCTCGCGGGAATGGTCGTGGTCGGAGCGATCGCCGAACTGGCCACTCGATCGTTCCGCGAGTGAACACGGCGCGGCGCTAGCCGCCGCGCCCCCTGGACCCACTCGGGAACTGCGAGCCCCGCTTCGGCTTACGATGCCGTCCGGGGCATCGAGGAGCGGGGCTCAGCCCTCCCGAGGAGACGCCGAAGCAGGAACACCGCGGCATGCTTGTCGAGCGGCGTATTCAAGTTCCCGCACTTTGGGGACTGGATGCACGAGGGACACCCGGATTCGCATGGGCACAACCGGATGGCGTCGAGGGTGCGCCGCAGGAGTTCGTCGAGCAACTCGAACCCCTTCTCCGTCACCCCCACCCCGCCGCGATGGCCATCGTAGATGAAGATCGTGGCCCTCCCCGTGTCCGAATACTCGGGGTAACTGACCCCGCCGATGTCCCAGCGATCGCACATCGCGAGCAAGGGCAGGAGGCCGATCGCGGCATGCTCGACGGCATGGATGCCGCCGGCCAGGTCGAGCCCGGCGTCCTCCACCGCGGCGGCGAGCGCCGGGGGGATCACGATCCACAGGGCGGTCGTGGGCAACTCTTCCTCCGGAAGGTCGAGCGGCTCGACGGCGAGCACTGTGTCGGTCACGAGTTGCTTGCGGCGATACTCGGTGACCTGATGCGTCACCAGCACCTCACCGAAGTGCGCGGCGGTCCCCCCGATCGGGCGCTCCGCGTGGGGCCGGATGACGGTCAGATCGGTGAGCACCCGCGCCTCGGTGTACGAGCCGCTGTCATCGGGCACGACGCTCGCGGTGCGGGTCGCGAGGTCAAGGTGGGAAACGCGGTACGCCTCTCCCTGATGCAGGTACACCGCCCCTCCGTGCACCTGCTCGAACGCGCGTGACGCGTCGACGGTGCCGATAAGCCGCCGCGTGCGGCCGTCGACGATCCTGTAGGTCTCGCCCGAGACGCTGCGGATCTCCACCGACCCGGCCGGATACTGGCGGGAGCGCGGGGACCACCGGTCCTTCCGCCGGATCAACTCCCCCATCCCCTCCAGCGCGTCGGCAACCTCTCGCATCCGAGGTCCGAATACCGCCTCATCGCCGGGCCACAGCGCCACCTCGCTGGCCGCGCACCGGAGATGGCCGGCCAACACGTACGGGTTGTCGGGATCCACCGTGGCGTGTTCGACCGGACGGCCGAAGAAGTATGCCGGCTGCCGCATCAGGTACTGGTCGAGCGCGTCCTCGAGGGCGATCAAGATGGCGAGGGACTCGTTTTGGCCTCGCCCTGCCCGGCCCGCCCGTTGCCAGACGCTCGCCATCGTGCCTGGGTAGCCGACCAGGATCGCGGCGTCGAGCCCCCCGACGTCGATCCCCAACTCGAGCGCACTCGTGCTCACGACCCCGGCCAGCTCGCCGTTGAACAGCCGCCGCTCGATCTCCCGGCGCTCCTCCGGGAGGTACCCGGCGCGATAGGGACTGATCCGGTCCGTGAGACCGGGGACGTCGCCGAGCGCATTGGCCGTGTACCGGTGGACGAGCTCGGTGATCTTCCGGGCTTTGGTGAAGGCGATCGTGCGGACATCCCGCCGGACAAGCGCGGCCATGAGCCACCCCGCTTCCGTATACGGGCTTCGCCGTGCCATCTTCGCGCGGTCAATCACGGGTGGGTTCCACAACACGAACGTCCGGGGGCCGCGCGGCGCTCCATCCTCGTCGATCACGCGGAGCGCCCGCCCCGTGAGACGCCGGCCGAACTCCTCCGCGTTCGCCAGCGTGGCGGAGGTGCAGATGAACTGGGGATCGCCGCCCCGGAGCCGGCACACGCGCGTCAAGCGGCGCACGATGTTGGCGACGTGGCTTCCAAACACGCCGCGGTAGACGTGCATGTCGTCGAGCACGACGTACCGCAGGTGCTTCAGAAACGACGTCCAGCGAAAGTGTTGCGGCAGGATTCCCACGTGGAGCATGTCCGGGTTCGTCAGCAGAATCTGGGCTTCGTGCCGGAGCCGGCGCCGCTCGACCTGCGGCGTGTCGCCGTCGTAACTGCCGGCGCGCAGGTCGAGCCCGAACTCGCCGAGCGCGTCCAGTTGATCCTGCGCCAGGGCCTTCGTCGGGTAGACAAAGAGCGCCCGAGCCTCCGGGTCGCCCGTGAGGGCCTCGAGGACCGGGAGCATATAGCACAGCGACTTGCCGCTGGCAGTCCCGGTCGTGACGATGATGGACTGCCCGCCGCGCACCGCGTCCAAGGCGTGGGCCTGATGCACGTACAGGCGAGAGATCCCGAGGTGGGTGAGCGCCTCCGCAAGCGGCCCGGCCGGCGGCCGGCCCGCATCGGCATAGCGCGCCGGCCGCGCGGCGAAGCGCTCCTCGTGCACGATCTGCTCCCGGTAGCGCTCTTCCGCCTGGACCTCGGCAATGAGACGAGCGACGTCCATGCAGATGTAGTTCGGGAGACGGAAGAGCGGGGCCTGTCGTCTTCGCGGGTTTGACGGCGGGCGCAGGCGGGGGACAATGAGGAGAGGGAACACTTGGCACCAGGGGGACGCTGCGGCTCCGCGAGATGAGGTGGATTCACTCTCGAACCTGACGAAACTCCTGGTATTCGTCCTCGGCGGGCTGATCATTCTGCAGTCGCTTGGGATCGCCATCTCCCCCATTCTCACCGCCCTCGGGGTCGGCGGGCTGGCGGTGGCGCTCGCGCTGCAGGAGACGCTCTCGAACCTCTTCTCCGGCCTCTACATCATGGTCTCGCGCCAGATCCGTCCCGGCGATTACGTCAAACTGAACACGGGCGAAGAGGGCCACGTGGTCGACATCAACTGGCGCAGCACCCAGATCCGTGAAGGGCCCAACAACATGATCATCGTCCCGAACGCCAAACTGGCCGCCGCCATCGTGACCAACTATTATCAACCGGACCCCGAGCTTGTCGTCATCATCCCCGCCAGCGTCGGCTACGAAAGCGACCTCGACCGCGTCGAGCAGGTGACGCTCAACGTGGCACGCGGGGTGATGCGGGAGATCCCCGGAGGGATCCCCACGTTCGAGCCACTCCTTCGCTACAACGGGTTCGGGGAGGCGAGCGTCAATTTCAACGTGATCCTGCGCGCCCGCGAGGTCGCCGACCAGCCCCGCGTCAAGCACGAGTTCGTCAAACGGTTGCACGAACGGTTCGGACGAGAGGGGATCCCCTTCCGCTCTCGCGCGGAAGTCTACCTGCGCGATGGCAACGGCGCGGTCGACCCGCTGGGACGCGGCACGAGAGCCTCCCGGGACGTCCGCCAGTAGTGGCGCCGATCGTTTGAAATCTTCGCCACAATGAGTTTGATATGCGGAACATCGGAGAGAATCGTGATGGGGGGACGATCACGGATGCTCAGAAAACAGGAGGTGGTCAAAAGATGAGGATTGCTCTAGCCGCGCTTGCGGTCTTCGCGGTGATCGTCGCCGCACCACTGGCCGTCCTGGGCCAATCACCCACTCCTCCCGCACAGCAGGGCTCCGCCGCGTCGATCGAGGGTGTCGTCGCGAACGTGGACGCTACGTGCGGAGGAAAGCCGTCGACCGACTGCATGGCGATCGTGGAGGTTGCGCAGGCACCCTCGTCGTCACAGGGGGGCAGCACGCCACCGAGTAGCGGCTCGACATATGGCTATGGCAACGCGCCAAGCGGCACCTCGACGAGCAACAGCAGCACGATGAAGATCGTGATTCCCAAGAGCGTCAAGATCACGAGTGAAAGCTCCAGCTCCTCCAGCCCGACCTCGACGTCCGGCTCGAGCTCCAGCTCCAGCGATGCGAGTTCGATGAAGCTCTCGAAAGGGGATAAGGTCAAAATCACCTACGAAAGGAAGCTGGGTGTGAACGTGGCGACCTCGGTGACCGTCACGAAGTCGGGGTCGTAACGGGATTCCCTAGCGCCTTAAGCTCACAACCCCCCGCGGGCGGCCCTAGCACGCCCCCCCTCGCCCGCGGGGGGAGTCATTGTCTCGCGAAGGTGGCGCCGGGGCGTTCAGAGTTTGACCAGGTAGGGAATGGCAACCTGCGGGGTGAGGACCTCGCCTCGTGCATGGCCCGGCTCGAAGAATTCGTGCCACCCGGCCTTTTCCAGCGCCTCTTCAATCCGTTGCGCGAACTCCCGCTCCGGCATCCTCCACACTCGAAGGAACCCGCCTTCCTTCCAATCGTTCGAATCCTCTTCATTAATGAGATACCCGACGAGCTCGGCGCCCGCATCCACGAGCCCTTGAATCGCAGGACTGACATCGAACAAGAACTTTCCGCGGTCTTCGGCGGTCAATTGCAGCCACTTTGGCCGAGGTTTCCAGTGCTCAACGTAAAAATACATTGGCCACCTCTCTTCTGCTCTCGGCCTGTTTGGGTACTCCCATCATAAACCATACCCGGTGAAGCCAATGCGCAAACACGTGTGTTGCGCCAAGATTCGGCGGACTCGGCGTTTACGTCCGCGACGACGGAGGTTGGGCCGGGTCGCGGTCGCAGATGTCACGCAGTCGCTGGAGAAGAAACGGATCGAGCGCCTCCAAGGCCCGTTTGTTCAGGATGAACACTGGGCGCACGCGTCGTACCCAGCGCAGAGCCGACCACCGCCGCCCCAAGACATGCATGGCATCGGCTCCCTCGCACGCCTGGGCGACGGCCTCCGGGCGGATCCGCACCTCGACAAGTCGCCCGCCATTTCGGACCGCCTTCATGATGCTTCCCGCATCCCGTTGGATCCGTACACAGAGGATCTCGACGAGCCGATTCAGGGCTGCGATGTCGTCAAGGGAGGTGTGATCAACATGGGCATCCGGAGGGCCGAGGGTAGCGGACCCGGCGCCAGTCACGCCGGGGTCTTGTTGCGGGCGAGATGCTGGTTCCAGCGTGGTTAACGGGGCGACTCGCGTCGAGGGCGCGGCGCGGGTTTCCCATTGGGCGCGAGTAACCCTCAGGTGATGGTAGACGGCCAGATTGGCTGTCGTGACCTCCCCCGCGGGGATGCGGTCCACGTATTCCGGCCTGAGATAATAGGGCGGACACCAGAGGCGGGCGGGAGGCTTTCCAGGAAACCGCACGAGGATCTCCTCGGGGGATGAACCGATCCCTCGAAGTGTTTCGGGTCGCTCGAGCGGCACCGGGATCGCGCGACGGTGCTCTCCTGCCCGGACCCCTGCGGAACCCCATCCACGGCTTCGGGCCACATCCTCGCCCGCTGCTGTCCCCATCACCCGGCTCAACCGTTCGGCATCGGCATCAGCGAGCGAGCGGAAGTAGAGTTTCGTCACCAGGTTAGCCGCGACGGAGGTCCACCCGTCGCGGCCGTAGACGTGTTCACCCTGCGCCTCACTTTGCAGAGTCGCAACGACCGACACCTGGCGGCTCCGGTAGGTCGCGAGGTGGTCCGCCAATCCGGGCAACACACCCCAAGCCGGGAGCTCTTCTAGGATCAAGAGAACCCTGACTCCCTCCTCAGCGCTTCTGGGCGTGAGGAGACTAGCGGCCAAATCGCGGAGGAAAAAGTGACAGAGCCGGCGGAGGCGGCCTAGGGCGGCTTGGGGAACGCCAACCAGCAGCAACGTCGGTTCGCGGCGCACACGACTAAAGTCAATAAGCTCCCGGTGCACGGAGGGTCCAGTCGCCGCGCAGACCGCTTCATCGCCCCACGCTTCGAGCCGCGAGGCGATGCCCTGAAGGATCCCGGCCTGATCCTTGGGGAGCATCGCCAGATAGGAGCCCAATTTCGGCAAGAGAACCGAGGCAGCAAGATGGGCCTTAACATACGCATGCACAGCGGCCGGCCCTGATTCACAGAGCAACCGAAGTCGGCCCAGCGTCGCAGGCCCTGCATCGGTTGACAGAGCAAAGCACAGCACGGCACACACGTGACGTTCCGCTCCCAGCCAGTACACCAGGTCGGGATCGGACGGATCCGGCTCATCAAAGAGGAGTGCGGAGAGGTGGTAGGCGTCTCCTATCGTGCGGCAACGGTCGAGCGGGTTCCATCGCAGAGTCGCGGGGTCGAGGGGAGCAAAGATGAGCACATCTCTGTCGTAGCGCTGCCACTCAGGAGCGGCCCGGGCGAGACTGTCCATTTCCCCGTACTTAAGGTCCAGCGCCACCACCGAGACACCCCGCCGCGCCGCTTCCAGCAGAATTGGAAACGTGATGGCCGTCGTCTTGTGCGCTCCCGTCAGACCTACGATGAGGACGTGGCGGGCCAGGTCCTCCGCGGGAAGGCGCACCTGGGGGCCCACCAACGAATGGAACACGCGGCGGGCGGGGGGACGGCGAAGCAGGTCCCTCACGAAAATCGGCGGAGGCAAGTACCCTAGAGGCAGCCATCCTTCCAGGGTGCAGACCCGCATTCGGCGGAGCTCACTCGGAAAGGCGTACCGGGCGCTTCCAGCTGCAGATAAGCGCGACAGACAACCGGACGCGGAAGAAGAGGCCGCTTATTATCCAACATACCAGCAGGCCGCAGGTGACGCGTATTGCTGGCGCGTGCGCGCGGACGCTCTGCCCGAGGGAATCGACCATCGTCCCCCGGCATCTGGCGACGGCAAAGCATACGCGAATCCAGCGTCCGACCCCAGCCCGACTGGTGGCGGGAGCCTCGACGATGAGGGCCGCGTCGACGGCGTCATCGGTTTCCCGCAAGATGGCGCCCGCGATTGAAACCACCGTCCCGATGGCTACGAGCAACAACGCTATCCAGACGGCGTGAAGACTCCAACGCATCCCAGCCTCACTCGACAAAGGGAATCCCGTAGCCCTCGGGAACGGCTTTGAAGGTTAGTGCGCAGTAAGTTCCCTGCCAGTGGATAAAAAGGAAAACGGCATACCCGAAGCGCTCGTACGTGGCGAGGTCGCTGATCACTGGGATGGCTGCCTTCAATGCCTCTTCGGCAGGATTCCCCGGTGTTTGCAGCGCCACCCCGATCCGCATCATCTCAAGACCCCTCGGGCGTGTGTTCAGCGTGAGGAGAGGCATTGTCAACGCCCGGGCGATCCGCACAGCAAGGGAGGAACCGATCCCCGGACCCGTGATAAGCATCATGATCGCGCCAGGCCCAGGACACCCGCCCCAGGCATATGGCACGAAAGGATACACATCTACGTCCGAGGATGCCCAGGGCCAATGCCTGACGACCTCCACCCTGCCCGCAGCCGCATCGATAAAGGAAAGGACCGCCCCCGACCCCCCGGCTGAGATCAACTGCCCGCCCGAAGGTGTGACCGCCAGAAGCAGGAGGGATCCAACGGCGACAGTGGCGGTGGACCGCAGAAGCCGGTGATGTACAATCATCACAGTGGTTGCCGCCCCCCCGGCTTTACCAGCGTCGCCTCTTGCGCACCGGGGCCCGAAGTCCCCCACGGGTCAGGTGAGACCATCCCCGCGCCCGCTCCGTCGTTCCCCTGACGCGCAGACCATGCTGCGAGCCGGCCACGAAGCCACATTGGCCCCGCGAAGATACCCTCACCGAAAGTCACGCCTTCAACAAATTGGCCCGTAAGCCGTTCCGCGCGCAACATCGCATATACACCGATCCCCGTCCCCACAATCATCAGGACAAGGAGCCAAGCGAGGTTCAGAATCAGGATGCCCAGTGCGGCGGGGTCGCGCCCCGCATTTCCACCCAGCCCTTGGAACCCGCTTGTCAGTCCGGTGGAGACTTGCCTCACGGGAACGATGACCGCCAGGTAGATGGCCGCGGCGTGAATGACCCGCACGCTGAAGACGACCAATCCCGTCCTGACGATCACCACGGCCCACCGTCCGGTCCAGCGAGCGGTGCCGGGGGCCGCGAGAAGCGCCATCGCCAGCGGCGCCAGAAAGATTGCCAGCAGAAGCGTCAAGTGTGCAAAGAAAAGAATGGCCAGATACACCGTAAACCCCGCTGCGAAGAGGAACACACCGAGGAGGAGCCCCGCCAGCAACACCGCGAGCGCCCAGGGATACGCGAACCAAGGGCCAAGCGATTGAAACAGAACGCCTGCCTGAGGGGCAAGCCATTGCTGGACGAACTGGTTCCAGTTTTGACCTATGAGCCCTAACAGGACCGCCGATCCGGCATCCCGCATCGTCTCAAAAACCATGACGATGATCTGGTTAAGAGATCCAACGCCGATCAGGAGGCCGCCGGCGATGAGGAGTCGACCAAACATCGCGACGACGTCGGGATGCTGCCCGGGCCGCATCGAGGCTGCCACGTGCCCGAGCCAAAGGAACGTGAGAACTGCCCACGAGAGCTTGAGCATCGACCCGGTGGCCCCGGTCGACACAAGCCAGCCTTCAAAAGAAGCGAAGACGTCTGCGATCCCTCGTTCGAACCCACCCACGACGACCCTGATCCGCCGGCTAATACAATGGGTCCAGGCGCGGCTCATCGACTGCGGGATCGCCGGCCCCCGTCAAGATCTCCTGAAGCACCTGGGCGATGGTGGAGACCGCATCGGCCAATCCGAGTTGTCCGGTGAGCGCCTTCTCGTCCCGTTCTGTCTGCCGAAGCGTTAGAGCCCCCGTCGTGGCTGCGAGCCCTCCGACCTGCTGGCTCATCTGTGCGGTCTGCTGCACGAGGACGGTCAGACGGTCCGCGGTGGCCGCCCCGAGACTGGCCTGTTGTCGAAGGTTCGCCCCCATGCCGGCAACCAAGAGCTCGATCCCCGCCCGTGAGCTTGGAAGATCGTTGGCGGCGGAAGTGAGCGCAGCGCTCGTCTCCTGCGCCTCCACGTTGACAACCTCAGGCCGGAGATCCCGCGAGACCGCCGCCGCACCCAAGGCGGTTGCCTGCGAGGCCGCCGCCTGCTGAACCGTCCCCCCTGCGACCACCTCGTCCGTTTCCGTAATCCCGATGGCCTCGTGCACCATCGCGGGGTTACTTTCAATGTAGGCATGATGCCGCTCGTCGACGCTTCCGGGGGTGGCGGGTGCCTGCAGTTTGTTGCGAACCGCCTCAAGTGCCCCTCGGAGCGCCGCGGGAAGCGCGTTGATCTGTCCGATAAGACCTGTGAGATCAATCTCATCGGGGAGTTGCCCGGGGGATTCCCGGACCATGCGAGTGAGAGCATCTGAGGCAGACTGCTGGAAGAGATGCACCCACTGCGTGAGACGTTCGAGAGATTGTTGAAGCAAGCCTACAAACTGCCGAAGGTCGCCAAACGCGCTTGAGAAGCTCCCATCATCTGGCCACCATGTCGGAGCTCCCGCCCAGGGTGCCACGGGGACCATCGCCAGAAGCATCGAAGTCGCCCCGAGCACGAGTGAGATGCTGCGTAGCTTCCTTATCCCGCGTTCAAACATCACATCCTCCGTGAAGCCGCCAGTTGTTGCACCGCCGGCCAGGGGCCAAGCTCGGCCGCGAGTCGGTCCCGACGTGCACGTTCCTCTGCTGTGGTGGTCGCAATGAAGTAGTCTTCGGGAATGTCGCGGACGACGACAACTCCCCCTTCCCGCCCTTCGAGCAAGTCCATGATCATCAGCGCCTCGCTAAAGGCTCCACGGCTCTGGGTTAAACTCTTCCAGAGCGCTCGGTACTGATCGTTGAGATTGAGCAGCGGCGCGACGCGATCGATGTCCGCCGAGCGCGTGAGCACCTTGAGAGGGGCGTTCTCGAGGATTCCACGAGCATACTCGCTTTCAAAATCCTGGACGCGCTGACTGATCGCCATGATACCGGCCCCGAACTTCCGAAACCGGCGGAACATACCGACCAGCGATTCGGCCGCCACCCGATTGAGAAGCGCCGCCCATGTTTCATCGCTGACCACGTACTTGAGGCGCCCCTCGTCCGCCCTGACTCGCCGATAGATTAAGTGGTTGGCGAGCTGAGCGACGATTGGAACGAGGTCGGGATAATGCTCGTTAAGACCCTCTGTATCGAGGCAAACCACCGAAGCGTTGAGGTCCACGGTCGACGGACGGTCGAGCAGGCGAGCATACACCCCGTCGTCGATCCACGGCTCGAGACGGAGGGCGATCCCCCGGGCCACGGCCCATTCTTCGGGCCCCGTCCCATGTGCACCGACTTGCTCAAAGGTCCTCAGGGTGCGGACAAGGTCGTGGAGGAACACCGAGGCGCCTGAGGCCCGCGCGTAGGCCTGCTGGATCGCGGATTCCAGCACCGCCATCTCGTGCCGACTCAAGCCAGCATCGGATTCAGCCACCATGAGGGCAACAAGGCTTTTCAGGAGCCCGAGGTGCGCATGATCGGGCGCTGTCTCACCGGGGAGCAGATCAAATGGGTTGATCGAAACGCCTGCATCGGGATCAAGATGCACATACTGGCCACCGTACACGCTGCAAAATGTCTTGTAGGCTCCGCCTTTATCCACGATCAAGATCACTGGATCGAGCGCCAGGAGATGCGAAAGCCAGGCAATCGCAAAGTGCGTCTTCCCCCCTCCGGACTCCCCCACCACGATGCCGTTCCAAGACGGCAGACGCGGGTCAAACGGATCAAGAGCGACAACACTGTCTTGGCGGGAAAACAGCGGGCAGACGGGACGGACCGACCCCCGCCACGGAGCATGACAGGGAACGAAATCGGCAGCGTTGCTGGTTAGCATTCGCATGAGCCGTTCACTTGGCAAACCGCTGAATGGCGCTAACTGCAGAAACTGCCTGCGCAGAGCCACGGACTCGATCCGAGCATCCACGCCAGGAATCTGATGAAACGCATCCAACGCGCGACGGGCGGCCGCGCGAGCCGCTTCGGGGTTCGCCTCTTGCAGCACGACGGCGACTCCCACGCGGAGGACCCGTTCGCTCGTCAGTTGCATCACGTCCAGCGCATCGGCAACCTGCCGTTCCACCGCACGGGCATTAGAGTCTCCACCGTCCTGCGCAAACACTGCCTGGCGGCTCAACCGGCTCTTCAGTTCGAGGCGCTTGATCTGGTCAGAGCGGGGGTCGTTCCAGGCCTCGATGATCAACCAGTAGGCGCCCGGTAGCGTCTGCAACGGACCCAATACATTCGGCGTAGTCGGTTTATCGGGCAACGTATCCATAGCCACGATGGTGTGCGCGCGTCCATCCAGCCATAAAAAATCCCATCTCCGATACAAATCGGACCGCGCCACCGTGGTGCGAACCGACCTCCGACTGAGGAACGGCAAGGCCCTCAGCAGTCGTCTCGGGATCTCGAGCGCCTGGTTTTCCGCGGGGACGGAAGGGGACGGGCAGTACCGTTTGCGATCGGGATTGAAATACCGCCAGATAGCCCCAAGGAGGGCAGCATCATCAAGCGGACGCGCCCGAAACCCGCACCGCTCGGAATGCCCAACCAGCATGTCGCGCAGGATCCGCAGTTCGGTAAGGTGTTGTTGATATGTGGCTGCATCGATCGGCCGCCACCAGGCTCGCCGCCGCCTCCGCTGTGGATGATACGAAAGGTCAAAGATCAGGCGTGTGTTCGTGAGTCGTCCGGACGCATGGACGTGGCTCAGCGACGAAACGCGGCGCCGGTGCAGATCCTGCACGACCGGATGAGAGCTACAACATCCTTCAGCGTAGGCGCGCAGCATTTCGGCGTAATCGGTATGGACCTCTAACAGGATCCGCAGACACTCGCCCTCAGGAACAGCCGTCCCCACCAGGAGCCGGAGACGTTCGTTGCACGCGACAAGTTGCGCCGCATCCCAAACCTCCGTCCCCGGCAGTGTGATCTCGAACCCCAGGCGATAGCTGCCGTCACGTAGCACGACCGCGCCATCTCGAATGCTCCAATATGGCAGCTCGCGCGTCAGATCGCCCTGCAGTTCCATCTGCCCACCGCCTCACACCACGTACGGGTTCGCGTCCTGGTCGGGCAGCACGAGGTAGGCCTCGGGTTCCGAGAGAAATCCGAGAAAATGCCGCATGAAATGCCGCGGGGCCCGCTCCCGTATGCGACGCCAGAGCACGAAGACGACTCCCGTCGCGAGGGCCGAAATGACGGCCTCTGCGCGCGGGATGCTCAGGAGTGTTCCAACGACGAATTCGCTCAGTCGCGAGAGCACGATAAACGCCACTCCCAGGCCGAACCAGTCCTCGAGATCTACCCCCAGGACCGTGACGGCTGCATCAAGCTTCCGATAGACGGGATGCTGCGGAAGCATCTTCGTCACCCGTGGATCATGCGAATGATCTGGCCGCCGAAGAAGAGGATGACCGACCCAATGATGACCCATAACGCGTTGCGCACGCCGTTTCGGTGATCCGCCACGATAAGGGCGCCCGCGACGAGAAGTGCGGCCGTCGCGTAGGCAAGCCCGAACACGCCGGACAAGCTGTCAGCCGCCTGTGTGAACAGGTTGGTCAGAGGCGCGAACAAATCGCCAACGGGAGCGCCGGCTCCGGGCTGCGTTTGTCCGAGGACCACTATCCCCATTCCAGCGATCATGTTGACTGTATGCCTCATGTCACGACGCCCCCGTGATGAGAATGGTGATCTGTACACCTGCCGGAATCTCGGTTGTCGTTACCCATCCCCCCGGAGTCCCCGGTGCCTGAAACTCCTTCGCCAAGCGGGCGGCCAAGTATGTCCACGGTTCGGGGAGTTGTCCGCCGACCACGATAGATCCCAAGCCATCGAACACGTTGATGCTCCCCTGCCGTGCAGCCGCCTGAGCATAGTCGGACGTCGCTTGCAGAGCCGCTGCCGCCATCGCCGCAGCGGTGGAAGAATGCCGGACCGTCGTCCGACCGGGTATTCCGGGAAGCAGGTGGTCGGAGTCTAGGGCGATGCCCCGCGTTCCACCCGTTCGGTTCTGCGTCGGCAATGAAAGCGTCACCTGTACGCGATCGCCGGGCCCGAGTACGGCCTGTCCCATCCAGATCCCATGGGGCTCCGAGGTTTCGACGACCACGGGAACCGGCGAACCTCCGGGAACAACCAACACTCCCGTCAGCAACGTGGCCGGAAGACGTGTCCCAGGGGCCAGCGATGGCGGTGCGCTGCTTGTTCCGCGTGTTGCGGGAGGCGCTTCCGCAGTCTTAGACGCAGCCCCGTCGGCTGGATGATCGGTGATCTCGCGGCGAGAGGAGTCCACGTCGGTTGAACGATTGTACACGACTGGGAGTCCGACGGCCCCTCTCTCTACCGTTCCCCCAAGCTGCCGGGTTGGATTGTCCGGGAGACTTACCACTACAGGGCTTCCGAGGCCACGCGGGAAGAAGCCGGGAGAGTCCGGGAAGCCTGAAAGACTGGGCGGAAGCGCGGGCACGGGCAGCGTCTTTGTAAACGACGAGTTGCTGAGAGGACTCGAAGGGGACGGTGTGGCGACTAACACGTCGCGACGTGGCACGAGAGGCGAGATCCCCATCTCTTGACGGACAGCCGTCCTAGGTGGCATATGGGCGACGACGGTAGGTTGGGCCGGCGCAGGGCTGACGCGATGGCCCACCACAAGCGAAAATGCCAGAAGCATCGTGGTGAACAAGGCAAGCACCAACGGGACGACGGCGGCGACGTGCCGTTTGTCAAGGAGACGGTCCCCGGCCCCGGACTCGTATTCCCCCCACGAGAACAGTAACCGCCGTAGCATGCCGCGCCGCTGGCGCCGGAGGAATTCTTGCTCGCTGTCGAGGCGGATCTGAGAGCCGGAGAGTTCCCCCAAGACTTCCGAATAGACTGAGGGCGCTTCAACAGCAAGCCGGGCAAGCACACTAGGGACGAGATCGGGAGCGAGGTCGACGTCGTTTCCGAGGGCGGCTCGAATCTGTTGTATTGTCTCTTCGTTCAGTGAAATCTTCATTCGCATCGCTCTCAAGAAAGATGTCTATATATCTAGACATCAGTATATGCAGGACACCTTCGCTGTCAAGAGGCGAACCTCTGCTCCCCAGCGAAGTGTGGCTCTCATGACTCCGACGTCTGTACGAGAGAACCGGCTGCTGCCGGCGGACACGCTGCGCTGGGTATGCAATCCCGCCGACCTGGGCTTCAAGGCGACGAGCGACTTGCCGACCGAGACCACGATCGTCGGCCAGGAACGTGGGAGGCACGCGCTCCAGTTCGGCCTGGGGATCGACCAGCGCGGCTACAACATCTTTGTGAGCGGGCCGACGGGCACGGGCCGCACCACGTATGCGCGTGGGGAGGTGGACCGGCTCGCCGGGACGCGATCGGTGCCCTGGGACTGGTGTTATGTTCGCAACTTCGCCGTGGCGGACCAGCCGGTCGCGATCTCCCTGCCGCCCGGCCAAGGCGCGACGTTCCGGCAGCAGGTCGCGGAAATGGTCGCCGAAATCCGGGGCGGTCTCAAGCGTACGTTCGTGAGCGAAGCATACGAGCAGCGACGCGCGGAGGTGACCAAGCGGTACGAGCAGCAACTCGCCGAGATCTTCCAGGGACTCGAAGGACAGGCCAAGCAGCGGGGCCTTGCGCTCCAGCGGACGCCGACCGGCGTCATCACGATCCCCGTGGACCTCCAGGGCCGCCCGATCTCGCCGGAGGTGTTCCAGGCGCTGCCCGAGGCGGAACGCGAGCGCATCACAGGCCGGATGAAGGAACTCGAAGAGGTGATGACCGAGGCGCAGCGCAAGGCGCGGGCGCTCGAGCGGGATGGCCGCGAAGCGCTGCGCGAGTTCGACACGCAGACGGCCAAGGCGGTGATCGACGGGCCGGTCGCCCACCTCAAGGACCAGTACCACAACCATCCGCAGGTCATCGCGTTCCTCGACGCGGCCGAGCAGGACATGCTCGACCACCTGGCTGAGCTGCGCGCGGCGGGCGACGACGAGGCGGGCGAGCAGCAGCGGCCGGAGCTCCCGTTCCTCCGCCGGGATCCGTACGCCCGGTATCTGGTCAACCTCCTCGTCGACCAACGAGGGACGCACGGCGCACCCGTGATCTTCGAGACGAATCCGACCTACTACAACCTCGTCGGCAGGGCGGAGTACCGGGCCGAGTTCGGCGCGCTCATCACCGACTTCACGATGATCAAGCCCGGCGCGCTCCACCGCGCCAACGGGGGGTACCTCCTGCTCAACGCGCGGGACGTCTTGACGAACCCGGGCGCCTACGAGGGCCTAAAGCGCGCCCTGCGTAACGGCGAGATCCGCATCGAGAACCTCGGCGAGGCCGCCGGACTCATGCCGGCGGCCTCGCTCCGGCCGGACCCGATCCCGCTCGACGTCAAGGTCGTCCTCATCGGGACCCCGGACATCTACCATCTCCTCTATGCGTACGACGAGGAGTTCGAGAAGTGGTTCAAGATCCGGGCCGACTTCGACGTGGTCATCGATCGCACACCGGACTCGCAGCGGGCCTACGCTCGAGCGATCGCCGGGATCTGCTACCGGTCCGGCGCCTGCCACTTCGATCCGTCGGGGGTGGCGGCGGTCCTCGAGCACAGCGCCCGGCTGGCCGGCAGCCAGGACAAGCTCAGCACCCGTTTCAACGAGGTGGTCGAGATCATCTACGAAGCCGCGGCGTGGGCCCGTCAGGACCACAGCCAGCTCGTGACCCGCGAGCACGTCCGCCGCGCCGTCGAAGAAAAGGCCTACCGCAGCAACCTGATCGAGGAGCACTTGCGGGAATTGATCGAGAAGGGCGTGATCCTCGTCGACACGGACGGGAAGGTCACCGGCCAGATCAACGGGCTGTCGGTGCTGCAACTCGGGGATTACACCTTCGGGCAGCCGAGCCGGATCACGGCGCGCGCCTACGTCGGCAGCCGCGGCGTCGTCAACATCGAGCGCGAGACCCAGATGTCGGGGCGGATCCACAGCAAGGGGGTGTTTGTGCTCTCGTCCTTTTTCGCCAACCGGTTCGCCCAGCAACACCCGCTGAGCGTGTCCGCCTCGCTCACGTTCGAGCAGTTGTACTCGGACGTCGACGGCGATAGCGCCAGTTCGACAGAGCTGTACGCGCTCTTTAGCGAACTCTCGGGCCTCCCCATCGACCAGGGAATCGCTGTCACCGGCTCCGTGAACCAGATGGGGGAGGTCCAGCCGATCGGGGGCGTCAACGAGAAGGTCGAGGGCTTTTATTACGTCTGCAAGGCCAAGGGCCTCACGGGGCGCCAGGGGGTGATCATTCCCCATCAGAACGTCCGCGACCTGATGCTCCGCGAAGAAGTCGTGGAGGCGTGCCGGGAGGGGCGGTTCAACATCTGGGCGGTCCGATCCGTAGACGAAGGGATCGAGATCCTCACCGGCACCCCGGCCGGCCAAGCCGACCCCGAGGGGCGATTCCCCGACGGCTCGGTGAACGGCCGGGTCGCCCACCGTCTCGACACTCTGGCCCGGCGGTTTCGCGATTTCACTCCCGGGCAGGCGCCCGAGGCCCCCAAGGAAGAACCGCCGAAAGACGCTCCGCCCAAGGACACACCGCCACCCCCGCCATCCCCCCCGAAACCATCCTAGGAAGCCGTCCCTCCCCCCCCCTTCCTAGGCGGGCCTCACGAAAGCCGCCCTCCGTCCAGAACCCCAGGTTCATGGGCATTAAATAGAGAGCACCCTTGGGGGAGGGAAGAAATCGCCTTCGAAGTGCCAAGGAACCTTCGCCGGTGAACACTGACGCCGCCGGGACCGCCCCGGCAACCGACCAGACCGGGACGCGGGCCCGTCAACAGGCCGTGGTCGCCACGCTCGGCCACCGCGCGCTGTCGGGAGTCGAGGCGTCCTCGCTGATGAGCGAGGCCGTCTCAGCCGTCGCGCGCGTGCTCAAGGCGTCTCACTGCAACGTCCTCGAGTTGATCCCGGGAATCCAGGCGTTTCGCCTGTGCGCGGCGGTCGGCTGGAAGGACAGCCCCCACGACAATGTCCCGGTCCCTGGTGGACCCGATTCCCAGGCCGGCTTCACGCTCACCTCAGCCAGACCGGTCGTCGTCGAAGACTACACGAAAGAGAAGCGGTTCAAGAGGCCGGCGTTCGCCCCCGGCCTGCCGGTCGCGAGCGGCATCAGCGTCGCCATCCCCGGACGCGAGCAGCCATTCGGGGTGCTGGCCGTGGGATCGGGCACCCCACGGAGGTTCAGCGAGGAGGACCTTAACTTTCTGCAGGGCGTCGCAAACGTCCTAGCCGCCGCGGTGGAACGACGGAGGGCGGAAGAGACCCTCAAGGAGACCAGCCAGCAGCTCCGCGCGCTCGTCCACGCGGCGCCGCTTGCGGTGATCTCCCTGGATATCAGCGGGTGCGTCCGCTCCTGGAATGAGACCGCGGAGAAGATCTTCGGTTGGAGCGCGGACGAGATCGTTGGAAAGGCCGACCCCATTTTGTCACAGAGCCACCGCGAGGAGCTCGTCGAGCTGCTCGAGCGGGTCGTCCACGGCGAGGCGTTCACCGAGGTGGCGACGCAGGTCGCCAAGAAGGACGGCGAGCTGGTCGAGGTTTCGGTGTCGGTCGCCCCCATCTACGACGCCGGGGGGACGATCAACGGGATCATCGCCGTGGTCGCCGACCTGACCGACCGCCGGCGGACGGAGGCGGCGCAGCAGCAACTCACGGAGATCATCGAGACCACGACCGACTGCGTCATCATCACCAATGTCCCGGGCCGAGGGTTCTATATCAACCGGGCGGGTCGGCGGATGCTGGGGATCGGGCCCGACGACGACGTCTCGGGAGTGGACCTCCCGGCCCTCTACCCCGGCGAGGCCCGGGCGTTCCTCGTGAACGAGGCGATGCCGACCGCGGTGCGCGACGGCGGGTGGAGTGGAGAATCGGTCCTGGCCAGCCGCGACGGGCACGAGATCCCCATCTCTATGGTTATGATCGCCCACAAGGGGACGGAAGGCGCCGTGGAGTTCTTCTCCATCATCGCCCGCGACATCAGCGATCAGAAACGGTTTCAGGCGCAGCTGGTGCGGCTCGCCAACCACGACCACCTGACGGACCTGTACAACCGGCGGCGCCTCGAAGAAGAACTGGACCTCCACCTGGCGGAGTCCCGGCGGTACGGCATCCACGGGGCGCTGCTGTTCGTGGACCTGGACCAGTTTAAGGATGTCAACGACAGCCTCGGGCACCTGGTCGGGGACCAACTCCTCGTCCACATCGCAGGGTTGCTGCGGGAACGGCTGCGCGAGACCGACATCATCGCCCGGATGGGTGGCGACGAGTTCGCGATTCTGCTTCCGCACACCGACGCGGACCAGGCGGAGGGGCTCGCCACAACGATCATCGACGCCCTGCAACGGAGTACGATCACCGCCGAGGAGCGGCCCCTCAACGTGACCGCGAGCATCGGCATCGCCCTCTTCCCCGAGCACGGCGTCACGGTCGGCGACCTGCTCGCCCGCGCCGACCTGGCGATGTACCGGGCGAAAGAAAACGGCCGGAACCAATACAGCCTCTACGAACCGGATCGGGACTGGCAAGCCGCAATCACGTCGCGCCTCAACTGGCAGCGGCGGATTCGGGAGGCGCTGGATCAGGACCTGTTCCTGCTCCAAGCCCAGCCGATCCTCGACCTTCGGGCCAACGCGATCTCACACTACGAACTCTTGCTCCGCATGACCGGCGAAAACGGTGAGAGCATCCTCCCCGGGGCGTTCCTCGACACGGCCGAACGGTTTGGGCTGATCAACGCGATCGACCGTTGGGTCGTGAAACGCGCGATCCGCCTGATCGCCGCGCACCGCAGAGTGGGGCGGAACCTCAACCTCGTCATCAACGTCTCGGCCAAGGCGTTCTCGGACCCCGAACTCGTGACGATGATGAAGCGCGAGATGGGCGTCTGGTCGATCGACCCGAGCAACCTGATCTTGGAGGTCACTGAGACGGCGGCGATCACCAACATCTATCAGGCGGAGAAGTTTGTGGCGGCGCTCAAGCAGATGGGGTGCCGGATCGGCCTCGATGACTTCGGCGTGGGATTCGCCTCCTTCTACCATTTAAAGCACCTGCCCGTCGACTATCTCAAGATCGACGGGAGCTTCATCCGGGACCTGCCCAGGGACCCGGTGGACCAACAGCTCGTCGCGGCGATGGTGGCGGTGGCCCGCGGGCTCGGCAAGGAGACGATCGCGGAGTTCGTGAGCGACGCCGAGACGGTGCATCTGCTACGGGGGTACGGCGTCGACTATGTTCAGGGGTTCCATATCGGCGCCGACGCCAAGGACGTCACCTCGATCGTGATCGACCCCGCGACCGCGATCAAGCGCGGGTAATTCGCGTTTTGCGGTGCCCGGGCTTTCTGCGGGCCGGCAGCGGCCGCGCCGCGGCGGTTCGCCGGGCCCGATGACCTCCCAGCACGGTCCGGATCCGGTCGAAAATCGCTTGTAGCCCGACGCGCGTGTCGGGATCGTGCCGGCGGCCGCCGGTCAGATAGTCGTGGAGCGCTCGCAGCGCAATCCCCGACGGCATCTGCGCCAGGGTCCGGGCGCTCACCCGGGCAACGGTCTCGAGCTCGACGATGGCTTCCTCGAGTCGCTCGTCCCGCAGCTCTTCCCCGGCGCGCTGGCGGCGCGCGTGCACCAGTTCGTGCACGATCGTGAACCGCTTCTCGGCCTCGGAGAGGCCCGCTTCCACCCAGATCTCATTCCCGTCCTCGCCCATGTGCACTAAGCCTGCGTAGGTCGTATCGTGACGCAAGGCGAGGCTGCGAAACCGCCGCAGGTGTTTCTCGTGGACGACGTAGCCCCGGCGCGGGAGACGAGCGAATGCGGGCGACGCCTGGGTGCGCTTGCGGCGCTTCGACATGTGCCTCCTCCGACAGCGATCCTCGATCCCTTTTGCGTACGCGGCGCACGAGATCCGAGTTCAACGGCAGGGCCGCCCTCGACCCTACCGAACTCCCTTCCGGATGATTCATACGCCGCTCGTTTCGTGGTGCTGGCGCGTGCTTCCGGGTTGGGGAAAGCACCTGGTCCTCTGGTTAAGTAATGCCCATTTCCTCGTCGGCGCTGTCGCGGTCATCCACGACGAAAAGGGCCGCGTCCTCGTCGCCAGGCATACCTACCGCGTCGGCCCTCCCTGGGGGCTTCCCGGAGGATGGGTGCGCCGCGGCGAGGATCCCGCGGAGGCGGTGGTTCGCGAGGTCCGCGAAGAGACCGCGCTCAACGTCGAGGTCACGGCGCCCCTGACGGTGCAGGTGTCGGGCCCCGGGCATCTCACCGTGATCTACAGAGCCAGGCTCACCGGCGGCACGTTTCAGCCGAGCGCGGAGGTGCCCGAGGTTAGGTTTCTGGAGCGAGGGACGTGGCCGGACGGGCTGCGCGCCGACCATCGTGCCCTCATCGAGACGTACGCCTGGTCATCCCCATCGCGCGCGTGAGGACCAACGCGTGCGACGCCTCTTTGCGGACGGTCCCGGGTGTGATAAGGTAAGAGCCGAAGTCCCGTGCCCCCATCGTCTAGGCTGGCCTAGGACATCGGCCCTTCAAGCCGGTAACGCGAGTTCGAATCTCGCTGGGGGCACCAAAGACAAGCAAATCAAGCGTTTCCGCAGGGGCCACGCATCAGGAAAAGTCCGCAAAAGCCGGTGCTCACCCCTCCCCCTCAGGCGAGCAGTCCCTGAGCCATGCCACTGAGGCGTTTCTCCTCAACCGCAGGGTCGGAAATTGCTCCGAACGCACGTTGGAAACGTACGGCGCAAGCCTATCGCTTTTCCAAGTTGGCGTCGGTCCAAACCCATTGTCAGGCGTAGCTCTGGCGACCGTCCAATCCTTTCTGACTGTCCTCCGTGAGCGCATGAGGCCCGTCACGGTCCACCAGCATTTCAGAGTATTGCGGACATTCTTTGGCTGGTGCGTAGAGACCCGCCTGGTGACAGAGAGCCCCATGCGGGGAATGACAATGCGGACGCCCAAGACACTACCTCGAGTACCTGAAGACGATGCTGTCAGATCGCTTCTAATGGCCTGTGCGGACTCGTTTGAAGGCCGCAGGAATAGGGCTCTCGTGGCTCTCCTGGCCGATGGCGGCCTCCGGATTTCTGAAACCTTGCGCCTACGAATCGAGGATGTGAACTTTTCCACCAGGACGCTCGTCGTCCGGAGAGGGAAGGGCCAAAAAGATGGCACAGGGTGTTGGAGGACCGCTTCCGCGCCATCTTCACATAGCGATGGCGGTCCCGAAGGGCCGGGCCGGACGGCTTGCGTACATCGGCGACTTCATCCAGGAGGCCAAGGCGTCTGGGTTGGTGCAGCGGGCAATCGAGCGCGCCGGTTTGCGCGGGGTCCAGGTGGCACCCCCGGGAAATCCAAAGGTCGAGTAGTGACAACTGGTGCGCGATCGCGTTCGTGTGGTGGTTGATGAGCGGCTGGGCGTTCAGCACGGACAGCCAGGCGACCGGAGGGCCGCTCGACAGTTTCGCAAAGTTGGGATGCGGCATGACACCACCTGCCGTAGCACTACAACGTCTCTGACTGGCACTGCGACTCGGAGTACGGAAGACCGCCTACCCTAGACGCCCGCCTCCGCCAGGGCGTACTCGATGGCCTGCTCCAGCGTCATTGCCCGGCCCTCGGCCCAAGGCGGCCGCGAAGGACGGCGTCTGCAAGAGCGGCGCGTGTGGCGGCCACGCGCTCGCCGACAGGTCGCTCTCCGGCCTCATCGCGCTGAGGCAGCGTCGGGACCGTGGGGTTCGTGGCCCCCGGCGTCACCGGACTTATCGTCGGAGCCACAAACTCGTTCACCAATGCGTTCATCGCTGCGGGGGGACCCTCCGCTAGCGACTGCCCGTTTCCCGAAACTGAGACCCCGGCTCAGCGGGGCGGAACGTACCCATAATGTGGAGCAACTCGGGAAGGGTCGGCGCGGCGCCATCTGCGCTGTTCGTCGTTGTTCCGACAATGACAAACACACGACGGCCGACCGGTACGCACGTCAGGACGCTTCTCATTTCCTCGCCGGTCCTGGTGCGCCACGTGAACGCACGGGAGTATGAGCGCAGCCCGCCGAGCGTATCCGGTCCCTCCGACAGGGTGGTCCAGGTCCCGATGCTCGTCCGCATCACCCCACCCGCTTGCTGGACACAGAACTCCGGCGAGACCGGAAACGGCGTGTCGCGCAGGTATACTGCGACACTATCCAGCGGCGTCTCCGGGTGGTCGGGCGAGAAGGCGGAGAGAGCCGGCATATCTCCTCCGGGCTGGGTCACGCGCCACGTCGATGGCACAGAGATCGTGAAGCGGCCCAGGCCATCCCTGACGGACATGAGGTCTTGGGCGAGGACGAGGCCGGGAGTCAGCAACAGGGCCGCCGACAGCACCCCA
>Ga0070707_100001166_pt1 | contig 25844 bp, 27 predicted proteins | sample KBSK5502metaG_FD_65468 | JGI IMG/M metagenome (GOLD analysis project Ga0070707, IMG submission 65468) | Corn, switchgrass and miscanthus rhizosphere microbial communities from Kellogg Biological Station, Michigan, USA - KBS K5-50-2 metaG | ecosystem: Host-associated > Plants > Roots >...
CGCCGCTCGTGCTACGCACCGGAGAGAGCGAGCTCATCTCGGAGATCTCCGAGGAACGTTTGTCCGAGCTCGCGGTAGACGACCTCCATCTGGGACTGGTGCGCGAACTGGGCTTCCAGAGCTACATGGGCGTGCCGCTCGCTGCTCGGGGCCGCACGTTGGGCGTGATCTCGTTCGTCGTGGCGGAATCAGGGCGGCGCTACGGACCGGCCGACCTCGCTCTCGCCGAGGAGCTCGCACGCAGGGCCTCCACCGCGATCGAAAACGCACAGCTCTACCGCGAGGCCGAAGAGCGGGCCCAGGCAGCACGTGTGCTCGAGACCGTCGCCGACGGGGTCTTCCTCGTCGACAGCGACGGAATCGTGCGTCTCTGGAACAGCGCGGCCGAAGCGATCACCAGGCTCGCTCGCGGCGAGGTGCTGGGCCGGCCGGCCGAGCAGGTGCTGCCCGGCTGGCAGGATCTCGCCGCACGGGTCGCCGTGGTGGGCACCCCCGGCCCCGCGTCGGCAACGACCTTTCCGCTGGACCTCGAAGGTGACGAGCGGTGGCTCTCGATCTCCGGGGTCGGCTTCGACGAAGGAACGGTGTACGCGTTCCGCGACCTCACCGAGGAGCGTGCGCTCGAGCAGATTCGACAGGATCTGGTGTCGACGGTGTCGCACGAGCTGCGCACCCCGCTCGCCGCGATCTACGGCTCGGCGCTGACTCTCGCGCGTAACGATCTCGAGCTCGAGGAGGCGATGCACAGCAAGCTGCTCGAGGTCATCGTCGAAGAGTCCGCCCGCCTCGCCGACATCGTGAACGACCTCTTGCTCGCGAGCCAGCTCGACGCAGGCCGGCTCGAGCCCCACGTCGAGCCCTGCGATCCCCACGCCATCGCGGCGGCTGTCCTCGACGCCGCCCGCACGCATCTTCCGGAAGGAACGCGCGTCAGTCTCCATTCCGCCGACGAGGGCGTTCCGCGGGTCGCCGCCGACGAGGGCCAGCTCCGACAAGTGCTGACCAACCTGATCGACAACGCGGTCAAGTACTCACCCGCGGGCGGCGACGTGTACGTCCGCGTAGCGGCTGCAGGCGAGTACGTGCGCTTTGCCGTCGCCGACGAGGGCCTCGGAATTCCGGCGGGCGAGCAGAACCGGATCTTCGAGAAGTTCTACCGGCTCGACCCTGACATGACCGGGGGAATCGGCGGTACAGGCCTTGGCCTCTACATCTCTCGCGAGCTGGTGCGCCGCGTACATGGGAGGATCTGGGTCGAGCCCAACCGCGGCCGCGGCTCGATCTTCAACGTGGAGATTCCGTCAGCCTCCGAGCCGCCAAAGGGGCAGAAACACCGGAGAAGAGCTAAAGCGAGCGCCTAGAAAGAGTGTGGGTAACCGTATTCGGCAAGGCGGGCAGGCAGACGAGACTGTGTCCATGACAGTCCTGATCGTCGACGACCACCCCAGCTTCCGGGCCAGCGCCAGGGAGCTGCTCGAGGCAGAGGGGTACGAGATCGTCGGTGAGGCCGAGAACGGGGCCGCTGCCCTGCAGGCTGCGAAGGAGCTCCAGCCCGACCTCGTTCTGCTCGACGTACAACTTCCGGACATGGACGGCTTCCAGGTCGCCGAGCAGCTCCGCCAGCTGGCCGACGCCCCCGCGGTCGTGCTCACGTCGAGCCGAGACAGTGCCGACTACGGGAGCTGCATCCAGGTCTGCGGCGCCAGCGGCTTCGTCCCGAAGGCTGATCTGTCCGGAGCCGCGATCGCGGCTCTTCTCATCGCGTGATCCTCGCGCGGCGGCCGTGGCTCTACTTCGGGCCGGCTGCCCTCGTCGCGGGCGCGATCGCCGTCGCGCTCACCGTCACGAGCGACCACGAGCAGCACCCTGCGCTCGCCACTGCGCTCGGACTGTTCGTCAGCTGGTCGTTCATCCTCGCGGGCCTGATCGGCTGGTCGCGGCGCCCGGCGAACCGCACCGGGATGCTGATGGTCGCCGTTGGGTTCGGTGTTCTCGTCGGCAGTCTCGGCGAGGCGAACTACTCCGTTCCCTTCACGCTCGGCGCGCTCTTCGGGAGCCTGTTCATCGCCGCGTTCATCCACCTTCTGCTCGCCTACCCGAGCGGCGAATTGATCAGCCCCAGAGGACGAGCCCTCGTGACCGCCGGCTATGTCACCGCCTTCGTCGCGCCGCTGCTCGACTCAATGTTTCCCGTCCGGCATACGTGCAAGCCGCACGCCTGCCCGGACAACCTCGTCCTCATCTCGCACGACCACGCCGCCCACGTGGCGGAGACTGCTCTGTGGACCACGGCCTCGGTCGTTCTGTTCGTGGCGGCGTTCATGCTCCTGGTCGGCCGCTGGCGGAACGCAACGCCGGGACTCCGGCGCATTCTTCGGCAGGTCTACCTCGCCGGCGGCTTGAGCGTCGTCCTGCTGGCGATCGGCTTCATCGTGACGCCGTTCTCAGGCTTCGGCAACACGCTGGTGAGCGTTGCGCTCATCGTGACGTTCACGGCGGTGCCGTTCCTCTTCCTCGCAGGACTGCTCGGCACGACGATCGCGCGAGGCGCCGGGCTGGACACGATCTTCAGCTCCGTCCCCGAGCGGGCGAGCCCGGGCGAGGTCCAGGACGGCCTGAGGCAGGCGCTCCGCGACCAAACGGCCCAGGTCGCGTACTGGTACGGGGAAGGCGGACACTACGTCGACATCGACGGCAATCGCTTCGAGCTACCTGACGAGACGCGCGACCGCGTCGTCACCCGGCTCGACTACGCGAACGACCCCGTCGCCGCAATCATCCACGACGCGGCGCTCCTCGAAGAGCCGGAGCTGCTGGCAGGGATCGCGAACGCGGCGCGAATCGCACTCGAACGGGACAAGCTGCTGGTTGAGGTCCGGGCCCGGGCACAGCGCTACTTCGCCCTCCTGCAGGCCATGCCCGACCTGATGTTCCGCATCTCCCACGAGGGGACGTACCTCTCGTACAACGCGCCGAATCCACACGATCTCATCGACGACGAGGTCGTCGGCAAGACGCTCTGGGATCGCCTGCCGCGCGACCTTGCCGACCGCGTGCTCGCGGCGGGACGGGCCGCGATTACAGGAAGGCCGAACGTGATCGAATACGCGCTCGACTTCGAGGACGGGCAACATCACTACGAGGGTCGCTTCGCGCCGAGCGGCGACGAGGAGTTCCTGATGATCGTTCGCGAGATCACAGAGCGAAAGCAGCAGCAGCAGGAGCTCGAGGCGTCGCGCCAGCGCATCGTTGCCGCAGGCGACGATGCGCGCAGGAAGCTGGAGCGCAATCTCCACGACGGCGCGCAACAACGACTCGTCTCCGTCTCGCTCTCCCTGCGGCTGGCCCAGGGGCAGCTCGAGACGAACCCCGAGGCCGCACAGGAGGTGCTCGAGGCCTCACGAGAGGAGCTGGCGCGGGCGCTCGAGGAGCTGCGTGAGCTCGCCCGCGGAATCCATCCGGCGGTGCTCACCGACCGCGGACTCGAGGCCGCGCTCGACTCGCTTGCTGCTCGCGCTCCTCTACCCGTCGAGATCGAGGGTCCGGACGCGATCCTGCCGGCCCAGGTCGAAGCGGCCGCCTATTACGTCGTCTCCGAGGCGCTTGCCAACGTGACGAAGTACGCGCAGGCTTCCTCGGTCAAGGTGACGGTCGAGCAGGTGAACGGTTGTGCACACGTCGTGGTCGCCGACGACGGTGTCGGCGGCGCGGATCCAGACCGAGGGTCCGGCCTGCGCGGTTTGGCAGACCGCGTCGCGTCGCTGAACGGCAAGCTTGCGATCGACAGTCCACCCGGCGCAGGAACCCGCGTTCGGGCCGAGATTCCACTGGAGTAGGCTCTGACACCACACCTTCCCGATGGAACCGTCACACTCGTCTTCACGGATGTCGAGGGCTCGACGAAGCTCGTCCGGGCCCTCGGAGACGGCTATGCGCTCGTGCTCGCAGATCATCGGCGGCTCTTCTGCGAAGCCGTGGAGAGCCGCGGTGGACACGTCATCGACCATCGCGGCGACGAGTTCTTCGTCGTGTTCGAGAACGCGCGCGGAGCAGCCGAAGCAGTCTCCGAGGCCCAGCGCGCGTTCGCGGCTCACCCCTGGCCCGAGGGCGTCGAGGTGCGGGTGCGCGTCGGGCTCCATACGGGGGAGCCGACGATTCGCGACGGCGCGTACTACGGACTGGATGTCCATCGAGCGGCCCGGATCGCTCAGGCCGGCAGCGGCGGCCAGGTCTTGCTCTCCCAGCGAACTCGCGACGCACTCGAGGCGTCGCACGAGCTCGCCGATCTGGGTGACCACGATCTGCCGGGAATCGACGAGCCCGAGCGACTCTTCCAGCTCAACATTCCGGGCCGGCCGTCGCGCTTTCCACCACTCACGACGGCACGGAAGGGATTCCGTGGCATGCGCGTAGTGCTCGCAGACGATTCGGTTCTCCTCCGCGAAGGGATCGCCCGTCTGCTCGAGGACGCCGGCTTCGAGATCGTCGCCCAGAGTGGAACGGCAGAGGATCTCCTGCGTCACGTCGGGATGCACAAGCCCGACGTCGCCCTGATCGACATCCGGATGCCACCCACGCAGACCGACGAAGGCCTGCGCGCCGCGAAACAGATCCGCGAGCGCTGGCCCGACACGGGTGTGCTCGTCCTCTCGCAGTACGTCGAATCCGCGTATGCGCTGGAGCTCCTCGGCGAGAACGCCGAAGGCGTCGGCTACCTGCTGAAGGACCGCGTTTCCGACGTGGACGAGTTCGCGGCCGCGGTGCGGCGGGTCGCGGAAGGCGGATCGGCACTCGATCCTGCCGTCGTGTCGCAGCTCGTCGGCCGCCGGCGGCGGGACGATCCGATCGACGAGCTGACGCCTCGGGAGCGCGAGGTGCTCGGGCTGATGGCGGAAGGCCGCTCGAACCAGGCGATTGCGGAGAGCCTCGTGATCACGCTCCGAGCAGTCGAGAAGCACGTCACGAGCATCTTCTCGAAGCTCCGCCTCCCGGCGAGCGCGGAGGATCACCGCCGGGTGCTCGCAGTTCTCACGTACCTCGGCTCCACGAACTAGGCGCCGTTCCCCCCTCTCCGGGTGCGGTTCTCCGCCCGGAAGAGGCCTGCGAGCCGCATTCCCGCTTCGACGTCCCGCTGCGATCTTGGGCTCATCCCCAAGCGAAGGAGCAGAGTCCAGATGTCACCCCTGAAGCGCTCGAACAACATCGCGGCCCGCATGGGCCGCTGGAGCGCGAGCCACTGGAAGACCGCGGTCTTCGGCTGGCTCGCGTTCGTCGTTGCCGCAGTCATGATCGGCAACGTCGTCAGCACGAAGAACATCGACACAGCAGACGCGAACGTCGGCCAGGCACACAAGGCCGACCAGATCCTCAAACATGCATTTCCGCAAGTGAACCCCCAGACCGAGCTCGTGCTCGTTCAGAGCTCCAATAAGACTGTGCACGACCCCGCCTTCCGCGCGACGATCAAAGACGTCGAGAGCACGATCGCCGGCAACCCCGAGATCAAGAACGTCCGCTCGCCGCTCGACCCCGCGCATGCGGACCAGGTCTCCAAGGACGGCCGCTCGGTCATGGTCGTCTGGGACATGAAAGGCACGTACGACAATGCGAAGCCGAAGATCGACGGAATCGTGTCGACCGTAGGTAAGGTCGCCGACCGGCATCCGGCGTTCTACGTGGCAGAGGCCGGATCGGTCAGCTCCGGGAAGGCCCTCGACAAGATGTTCTCCGATCAGCTCAAGCTGGCCGGCGAGCGCTCCATCCCGATCACGGTCATCGTCCTCCTCCTCGTCTTCGGTGCGCTCGTTGCGGTCGGCGTACCGCTGCTCGTCGCGCTGTCGAGCGTGATCGCGACGGTCTTCCTCGTCGCACTCCCGAGCCATCTCGTGCCAATGGATCAGAACGTGTCGGCGGTCATCCTGCTCGTCGGGCTGGCGGTCGGCGTCGACTACTCGCTCTTCTATCTCAAGCGCGAGCGGGAGGAACGGGCACTCGGGAGAAGCCCACGTGCCGCACTCGAGGCCGCCGCTGCAACCTCGGGCCGGTCGGTGCTGATCTCGGGCGTCACCGTGATGGTCGCAATGGCCGGAATGATGTTCTCCGGCGACAAGTCGTACCTGGGCTTCGGCATCGCGACGATGATGGTCGTCGGGGTCGCGATGCTCGGCTCGCTGACCGTGCTGCCGGCGCTGCTGTCGCGGCTCGGTGACAAGGTCGAGAAAGGCAAGATCCCGTTCCTGCACCGCCTCCGGCGCGACAGCGGCGAGAATCGGTTCTGGAAGGCGATCCTGACGCCCGTCTTGCGGCGGCCCGTCGTCGCCGCGGCGCTCGCGGGCGGCGTCCTGCTCGTGCTGGCGGCGCCGGTTCTGCAGCTTCACACGTCGCAGAGCGGGTTGGACGCGATGCCGAACAGCGCCCCGACGGTCGGGACGATGAAGAAGATCGAAAAGGCATTCTCGAACGGCGACCTGTCGCCGGCAATCGTCGCGATCGAGGCGAATACGGACTCGGCCGCAACGAAGCAGGCGATCTCGCAGCTGAAGTCACAGGCGATCGCGAGCGGCCGGATGCACGGCCCGGTCGTCGTCGAGGTGAATCCGTCCCACTCCGTCGCGCGGGTCTCGATTCCGCTCGCCGGCAAGGGCTCGGACTCCGTCTCCAACGCGGCGCTCAAAACGCTGCGGAGCGAGATCCTCCCCGCAACGGTCGGCAAGGTGCCGGACGCGACCTACGCGGTCACCGGTCCGACGGCGCAGTCGGCCGACGAGAACGCGTTGCTGAAGCAGAAGGCGCCGATCGTCTTCGGCTTCGTCCTCGTCTTCGCGTTCATCCTGCTGCTGGTCTCGTTCAGGTCGATCGTGATCGCGGTGAAGGCGATCGTGCTCAACCTGCTCTCCGTCGGTGCCGCGTACGGCGTGCTGGTCGCGGTTTTCCAGTGGGGCTGGGGTGAGAGCTTCCTCGGCTTCCACTCGAACGGCGGTATCGCGTCGTGGCTGCCGATCTTCATGTTCGTGATTCTCTTCGGCCTCTCGATGGACTATCACGTGTTCATCCTGAGCCGAGTCCGGGAGGCCTACGATCGTGGCCTCAAGACCGAGGATGCGGTCGCGCACGGCATCAGCACCACGGCCGGCGTCGTTTCGAGTGCCGCGCTCGTGATGGTCGGAGTGTTCGCGGTGTTCGCGTTGATGCCGATCCTGGACATGAAGGAGATGGGCATCGGCCTCGCGGCGGCAGTGCTGATCGACGCCACGATCGTCCGGGCAGTCCTGCTGCCGGCGACGATGAAGCTGCTGGGCGAGAAGAACTGGTACCTGCCGAAGTGGCTCGAGTGGCTGCCGCGGCTGGAGCACGAGGCATCCGCGGCAGAGAAGGCACCGACCGGCGCCCCGGCGCCGGCACTCAGCGCGTAGGTCCTCCCAGCTCCTTCGCAAGAAAAGCGCCCCGCCTTCGGCGGGGCGCTTTTCGTTCGTGGATCCCGAAATACGACAGAGGACGAACGAATCCGTGCCAAACCACGCGATAGCCATGGCCCGGTGTGACAGGCGACATGGCCGCATGCGCCACTAGTCGGGGTCAGACCCGAAGGGCGTACGTAGGACGAGAGAAAGTGTGTCGAAAGTGCGCGCCGGCTAGCGCCGTGCGATTGCGCGCTTGCCGCGCGGCGTCAGATCGAAGTGGATGTCGATCAGGCCGTCGGCGAGGAGCTCCGACGCGTAATCCCACGGCGGCTGTGCGCCGGGGTCGGCGCGATACGCAGCGAGCACGTTCAGCGCATTCTCCGAGGCGTTGAACGTCTCCGCGATCTCCTTGCTGTCCCAGCGGAAGTGCAGGACCGGCTTGTCGACCGAGAGATCCTTCCGCGCCGCGATGCGTTCCTGGAGGGATCCGTCGACCCAGACATCGTATTCGTCCGCCTGGCCGCGAAGCTGGACGACGGAGCCCGCGTCGTCCACGCCCTGGAAAGCGATGGGCTCGATTCCTGCCGGTTGGTCCGGCTCGGGCCGCCGCCCGTGAATGTGCTCGCCCCATTGCTCCCGAAGTTCCTCATCGGGCACCCATTCTTCGAGCAAGCGATCGAACCGCTCGCGAACGTCGAGCAGCTTCTCCTCGAGCTCGCGCCGCGTCGAGCCCTCCGGCTTCTCCCGCTCGAGGTCGTTGTGCAAGTGCTGGTAGTGGTGGACGAGCGCCGCTAGTTCCTCTCTGAGAGGAAGAGGCGAAGCCTCTGGAGATCGTCGGCTAGGCAAGAAAGCCGGAGGAGGGACTCGAACCCACGGCCTGCTCATTACAAGTGAGCTGCTCTACCAACTGAGCTACTCCGGCGGGACGCCGCCATGGTAGGCGATGTCCCGCCGGAATGACTTAGGCCGCGTCGACGAGCGCGTCGGGTGAGATCTCGACGACGCCGGCAAGCTCGTCCTGGAGCTTGGCCAGCGCGTCGCGCTCGACCTGGCGGACCCGCTCGCGGCTCATGCTCAGCTCGCGGCCGATCTGCTCCAGCGAGGTCGACTCGCCGTCGAAACCGAACCGCAGCTCGAGCACACGACGCTCGCGCTCCGGCAGGCGCCCGAGGGCGTTACGCACGAACTGGCGGCGCAGCGCCTCTCCGGCCTCCTCGGACGGATCCTCGGCGTTCTGGTCGGCGAACAGGTCGCCGAACTCGCCGTCACCATCCGACCCGATCGACTGGTTCAGCGACACCGATGCCTCGACTGCGCTGAGAGCCTCCTCGACGTAGACGAGGTCCAACCCAGTCGCCTGGGCCAGCTCCTCGTGCGTCGGCTCCTCTCCCGTCGCAGCCTGCAGCCGGGCCCGAGCACGCGCGAGCTTCACGCGCCGCTCGTGCACGTGCGTCGGAATCCGGATCGTCGCGGACTGATTGGACACCGCCCGCTGGCAGGCCTGGCGGATCCACCAGGTGGCGTAGGTCGAGAACTTGTAACCGCGGCGCCAGTCGAACTTCTCGACTGCACGGTTCAGGCCGATCACGCCTTCCTGGATCAGGTCACCCAGCTGCATGCCGCGGCCCTGATACCGCTTCGCGATCGAGACCACGAGCCGGAGGTTCGAATTGATCATCAGCTCCTTGGCCGTGCGGTCACCGCGCTCGATGCGCTTCGCGAGCGCCACCTCCTCGGCGGCGGTGAGCAGCTGATAGCGGCCGGCCGCGTTCATGAACAGGGTCAGGCTGTCCGTCGTCCCCGAGACCTCCGCAGCAGCCCGCACACGGGGCGCCGGGGCTGCGTCGTCCTCGACCGGGACGATCTCGATGCCCTTCTCCTCGAGCTCGCCACGGAGCTCCGCCAGATCGTCGTCCTCGAGCTCGTTCGCGACCGCGAACGCCTCGAGGGTCGCCTCTTCGACGGAGCCGAGCTCCTCGGCCTCGTGGAGAAAGGACTGCAGATCAAGTTCAGCAATGTTCGTCAGCTTGGTTCAACTCCTCTCGTATGGTCGGGAGCCCGTTCGCACCGGCCCGATCCGGACCGCGCCTGGAGTCCCCGCACCATGTATAACGCGGTAGAGGCGGCCAGAATTCCCGGTTTAAAGCAGGACTTGCCGGGATTTCTGGTGGGTAAGGATCTTTCTCTTTACCCGCTGGAGCGCGTTATCGATCGTCTTGGTGTCGCATTCTAGATCCTCGGCCATCTGCTCGTAGGATTCACCCTCCAGGTAGAGCCGGAGGGCGTCCGCCTCGAGCTGCGAAAGGCCACTGCCCAGGGTGAAAACGAGACTCTGGAGCTCCTCGGTCGAGATCACGCAGACCGCGGGGTCGTCCACGCCGGGGCCGGGTAGGGCGTCCCCCAGGGAGCACTCGCTGTCCGATTCCTGGCCGGCCGGCGTGTGGCTGAACGAGACATACGTGTTCAGCGGGGCGTGCTTGAAGCGGGTGGCGGTCTTGATCGCCGTGATGATCTGGCGGGTCACGCACAGCTCCGCAAAGCTCCGGAACGACGTCTCCTTGTCGGCGCGGAAGTCTCGAACCGCCTTGTAGAGCCCGATCAGCCCTTCCTGGACGAGATCCTCTGAGTCCCCGCCTGCGAGGAAGTACGAGCTGGCCTTGAGCCGGACGAAGCCGTTGTAGCGTCGGATCAGGGTGTCGAGCGCCCCGCCGTCGCCGTTACGGGCCCGCATCACCAGCTGGAGATCTTCGAGCTCCCTCTGGGCTTTCTGCGCAGCGGTTGCGGGCCGTGCGGCCATCTGGCCTCCCCCCGGATCAAGGGGTAAGACACGAGTCTCACCCTAAGGTTGAGGGAGAAGATAGCAAGGTCCGCTGGTCTTTACAAGAGGTTTGCACTGGACCCAGGTTGTTACGAACGTATGTTCGTCAGGCCGCGACCAGCCCTTGCCTCGGCCTCGGCGAGCAGTGCCTCGATCGTCTCCTGCAACTGCTCCTCCAACTGCTCGTCTTCGAGCCTGCCGTCCTCGGCGAACCTCGTTGGCGCATGGCCGACGGCGACCTCGCCATCCACCACCCGCGCGCCGATTGCCGCGAGGACCTTGCGCAGCTCGGCCTGGGCCCACACCGCTCCGAAGGCGCCGGTGCTCGCACCGACGACAGCCACAGGCTTGTTCCGGAGCGTGTTGGTTGCGATTGGTCGGGACACCCAGTCGAGGGCGTTTTTCAGCACACCAGGGACCGACGAGTTGTACTCGGGAGTCGCGATCAGGACGGCGTCCGCCTCGCCGATCGCCCGACGGAGTGCCGTGACCGCAGCAGGCGCCGGCTCGAAGTCGTCGTCCTCGTCGAACGGCGGCACATCCTTCAGGCCGTCGTAGACGACGTACTCGACCTCGGCCGGGAGCAGCTCCTCCGCGGCGCGGAGGAGCTGCCTGTTGTAGGAACCCGACCGCAGGCTCCCCGAAATCCCGAGGACCTTCATGCCGGTTACGCCTCCTTGACGAAGAAGAGCTCGGCCTCGAGCTTGACCTCGTTGGCCAAGGCGGGATTCCCGTCGGGGAGGGGGACGTTCCAATTGACGCCGAAGTCGGTCCGATCGACGGTCGTCTCGAGCTTGAGCGAGATCCGCTCACGCCCGTACGGGTCGGTGATCGGGTCGACGAGCGTGCCGGTCAGCTCGACAGGCTTCTCGACGCCCTTGATCGTGATGCCGCCGCGGACCGTGATGCGATCGTCCGCGCGCTCTATCTCGTTCGACTCGAAGCCGAGCTCCGGGTAACGCTCAGCGTCGAAGAAATCGGGGGACTGCAGGTGGGCGGCGAAGTTCTCGTCCCTGACGTCGACGCTCGCGACCTTCGCCGAGCCTGTCAGCGCAGGACTCGCGCCGTCCGCCTCGAGCTTGGCCTCCACGTCGCGAAACTGGCCGCGGAAGACGCCGGCGAGGTAGTCGACCTCGAACCCGATCGTCGAATGGACGGTGTCGAGCTGCCAATTGCCGACCGGCAGGGCCTGCGTGCTATCTGTCGTGATGCTCATTTACACTCCTTCTTGAGTACGCTATAGTTGAGTACACAAGCAATAGTAGCGAGGGAACCTTGCCTAGTCAAGTATTGAGCCAACAACAACATTCGGCCCTGGATTCCTGGGTGCGGCTGCTCCGCGGCCACGCCTCGGTGACCCGGGCCATCAGCGCCCAGCTCGTGGCCGACCACGGCCTGACGATCAACGATTACGAGGCGCTGCTCCACCTGGCCAGGGCCGAGGAAGGCCGGATGCGACGCATCGACCTGGCCGAGGAGCTGATCCTGACGGCCTCCGGCGTGACCCGGCTCCTCGACGGTCTCGAGGCCGGCGGCCTCGTCGAGCGGGCCTCCTGTGCCAGCGACAGACGCGTCACATACGCCGTCCTCACGGAGAAAGGGCGCAGCAAGCTGAGAGACGCTTCGAAGTCCCACATCGCGGACGTGCGGGCCTTCTTCGAAGCACGGTACAGCTCCGAGGAGCTCGACCAGCTCGCCGAGCTGCTCGGACGGCTGCCGGGCGCCGGCGCAGCCCTCGGCGAAGACTGCTCGGCCTAGCCGCCGCGCCGCATTCGCTCGAGCTTCGCGCGCGTCTCCTCGTCCAGCAGGTCGCGGAGGTGGTGCGGGCGCTCCTCGCTGTGCGCCACCTCTTCCAGCTCGCTGAGGAACGTGGCAGACGACAGCTTCTGCACCTCCTGCCCGGAGGTGCCGCGCACGGCGCTGTCGGAGGAGACGAGGCAGACGACCTCCGTGCCCCGATGTTCCGCGGCGAGTCGCTCGAGTATCGTGTCGGCGTTCTTCGCGTGCCGCACCTCCAGCGGCCCGTAGGACTCGTCCGCCCCGGATCCGTCGAAGACGAGGTAACCGCGCGCCCCTTTGAGCGCCACGAAGCTGGCGAGCTCGTCACGGAGCTCCCGTAGGTCTTTGTAGCTCCCCGCGTGCAGGAGGTTGTGGCCGTCGAAGAGATAGAGCGTGGGCTCAGCCACGCTGGCGCTTCGCCTCGTAGAGCATCAGAGCCGCAGCGACGCTGACGTTCAAGGACTCGACGTGGCCGTCGAGCGGGATCGAGATCGCGCCGTCACACGTCTTACGCACGAGCGGGCGGAGGCCCTTGCCTTCCGCGCCGAACACGAGCGCCAGCCCGCCGGTGAGGTCGGCGTCCCACATTGCCGTGGTCGCATCGCCGGCCGCAGCGTAGATCCAGAAGTCGCCGCGTTTCACCTCGCTGAGATAGCGCGCCAGGTTGGGAACGACTGCGACCGGCAGATGCTCGACCGCTCCGGCCGACGCGCGCGCGACGGCAGGCGTCACGGTGGCCGAGCCGTGGGCCGGCACGACCACCCCGGTTGCGCCCGCTCCTTCGGCGCTGCGGATGACCGCGCCGAGGTTACGGGGATCGGTCACCTGGTCGAGACAGGCGAGCAGGGGAATCTCGGCGGCCGCGAGCTCCCAGCCGTCCGCATACTTGTACGGCTCGCACCATGCGAGCACGCCCTGGTGGTCGCGGGTGCCTGCCGCTTCGGTGAGCTCGCGCTCCGGCTTCAGCTGCAGTCGAGGGCGTTCGACTTCCTGCAGCCACGGCTCCGTCTTCACGGCCCGCTCCGTGGCCCACAGCTCGAGCACTTCACGAGGGCCGCGCAGTGCTTCCCGCACCGGGCGGCGGCCGTAGACCTGCTCGCGTGTCACCGCGGGACGAGTTGGAAGCCGTCGGCCACGTCGCGCGCCTCCCAACCCGCGGCCTCGATCTCGGCGCGAAGCCGGTCGGCCTCGCCGAAGTCGCGTGCGGCGCGTGCCTCCTGTCGTTGCTTCGCCAGCTCCAAGATCTCGGGCGGCGCGTCCTGCTGCTCGGCGAGAGATGCGAGCCCGAAGATGTCGAGGGCTCGGCGCAAGAGGTCGTGGTCCCGCCAGCCGTGCATGACCGCCAGTGCGTCCGGCGTGTTGAAGTCGTCCTCGAGCGCAGCCTCGAATCGTTCCCACTCACCGGCGGCGGCAGGCTCAGACGGACCGCGGAAGACCTCCCGAAATCCCTCGACTCGTGCGGCGGCGGCGGCCAACGTTTCGTCCGAGAAGTCGATCGGCTTCGACCAGTGGCCGCTGAGGAAGAAGACGAGGATCGTCTCGCGGCCCCACTGCTCGATCGCGTCTCGGATCGAGACGACGTTCCCCTCGGACTTCGACATCTTCGAGCCGACGAAACGAAGCAGCCCGTTGTGCGTCCAGATCTGCGCGAAGTCGTGGCCGAGGGAACGCGATTGAGCGAGCTCGTTCTCGTGGTGCGGGAAGACGAGGTCGATACCACCGCCGTGTATCTCGAAGACAGGCCCCAGGAGCTCCTCGGCCATCACGGAGCATTCGATGTGCCAACCGGGACGTCCGCGCCCCCACGGCGAGTCCCACCAGGTGTCCTCCTCCGGCTTGTTCGCCTTCCAGAGGGCGAAGTCGCGCGGGTCCTCCTTGCGCGGGTTCGGCTCCTGCTCCTCGACCTGATCCGAGCGTTGGCCGGACAGTTGGCCGTACTCGGGATAGGAGGCGACGCGAAAGTAAACGTCGCCGTCGGACTCGTAGGCGTAGCCGCGATCGACCAGGTCGGAGATGAAGCGAATGATCTGCGGGACGACGTCGCTCGCCTTCGGCAGCGCGTCGGGACGGCCGAGGCCGAGCGCGTCCGTGTCTTCGAGATACCACTCGGTCGCCTGGCGCGCGAGCTCGGAGCTCGCGCCCGGCGCGGCGTCGTAGATCTTGTCGTTGATGTCGGTGATGTTGTGGACGAGCGTCACGTCGTAACCGCGCGAGCGCAACCAGTTGCGAAGCCACAGGCCGAGGACGTACGGCCGCGCGTTACCGATGTGCGCGCGCTGGTAGACCGTCGGCCCGCAGAAGTACATGCGCACCGGAGCAGGCGGGGGCGGAAGCTCCTGCTTCGCCCTGGTCAGCGTGTCATAGAGCTGCATCGATCCTGCGCAGTGCTTCGTCGCGCGGCAGCGCGGCGATCACGGCCCAGAGCTCCGGGCCGCGCTCCTGTCCGGTCAGCGCGATCCGCAGCGCCTTCAGGTTTCCGCCAACCGCCTTCAGCTCGCGGACGAGGCCGCGGGCATCGAGCGTGCCGTTCGCGCGCTCGACCAGCTCGCGGAAGCGCTCGAGGGTCTCGGGCGCGTCGATCTTGGCCGGCTTCGGGGGCGTGAGGATCGCCGCAGCGTAGTCGCGTGCCTCGTTCAAGTCGCGCGCGCCGCGCAGTGCGGGGACGACCTCGACCGGAGCCCCTGCCCGCTCGGCGAGCTCCTCGTCGCTCATCGCCTCGATTGCCTCGATCGCGAGCCGGCGAATGCGCGGGAGGTCGTAGTGCACGTCGTGCTGAGGTACGCCGAGCTCCTCGAGATAGCGGCGGACGGCCTCGCCGGGCAGCCCGGCCTCACGCAACGACGCGACCGTGGCGCCCGGCGCGCGCTTCGCGAGCTTTTTCCCGTCCTCGCCGAGGATGAGCCCGTGGTGGATGAACTCGGGCGGCGTTGCCCCGAGCGCGAGGAAGAGACGGCGGTGCAGGTCCTCGTTCGGCCGATGGTCGAAGCCGCGGACGATGTGCGTGATCCCGAAATCGGCGTCGTCGACGACGCTCGCGAGGTGATACGTCGCGGTGCCGTCCTCTCGGAGCAGCGTGATCCCGTCGAAGCGGTCGCCGAGCTCGGCGCCCGCCTCGCGGTACCGATCCTGCCTCTCGCTCTGCCAGACCGGCCCGTCCTCCCAGCCGAGGCCGAGCCACTCGAGATCGCGAATGATCTCCTCCTCCCCGCCGGGCACGTTCCTTTGCGGGTCGGTGTCGTCGATCCGCAACAGCATCCAGTCGCCGATCCCGCGGTTGGCGACTGCGCTGAGTGCGTTACCGACGTGCAGGGAGCCGGTCGGGCTCGGTGCGAAGCGAACTCTCTTCATCTCCGCTCCAGTCTACGAGCCGGACCCACAATGCCCACAGGCCCACCGCTGCGATGACGATGACGCTCCAGGCGACGGTCAGACGCGGCACGGCCACGTCAGGGATCTCCCAGCTCGTCCAGCCACGCTTGACGACCTGCTCGATCCAGAAGTCATTGGCGAAGTTGCCGACGCCGTAGCAGAACATCAGGGAGAGGTACGCCGCGAAGACCGGCCGGCGCCCAACCTGGCGCGAGAGTAGGAGGACCGTCAGCACCAGCAGGACGCCGTCCATCCCATGATGGTGGCCGTGGTGGACCGCCGGGGCGAAAGTGGGAAGGCCCGGTCGTTCCGGAAGGAACTGGCCGCTCTGGAACAGCTTGCCGAGCAGGGGGAAGCCGTTCGAAAAGAGACCGAGATCCGCGGCGAGCCAGGGTAGAGCCGCCACCAGAAAGACGACGGCGAGTGAGACGCGCACCCAGTCCCCCCGTCGCCAGGATGTTTTCTGGAGGCCGCCTCGTCGGGCGACGACGTCGCTGAGGAGTAGGGCCAGCAGGACGCCGACGGCCGCGACCGCGTTGACGGGCCGTGCATCGAGATTCCTCGCCGAGACGACTCCCGGCCAGACGACGGCGGCGCAGAGAATGCCGGACAGGATCGCGACGGCCCGGTAGCTGCGGCGCCCCAGTCGTACGTAGACGAGCGGGAGGATCGCCAGTGCGACGAGCGCCACCGGAAAGTTGAGGAACACGAGGGCACGGCTCAGCCCCCCTTCGATCCCGCTGCCGGACACGTGGTAGAGCTGGCGAGCGGGGACGCGGCTGTAGGTGACCAGGATCTCCGTCGTCACCACGGCGAAGAGCAGCCAGACGAGAACGGCTTCGACTGGCAGCCCGCTGGCCTGGCGCTCTGCTCTCTGCAAGATCGGCCGCCATCCAGGGTACGCTCGGCGCCGTGGAAGGTCTACTCCTGGGCTGGTTCGCGGAGCACGGCCGCGACCTCCCGTGGCGGAGGACACGGGACCCGTACGCGATCCTCGTCTCTGAGGTGATGCTCCACCAGACGCAGGTCGAGCGGGTGATTCCGCGTTACCTCGCGTGGCTGGAGCGGTGGCCGGCGGCGTCGGCTCTTGCAGTCGCCTCGCCGGCGGATGTCATCCGGGAATGGCAGGGTCTCGGCTACAACCGGCGTGGCCTGAACTTGCATCGCGCCGCGCAGCAGATCGCGGCCGACGGGTGGCCGGACGATCTGACGGAGCTCCCGGGCGTTGGGCCCTATACCGCCGCCGCAGTGGGCAACTTTGCGTTCGGCCGCGATGTCTTGCCCGTCGACACGAACGTGGGTCGTATCCAGCAACGGACCGGCCATTCGTTCTCGCCGGCAGCCGGCCAGGCGTTGATGGATCTCGGCGCGACCGTGTGCCTCGCGCGGATCCCACGCTGTGGAGTGTGTCCACTCTCCGCGGGGTGTCCGTCGCGCGGGAAGCGCTACGAGCCGCTCCGCAAGCAATCGCGTTTCGAGGGCTCGTTCCGCCAGCGGCGCGCGCAGACGCTCCGACTCGTAGCCGAGTCAGAGCGCCGGTTGAGCGAGCTCGACCGCGAGGCTGTCGAAGCCCTGGCCCGAGACGGCCTGGTCGAAGTCGCTCCCTGTGGAACGTTCGTCACACTTCCGTAACGGTGTCCGACACCAGGCCGTGGCTAGAAGTGACGACGAGGCCAACGGCTCGGCTCCAACGATTCGTCGCATGCGAGACGTTTTCGTGACGCGCACGGCACGGTGTCCGACACCCGGACGTGGCTCCGAGGGACAGGTCCCACTGCGGGCACATGCTCCTCTCACTCCTGGGCTACGATCAAGACCATGACCGCGTCGATCTGGTTCTACTTCTTCCCGCTCTACATCCTCGGTGCCCTGCTGCTCGTACTGGGCACGTTCGCGCTCCTCGGCCGGATCCAGGGCGGCCGCTACCTGAAGCCGATCATCAACTTCCTCATGAAATTGCCGCTGGTGGGGCGGTTGATGAAGAAGGCCTCGCAGGCGGCCCTCGAGCGACAGAACCCCGAGCTGGCGAGCGCCGTCAAGAAGCTCGAACGCTCAGGCGTCGCCCGGGATCCGATGCGAGCCCAGCAGGCGCTCTCCCGGCTGAGCGCATCGGAGCGCCAGGCGTACCTCGACGCGACCGTCGACCAGACGGAGAACATCGCGCAGAACCGTCAGATGCGCCGCCAGCTCGAACGGGCCCGCAAGGGCAAGCGCCGCTAGAGCGAAGACTCGACGAGCGCGACCGCCTGCGCGGCAAGACCTTCGCGCCGGCCCGTGAACCCGAGCCCGTCGGTCGTGGTCGCGCGCACGTTCACCGCCGCGCCGACGACGGAGCTGAGCACGTCGACCATCTCCGCGCGCCGCGAAGAGATGCGCGGTTCCTCGCCGATCAGCACGCAATCCGCACTCACGACTGTGTAGCCCGCGCCCCGCACGCGCGCAACCGCGTCATGCAAGAGTTCCAACGAAGAGATCCCGGCCGGTGTGGACGCATCAGAGGGGAACAGGGAGCCGATGTCACCGAGCCCCGCCGCGCCGAGGACCGCGTCGATCAACGCGTGCGTGATCACGTCGCCGTCCGAGTGGCCCGCCAATCCGCGCGGCGATTCGAAACCGACGCCCGCGAGAACGAGCGGCACCCCGTCCTCGAACTTGTGTGCGTCGAGCCCGATGCCCACGCGCAGGCTCATCCGAGCGGTTCCTGCCGTCCGCGACGCTGCTCGAACACCGTCACGGAGTCATAGCCCACAGAACGAAGGAGCTCGAGCGCACGATCGAAATCGTGCCCGACAAGGTCCGGCGTATGCGCATCGGAGGCGAGCGTGACCGGAACGTCGCGGGCATAACACTCGGCGAGAAACTCGGGGTGCGGATAGAGCTCGCGCACCGGCTTGTGGAGTCCCGCAGTCGACACCTCGACGGCAATGCCCGAATCGGCGATCGCGGCCACGACCGGCCCGTAGTCGAACGAGGCCGGACGCTCTCCGAAGATCTTCACGAGATCGGGATGCGACAGCGACTCGAAGAGTCCACTCCGCGCAGCCGCCGCGAGCGTCTCGAAGTAGACACGCCAAGCTTCATCGACCCCCACGGCGTCTACCAGCCGAGGCTCGTCGTCGACGCTCAGGTCGCCGATGTAGTGCAGCGACCCGAGCAGGAAGTCCCACGGATACGGAGCCAGCAGCTCGCGCGTCTCCTCCTCCCGGCCCCGCACGAAGTCGACCTCGAGCCCGAGCTTCACCGGCAGTCCGCGGCTACGTGCCCCCACGACCGCCGAGACGTAGGCCTCGATGTCGTAGACGCACCGCTCCGTGTGGTATGGCACCGTCCACAGCGAGCGCGTCTGTCTGAAGTAATAGATGTGCTCCGTGAATCCGATCTCGTCGACGCCGGCTTCGCGAGCCGACTCGACGAACGGCTCGACCGCCGAAGTGTCATGCGCGATCTCCCCGCGTGCGTTGCGGAGATGCATGTGGTAGTCGACGATCACAGGAGCGCAGAAACGCGCTCGAGGTCGCCGGCGTCCGTCACCTTGCTCAGGTTCGGGTCACCCTCGACGACCTTGATGCGCCCGCCGCGCGCCTCGACCAAAGACGAACAGTCGCTCGCTTGCGCGATGTCTCCTTTGGCATACGCATCGCGCAGCACCGACGCCACGAATGCCTGCGGAGTCTGCACCGCCCGCAACTCTTCGCGCTTCAAGGTCTCGACGACCCCGCCCTCATGGTCCACCCGCTTGATCGTGTCCACGAGCGGCAGCCCGGGCAAGGCTCCGTCCCAGCCCTCGTTCAGCGCAGTGAGCACACGTTCGATCACCTCATCCGACAGCAACGGACGCGCCGCGTCGTGAACGAGAACGACCGCGGCATCTTCGGGTACCTCCGCGAGCGCCCGCTCGACCGACTCACCGCGAGTCGCGCCGCCGGTCACACAAGCGCTCACCTTGCTGCAGCCGAGCTCCTCGGCGAGCAGGATCGCAGGCTCCTCCCAGCCGGGAGGTGCGGCGACCACGATGAAGTCCACCCAGTCCGAGTCGTCTAGCCGCTTCAGGCTCCGGGCAAGCAGCGGCTCGTCGCCGAGACGCGCGAACGCTTTCGGACGATCGGCACCGAGCCGGTCCCCGCTACCCGCTGCAGCGAGGACGGCCCAGACGCTCACCTCGAGGAGGCGCGCGCCTTTGTCTTCGGCTTGGCTGCTGCGGGCTTCGCGGCGGTCTTGCGGGCCGCGGGCTTCGCGGGGTTCTTGGACGAGACCTTCGCGGGGTTCGCGGCAGTGGTCTTCTTGCGACCATTGGCGGTGCCGTTCGCGCTTCCGACGAGAACGCCGTCGAGCCACTCGGCGGCCTCCTCTTCGTCCATGTCCTTCGCGTACATCAACTCGCTCGCCAGGATCTTCTTCGCCTTCACGAACATCTGCTTCTCACCGGTCGACAGGCCCTTCTCGCTGTCGCGCAGAGACAGGTTCCTGACGACCTCAGCGAGTTCGAGGATGTCGCCCGTCTTCATCTTGTCGCGGTTGTGCTTGAAGCGGCGATTCCAGTTCTTCGGCATCTGCGTACCGCCGCCGGTCAATGCCTTGACGACGACCTTCACCATGTCCTCGCCGATCACCTTGCGTAGGCCAACGGCCTCCGCGTTCTCGGACGGGACGTTCACTGTCATGTCGTTGTGGAGGATCTTGATCGTCAGGTACTCGCGCTTCTCGCCGAGCACCTCGCGCCGCTCCCTCTTCACAACCGTGCCTGCTCCGTGGTGCGGATACACCACCTTGTCGCCGACCTTGTACAAACCCGCCCCTTTCCGTCCTTATGTGACCGCGAAGCCGGCGGGTGGTTCCGCCGGCCAAGGTGGACCAGTCTAGCAAAAGCCGCTGGAAATCGCCTCTTTTTTGGGAAATCCCTGCTAACTGCCGATTTCCCGGACGACCCGGCGGAGGATCGGCGCGCAGGCCGCCAGGATCACCGCGACGGCACAAAGGAAGAGGAGCCCGCCCCGCAGGCTCGACGCGCCTGAGACGGCCCCGATCAGCGCTGGGCCGGCCACGAAGCCCAGATAACCGAGGATCGCGACGGTCGAGAGGGCCGCGCCTCGCCCGCCCTCGCCCCCAACCCGCCCCGCCAGACCGAAGAGCGTCGGCGCGGAAACGGCCAGTCCCAAGCCGGCGACGACGAAGCCGGCCAGCGCCACCGCCGCATGTTGTGACGTCGCGGCCAGGGCCAGCCCGGCTGCCGACGCGAGCCCGGCCACGAGCATCCGCCCGGCGACTGCCGGCCACTCCGCTTTCTGCGCCAGCACCCGCCCCGTCACCATCGCGCCGGCGAACAAGCCGGGCCCGAGGCCGCTGACCGCAGGGCTCGAGTGGAGCGTCCGCTCAAGGAAGAGCGCGCTCCAGGCCTCGAGGCCGTTCTCCACGAGGAACGCGAGGGCGAGCACGAGCCCGACGATGAGCAGGGGTCGCGCCAGACGTCCACGCCGCCGCGGCGGAGCGAGTGGCGGGTAGGGCCCGAGGTTGGCGAGCGCGGTCAGCGCGGTGAGCAGACCGACGACGGCCAGGATCCAGAGTGGGTGGGCGCCGGCGCGCCGCAGCAGACCGGAACCGATGCCACCGACCAGGACGCCGCCGGAGAAGGCAGCGTGCAGCCCGTCCATGATCCGGATCCCGTGCAGCGCTTCCAGCCGCGCGGCATGAGCGTTGATCCCGATGTCTAGAAGGCCCGTCCCGATCCCGATGACGGCCAGAAAGAGGACGAGCATCGCCACGGACCGCGCGAGCCCCGGCAGCCATTCGACCGCCCCGAAGAACACGAGGAACACCGGAACGAGCCGGGCACCGAACACGTCCGCGAGGCGTCCCGCCACCAACATCGCAGGCAGGGCCGCCAGCGCGACGCACAGCAGCGCCAGCCCGAGCTGGGCATCGCTCGCGCCCGTCGCGCGCTGGATCGCGGGGAGGCACGCAGCCCACGAGCCCCAGTAGAGCCCGAAGACCGCATAACCCGCGGCGAGGCCTCGGGCCCGACTCAGAGGTTCAGATACCGCTCGACGAGATTGTGCTCCTGCAGCCGGCGCAGGCCCTCGCGGATCTCACGCGCCCGCACTGCGCCGACGCCGGCGATCGACTCGAGATCTCGCTGGGATGCACGGACGATCGAGTCCAGGTCGCCCAGGTCGCCGACGACCTTCTTGACGACCGGGTCGGGAAGCCTGGGGATCCGGGAGAGGATCCGAAGGCCTCGCGGAGCGACGCTGTGGTCGAGAGGATTGACCTCGCGCGGGTAGCCGAGCAGCTCGGCGAGACGCTCCGACTCGAGCAGCTGCTGGTAAGGCAGCGCATGCAGCCCCTCGAGCGCGAGCTCGGCACGCGGCCCGGCTCCGCCGGCGTGGTAGTCGTGGACGACGAGTGCGCGCTCTGCCGGAATCTCCCCGATGAGCTCGTGGAGCTGCATCCGGATCAGGCGCGCCTCGGCGCCGAGCTCGACGCAGTCGCGCTCGATCTCGGCCGCCATCCGGGTCGTCATCTCGGCCCGCTGAAGGACGACGAGCACATCGTCCAGCACGACCGCGTTCTGGAACTCGAGTGCCGTCAGCCGCGTGAGCACCTGCTGCAGCCGCTGCCCGTACGTCTCGAGCGTAGCCAGCGCCTGATTCGTCTTCGCGAGCACCTCCGGCACCGCGTCCAGCTGGTAGCGCGTCGGCCCCACGTAGACCGAGATCGTCGAGCGCTGCTGGGAGATCGAGATCACGAGCGCACCCGTCTGCTTGGCGACGCGCTCCGCAGTACGGTGACGCGTCCCCGTCTCGACCGACGGAATCGTGGGGTCCGGCATCAGCTGCACGTTTGCGTAGGCGAGCTTCGAGCGGGCCGGATTGACGATGATCGCCCCGTCCATCTTCGCCAGCTCGTAGAGGAGCTGGCCGGTGAAGGGGACGTCGAGGCGGATCCCGCCCGAGAACAGGAACGAGAGCTCGTTCGGGTCGCCGATCACGATCAGCGCGCCCCCTCGGGAGCGGATGATGTCGTCCATGCCCTGCCGGAGGTCCGTGCCGGGCGCGATCCGTCTGAGGGCGGCGAGCAATTCAGGATCGCGCCGGGGATCGTCCTCCGACGGCGTCCGCATGAAGCCCAGAGCGGTCTGTGCCTCGTGCATCGTCACTCAGTTTGCCATTCTCGGCGGGGCAAGCCCTGGCTCCGGGTGCTAGCAGAGCCCGGCGGTGATGGCCTGCGGCAGTGTCTCTGCCTGCAGGACTTCGAGCGTGCGTCGCGTCGCCGCCGTATCGGCGGGGGCGACGACTGTCTTCAGGCCGAGCTTCGCGCACTCCTCCAGCCGGCGCTCGGCCTGCGCAGCAGGGCGCAACCTGCCGGTGAGCCCGATCTCGCCGAACGCGGCTAGTCCCTCCTTCGTCGGAGCGCCTTTCGCAGCAGACGCGATCGCCAGAGCAACGGCAAGGTCCGCACCCGGCTCGTCGATGCGCACGCCGCCGGCGACGTTCACGAACACGTCCGCGCTCCCGAGCGCGATCCGTGCGTGCCGTCCGAGCACGGCGACGATCATCGCGAGCCGCTTCGGATCGACACCCGTGGCGACGCGACGCGGCATCGCGAGGTCGGTCGGCGCGACGAGAGCCTGAATCTCGAGCAGGATGGGCCTCGTCCCCTCGAGCGCGCACGCAACCGCGGACCCGATCTCGCTCCCCGCCGCACGGCCGAAGAGCTCCGATGGATCCGGGACGCCGACCAGCCCGGCGCCCGTCATCTCGAACACACCGAGCTCGTTGGTCGAACCGAAGCGGTTCTTTGCGGCGCGCAGAACGCGATGTGCGTGGTAGCGGTCGCCTTCGAACTGGAGCACGCAGTCGACGAGATGCTCGAGAACACGCGGGCCGGCGACCGTGCCGTCTTTCGTCACGTGCCCGACGAGGATCGTGGCGACCCCGAGCTCCTTCGCCGCACGCAGCAACCGCGACGCGGCTTCGCGCACCTGCGCCACCGACCCCGGAGCCGAACCGACCTCTGCGGAGTACAGCGTCTGCACCGAGTCGATCACGCAGACGTCCGGCCGCTCGGCCTCGAGGGTCGCCAGCACCGTCTCGAGCTCGGTCTCGGCCAGGATCTCGACCCGCTCGGCGCCTCCCAGCCGTTCCGCCCTGAGCTTCACCTGCGCGACGGACTCCTCACTGGTGACCAGTAGGGCCCGCCGGTCCCTGGACATCGCGGCGAGTGCCGTCAACAAGAGCGTCGACTTGCCGACCCCGGGCTCCCCGCCGACGAGCACCAGCGACGCCGGCACGAGCCCACCCCCGAGGACGCGATCGAGCTCGGGAACGCCGGTGGCGATCCGTCTGGCCTCGTCCGCCTCGACGTCGACGAGTCGGAGGAGTGGCTGGGGCGGCGCCTTGCCGCTCGGGCCGCCGACGACGTCCTCGACGAGCGTGCCGAAGGCGTTGCAGCCCGGGCACTTTCCGAACCACCGCCCGGCCGTATAGCCGCAGTCGGTGCAGGCGTAGTTGACTGCGGGCTTGGCCACCACGCCAGTCTAGGAGTCGGTCCCGACGGTAACCGCGCCGGAAGTGTGACGACTTGGGCGGCGACCGACCGATCGACCCGCGCTCCGGCCCTAGAAGTCCAGGTCGTCGAGGTCGTGCGCGTGACGCGCGCGAAAGACCGAGAAGCTGAACGCCGATGCCGTCGCGACAACGGCTATGACTTTTGCAAGCGTCGGAACCTCGGCTGCAGCGCACACGAGCGGCAGGACGAGCGCGAGCCCGAGTTGCCAGACCTGGAAGCTGAAGAGCGGCTTGGTCCCGTAGGCTGCTTGCGCCTGCGTGCGCCCCGCGAAGAGCAAGCCCAGAATCGCGACGAAGAACAGGCTGGCGGCCATGGAGAGAGAATCGGCGTTGCGGTCGCGCCCCCGCATCCCTGAGCGGCGTGATCTCCGCTCGGGAGCAGGTTCGTGCATCCGAGCCCTCCTTCGCGGCGTGGTCTTCGCAGACCGACAGCCTCGGCAAGGAGGGCCGGATAGAACCCCTCAGCCGTTCACGACGTCTTTAGTCAGGACAGCTAGTCCACGAGCAGGTACGGGATCTCCGCAGATACACCGCTGGCGGCGATAAAGAAGAGGTGCGTGTCGAACCAGGAGCCGTAGGTGACGTCGATCGTCGGCACCTCGACACCGTCCGGGGAAGGCGGACAGTCTGCAGGCGGAAGCCCTGGGCCGCCGAAGTCAATCACGGTCCCCGGCGTTACGTAGCCGGTGATCACGTCGTTCGAGTTGATCCGAGCCTCTGGGAAAACGAACCAGAAGAAAGAGGAATTGACCGTCTCGCTGCGCGTGCTCCCATTGCTGAAAGAGCATGTAATCGTGGCCTCTCGGCTGCCGGACCAGCTTACGAGTGGTCCGATCACCCAAGGCTCAGGGATCGTAAGCGCATCCTTCCCGAGCGAGGAGATGACGTCCCCGCGGCCGATAAAGCCAACGCCGCTGCCCGGGTTGAACGTGGCTGTAGCCGACGCGACAGCCGCCGGCGCGAGCGTGAGCATCGCTATGCCCATGATGAGTAGCAGAAGACGCCGCATCGTTACCCCCTGTTGCCATTTTACGCCGAACCTACACCAGATTGGGAGGGATTCATCTCGCAGCCCTCTAACCGCGCGCAGGGATCATCGATTCGCGGTGGTCGGAGCTATTCCTCCATGGCTCGGACTAGTTCTTGCCGGACGAAATGGACTCCGGGGATGAACCGTCGAGCGAGGCGAACCGCCGGGCGCTCCGGCATTGATCCAGCCTACGTGACTGTGCGAGCGCTAGTCCGCGGCGACGTCGTCTGAGTCGTCCGCGCCGGAAGACACAGGCTCCTCCGGCGGAACCGTGACGACGTCCTCGGGGGTGACTTCGCCCGGGATCACGGTCATGTCGACTTCCTCGGTATCGCCCTTGCGCGACACCAGGATCGTCGAACCCGGGTCGACCGTCCGGCCGAGCACGAAGTCGGCGAGCGGATCCTCGATCACTCGCTGGATCGCCCGGCGCAGCGGTCTTGCGCCCATCGCCGGGTCGTAGCCCTTGTCGACGAGCAGCTCCTTCGCCTCGTCCGTCAGCTCGATCGCGACGCTGTGGATCGCCATCTGCTCGCGCACGCGCTTCATCTGGATGTCGACGATCGTCAGGATCTCTTCCTTCGTCAGCTTGTGGAAGACGATCACTTCGTCGATGCGGTTCAAGAGCTCGGGCCGGAAGACCTTCTTCAGCTCGCCCATGACCTTGTTCTTCATGTCGTCGTAGGTCATGCCGGTGTCGTCGCCCATCGTGAAGCCGAGAGACTGGTTCTTCGAGATCTGGCCGGCGCCGATGTTCGAGGTCATGACGATGATCGTGTTGCGGAAGTCGACGCGGCGGCCCTGGGCGTCCGTGAGCTTCCCCTCCTCCAGGATCTGGAGCAGGATGTTGAACACGTCCGGGTGCGCCTTCTCGATCTCGTCGA
>Ga0070707_100001168_pt1 | contig 25843 bp, 19 predicted proteins | sample KBSK5502metaG_FD_65468 | JGI IMG/M metagenome (GOLD analysis project Ga0070707, IMG submission 65468) | Corn, switchgrass and miscanthus rhizosphere microbial communities from Kellogg Biological Station, Michigan, USA - KBS K5-50-2 metaG | ecosystem: Host-associated > Plants > Roots >...
GATTTCCAGCAGCTCGCCGACAAGTTCGTGCTGGGCATCTGGCCGTTCTACATCATGGCGGTGCTGTCGGTCTTCGTGCTCCGCCGCCGGTCGCCGGAGCTGCCGCGTCCCTACCGCGTCATCGGCTACCCGCTGGTGCCGATCATTTTCCTCGTTTCCGCCGTAGCGATGATCCTGAACGCCCTGCTTACCGACCCGGAGGGCACCGGAATCACCTTCGGGATCATCCTCCTCGGGATTCCGGTCTACTACATCGCGCGCGCGGCCGGGAAGATCCGTCCCATCGCGCGGGTCAAGGGGCCGTAACGAGCCGGTCAACTGCTTGATTTGGCTCGCAGTACAGGTAACTTATGGCTTGTCCGGGCACTCCTCCTCAGGAGGGTTCCGGGAAACACCCCACAATGCCCAATTCCGCCGGGTCGCTCCGTCCGGGGCACCGGTCGCTTCGCAGTAACCAACACGATCCGGGAGTTCGTTCCATGCAGCCAATCGGGCGCGTAATTCGTTTCGGGACGGCCATGGTGGCTCTGCTCGCAAGCGGGGCGCAGTCGGCCCTGGCCCAGGGCATCACCAGTGCCGCGGTGAGCGGGAGAGTCACCTCCGAGACCCGCGGATCCGTCGAGAACGCCATCGTCGTGCTGACCAATACGGGCAACGGCGCCCGGCAGCAGACCACGACGAAGACCGGCGGCCGGTACAACTTCGAGAACGCGACGCCCGGTGGCCCCTACACCATCGACGTGCGCGCCATCGGGTTCCAGGCGGCGAGCAAGTCGGGGATCATGCTCACGCTCGGCCAGCGATACAGCCAGGACTTCGAGCTGAAGCAGCAGGTGGTGACGCTCGAGGAGCTGACGGTGGTCGCCGCGACCAACCCCCTGATCAACAGCGGACGGACCGGCGCGTCGCAGATCGTCACCGATACCGCCATCCAGCGGCTCCCGCTCCTCGGGCGCAATTTCACCGACCTGCTCAGGACCAGCCCGCAGGTGATGAGCGGATCGAGCGTCGGAGGCCAGAACAGCAAGTTCAACACGATTCTGGTGGACGGCGGTGCGAACAACGACGTCTTCGGCGTTTCCGCCACGCCCGGCTCGAGCGCAGGCGCCAAGCTGATTTCGCTCGAGGCGCTCCAGGAGTTCCAGATCCTCGTGGCACCGTTCGACGTCCGGCAGGGGAGCTTCTCCGGCGGGCTGGTGAACGGGATCACCAAGTCGGGGACCAACGAGTTCCACGGCTCGGCGTTCAGTTATTTCCAGCGGCCCGAGCTGGTCGGGGCCGACACGACTCCGGGCGGGAAGAACCGGCTCACCAAGGAGCAGGCCTTCGACACCAAGCAGTACGGCGGCACGATCGGCGGACCCATCATCCCGAACAAGCTTCACTTCTTTGCCAGCGCGGACGTCCAGTCTTCCCAGCGCCCGTTCTTCGGGCTCGAGGCCAAGGAGCCGGCGACCGGCATCCCGGAGGCGTTTGCCACGCGGGTGCAGGACATCATCAAGACCAAGTATGGATTCGATCCGGGCGGCCCGGAGGCTCCAGGCAGTCTCGACTCACCCGACAAGAACCTCTTCGGGAAGCTCACCTGGCAAATCGGCGGGAGCACGCAGCTCGAAACCTCCTACAGCTACGTCCGGGCCTCCAGCGATAACTTCAGCCGGAGCGCCTCGTCCATCAATCTTCCCCAACGCGATGGCTGGCAGCTCAGCAACAGCGGTTTCAAGATCGGCAATACCAACAAGACGCTCCGGACCAAGCTCACCACGCTGATCGGCGGCGGGAATCTCGAGGTCCTGCTCGGCTACTTCAGAAATCGCGACGCGCGGGAGCTGCCCAACCGGGCGCCGCTGATCATGGTGCACGGCGCGCTGCCCAATGTCTATCTGGCGGCCGGCGGCGAACGATTCTCCCACGGCAACGAGCTGGATCAGGACGTGTACGAGGCCACCGCCAACTTCACGTTCAATGTGGGCCAGAATCACCAGATAACCGTCGGCACCCACAACGAGTTCTTCAGCTTCCGAAATCTCTTTGCTCAGAACCGCTTCGGCACCTGGAGCTTTGCCAGCGCCGACTCCCTGGATGCAGGATTGCCCCGGTACTACGAAGCGCTGCTCGAGGCGAGGCCCGGCGGGTTCACAGCGGATTTCTCGGTCAAGCAGTTTGGCGCGTACCTCCAGGACGCCTGGCGTCCCAGCGACCGGCTGACCTTGACCGGTGGCGTCCGGTTCGACGTGCCGAAGTTCAACAACACGCCGAGTCAGAACAACATCCCGCAGCTGGTCGATACGCTCGGGATCAACACCAGTGAGTTCCCTTCCGGAAACATCACCTGGTCGCCGCGGCTCGGGTTCAACTGGGATCCGTTCGGCACCGGCAACACCATCGTGCGAGGCGGCGTCGGGCTGTTCAGCGGACGGCCGCCCTACGTTTGGATGTCGAATGCCTTTACCGGCACGGGGCTGGAGCAGGTCTCGATCACCTGCAGCCGGATCGTCGGCGTCGGCGCCCAGGCCAACATCCCGACCTTCACCGTGGACGTGGACAACCTGCCGCGGGCCTGCGCGGGCGGCGCGGAAGTCCAACCCCCAGCGGCGACGGTGTCGTATTTCGACAAGGACTTCAAATTCCAGCAGTCGCTGAAATACGCCTTCGGCGTGGACCACCGCATGGCCGGCGGCGTGGTGCTCACCTTCGACTGGCTGTACACCAGCAACCGCAACCAGATGTATCAGACCGACGACAACGTGCGGCTCGGCCAGGTGAACCGGGAAGGCCGCCAGCTCTACGGAACCCCCACGGCGCAGACTCTCGCGACGACGCTCACCAGGCTCCGGAAGGTGGAATCAAAGGTGACGTCGGTGATCCACCACACCAACCGGAGCACCGACAAGTCGTGGCTGGCCACGTTCCAGGTGCAGAAGTCGTTCGAGTCGGGAATCTTCTTCAGCGCGGCATACACCCGCGCGAAGTCCGAGGACATCATGTCGCTCACCTCGAGCATCGCGTTCTCGAATCTGCAGAACACGCCGCTCGACGGAACCCTGGACAACCGGAATCTGCGGCTGTCCGGCTTCGACGTGCCGCACAAGATCTCGATCAGCGGGAGCGCGAATCTTCCGTTCGGGCTGCAGGCCTCGGCGGTGTATACCGCCCGGGCGGGCACGCCGTACGCATATGTCACGACCAATGACATCAATGGAGACGGCATCGCGACCAACGATCTGGTCTATGTGCCGCGGGATGCGAGCGACATCAGCATCGCGGGGGCGAATCAGGCGGCGGACTGGGACCGGCTGAATAACTTCATCGTGAGCGAGCCGTGCCTGATGGAACAGCGCGGGAGGGTCATGCATCGGACCACCTGCCGGAATCCCTGGCAGAAGTTCCTCGACGTCCGATTTACCAAGGTCGTGCCGACGTTGTCCGGTCACAGCCTGCAGCTGACCGCGGACATGTTCAATTTCCTGAACCTGCTCAACCACGAGTGGGGCGTGAACCGCGAAACCGCGGCCTTCCAGCAGGTTTCGCTCCTCACGGGCGCGACGTACAACACCAAGAACACCGCCACCCAGGCCGACGACGAGTGGAACTATACTGTTCCCGGGACGCTGCCCGCGCTGCGCCGCGCCAATGTCAACAATTCCCGCTGGCGGATGCAATTCGGGGCGAAGTATACGTTCTAACTGCCAGCGAGTCGTGAGTAGCGAAGAGCGAAGAGGACCTGCCGTCCCTCTTCGCTCTTCGCGCTTCGCTACTCCCTTCCCCTACGTTCTCACTCTGACAAGCAACCACGCCCCGATCCCCAGAAACACGATGTTCGGCACCCAGGCCGCCACGCTGGGATTGATCACACCGCTGGCCCCGATCGCCTGAGACAGGTTGATCATCAGCAGGTAGACGATGGTCGTGCCCAGGCTGATCGCGATGCCCACCGCGGGCCCGGCGCGGGGCGCCGAGACGGCAAGGGGAGCGCCGAAGAGCGCGATGATCAGGCAGGCGGCGGGAAGCGCCAGCTTCACCGCCCTCTGCACCTCGAGCTTCCTGGTGTCGTTTCCCGAGTTCCTGAGCGTCCCGATGTACCGCCCCAGCTCCGAAAAGGTCATCTCTTCGGGATTCTTTGGCTCGATCAGCAGGTCCCGCGGGCCCTCCCGGATGGCGGGAAGCTGGAGCTCGGCGAATCGCATCGTCAGTGCCTCGTCGCCGGGGAGCATCTGGATGCTGGCGCCGCCGAGAAAGGACCAGTGCCGGGTCTCGGGGTTCCAGCGGGCGCTGTCGGCACTGATCGCATAGGTCGGCATCGTATCGCTGCGCACCGTCTTCTCCAGCACCACCTGCTGCATCGCGTTGTCGGTGGTATTCAGCTGGCGGATCGTGTAGACCCATCCGCTCGCCGCGCGAAAGACGAAATTCGTCCGGGTGGTGACGTTGCGGGCCTGGCGTTCCTTCTGCAGCTCCATCTGCCTTGTCGTCGCTTCGGTCGCCCACTCTCCGATGAGGAAGCACAGCACCGCGGCCAGCGCCGAGGCGATGAACAGCGGCCGGGCGAGCCGGTGAAAGCTGATCCCGCCGGCCTTGGCCGCGGTGATCTCGGAGTTGCGGGCCAGCGGGCCCACGGTGAATACCGCCGCGAAGAGCGCCGCGGCCGGCATCATGATCGCGATGTTCTGCGGGAGGGAGTAGACGTAGCTCAGCGCGATCGTCCCCGGGGTCAGCTGCCGGTCGAGGAGCCGCCGCAGATTGTCGGTGAGCTGGGTCAGCACCGACACGATCGGCAGCCCGATCGCGGTGAGCAGGAAGACCCGGAGCCACTGACCCAGGACGTACTTCGAGAGGAGGCGCATCAGGCGCTCTTCCGCCGGTTGCGGAACCACCCGGTGAGGAGCTCGATCAAGTCGCCCACGTCACCCCCACGGGTCGAACCGAACTCCTTGTTCACTCTGAGGAGACCGATGATTCCGGCAATCAGCACGACGCCATTGGGGAACCACATCGCCAGCGCGGGTGAGATGACTCCGCGGTCGGCCAGCTGCTCCCCGGCGGTCAGCGAGACGTAGAAGAGGGCGAAGATCACCAGACTCGCGCCGATGACCAGCCCGATGCCGCCGCGGGGAAACCGCAGCGCCAGGGCGATGCCGATGAGCACGAAGCTCAGGCAGGCGACCGAGAGTGTGAATTTCTTGTGGATCTCGACACTGAACTGATTGACGTCGCGCCTGGCAAAAGCCTCTTCGTCCCGGGCGACGCTCACGTCGGAAATCGTGGAGAAGGCCGCGTGAAGAGCGCCGGTCTGGCGCGGAACGGAATCGACGGCAGGCGCCTGCGCCGCCGCCGGACGGGGAAGCAGGAGGCGCCCGATCCAGCGGTCGAGCCGCCCCCAGGCGCCGCAATGGGGCACAACCACTTTTACGGCAGCCTGAGGCGGCTCCGGGACGGCGTAGAGCTGGAGCAGCGCGCGCAGATCGTTCTCGGCGAGGATGCGCCGGCGCACCGCGGCGCGGGCGGCATCCTGCCTGGAGGACGCGACCCGATCGATCATCTCGCAGGTGCTCATCTCGCGGTCGCCCCTGCCGACGCTCCCAAAGCTCTCCTGGAAGGCGTTCTGGATGTCCCGGACGTTGATCGTGTTTTCGGCGAAGTGGGTGACGTGCACTGTCGCCGGCTCGGCGGTCTTGTACTCGTGGGCCCGGCCGTCGTAGAGCTTGAGGACGAGGTCTTTCCCGCCGTCCTCGAACGCCATGTAGCCGCTGTCGGCGTAGATCATCCGTCTGCCGTCGGGCGGACTCATGTCGTAGATCACGATTTCCCGCATCCGGCCGGTGCCGGGCTCGATCCGGCTGGCCTGCAGCACGTAGAGGGAGCCGGGGAGATTGTTCATCACCGTCTCCTTCAGCGCGAAGGTCGGCTTCTTCTGGCTGATGTCGGTCTGCAGGTTCAGGAGCCGCAGATTGGTGCGGGGCAGGATCTGGTCGATGAAGAGAAAGTTCGCCACGGCCAGGAGCAGTCCGGCGACGAAGACCGGCCGAACCATCTGGGGGACGCTGATGCCGCTGGCCCGCATCGCGGTGATCTCGTTATCGACGCCGAGCTGGCTGAAGCCGTACAGCACGGCGACCAGGATGGCCATCGGCAGGGTGAGCGCCACGATGAAGGGAATGAAGAGGGTCAGCACCTCGACGATCACGCCGGGGGGGAGTCCCTTACCAACCAGGTCCCCGAGGCGTCGGGAGAGCTGATTGAGCATGAGCATCCCGGTGAGGGCGACCCAGGCAAAGATGAAGGGGCCGACGACGGAGCGGAGGATGTGGCCGCGCAGGAGGCGCATGGCGTAAAGCTAAGAGGGGTCAGTGGTCAGGGGTCAGTGGGCAGTGGTCGGTGCGAGGGTTTGCCCCTTCCCCTGGCCGCGACGCCCTCTTACTTCTCAACCCTGACCACTGACTCCTGACCTCTGACCACCGACTATGCGCCCACTGCTCGCGACGATCGTGCTTCTGGCAAGCTGCGAAGGAGGTCCCCCGCCTCCGCGCGAGTTCGACGGCGCGCAGGCGCTCCGGTACATCGAGACCCAGCTTGCCTTCGGGCCGCGGATCCCCGGCACGCCGGGTCACGCAAGCATGGCGGGGTGGCTCGACAGTCTGCTGCGAACTCGTGCCGACACGGTCGTGGTCCAGCGGTGGACCCACGTCACCCGGAACGGCGACTCGCTTCCGATGGTGAATCTCCTGGCCCGGTTCAACCCCGGGGCAACGACCCGGGTGCTGTATCTGGCGCACTGGGATACCCGGCCGCATGCCGATGCTCCGAGCAGCAGGGACAGCACCTTGCCGGTGCCCGGCGCCAACGATGGCGGCTCCGGCGTGGCCATCCTCCTCGGCATGGCCGACGCGCTCAAGAAGCTGCCCCCGGAAACGGGCGTCGACCTCCTCTTCGTCGACGGAGAAGACTACGGCAGCTTCGACGCGGGCCGGGACCAGGACGTGCTCATCGGCTCCCGCTATTACGCGGCCAACCTCCCCTCGGGGGAACGGCCCCGCTTTGCCGTGCTGTTCGACATGGTGGGTGACCGGGACCTCCGCATTCCGCGGGAGGGAAACTCGGTGACCGGCGCCCCCGACGTCGTCGAGATGGTCTGGGCCCAGGCGGAGAAGCAGGGGCATGGCGATGTCTTCGTCTCGGCCGACCAGGGGGCGATCACCGACGACCACGTGCCGCTGCAGCAAGTGGGGATCCGGGCCATCGACCTCATCGACCTCGACTTCGGTCCGGGCAACGGCTGGCACCACTCCCCCGATGACACAATCGACAAGGTGAGTCAGGCGAGTCTGCAGGCGGTGGGGGATGTTGCGATGGCGGTCGTGAGAACTACGAAAGCGTGAACGGTGAACAGTGAACGGTGAACGGGACCTGCCCCAACCCCCAAATCCCGGCTCCCAATCCCGCTGATTCGATGAGCATCGCGCTTAACGGATGCTCTGAAGGGCGCGGGACCCTGCTACGCTACCGCCATGTCCCGCGAGCCACGCGCCGTCCTCCTTCTCCTCGCGCTCGCGGTCCTGGGCCACTCCGCGCGTCTGATCCTCGGCCGGACGCACGATCCTCCGGGGCAATTGCTCGCGCCGCCGGTTTCCGCCGCCGACCCGCTCCGGCAGCGCGCCCGCGCGGAACGGTTGGCCCGTCCCCTTCGTCCGGGGGAGAAAGTGGAGCTGAACAGCGCCACCGCTGACGAGATTGCCCGGCTTCCGCGGATTGGCATGTCACTGGCAAAGCGTATCGTGGAAGACCGGAGCGTCCGGGGTGCTTTTCGGGGGCTGGATGACCTGGATCGGGTGCCCGGGATAGGGCCCGCACTCCTGGCCCAGCTTGCGGACAGGGTCTCTTTCGGGGTCACCGGGGTTGTGGAGCGCCCCCCGGGGAATGGTGCAAATACACGCACGCTTGGGGCTTACGCCGTACCGACCAGCCCCTCTCCGGACACCCTTGTCGACCTTAACTCGGCTTCCCTAGCGGACCTGCTGGCCCTGCCCGGGATCGGCAAGGCCAGGGCCCGCGCGATTCTGGCATATCGCCGGAGCCAGGGGTCATTCGCCGCAGTGTCGGATCTTGGTCGGGTACCAGGGTTCAGACAGTCGCTTGTGGCCCGGGTAGCGCCCTATGTGGTCGTGAGATAGGCAACAGGCAGCAGGCAACCGGCAGCAGTCTTTCTTGGAGGGTCGCTGGCAAGCATGACGACGGCCGCACTACCTACCGATCGCCTGGGCGATATTCTGGTCAAGGAAGGGCTCCTTTCGCGGGAAAAACTCGCGCAGGCGCTCACCGAGCATCGCGCGTCCGGGATGCCGCTCGGATTCATCATTGCCAAGCAGGGGCTCGTTCCCGAGGTGGAGATCACCCGGATCGTGGCCCGGCAGCTTCGGGTCCCCGCGGTCGATCTGGCCCGGTTCGAAGTGGATGCGAAAATCCTGAAGCTGATCCCTTCGGACATCGCCAAGCGCCACATCGTCCTCCCGCTCAAGCGGGAGGGCCGGACCCTCACGGTGGCGATGTCCAATCCCACCGACCAGGTGCTCCTGCAGGAGCTCCGGTTCATCACCCGGTACGACCTCTTCCCGGTCTTCGCGGGTGAATACACGCTCCGGACCCTGATCGACAAGTACTACGACGCGTCGGACATGGCGCTGCAGAGCATTCTGAAGGACATGGAGGGGCTGGCCGACGACGTCGAGGTCCTCGCGGATCAGGAAGATGAAGCCGCGAGCCAGGCGCAGATCGACGACGCGCCGGTCGTCAAGCTGATCAACGGCATCCTCACCGACGCAGTGCAGCGCGGGGCGAGCGACATCCACGTCGAGTCATTCGAGCACGAGATGCGGGTCCGCTACCGGATCGACGGCGCGCTCACCGAAGTGATGAAGCCGCCGAGCCGCATGAAGGCCGCGCTGATCTCGCGCATCAAGATTCTCTCCCAGCTCAACATCGCCGAGCGGCGGGTGCCCCAGGACGGCCGGCTCAAGCTCAAGATGGGCAACCGGGTCATCGACTTCCGGGTGAGCACGCTGCCCTGTCTGTTCGGCGAAAAGATCGTGCTCCGAATCCTGGACAAGGGCAACCTCACCCTCGACCTGAGCACTTTCGGGTTCGAGCCCAGGGCCGAGGCCGACCTGATGAAGGCGATTCTCAATCCGTACGGGATGGTCCTGGTGACGGGGCCGACGGGATCGGGCAAGACCACCACGCTGTACTCCGCGCTCCAGCGGATCAACACGATCGAAACCAACATCATGACTGCGGAGGATCCGGTGGAATACAATCTCCACGGGATCAACCAGGTACAGGTGCGCACCGAAATCGGACTGACCTTCGCCGCGGCGCTGAAGGCGTTCCTTCGCCAGGACCCCAACATTATCATGATCGGTGAGATCCGGGACCTGGAAACGGGCGGGATCGCGATCAAGGCCGCGCTCACCGGCCACCTGGTGCTCTCCACGCTGCACACCAACGACGCGCCGAGCACGGTCACCCGTATGATCGACATGGGGATCGAGGCGTTCAACGTCTCGGCGGCGGTCAACCTGGTGGTGGCCCAGCGGCTGGTCCGGCGGATCTGCAAGGAATGCAAGGGCCCGGCGACCTATCGTCCCGAGGAGCTCAAGTCCCTGGTGACCGCGGGCATGAATATTGACCATATAACTGCACTTCCTTTCATGAAGGGCCCCGGGTGCGAGAACTGCGGCGGCAGCGGATATCGCGGCCGGGCAGGCATCTACGAGGTCATGGCCATGACTCCCGAGCTCCGACGCATGGTCCTTCGGGGGGCCTCGGTCGCCGAGATTCGTGACATGGCGGTCGAGGAAGGGATGCTGACGCTTCGGATGGACGGCATCAAGAAGATCGAGAAGGGTGTGACCACCCTCGAAGAAGTCGTCAAGGAGACGTCCGCATGAGCCTGAATCTGCGAGCCCTGCTGCAGGAAATGATCGAGCGCGAAGCGTCCGACCTTCACGTGACGGCGGGGGAGCGCCCCAAGCTGCGCGTCGACGGCGACATCACCAACTCTTCGGTCGAGACGGTGCTGACGCCCAAGGACACGCTGCAGCTCGCCTATTCGGTGCTCACCGAACAGCAGAAGAAGCGGTTCGAGTTCGAAGACGAGCTCGATTTTTCCTTCGGCATCCAGAACCTCGCCCGGTTCCGCGGCAACGTCTTCAAGCAGCGGGGCTGCGTCGCGATGGTGCTCCGGATGATTCCCTTCAGCGTGCGGACCTTCGAAGACCTGGGGCTGCCGCCGGTGGTGGCGCGCCTGGCCGAACGGCCGCGCGGCCTCATCCTGGTGACGGGCCCCACCGGCTCGGGCAAGAGCACCACGCTGGCGGCGATGATCGACAAGATCAACCGCGACCGGAAGGGCCACATCATCACGGTCGAGGATCCGATCGAGTTCATCCACCGCCACCAGAACTGCATCGTCAACCAGCGCGAAATCGGCACCGACACCAAGAGCTTTTCATCGGCGCTCAAGTACGCGCTCCGGGAAGACCCCGACATCATCCTGGTCGGCGAAATGCGCGACCTGGAAACGATCGCGGCGGCCCTCACCATCGCGGAAACGGGTCACCTGGTGCTGGCCACCCTGCATACGAACTCGGCGGCCGAATCGATCAACCGGATCATCGACGTCTTTCCGTCGACCCAGCAGTCGCAGGTGCGCGCCCAGCTGGCCTTCGTGCTGGAAGGCGTCCTGACCCAGACGCTGCTGCAGAAGGCGCGGGGCAAGGGGCGGATGATGGCGTGCGAGATCATGGTCGCCACGCCGGCCATTCGCGCGCTGATCCGGGACGACAAGGTCCACCAGATCTATTCCGCCCTCCAGTCGGGGAAGAAGCACGGGATGCAGACGATGGTGGACGCGCTGTACCAGCTGTACATGAACCGCGAAGTCTCGAAGGAAGAGTGTCTGCGGGCGGCGAGCGATGTGAACGAATTCCTCCGCGCCATCGGGGAAAAGCCGCTCGAGGAGCAGGGCATCGCGACGATGGACAAGGCAGGCGCCGCGATGAGTCGCCGCTAACCGGGACAAGGGACACCGACTATGGCCCAATACGAATACACCGCCAAGAACGCCACCAGCGGCCAGATCCTGAAGGGGACGATGGACGTCCCCAGCCGGGACGAGGTCATCGCGTTCATCCGCAAGAACCGGATGATCCTGGTGAGCGTGCGCGAGGCCCCGAAGCAGATCGCGTTCAAGATGCCCGGGGGAGGGGTCAAGACGCGCGACGTGGTCATCTTCACGCGGCAGTTCGCGACGATGATCAACGCCGGCCTCCCGCTGGTCCAGTCGCTCTCGATCCTGGCCCAGCAGACCGAGAACAAGATCCTGAAGGACATCACGAAGGCGGTGGTGTACGACGTCGAGGCCGGTAACACGCTCGCCGACGCGCTGGCCAAGCATCCCAAGGCGTTCACCGGACTCTACGTGAACATGGTGGCCGCGGGCGAGGCCGGCGGTATTCTGGATACGATTCTCCTCCGGCTGGCCACCTTCCTCGAAAAGAACGACGCGCTGGTCCGCAAGGTGAAGGGCGCGCTGGTCTATCCGGCGGTCATCATCACCGTGGCCATCATCGCGGTGGCGGTCCTCCTGATCTTCGTGATCCCCACCTTCTCGTCGATGTTCGCCTCGGTGAACATGGAGCTGCCGCTGCCGACCCGGGTCGTGATCAGCGCCTCGGACATTCTGACCCGCTTCTGGTGGGCGATCATCGGCGGCGCCATCGCGCTGGTGCTCGGCATCCGGTCGTATTACAGCACGCCGGACGGCCGCAAGAACATCGACGGAATGCTGCTCAAGGCGCCGGTGCTGGGCGACCTGCTCCGGAAGTCGGCGGTGTCCCGCTTTACCCGGACGCTCGGCACCCTGATCTCGTCCGGCGTGTCGATTCTCGACGGGCTCGAAATCACGGCGAAGACCGCGGGCAACCGCGTGGTGCACGACGCCGTGATGCAGTCCCGGCAGTCGATCGCGGGGGGCGAGACGATCGCCGGCCCGCTGCAGACGTCCGGGGTCTTTCCTCCGATGGTCATCTCGATGATCTCGGTGGGCGAGCAGACCGGCGGGCTCGACGAGATGCTCACCAAGATCGCCGACTTCTACGACGCCGAGGTGGACGTCGCGGTCAGCGCGCTGCTCTCCCTGATGGAGCCGGTGATGATCGTGGTCCTGGGCGTCATCGTGGGCGGCATGGTGGTCGCCATGTACCTCCCGATCTTCGACATGGTGAACGCGATCCAGTAGGGTCTTCCCGAGAGGGGAATCGCGCCGTACGTTGACCGGGCGCCCGCCACTCTGGCCGGGCGCCCGGTTCTTTTCTGTCCGGGCCCATGACGGTCCCTGCCCGGGTTCTGCGTAATGCCATGCGACGGAGCTCCCCAGCCCTCTCCTCCGAAAGGACGTCACCATGCGCGGGAAGATCCTGCAGTACAACGGCAACGACGGTACCGGCATCATCGTCGTGGACGGCAACCAGCATAAGTTCGCGCTCGCCAACTGGAAGGGCGACGCTGCTCCCGTCGTGGGCAAGACCGTGGAGGTGGTGGTCACCGACGGCGCGGTCCAGACGGTGACGCTGGTCGGGGACGACGTGCTGATGCGGGAAAAGGCCGCAGAGTTCACCGACAAGCTGAAGGGGCTGGGGGCCGGCGCCGGTCAGGGCGGGGCGGCCGGGATCGGGGGCTCGATCGTTGCCTTCTACGGGATCCCGCTGCTGGCGGCCTACGGGGTCTTCCTGATTGCGACCCTCTTCTTCGCCGCGATCAGCATTCCGATGATGGGGCTTGTCGGCGGAGGCGGCGGGCCCACGCTCTGGGCGCTCTCCGGCCTGTCGGGCGGGTTGAAACTTCTCCTCCTGCTTTCCTACCTCTCCATCGGGGTACCCTTTTTCTGGCGCGACAAGAGGGGATGGCTCGCCCTGCTGGTCCCGGCGTTGACCATGGTGTTCGTCATGCTCAAGGCCAACGGCATGGGGGGCCTGGGCTCCGTCTCGGTGCTTGGCTTCTGGCTGCCGGTTGTCGCTGCCGCGTTTCTTGGCTTCACCGGGTTCAGGAAGTTCACAACTGCCTGAGGCAATAGGCAACGGGCAACAGGCAACAGGCAGTTCACGCTGTTGCCTGCTGCCCGTTGCCTGTTGCCTTTCTACTGCCTCATCGAAGTGACGTTGCTCTTCCCCTTCGCGCCCGCATTCTTCACGTAGATATCGAGCCACGCCGTCCAGCGTCCCCAGAGATCGAGCAGCGTCTCTTTCGTCGCGGGGCCATGGTCCTCGTAGGGATACAGGTAGAGGGAAGCGACTTTCCCCTCCGACCGGAGCGCCTGCATCATCCGGATCGAGCTGATCGGATTGGTCCCCACGTTCTGATCCTCCAGCCCGTGATACATGAGCAAGGCGCCCTGCATCTTGTCGGCGTAGAGCATGGGCGACATGTCGAGATAGGTCTTCTGCCCGCTCCACAGGTCCCGCCGCTCGCTCTGGAAGCCGGTGGGCGTCAGGGTCCTGTTGTACATCCCGTCGCCGGCGATTCCCGCCTTGAAAAACGGGGTATGCACCAGGGCGTTGGCGGTACTGAAGGCGCCGTAGCTGTGTCCCCCGACCCCGAGGCGCTGTCGGTCGATGAAGCCCTGCCGATCGAGCTCGTCGATCACCGCCAACAGGTTCATTCGCAGGTCGGAGACGTAATTGTCGTTCATCCTCCCGGCCTCTCCGATGATCGGAGGGTCGAACGTCGCCACCGCATATCCCTGGGTCGCCAGGAACTGGATGGTGCGGGGCTGCGACTCCGGGAAACGATTCACGTTTTCGTTCCGGAGGGTTCGGTCGTACCCGGCCTGATCGGTGTATTCGTAGGGATAGAACCAGAACATGCCGGGCAGCCGGGTGCCGGCCTGGTAGCCCGCCGGGAGCGTCACCCGGACCATGAACTTGATCCCGTCGGCACGGGTGACGGTGAGGCGCTTCCGGGTGAGGGCGGTGAATTCGGGGGTCCGGTCCTTGTTGTCGGTCAGCTGAACGAGGGCGCCGGTCTTCATGTCGCGCAGGAAGGAATTCGGCACCTGGCTCGCCGACTCGCGCAGCACGATCGCGCGGGTAAAATCGTCGTCAAGTGGAGCGACGACCGACTCGGTGACATCGCTCGCGCTCTCGAAGATGCGGCTCTTCGCGCCGGTCGCGATCGCCACCCGGTCGATGAATGCCCGGGGCGGATTCTCCAGGAAATTCCGGTGATACTGGGTGCCGGAGAGGTAGACCGCGCCGTCTGCGGAAACGAGCGCGACGCTTCCCGACCCCAGCGCCCTGGTCATGAGGGAACCGGGATTGTTGTAGAAGGAAAGTGAATCGGAGGCGTTGCCTCCCCGTCCGCCGCCGAATCCTCCGCCGCCCGCGCCAAGCGCCGGTGTGTAGCCCCGCTGGCGCACGATGCTGTACTTCTTGTCCGGCTCGCTCAGCCGCACCGCGTAGATCTCGCCAGTGCCGCTCCGGCTCACCCCGAAGAAGACGGTGCCCGCATCCTCGCTCCACGCGAGCTGAGAGATCGGGCTGTCCGCGCGGTAGAGGACGGTGGTGTCGCCGGGTCCGAACGGCGGCATCCAGCGCACCAGCCGATCGGGACGAGTACTTCCCCCGGTGCCGGGCGCCCCGCCTCGTGCCCCGGGAGCCGGCGCGGCATCGGTCGTATCGGAGCTGCGCCCTCGCGCGGCGGGAATGGCCTCGAGGTAGTACATCCCATCGCCCCTGGGCATCCAGCCGAGGGCCCGCTTGCCGCCGTCATCCCGGCGGGCACGCGGCGTGTCCGAGGTGTCGGGCATTTCACGGAGCGGGCGCTTCGCGACTTCCGCGAGCACCTTCCCGCCGGCATCCCAGATCTCCTCGAGCTCACCGAAGCTGGTGTACTGCACGACGTAGGAGAACGGCCGCCGCATCGTCGTCACCCGGAAGTACTTCCCGTCGGGCGACGGCTCCACGCTGCTGAACATCGCCGGCGCCCCGATCTTCCGCGCAGTCCGCGTCCGCACGTCGATCGCCACCAGCTGGCCGGTGACGTAATACTCCATGAGGGACGCTTCGTAAGGATCCTGCAGCAGGCTCGCGTACATCCGTTGGGGTGACTTGACCGTGTCCATCCACACCTGCACTCCGGGGCCGGTGGCGATGGCCGGCCGCACCGGTTCGGCGCCGCGCGGCTCCGGTACCTGGACGGCCACAATGCTGCCGCCGTCACCGGTCCAGTCGAGTGACGTCACCAGGGTTGCCAGGAGCGGTGTCCGGGTGAGGACGCGCGACTTGCCGGTGGCGACGTCGGCCAGGTAGACGAGAGAAGCCTTTTCGAAGTTCGCGATGTAGGCGATCTGGCGGCTATCGGGTGACCAGACCGGACTGGAAACCGTGGCACCGGCGGGAATCTCGATCGGCACCGCGCGTCCGGTGGATGCATCGATGAGCGAGAGGCCGGCGGAACCCCGGGTGGTCAGCGCCCGGGCGCGATTGGCGGCCGGATCCACCTGCAGCCCGCCGAAGTAGTAGTGGGGCTTGCCGAAGCCGTTCACGCTGGGAAGCCCTTCGCTCTCTTCGCGGAGGAAGTGGCGGCGGTCGGGACTCTGCCTGGAGAGGGAGACATTGAGGTGGCGCGGCGCAGTCACCAGCTTGACGATCTCCGGCGCCGGTACGACATAAGATTCGGCGGCCAGGCGGGCCCGGCTCGCGGCCAGCCCGGCCGCGTCGTCGGAGCTGGGCGCTTGCGCGGTGAGGACGGTGGCAGACAAAATCCACATCAGAGTTCCGCACGACGCCGGCGAGGCGAAGAGGCGGGCGAGACGCATGGCAACCTCGTGATCGGAATTGGAGTCGGAGATCTGTATGACTAGCATACGTCAAAGTCATGGGCGGCGCTGAACCGTGCTTCGACCTGCACTCGCCAGGCCGCGGCATCGTCCGGCATCCCGCCGAATTCTGCGAGGGCCGGGTGGAGGGAAATCGTCAGGGCAATGCGCTCAACTCCGCTTCGGATATGCCGTTGCAGACTTTGCGTCCACGGTGCAGCTCTTGCGAGTCAAAAGCCTGAGCCGCGACCCTGCGCTCCATATCCATCACCAGAGGTCCATAATGTCACTTCCGAAGATCTCGGCCGTTCTCGTTCTGGTCGCTCTGGCCGGCGCGACCGCCAGCACGCTGTCCGCGCAAGACATGCCGCGCATTCACGCCATCGAGCTGACCTTCGCGGGCGGCTATTTCCAGCCCACCGGGACCGCCGGGCAGCAGGGCACCGTGGCCCTCACGCGCCGTCCGTCATGGGTCGGAAGCAGCCACCTCGACTATTACGCTCCGGGCGGGCGCCTCGGCTTCGAGGTCTCCGCGGGTTATGCGCCTGAACGCATCCGCCAGAGCACGACCGGCGGTGCCGCAGGATCGCGCCGGACCAATATGATGTTCGGGACCGCGAAGGTCGTCTTCGGCCGCTCGCCGCGGCTCTCCGGGATCTCGTACATGCTGGGTGGCGGCGTCGGCGTCCTGCATCGGAAAAAGAGCGTGCTCGACGCCACCCAGAGCACCACGAATCTGGGCGGCACCGCCAGCCTCATGCTCCGGTTCCCGATCGATGGCCAGGTGGGGCTCCGGCTCGACGCGCAGGACATCATCTACAGCGCCGATTACGGGCTGGGCAGCAAGATGAGAAACGACCTGTTTCTGACCGCGGGGTTGGGGATTAGCTGGTAAGAGCCGTCAGTCGTCAGTCGTCGGTCTTCAGTCTTCAGCGACCGCCCGGCTCTCAGAGCCGGGCGGTTGGTTTTGGGGGTTGCGATCTATAGGGGAGGGGGGTATAATAGGACGTGAAGACGCACCCAGTACCCAGCACCCAGAACCCAGCCCCCAATCAATGACCTCCGCCAAACTCCTCGTCCTCCTCTCCGGCCTCCTCGCCATCGCCTGGATCGTCTGGTACTTCTTCCTGGCGCGGCGCAGCTCTGCCCTTGCGCTGCCAGGAGTGAGTGGAGTGCAGGAGGTCACCATCACGGTGGAGGGCGGGTACGAGCCGGCCGAGGTCCGGGTGCGCGCGGGACAGCCGGTGCGGATCGTATTCGACCGCCGGGAAACGAATCCCTGCTCCGACGAAGTGATCCTCTCCGACTTCGGGATCCGGCGCGCACTCCCTGCCCACCAGCGCACGTCGATCGAGTTCACCCCTACGGCACCCGGTACCCATGAATTCGTGTGCGGCATGGGGATGCTGCACGGCAAGGTGATCGTCACATGAGTGAGTCGGTCACGATCCCGGTGCAGGGGATGCACTGCGCCGCCTGTCAGGGGCGAGTGCAGCAGGAACTGGAACACACTGCCGGCGTTTCGAGCGCCGCGGTCAACCTTCTCCTCAATTCCGCGACCGTCACCTTCGATCCCGCCGTCACCAGTCCGGAGCGACTGGTCGAGGCGGTGCGGAAGAGCGGGTACGAAGCGGAGCTCCCGACCGGCGCGCCTTCGGGTGGCAGTGAAGCGGAGGAGGCGAGCGAGCGCACCGCCCAGGCGGAGTTCCGCGACCTCGCCACCAAAGCGCTGACCAGCCTCGCGATCGGCGTCGGGGTGATGATCCTCATGCCCTCCCCGCCGATTCAGCTCGGGCTCGCGACAATCGTCATGCTCTGGGCCGGCCGGCAATTCTACCTCCGGGCGTGGCGGGCCTTCCGGCACCACAACGCCGACATGAATACGCTGATCGCCATCGGCACGGGAGCGGCGTATGCCCTTTCCCTGGTGGCGACGCTGCTGCCGGATCTCTTCGTGCGCCGGGGGATGGCGGCTCCGGTCTATTTCGAGGCGGTGATCGTCATCATCGCGCTCATTCTGCTCGGCAACGCCCTGGAGGCCCGGGCGAGGCGACAGACGTCGGCGGCACTGCGCGCGATGACGGCGCTCCAGCCCCGCACGGCGCGGGTGCTGCGCGGGACGAGTGAGGTCGATGTGCCGGTCGAAGAAGTCAAGGTGGGAGACACGATTCTCGCGCGCCCCGGCGAACGCCTTCCCGTGGATGGCGTGGTCCTCGAGGGCGGGACCGGCGTCGACGAATCGATGCTCACCGGTGAATCGCTTCCCGTGGCCAAGGAAACAGGCAGCAAGGTCTTCGGAGGGACGATCAACGGAACCGGCGCCATCCGCTACCGGGCGAGCACGCTTGGAGAGACGAGCACGCTAGCGGGCATCGTTCGCCTGCTTCGCGAAGCGCAGGCCTCGCGCGCACCGATGCAGCGGCTGGCCGACCGGATCAGCGCGGTCTTCGTTCCGGTCGTCCTCTGCCTCTCGGTGGCGACGTTCGTCGTCTGGTATCTCCTCGCCGGCGACTCTGCGCTGCTCCAGGCATTCACCGCCGCCGTTTCGGTCCTGATCATCGCCTGCCCCTGCGCGATGGGGCTCGCGATTCCCACCGCCGTGATGGTCGCGACGGGACGCGCCGCCGAGCTCGGATTCCTTCTCAAGGGGGGCGAGGCGCTGGAGCGGGTGGGGAAGGTGACGACGGTGCTGCTCGACAAGACGGGAACGGTCACCGTTGGAGTGCCCGCGCTCACCGACGTGATCGCCGCGCCGGGGGCGGAAGCGCTCGAGTGGCTCGGTCCGGTGGCTTCGCTCGAGGCCGCCTCGGAGCACCCCCTCGCTGCCGCCGTCGCGCGTGGAGCCCGCGAGCGCGGTCTCCGACTCAGCCTCGCGACCGAGCTCCGCTCGCGAACCGGCCGGGGAGTCGAAGGAACGATCCGGGGCGTTCCGGTTGCGGTAGGAAACGAGGAGCTGCTTCAGTCGCTCGGGATCGACGCTACCCCGCTCCGGGAGTCGTTTGCCCGGCTCGCTTCCGAGGGAAAGACGCCATTCTACGCCGCGGTGAACGGGGCACTGGTGGGAGTGCTGGCGGTGGCGGACGAGATTCGGCCTTCATCGGCGCGCGCCATCGCCGGGATGAAGCAACTTGGACTCGAGGTGATTATTCTCACCGGCGACAATCGCCGGACCGGGGAAGCGATCGCGCGAGCCGCGGGTGTGGACCGGGTGGTGGCCGAGGTGCTTCCGGAGGGGAAGATCGCCGAGGTGCGCCGCCGGCAGGCCCTGGGCGAAGTGGTCGCGATGGTCGGCGACGGGATCAACGACGCCCCGGCCCTTGCCGCCGCCGACGTCGGGATCGCGATGGGATCGGGGACCGATGTCGCCGCCGAGGCGGGTGATGTCGTCCTCATGCGGGCCGACCTCGGCACCGTGCTCCAGGCGATTCGCCTTTCGCGCCGCGCCCGGGCCACCATGCGGCAGAATCTTTTCTGGGCATTCATCTACAACGTCATCGGGATCCCCATCGCCGCGGGAGTGCTCTATCCCGCCTTCGGCACCCTGCTGAGTCCGGTGCTGGCGAGCGCGGCGATGGCGATGAGCAGCGTGAGCGTGGTGACGAATTCGCTGCGGCTGCGGAGATTCTCGTGACGGCGTCAACGGTCAACGGTCAACGGTCAACGGGACAGAATGAATCAATCTGAATTGGATACCGCGCGATGCGGCTGCGAGGTGTCGGCCGATGGATCGGGGCGCAAGGCGGCGGGTGTCGACCCCGACATCAAGGATCGCAATCTCAAGCGGCTCCGCCGCATCGAGGGGCAGATCCGCGGCCTGCAGAAGATGGTCGTCGAGGACCGCTACTGTCCTGATATCCTGATTCAGGTCGCCTCGGCGCATGAGGCGTTGCGCTCGGTCGGCAGAGAGGTCATGCGGAATCACTTGCGCCACTGTGTCGCGCAGGCGGTCCGGGCCGGCGGGCCGGAAGCCGAAGCCAGCTACGACGAGCTGCTCGACCTCATGTACACCTACTCCAGGTGAGCGCGCTCGGAGTCCTTCAGATCGCGGGGCGGGCCGGTGGCCACCTCCGACGGCGGGCAGCCGCCTATCTTCCGCAGCCGGGAGACGTCCGCGTCGACGAGCGGGTCATCCGGCAATACGGTCTCCGAACCGGCGATGACATTGCGGGGGAGGTTCGGGGCGGCAAAGGCGGCTCAGCGCTCGACCGGGTGACCACGATCAACGGGCGCCCGGCAGACGAGCTCCGCGACCGTCCCGAGTTCACCACGCTCTCCGCCATTCACCCCGACGCTCCGCTCCGGCTGGAATGCGACCTCGGTCCCGGCAATCCGGCCACCGCAACCAATCGGCTCATCGATCTCCTGGCGCCGATCGGCAAAGGACAGCGGGGATTGATCGTCGCCCCCGCCAAGGGGGGAAAGACGATGGTGCTCCAGGCCATCGCCGAAGGAGTCCACACCAACTATCCTGACGCGGGACTCTTCATCCTGCTGGTGGACGAGCGGCCCGAGGAAGTCTTCGAGATGGAGTCCGCCGGGTGCGGCGAGGTGGTGGCCTCCAGCTTCGACAATCCCCCCTCCCAGCACGTCGCGGTGGCGGAGCTCCTGCTGGAGCGCGCCCGCCGCATGGTGGAGCTCGGCAAGGACGCGGTGGTGATCGTGGACTCGCTGACCCGGCTCGCCCGCGCGTACAATGCAGTGGAGAAGGGAAGCGGACGCACCATGACCGGCGGGATGGATGCGCAGGCGCTGGAGCGGCCCAAGCGCTTTTTCGGAAGCGCCCGCCAGGTGAGTCCGGCCCAGGGGGGCGGGTCTCTCACCGTCATCGCCACGGCGCTCATCGAGACCGGGAGTAAGATGGACCAGTTGATCTTCGAGGAATTCAAGGGGACGGGAAACAGCGAGGTGGTGCTCTCCCGCGAACTCGCGGAACGGCGGGTCTTTCCGGCGATCGACCTGCTGGCGAGCGGCACCCGGAAAGAGGAGCTGCTTCTGTCGCCGGCCGGGCTCGAGGCGTCGCGGGTCCTCCGGCAGCGGATCGCCCGCATGACGCCGCTCGATGCGATGAACAATTTGCTGGGTGAGCTGAAGCGGCACCCGACCAACCAGGCGCTCATCGATTCTCTCGGGAAAGGATAGCCGAAGCGTGCACTTTCGCCTGTCGATCGTTCTTGCATGCCTGCCCGTCGTCGCCGTCGCCCAGACACCCGCACCTGCTTCCCGTCCCACCGCCCAGGCGGTGCGGGTCGGCAAGGGACCGGTGCTCGACGGTCGGCTGGACGATTCGGTCTGGACCAGGGCGCCGGTGCTCAGCGCCTTTCATCAGCACGAGCCGTTCGACGGAACTCCCGCGACCGAGCGGACCGAAGTGCGGATCGTCTTCGACGACGACGCGCTCTATATCGGGGCCCGGCTCTTCGACAGCGACCCCGCGGGGATCGTCCGAGGCGAGATCCGCCGCGACGCCGACCTCAAGGAGCAGGACGCCTTCCTCGTCATGCTCGATACCTATCTCGACCGGCAGAACGGCTTCGTCTTCGGCACCACACCGGCGGGGATCGAGCACGACGGCCAGGTGACCAAGGAAGGTGAAGGAGGATTCGGCGGACCGAGCGGCACCGGTGCGGGGCCGAGCGGAACCACCGGGGCGGCGAACCTGAACTGGGACGGCACCTGGAAGGTGCTCACCTCGGTGGATTCCGCCGGATGGACGGCCGAGTTCAGGATTCCCTTCGAGACGCTCCGGTACGCCGGCGGAGCCACCCAGCAATGGGGACTCAACCTGGCGCGCTACATCCGCCGGAAGAACGAGGAGGACTTCTGGTCTCCGATTTCCCGGCAATACTCGTTCTTCCGGATTTCCCAGGCCGGAACACTGGAAGCCGTGGCACCGCCGGTCCGCCGCGTCGCCACGGTCACGCCGTATGTGCTGGGGTCGGTGCAGCGGAATTTTGCGGCCGGGCTCCCGACCGACGCGCGGGGCGAGGTCGGCGGGGACGCCAAGTTCGGGGTGACGCCGAGTCTCACCGCCGACCTCACCTACAACACCGACTTTGCCCAGGTGGAAGTCGACGAGCAGCAGATCAACCTGACCCGCTTCAATCTGTTCTTCCCGGAAAAGCGGCCGTTCTTCCTGGAGAACGCCGGCACCTTCGCGGTCGGCACGCCGCAGTCGGTCGAAGTCTTCTTCAGCCGGCGCATCGGCATCGGCGCCAACAGCCGCGAGGTGCCGCTGCTCGGCGGGGGGCGGCTTACCGGAAAGGCTGGCGGGTTTACCGTCGGGCTCCTCGACATCCAATCCGAGCGGGCGGAACAACTCGGCCAGGTGACGGTCGCCCCCAACAATTTTGCGGTAGCCCGGGTGCTTCGCGAGCTCCCGCACCGCTCGCGGGTGGGCGCCATCGCCGTGTCCCGCCTCAACACCGACAGCACCGGCGACCACAACATCACGGTCGGTGCGGACGCCCGGATCGGCATCGGGGAGTTGATCACCATCGACGCGTACGCCGCGCATTCGGAGACGCCGGGCCGGGACCGCGCCTCCAACGCGGCAAATCTCAGCGGAAGCTATGTGACGAGGAAGTGGGAAGTCGGACTCGCGGCGCGCCAGGTCGATCCCGACTTCAATCCGGAGGTCGGCTACCTCGAGCGACCGACGTTCCGGTTCTACAACTTTCGGCTCCTGCGCCACCTCCGCACCCCGCACCTCAGCTGGTTTCGTGAGGCGCGGCCCCACATCACCTTCCGGCAGTACGACGATACCGAGGGGCGGCCCCAGAGCCGGCTGATTCACATCGACAGCCACATGCTCTTCGCGAACGGCGCTTTCTTCGAATCGCCGGCCAATTTCGTGCGGGAAGCGCTGATCGTGCCCTTCGACATCGGGGACGGCAAGACAATTCCGGTCGGGGTGTACGACTGGGTGGAGTGGAACCCCAGCTTCAACACGAATCTGAGCGCCCCCTATTCGATCGCCGGCGTCGCGACGGTCGGCGGATTTTATACCGGGCATCGCGCGGGGTTCGCGACCACTTTCACCGCGCGGCCGGGCGAAAAGTTTTCCGCGGCGCTCAGGCTCAACTACGAGAAGCTGAATCTCGCCGAGGGGGAGTTCGACCGGGTGCTCATCGGGCTCCGGCTCGCGTATTCGTTCACGCCGAGCATGTACCTGCAATCGCTCACCCAATGGAACGATCAGGCCAAGAGCTTCTCGGCGAACGTGCGATTCGGCTGGCTCGGCCCGGCGGGGACCGGATTATTCGTGGTATTCAACGAGGGCAGGGAGACGGGGTCCAACGCGCACGCGCTGGACCGGGTCGTGGTGGTGAAGTTTACGAGGCAGTTTGACATCGGGAACTAGGGAGTAGCGAAGCGCGAAGAGCGAAACGGCTGTTCCTCTTCGCTCCTCGCTCTTCGCTACTCCCTGTGCATTTTGATCGCCGCACCCAGCGAGTCAGCGAGTAGCTTCAGCAGATTCCGCCCGTTGCGATCCCTGAGGTTCAGATTGACCCCGTTCTGGTCGGCACGGAAGTCGAGCAGGGAACGTCCCTGGTCGTCCCGCACCGAGATGATCGCACCGCCGGAATCCGCCTGCAGGCTGAAGGTTCCTCGCTCGAGGCCATCGCTCCGACCGGACAGCTTGTAGTTCCCGCGCGCGGTGACTCCGCCGTTCCCATCGGTGCGCATCGACCCATTGAGGGAGCGGACTCCGGAATGCCGCCAGCGATCGGCCACGCGCGCGGGCAGATAGAGGGGCCGGGAGAAATCTTCGGGCAGGAAGACCACCTCGCCGACTTTGACGAGGTCACGCTCGAGCTCTCGTTCGGCGGCACAGCGGAACCCGGTGCGGCTGTTCCAGTGATCGATGTTGTCGGCGGTGAGGGCGCAGTCGCGGAGCTCGTCGACCGCCGCATCCGCATCGAGCGCCACGCGAATCGTCACCTGTCCGAGCCGGTCTGATTCTCCGCGCGCGACGTCGATCCCCGTGACCTGGCCGATCTGTTCGCCACCGAGCCGGAACCCCAGATGCGCGAGCTGTAGCGGAAGTCTGGATGCGGCGGTCGAAAGCAGGATCCCCACCCGGGCTTTCGCCTCCCTGACCGCGAACATTCCCGTGAGTCCCAGTCCGAAGACGATGAGGGCGCCGAGGGCGATGCGAGTCCAGTAGCGATTCATGGGGCCTCCCGTTCAGGGGATGGGACTTGGGGGTTCGGGATTGGGGGTTCCCAATCCCAGCCCCCAGCTCCGACGTCCCGTCTCTACGTTGCAAGTCGATACGCCCCGCACCCCGGGTTTGTTTCAGATTGCTTGCTCCGCTCCCGCGGGGTTCCTAAGTTGACGGCGACCCTCGACTTGGAGTCCAGGTGGGCAGTCGTCTCCGCTCCCTCGTGGTCCTCGCGGCCGCAACGATGGCCTGCGATATCCAGGAGCGGCCTCCGCGTTCTCCCGCCGGCGCCGCGGTCGAGCAGGCTCTCAGGCTTCCTCCCGACTCCACGATTCCGGCCGGTCCGCTGGGCCTCGCGATCCGCCGCGGCCGGGCGCTGCTCGCCCATACCGCCGACAGCCTCCCGTCGTACGTCGGAAGCGATCTCCGATGCTTCAGTTGTCATCTGGGGGAGGGAGCCCAGGCCGGGGCCCTGCCGCTCCTCGGAGTGTACTCGCGATTCCCGCAATACCGGAGCCGGAACGCGCTCATCAATCTGCTCGAGGACCGCATCAACGACTGCTTCGAGCGAAGCTTGAACGGCACGGCACTCCCCCGCTCGGGGCGAGAGATGCGGGAGATCGTGGCATACCTCGCGTTCATCTCCCGCGGAGTCGCTCCTCCCGGGGTGGTTCCCGGGGGAGGGCTCGATTCGGTCCACGCGGAAATGCCGGACACGATGCGGGGCGCTCTGGTGTACACTTCCATCTGCGCACGCTGTCATGGCCCGGCGGGGCTCGGCACCGGGGTCGCGCCGCCGCTCTGGGGTCCGCGCTCGTTCAACATCGGCGCCGGCATGGCGCGGTTGTGGACCGCCGCCGCCTTCATCCGGCACAACATGCCGAATGACCGCGCGGTGACGCTCACCGATCAGCAGGCCGCCGATGTGGCCGGGTACGTGATCACGAGACCGCGCCCCGACTTTGCGGCGAAGGCGCTCGACTGGCCCAACGGCAGTCCACCCCCGGATGTCGGCTATCCGACGCTCGGATCGTCCCGGAAAGGGGTGCCTCCGACACCCCGATAACCTCAGCGATGACAAGGAGACGTTCACCATGCATCCCTTCGATTCCACACCGCGCCGAGGATTTCTCGCGCGTCTGGCCGGAGCCGCCGCGCTCGCCGCGGGGCCTTCGATTCCATTCGGCGCCCTCGCCGCGCAGGCCACCGATCACGATCGCTGGATTACGGGACTCAAGGGACGGCACCGCTGTCTCTTCGATTTTCCGTTGCACGCGGGAGGGCTGCCGCTCATCCACATGTACAACTACGTCAACACGTACAAGGCGGCCTACTCGGAGCCGAACGCGGCGGTGAACGCAGTGGGCACGTTCTACGGGCCCCCGGGAGAGACGGCGAGCATTCCGCTGGCCTGGAACGATGCGATGTGGGAGAAGTACAAGATCGGTGAACTGCTCAAGCTCACCGACCCCGTGACGAAGCTGCCGTCGAAACGCAACATGTACTTCCGGCCCAGAGCCGCCGACCCGGTGCTCGCCAATGGCGCCTTCGCCATTGCAGGGATCGAGAACCTGCAACGCATGGGGTCCACCTTCCTGATGTGCAACAACGCCTTTCAGATGTGGGTGTCGTTCCTCTCCGGCAGCGGCACCAAGGGAAATCCCTCGGAGATCGAGCGAGACCTCCGGGCCAACCTGGTTCCCGGCGTCATCACGGTGCCGGCGATGGTCATTGCGATCGAGAAGGCGCAGGGGGCGGGGATTGCCTACAATCGGCAGTGAGGGGGTCCTCGGTCTTCAGTCTTCAGTCTT
>Ga0070707_100001172_pt1 | contig 25795 bp, 18 predicted proteins | sample KBSK5502metaG_FD_65468 | JGI IMG/M metagenome (GOLD analysis project Ga0070707, IMG submission 65468) | Corn, switchgrass and miscanthus rhizosphere microbial communities from Kellogg Biological Station, Michigan, USA - KBS K5-50-2 metaG | ecosystem: Host-associated > Plants > Roots >...
TCCGCCTCGGGCGGCGCGCGGATGCAGGAGGGGATCCTCTCGCTCATGCAGATGGCCAAGACCTCGGCCGCGCTCCAGCGGCTGGCGGCCGAGCGGCTGCCCTACGTCTCGCTGTTGACGGACCCGACGACCGGCGGCGTCACCGCGAGCTTCGCCATGCTCGGCGATGTCGTCCTGGCCGAGCCCCGCGCACTGATCGGTTTCGCCGGACCCCGCGTCATCGCCGAGACCATTCGCCAGCCGCTGCCGGAGGGGTTCCAGCGCTCCGAGTTCCTGCTGGAGCACGGCCAGCTCGACCTCGTGGTCGAGCGGCGCGAGCTTCGGGAGACCCTACGCCGCATCCTCGCGTTCTTCGCAGGCCGCAGCCCCGCGCCGGTGGCATGACCTATCGCGAAGCCGTAAGCCGGGTCCTCGCGCTGCGAGGCGGGGAGCTGGCGGGCATGCGGCAGGGGCTCGAGCGCATCCACACCCTGCTCGGCGCCATCGGCAACCCGGAGCGGGCCTTCGCCATCGTCCAGGTCGGAGGCACCAACGGCAAGGGCTCGATCTCGGCGATGCTCGCGGCCATTCTTCAGGCCGCGGGCCGGCGCGTCGGCCTCTACACCTCGCCCCATCTGGTCGACTTCCGGGAGCGCATCCGGGTCGGGGGCCGGCCCATCCCCGAGGCCGATGTGGTGGACGGCGTCGAGGCCCTGGGGACGCTGGTGGCGAGGCTGGACGCCACCATGTTCGAAGCGGCCACGGCGCTCGCCCTCGATCATTTCGCGCGCGAAGGCGTGGACATCGCCGTGCTCGAAGTGGGGCTCGGCGGCCGGCTCGACGCCACCACCGTCGGCGAGCCGCTCATCGAGGTGGTGGGACAAATCGATTTCGATCACGAGGCGCACCTGGGGACCACGCTCACCGCCATTGCCGGGGAGAAGGCCGCCATCATCCGGAGCGGCGTGGCCCTGGCGGCGCGCCAGGCGCCCGAGGCAGAAGCCGTGCTGGTTCGGCGGGCCGCCGAGGCCCAGGTGCCGCTGCTTCTCGAAGGGCGCGAGCTCCACGTCACGGGTCGCGCCGCGAGCCTCGACGGGCAGCGCCTCGATCTGACCGGTCCGGGCTGGCGGCTCAACAACGTGCGCTGCGGGCTGCTCGGCGTGTACCAGCCGGGCAATGCCTTGCTCGCGGCAGCCGCGGCCCATGAGCTCAACGCGGGAGACGCGGCCATTCGAGCAGGCTTGGGCGCCGTTCAATGGCCGGGCCGCTTCCAGGTGCTGCGGCGCGACCCCATCGTGGTCCTCGACGGTGCCCACAACCCCGCCGGCGCGCGCGCTCTGGCGGCCTCCTTGCGCGCCTACTTTCCCGATCAGCTCGTGACGTTCGTGGTGGGTGTGCTCGCGGACAAGAACGCGGCCGGCATCCTGGGCGCTCTCGAGCCGCTGGCCGAGCGGTGGATTTTCACCGCATCCGCCAATCCGCGGGCGGCGGCGCCCGAATTCCTGCGAGGGCTGCTGCCCGCGGCCGGCGCACGCGCTCAGATCGCGAGCTCCTCGCGCGAGGCCCTAGCACTGGCCACGCAACCTTCTCGAACCCCTATAGTTTGTGTGGCGGGGTCTCTCTCTCTGATCGGGGAAGTTCTGGCTCAAGCCCCTGAAAAACACGTTATCCTTTGTGGCACTCCGGGCCGCTGATAGCATGAGTGTCCATGCCCCCAACGCCCCCCGAGGCCAGCGGCATGCTGCGCCCTAACGCGGTCCGGAGCCTCACGGGCTTCCTGCTGGCCGCGGCGCTATCGCTTACCTCGGCCCCGGCGGCTTGGGCCCAGACCCCGCCTCCCAAGAGTCCGGTCACCATCCGGGCCGGCGGCCAGGAAACCAGCATCGTGGCCGACCAGATCCAGCAAGTCGGCGGCGCCACGGACCTCACGATTGCCGTGGGCAATGTGGAGATCACGCGCGGCAATACCCGGCTGCTGGCGGACCGCGTCGAACTAAACCGCGACACGGGAGAGGCGGTGGCCCAGGGCAAGGTCGTATTCTTCGACGGCGGCGACCGGCTGGTCGGCGACCGGATCGATTACAACCTCAAGACGGGCACAGGCGTGGTCTACAACGGCTCGGCCTTCTCGGCGCCCTACTACCACCTGTCCGGGGAGCGGATGGAGCGGGTGGGCGAGGGCGTCTACAACGTCCGCCGCGGCGTGTTCACCACGTGCGAGGGCGACGACCCCACGTGGTCCTTCCGTCTCGGCTCCGCCACCGTCGAGCTGGACGAGATCGTCTACGGAACCGATGCGTCCTTCTGGGTGGGCAAGGTGCCGCTCGTGCCGTGGCTGCCGTTTTTCGCCGCCGCGCTTCGCCGCGAGCGGCAGTCGGGCTTTCTCTTCCCCGAGTTCGGCCGGTCGACCCGCAAGGGCTACTTCGCCAAGGTGCCGTTCTACTGGGCCATCAGCGACAGCCAGGACATGACCGTGTCGCTGGATACCTTCTCCAAGAAGGGCGTCGGCCTCGAGGCCGAATACCGCTACATCCTGTCCCGCGATGCCAGCGGGCAGTTCAGCGGCTTCGGCATCAACGAAGGGTTCCGCAGCGCTCGCGACGGCATCGGCCTCCCGGAGAATCGCGGGTACGCTTCCTACAAGCATGCCTGGCAGATCGATCCCAGCCTCGCGTTCAAGATCGACGCGAACGTGACGAGCGACGATCTCGTCTACCGCCACTACGCCAACCGGCTCGAGGACCGCGCGAGGCAATTCGCCGAGACCAATGTCTTCCTCACCAAGCGATGGGATGCCTGGAATCTGGTGGGCAATGTGAAGTGGTACCAGGACCTCACCACGGCCCGGCCCGTCGAGCTGCAACGGGTGCCCGAGATCACGCTCCAGGGAATCCGCCAGCCCGTGGCGGGACTGCCGGGACTGCTCTACGAGACCAATGCCTCCTACACCCAGTTCGTCCGATTCGTGGGGCCGGAAGGGCCGCGCGTGGACGTTCACCCGAGGCTGTTCCTGCCGATCCCCGTTGGCGGCGTCGTCACGCTCACCCCATTCCTGGGCGGCCGCTCGACCTTCTACAACCAGCGAGTCGTGGGCGAGCACGTGAGCATGGACGGCCGCACCGTCCAGGATACCGTCAACGACGACCGGGTGCGGCTGCAGGCTGAGGCGGGGCTCGATGCCGAAAGCCGGATCTCGCGCGTGTACGTCCTCGACGGCGCGGGCGGCATTTCCGCCCTCCAGCACCTGATTGAGCCGCGCGCCAGCTTCATCGAGATCCGCGGCATCAACCAGAAGGCCATGCCGACGTACGACCCGGGCTTCAGGACGGGGACCGGGATCGATCCTGGGTACGAGCGCAGCGTGGGCATCGACAGGCTGGGCCGGGCCAACGAGGTGACCTACTCGATGACCAACCGGCTGAATGCCAAGACCGTGTCGGGGCCCGACGCGCAGGCGGTGCGCTGGGAGCTGGCGAAGCTGGTGCTGAGCCAGACCTACAACTTCAACCCGAGGAGCCAGCCCTTCGGGGACCTCTACGGTGATCTGGGCATCCAGCCGAGCCAGCAGATCAAATTCCGCGCCGACGCGCGGTACAATGTTTACGATCTCGGCTTGCGCGAGGCCAACGCCGACGTCTCCGCCATCTTCCGCGACTTCTCGGTTGCCGTCGGGCCGCGCTTCAACGAGCAGGCGGGACAGCGGACCGTCAAGGCCGAAGTGACGGCCAAGATCACGCGCAATCTGGACCTGCGCGGGGCCACCTTCTTCGACGTGAGCAATGGTCTCCCGGTTGAGGCCCGCGGCGGGTTCGACTGGCGCTTCGACTGCTGGGCGATTATGGTGGAATACATCAACCGCCATCGGGACGAAAACGAGTTCCGCTTCTCGATCAACCTCCTGGGAGTGGGCCAGAGCGGCAGCACGGCCCGGGCGGCGGGCTTCTGATGATCCCGCAGATCGATCTCAAGCGTCAGCACGACGCCCTTCGGGCCGAGCTGCTCGAGGCCGCGGGGCGCGTGCTCGACTCCTGCCGCTTCATCCTCGGGCCCGAGGGCCAGGCCCTCGAGGGCGAGCTGGCCGCCTTCTGCGGCGCCCGGCACGGCGTCGGGGTCAACTCTGGCACGGACGCCCTGCTGCTCGCGCTCAAGGCCGTGGGGGTGCAGCCGGGCGACGAAGTGATCACCTCGGCCTTCTCGTTCGTGGCGTCCGCCAGCACCATCGTGATGGCGGGCGCCGTACCGGTCTTCGTCGACATCGATCCCCAGACTTATAACCTCGACCCGGCGCGGCTCGAAGCGGCCATCACGCCGCGCACCCGCGCCGTCGTGCCCGTGCATCTCTATGGCCAGCCAGCCGCGATGGACGCCGTCGCCGTGATCGCCCGAAACCACGAGCTGGCGGTGGTGGCCGATGCCGCCCAGGCCGTGGGCGCGCGATACGCCGACCGGGGGATCGGCGCGTGGGGCGACGCCGTGTGCCTGTCGTTCTATCCGACCAAGAACCTCGGCGCCTGCGGCGACGGCGGAATGGTGCTCACCACGCGCGACGATGTGGCCGAGCGGGTGCGTCTCCTGCGCGACCACGGCGCGCCCCGCAAGTACACGCACGTGGAGCTGGGCTACTCGAGCCGGCTCGACGAGCTGCAGGCGGCCTTCCTGCGCGTCAAGCTCAAGCGGCTGGCCGAGTGGAACGATGCGCGCCGCCGCATCGCCCGGCGCTACGCGGCACTGCTGGCGGGCCTGCCCCTCACGCTGCCCGTCGAGCGGCCGCCGGCATGGCATGTCTACCACCAATTCACCGTGCGGACGGGTAAGCGCGATGCCCTGGCCGCCGCGCTGGGCGAGCTCGGCGTTGGCACCTCCATCCACTATCCGAGCATCATCCCGGCCCAGCCCGCGTTCGCCCGGGCGGAGGCGACGGGCACGTGCCCCTGCGCGGAGCAGGCCGCAGCCGAGGTGCTAGGCCTGCCGTGCTATCCCGAGCTGACCGACGACCAAGTTGGGCGCGCGGCGGAAGCCATCAAGCAGGCCGTCGCCCGCGTGTGCTAGAAGATCCCGCATGAACGCCATCGCGACCGAGCTCAAGGAGCGGCTCGAGAGCCGCACGGCCACCGTGGGCATCATCGGTCTGGGATACGTGGGCCTGCCGCTGGCAGTCGCCTTCGCGAAGACCGGCTTCTCTGTGATCGGGGTCGACGCCGACCCGAGCCGCGCCGAGCGGATCGGCGCCGGGGTGAGCCCAATCGAGGACGTGCCGAGCGCCGACCTGGCCGCCCTCGTCCACGGCAAGCGCCTTGTCGTCAAGTCCACCGTGGATTCGCTGGGCGAAGCCGACGCGATCGTCATCTGCGTGCCGACACCGCTCGGAAAATCCAAGGAGCCGGATATCTCCTTCATCATCACGGCCGCGGACGCCGTGGCGGGGATCCTGCGGCCGGGTCAGCTGGTCGTGCTCGAGTCCACGACCTTCCCGGGCACGACCGAGGAGGTGCTGCTGCCGCGCTTCACCGGGGCCGGCATGGCCGTCGGCGAGCAGTTCTTCCTCGCCTTCTCGCCCGAGCGCATCGATCCGGGCAGCCGCACGCACGACCTCACGCGCATCCCGAAGGTCGTGGGCGGTGTCACCGTCGCCTGCAGCGAGCTGGCGCAGGTGCTCTACGGCCAGATCATCGAGCGCATCGTGCCGGTCTCCTCGCCGCAGGTCGCCGAGATGGTGAAGCTGTTCGAGAACATCTTCCGCAGCGTCAATATCGCCCTGGTCAACGAGCTGGCCATCATGTGCCGGCGGCTCGACATGAGCGTGTGGGAAGTGATCCACGCGGCCTCGACCAAGCCGTTCGGATTCATGCCGTTCTATCCCGGGCCCGGCATCGGCGGCCACTGCCTGCCGAGCGATCCCTACTACCTGGCCTGGAAGGCGCGGATGGCGGGCTACGAGGCGCGGTTCATCGCCTTCGCCGACGAGATCAACCGCGGGATGCCGGCCTACGTGGTGCAGCTGGCGACCGACGCGCTCAACGAGCAGTCGAAGCCGCTCAAGGGCTCCCGGGTGCTCGTGCTCGGTGTGGCCTACAAGGCCGGCGTCGGCGACGTCCGCGACTCGCCGGCGCTGGAGATCATCGACGCGCTGTTCGTGCGCGGCGCCCACGTGGAGTACGCGGACCCGCACGTGCCCCACGTACAAGTCGGGAGCCGCCGGCTGACGGCCGTGGCGTGGGACAAGGCGGAGCTGGCTCGGTATGATCTCGTGGTGGTCCTCACGGGTCATTCCGAATTCGACGCCCGCCGGATCGTCGGCGAGGCGCGGCTCGTGGTCGACACCCGGAACCTTACCGGTCCGTTGGGCGCCCATCCGCACGTCATCCGGCTCTAGCCTGCCAAAGCCCGCGTGAAGACGCTCAGCGCCGTCGTCGCGTCGCTGCGCCCGCGCCAGTGGGTCAAGAACCTCTTCGTCTTCGCCGGCCTGATCTTCTCCCAGAATCTCTTCAGTCCGCTGGCCTGGCGCGCGATCGGCGCATTCGTGATCTTCTGCGGGCTGTCGGGCGCGATCTACCTCTTCAACGACGTGGCCGACATCGACAAGGACCGCCGACACCCGGTCAAGCGCCAGCGGCCCATCGCTTCGGGCGCGCTCCCGCGCCGCAAAGCGCTGGCTTTGGGCGGCCTCCTGCTCGCGTCGAGCCTGGCGGCCGCCTTCGCGCTCTCGGATCGCTTCGGCCTAGTGGCCGTGGGCTACGGAGCGCTGCTCATCGCCTATTCGGTATGGCTCAAGCATCTCGTGATCCTGGACGTGCTGACCGTCGCCGTGGGCTTCGTTCTGCGCGCCGTGGCCGGGGCCGTCGCGGTGGACGTGGAGATCTCGGGCTGGCTGCTCATCTGCACGGTGCTGATCGCCTTGTTCCTGGCGCTCGGCAAGCGGCGCCACGAATACCGGACGCTGCGGGGCGAGGCGGCTGCGCACCGGCCCATCCTGGCCGAGTACAGCGAGGGATTCCTCGACCAGATGGTCGCCGTCGTCACCGCCTCGACGGTCACGGCCTACGCGCTCTATACGATGTCCCCCGAAACCGTGGCCAAATTCCACACGCGGCTGCTGCCGCTCACCCTGCCGTTCGTGCTCTACGGCGTCTTCCGTTACCTCTACCTGCTCTACCGCCGCGAGCAGGGCGGCAATCCCTCCGATCTGCTGCTGAGCGACCGCGCCCTGCTGGTGAACACCGTGCTCTGGATCGTCGCGCTGCTCGCGATCATCTACGGGCCGTCGCTCGGCACCGGGTCGTGGCCGGCATGGGCCCGCTGAGCGGCGTCGAGCGCTTCGACGCCATTTCGCGGCTCGAGCCGGTGGGCGGGTGGGGGCGGCATCCGGTCCGGCCCGGGCGGGTCGGCCGGCCGGCGCGGCTGGGCCTCCCCGCCGATGACCTTCCCGTGCTCCCGCGCGGGCTCGGGAGGGCGTATGGCGACGCCGCCGTGCCGGCCGCGCCCGGCGGGCGTGTCATCGAGACCACGCGGGCGGATCGCATCCTCGCCTTCGATCCCGCAACGGGACAGCTCACGTGCGAAGCCGGGCTGAGCCTCGCCGACATGCTCCGGGTATTCGTGCCGCGTGGCTGGTTCCCGCCGGTGACGCCGGGAACGAAGTTCGTCACGGTGGGCGCCTGCGTCGCCTGCGACGTGCACGGCAAGAACCATCACCAGGACGGCTCCTTCGGAATGTTCGTCGGCCGCCTGAAGCTCATCGCCGCCGACGGCAGGGAAGTGGAGTGCGGCCCCTCCGCGGAGCGGGAGCTCTTCCTCGCCACGGTGGGCGGCATGGGCCTCACCGGCCTCATCGTCGAGGCGACGCTGCGGCTCCGGCGAATCGAGTCGCCCTGGATCGTCCTCGAGACGGAGCGCATGGGCGGGCTCGAGGCGATGCTCGACGGCCTGCGCCGGAGCGCCGTCGAGTGGCCCTACACCGTCGGCTGGATCGACGGCTTCGCGCGCGCGGCCGACCTCGGTCGGGGCCTCCTCATGCGTGGCCGTCACGCGTTGCGGGCCGAGGTCCACGGAGGGGCGCCGCGTGAGCGGCTCCGGGTGAGCGTGCCGATGGATGCGCCGGCGTGGCTGCTCAATCCCTGGCTCATGCGTGGCTTCAACCGCGCCTATCACTGGAGCCACGGCAGCCGACTTCGACGCCGGCTCGTCTCCTACGACGAATTCTTCTATCCGCTCGACGCAGTCGGCGGCTGGAATCGCCTCTACGGCCGACCCGGCTTCCTTCAGTTTCAATGCGTCCTGCCGCGGGCCGCCGGCGCCGCGCCCGTGGCGGCGCTGCTCGACCACCTCGCGGCGGCCGGCGCGGCATCGTTCCTGGCCGTGATCAAGGACTGCGGCCCGGCGGCCGATGCCTATCTGTCTTTCCCGATGGAAGGCATCACCCTGGCGCTGGACCTGCCCTATCGCGGTCCGGTCACCGAGACGCTCGTGCACGAGCTCAACGCGCTCGTGATCGCCGCGGGCGGGCGCGTCTATCTCGCGAAGGACGCGATCACCCGCGCCGAGGACTTCGCGGCCATGATGCCCCGCCTCGGAGAATGGAAGGCGATCCGGGACAAATGGGATCCGGGCCGGCGCTTCCGATCCGCGCAATCCGTGCGGCTCTTCGGGGACCCGGCGTGAAGGCCGCCTTCGTCGGCGCGACGCGCGGCATGGGGCGCGCCCTGGCGCGCCGGATGGCCGGGCGTGGGGACGCGCTCTGCCTGCTGGGGCGTGATTCGGCCGAGCTGCAGGTCTCGGCCCGCGACCTCGAAATCCGCGGCGCGCCGGCACCGGTGACCGTCGCGACGCTCGACTTGGCCCTGCCCTCCAGATTTGCCGATGCCCTCGACGCCGCCGACCGGGCACTGGGCGGCTTCGACACGCTCGTCGTGACAGGCGGTCTCTTCGGCCGGCAGGCGGAGCTGGCCGCGGAGCCGGCACGGCTCGAGCGGCTCCTGCACGTCAACTTCACCGGCACCGCGGTCCTCTGCCAGATGGCGGCCGAACGGCTCGCCCGGCGCGGCGGCGGCACCGTCTGCGCGTTCAGCTCGGTGGCGGGCGACCGGGCGCGGCGGAGCAACTACCTCTACGGCGCCTCCAAAGCCGGGCTCTCGGCCTTTCTCGATGGCTTGGGGCACGCCTATGTCGCGCGGGGCGTGAAGGTCGTCTGCGTCAAGCCGGGCTTCGTGAGAACCGGCATGACATCAGGGCTGCCGGAGCCGCCCTTCACGAGCGAGCCCGATGCCGTGGCGGGAACCGTGCTTCGGGCGATGGACCGAGGCTGTCCGGTGGTCTACGCGCCGGGTCCCTGGCGCTGGATCATGTTGGTCATCCGCGCGCTGCCCCGCGCGGTGATGAGGCGGATCGAGTTCTAGCGCTTCTCCAGGATGAAATAAGGGCCGGAGCGCGCGATGACCCGAAAGGCCGTTCGCACGTAGGCGTCGAACAGCGGCGCGCCGCTGCCCTCGCCGCCTTCCGGGCGCTCCGGGTCGTTGTAGCCCGCATAGAGCACGATATGCCGCACCTCGGGCCGCCTGAGATGCTCGATCATCTCTTCCTGGATCGCCGCCGGGGTCGCTTCCTTCGCGAGCAGTTCGTGGAACCGTGTGGCGGGCGGGCGGTCCGCGAGAAAGTAGAAGCTGAAGTCCTCCTGCGGGGTCGGGTGATGGCGGGAGATGCCGACGAAGATTGGCTCCCCCGGCGCCGTGAAGCGGCCGACATACTCGAGGGCGCCGCGCTGGTATTCCTCGAGATCGATACAGCCCGTCCGCGCGAGCGGCACCGCGCAGATCGGCGGCCGGAACTTGAGGGATCCGACGGCCCAGCGGCTGAACGGCACGCCGATCCAGAGGAACGTCAGCCCAAGCACCGCCAGCCCCGCCGCGATGGCGCCGAGCCCGACCCGTCGCGGCGCCAGCGCCTTCCACAGCCCCAAGGTGACGAGCGCGGCGGTGGGCACGAAGGTCGCGACGGCATGAATCGGGTCGAAACGGTAGAAGGCATACCCGAAGAGCGCGAGCCCGATGGCGGTGAGGAACACAAGCGCCCACGTCTCGCGCCGCTCCGCCGCGGCCGGGCCCTCGCGCCACAGTGACCGGGCGAGACACGCGATCGTCCACGCATAGGCGAGCGGTGGCACATAGAAGTCGGTCCACTGCCCCCATGCCACCCCGACTTGCCCCATGCGCCAGCCGAGCACCGAGGAGAGCACGCCGAAGTCCGGGATGAGGCGCGGGAAGGGGATCGTGAGCTGGGCGATGACGACGCTGCGCGGGTAGGTCACCAGCGCCTCCCAGAGTCCTGCCGCCCCTACGCCCCAGAGGAAGAAGAGAGCAGGAGGGACGGTAACCCCCGCGAGCGCGACGGCGTAGGGGACGAAGCCTGCCGGGCGCCCGAGCCGGCGCCAGGCGCCGAGCATGAGCAGATCGATCGCCACGGCATAGCCGCCCACGTCCTGACGGAAGAGCACGGCCACCCCCGCCTGCAGCCCTGCCGCGATCAGCCAGCCGCGCAGGGTCCCGGGAAAGGAGGCGAGGAGGCAGGCGCCGCTGAGCAGCGCGAAGAGCAGCGCGGGAAATAGGTTGATGCCGTGGAAGCCCGAGGCGCCGAGCCGCAACATGACGAGCAGCGCGGCAATGGCCGCCGGCGCCGGCGGCATCAGGGTGCGCGCGAGGGCGAAACCGGCGGCGACCATCCCGGTCCGCACCACGGCATCCCACATCCGCTCGACGAAGATCGAATGGCCGAAGGCCTTGAACAGCGCCGCCAGGACGTAGAACTGGGCGGGCATGTAGTGGAGCTGGAAGTCGCGGTAGGGCAGGTCCCCGCGGAGGATGCGCTCGGCGGCGTAGAGGACGAAGCCCTCGTCCAGGATATTGAGCGGGGAGTTGGAGATCAGGAAGAAGAAGCCGAAAACCAGGAGCAGCGCCACCGCGCCGCGGCCACGGGACATCAGGGGGCCGGGTGCCCCGCGCGCGCCCGCCACCGGTCGTCCCGGGTCGGCCATTCAGGACGCTATGTTCCAGCCTTGTCGAGTTTCGCCCAGGTGTCGCGGAGGCCGACGCTGCGGTTGAAGACGAGCCGATCGGGGCGCGAGTCCCTCGAGTCCACGCAGAAGTAGCCCTGGCGCTCGAACTGGAAGGAGGGCTCGGAGGCGCCCCGCAGGGATGGCTCCAGCTTGCAGCCACGCAGCACCTCCACGGACTTCGGGTTCAGGACCGCTTTGAAGTCAGGGGCCTCGTCAGGCCTGGGGACGCTGAAGAGATGATCGTAGAGCCGGACCTCGGCATCCATGGCGTGCGCCGCCGAGACCCAGTGGATCGTTCCCTTGACCTTGCGCGCTCTGGCGGCCTCGCCGCGGCTGTCGGGATCGTAGGCGCAGCGGACTTCGGTGATCTCGCCGGTCATGGGGTCCTTCGTCACGCCCGTGCAGCGCACGATGTACGCGTAGCGCAGGCGTACCTCCACACCGGGGGAAAGGCGGAAGTATTTCGGCGGCGGCGCCTCACGGAAATCGTCCTGCTCGATCCAGAGGATGCTGGCGAAGGGCACTCGACGCGTGCCCGCCGATGGGTCCTCCGGGTTGTTGACGGCCTCGACTTCCTCGACCCGGCCCTCGGGGTAGTTCTCGATCACGAGCCGGAGCGGCCGGAGCACCGCCATGCGTCGGAGCGCGCGCCGGTTCAGGTCTTCGCGCAGACAGTGCTCCAGAAGCGCCATATCCACCAGGTTGTCGGCCTTGGCGATGCCGATGCGCTCGCAGAAACCGCGGATCGCCTCTGGCGTATAGCCGCGGCGCCGCAGGCCGGCGAGGGTCGGCATGCGCGGATCGTCCCAGCCGCTCGCGACGCCGTCCTGGACGAGGGTGAGTAGCTTGCGCTTCGACATCACCGTGTGGCTCAGGTTCAGACGCGCGAATTCGATCTGCCGCGGATGGTAAACGCCGAGCGCGTCGAGATACCAGTCGTAGAGCGGGCGGTGGTCCTCGTACTCGAGCGTGCAGAGCGAGTGGGTGACGCCTTCGATGGAGTCGGACTGGCCGTGGGCCCAGTCGTACATCGGATAAATGCACCAGCGGTCGCCGGTCCGATGGTGTGACGCTTTGCGAATCCGGTACATGACGGGATCGCGCATGTTGAGGTTCGGGTGGGCCATGTCGATCTTGGCGCGCAGGGTCTTGGCCCCGTCCTCGAACTCGCCGGCGCGCATCCGCCGGAAGAGGTCAAGGTTCTCTTCGACCGAGCGGTTGCGCCACGGGCTCTCCTTGCCCGGTTCGGTCAGGGTGCCGCGGTGCTCCCGGATCTCCTCGGCCGACAGGTCGTCGACGTAAACCTGGCCCGCACGGATCAGTTGCTCGGCCCACTCGTAGAGCTGCTCGAAGTAGTTGCTCGCGTAGTAGAGGTGCTCGCCACAGTCGAAGCCGAGCCAACGCACGTCCCGAATGATGGCGTCCACGTACTCCTGGCTCTCCTTGGTCGGGTTGGTGTCGTCGAAGCGCAGGTGACAACGCCCGCCGAACTCCAGCGCCAGCCCGAAGTCGAGGCAGATGGCCTTGGCGTGGCCGATGTGCAGGTAGCCGTTGGGCTCGGGAGGGAAGCGAGTGACCACGGTACCGAAGCGGCCCGTTCGGAGGTCCTCCAGGACGGCGTCACGGATGAAGTTCGAGGGTTTGGCCGGCTCGGTCATCGGGCTGATCGTACCACCGGTGTAGTTGGGCAAAGCGGTGGTTCTGGTGACAGGCGCGCGCTACTTCCGCTCGGCGGCCCGATCACCGGGCGGCCTTTGCGAGGTCTGCGTGGCGGACGGCATCGAGCGCCTTTCGCGAATAGTAACAGGGGCTTGGGAAGACGACGCAAGGTCCGGTTCTCGGTTACAATAAAAGCCTTATGAGCCAGTCGGTTCGCGTCCGCTTTCCGCCCAGCCCGACGGGTCACCTCCATGTCGGGCGTGCGCGCACGGCGCTGTTCAACTGGCTGTTCGCCCGGCACCACAGGGGCGTCTTCGTCCTGCGCATCGAGGACACGGACCGGGAGCGCTCGACCGAGGAATTCTTGCAATCCATCCTCGAGGCCATGACGTGGCTTGGGCTTGACTGGGACGAGGGGCCGCCCGTGCCCGGCTACCGCCAGACGGAGCGCCTCGACATCTATCGCGCCCATGCCGAGCGGCTGCTCGCGGAGGGCAAGGCGTACCGCTGCCGCTGCACGGCGGAGACGTTGGACGCGCTCCGTCAGGCCGCCCAGCAGCGCAAGGAGACGTTCCGGTACCCCGGCACCTGCCGCGACGCCGATGTCTCCGCCTCCGAGCCGCATTCGCTGAGGCTCAGGGCCCCGCGCGAGGGGCAAACCCTCGTGGAGGATGTGATCCGTGGCGCCGTGGTGTTCGACAATGCCGAGCTCGACGACTGGATTCTGGTGCGCACGGACGGGACGCCGACCTACAACTTCTGCGTGGTCGTGGACGACGTGACGATGAAGATCACCCACGTCATCCGCGGCAACGACCATCTCTCGAACACGCCCAAGCAGGTGCACTGCTACGAGGCCCTGGGCTATCCATTGCCCGTCTTCGCGCACACGGCAATGATTCTTGGGCCTGACCGAAGTCGGCTCAGCGGGCGCCACGGTGCAGTGTCGGTACTGGAATATCGGGATTCGGGAATACTCCCCGAGGCATTGGTCAATTATCTCGCGCGCCTGGGCTGGTCCCACGGCGACCAGGAGATCTTCTCCCGTGACGAGCTCATCCGCCTCTTCGACCTCGGTCAGGTGGGCACGGCCGACGCCGTCTTCGACCCCGCCAAGCTCGAGTGGGTGAGCCACCACTGGATCAAGGAGGCGCCGGCAGCTCGGCTGGCGGACGAGCTCGCGCCATTTCTCGAGCGGGCGGGGCTGCCGGTGCCAGCGGACCGCGCCTGGCTCGGTCGGGTGGCCGAGAGCCTCAAGGAGCGCGCTCCCACTCTGGTCGAGATGGCCGAGCGGGCGGCCTTCTACCTCAGGCCGCCCGCCACCTATGATCTCCAAGCCACGGCCAAGTTCTGGAAGGAGGGCGCCGCCGAGCGCTACGCCATCATCATCAAGCGGCTCGAGAGACATGAGCCGGTGGAGCCCAACTCGCTGGAAGCGCTCTATCGCGGGCTGGCCGCGGAGCTCGACCTCAAGCTGGTGGACCTGGCCCAGCTCACGCGCATCGCGCTCACGGGCAAGACGGCGAGCCCGCCGATCTTCCAGGTGGTCAACCTCCTCGGCAAGGCCGAGACCCTCAAGCGGCTGCGCGCCGCCCAGGCCGCCGTGGAGGGCAAGCGGTGAAGGCTGTGCTCCTTGCGCGGCACGGGCAGTCGGTGTCCAATGCCATCCGCCGCTTCCAGGGTGTTCAGGACGTGCCATTGTCCGAGCTCGGAATTCGCCAGGCTCAGGCGCTGAGCGCGGCGGTGAGAGGCCGGCGACTGGCCCACGTCTACGCGAGCCCGCTCCAACGCGCCCGCCGCACCGCCGAGATCGCGATGGCCGGCCGCGACGTGCCGCTCAGCGTGGTGGACGACCTGCGCGAGCTCTCGCTCGGCGATTGGGAGGGGCGCGCGATCGAGGAGATCCGCGCCTTGCCGGGTGATCCGTATGCGCAGTGGGTGAGGGATCCCGTGGCCTTCACCCCGCCCGGCGCCGAGCCGCTCGAAACCGTCCAGTCTCGCGTGCTCCGCGCGCTGGCGGAGATCGCCGCCGCGCATCCGAACGGCGACGACGTGCTGGTGGTGGCCCACGGCGGTGTGATCAGCGCGTATCTGGCTCACTGGCTGGGACTGCCGCTGGGGTCCATCTGGCGGCTCACCCTCTCCAATGGATCACTGTCCGAGGTCGCGCCGCCCCGCGTGCTCTCGGTGAACAGCACGGGGCATCTGGCCGGCATCGAGACCACAACCGGCTCGCCCGGCCTCGGCCCCTGACATGACCCTCCTCGCGCTTTTTGGCGGCCTGGCGCTGCTGCTCTACGGCATGCAGCTCATCGGCGAGGGCCTGCAGCGCGCGGCGGGCGGCCACCTGCGCCATCTGCTCACGAGCATGACGCGCAGCCGGCTGGCCGCCGTGGGCTCGGGCGCCCTGGTCACCGCCATCATCCAATCCTCGTCGGCCACGACGCTCATGCTGATCGGCTTCGTGTCGGCCGGGCTCATGACCTTCCGGCAGTCGCTGGGCGTCATCCTCGGCGCGGACATCGGGACGACGTTCACGGTCCAGCTCCTGGCATTCAACATCCAGGAGTATTCTCTCCTGCTCGTCGCCGTGGGCTTCGCGCTCACCTTCTTCGCCCGCCGCGGCGTGGCCAAGAACGCGGGTCAGGCCATCCTGGGCTTCGGCCTCATCTTCCTCGGCATGAAGGTGATGACCGACGGCCTCTCGCCGCTGGTGGCCAATGATCTCACGCGGCAGGTGCTGGCGGCGCTCACGATGAATCCCTTCCTCGGCATTCTGGCGGGGGCGCTGTTCAGCGCCGGCATGTCGTCCTCGGCCGCCACGATCGGCCTCACGCTGTCGATGGCGCACCAGGGGCTGCTGACACTCGAGGGCGCGATCGCCATCGTGCTCGGCGCCAATATCGGCACCTGCGCCACCGCGCTTGCGGCGAGCCTGCGCTCCTCCTCCGACGCGCGCCGGGTGGCCGTGGCGCACATCGGCTTCAAGGTGCTGGGGGTGGCGCTCGTCATGCCCTTCATCCATCCGCTGACGGCGCTGGTGGCGCAGACCTCCGGCGACACGGCGCGCCAGATCGCCAATGCCCATACGCTGTTCAACGTGGCCATGAGCGCGCTCTTCCTGCCCTTCGCGCCGCTGGCGGCCAAGGCCATCATCGCGCTCGTCCCCGAGGAGGAGCGCGGCGACAATCCCTACAAGACGCGCTACCTCGACGACCGGTTCCTGGACCAGCCGGGACTGGCCATCGGCCAGGCGACGCGCGAGGCGCTGCGGATGGGCGACGTCGCCCAGGGCATGCTGCGTGATGCGATGACCGTGCTGCGCACGGACAACCAGGAGCTGCTCGAGGACGTGGAGCGGCGCGACGACCAGCTCGACTACCTCGAGCGCGAGATCAAGCTCTTTCTGACCCGGCTCGGCCACGAGGCCATGAGTCCGGACCTGGCCCAGAAGGAGATCGCGCTGATCTCCTTCATCGGCAACCTGGAGAACATCGGCGACATCATCGACAAGAACCTGATGGAGCTGGCTCGGAAGAAGCTCTACCAGGGGCGCCGCTTCTCCGAGGCCGGCGAGGCCGAGCTCATCGAGTTCCACTCGCTCGTGTCCAAGAACCTCGAGCGCGCCATTGCCGCCTTTGCGGCGAACGACCGGGCGTTGGCGCAGGAGGTGCTCGATCAGCGGCCCGTGGTGCGCCAGCGCGAGCGCGAGCTGCGGGACTCCCACCTCGCGCGCCTGCGGCGCGGGCTGGCGGAATCGCTGGAGACGTCCGAGATCCATCTCGACGTGCTGACCAACCTTAAACGGATCTCGTCACACATCACGGCGCTCGTTTTCCCGATCCTCGAAGAAGTGTAGGGCCGTGCCAACTCACGTCGCCATACTTCGTTCTCGGTCGTCGCCGACCCTCAACGTACAACCACGTACGCCTCGGGCCGGCTCCTCCCTCGGGCCTCGTCTGGCTCGTGATTTGTCCCGGCCCGGTCGATAGGAGGCTGTCGTGCCGCTGCGGCTCCGCATTCTCTTCATCGCGTCCGAAGTCGACCCCTTCGCCAAGACCGGCGGGCTGGCCGACGTCGCCTCGGCCCTGCCGCGGGCGCTCCATTCGCTCGGCCACGACGTGCGCGTGCTGCTGCCCAAGTACCGCGGCGCGGCCGCCCATGCCGACGGGCTGCGCGTCGCCGTGCCCGAGATCCGAATTCCGCTCGGCGACCGCGAGGCCGTCGGCGCCCTGCTCGAAGGGCGCGCCGCCTCCGGCGTGCCCGTCTATCTCCTCGAGCAGGACCACTATTACGATCGCGAGGGGGTCTACGGCACGGGGGACGGCGACTACTGGGACAATTGCGAGCGCTTCATCTTTTTTTGCCGCGCCGGCCTCGAGGGCGTGGCGCGCCTCGGCGCCGTCCGCGGCGGGCGCTGGCGTCCCCAGATCATCCACGCCAATGATTGGGAGACGGGGCTCGTGCCGGTGTACCTCCGCACGCTGTACCGAGACGAGCCCGCGCTCAATCAGGCGGCGACACTGTTCACCATCCACAATCTGGCCTACCAGGGCGTGTTCTGGCATTACGACATGCCCATGACAGGGCTGGGCTGGGACCTGTTCACGCCGGCGGGCCTCGAGTTCTTCGGCAAGATCAATTTTCTCAAGGGCGGGCTGATCTTCTCTGACCTGCTCACGACGGTGAGCCGCACCTACGCGCGCGAGATCCGCACCGCCGCCTTCGGCGCCGGGCTCGAAGGGGTGCTGGAGGAGCGCAGTCAGGATCTTCACGGGGTGGTCAACGGCATCGACTACGACGTGTGGAATCCCGCAAAGGACCCGGCCATCGCCGAGGCTTACTCGGCCGATGAGCCCGAGGGCAAAGCCGCCTGCCGCGCGGCGCTCCGCAGTCATTTCGGGCTGCAGGCCGGCCCCGGGCCCGTGATCGGGCTGGTCACGCGGTTGGTCGAGCAGAAGGGGCTGGATCTGCTCCTGGATGCGATCCCGGGAGTGCTGGCCGAGGGCTGCCAGCTCGTCCTGCTCGGCTCGGGCGATCCCCAGCTCGAGGCCGCCTTTAGCGCCGCGGCCCTGCGACATCCGGATCAGGTGGCCGTGCACATCGGCTATGATGCCGACTTGGCCCGGCGCCTGTACGCGGGCTCGGATTGCTTCCTGATGCCGTCGCGCTATGAGCCCTGCGGGCTGGGGCAGCTGATCGCCCTGCGTTATGGCGCGGTGCCGGTGGTGAGGCGCACGGGCGGGCTCGCCGACACGGTGACGGAGTTCGAGCCGGCCCGGCGCGCCGGTACCGGTTTCCTCTTCGACGCCCTCTCCGCCGAGGGGCTGCTCGAAGCGGTGCATCGGGCCGCCACGACCTATCGCCAGCCCGCGCTCTGGAAGGCGCTGGTCCGCAACGGGATGGCGCAGGATTTCTCCTGGGACGCATCGGCCCGCGAGTACGTTACGCTCTACCGCAAGGCGCTCAAGGCCGCGGGCGCCCGCTAGTCACGGAGGCCGCTCATGAAGAAGATCGAAGCGGTGATCAAGCCCTTCAAGCTGGACGATGTCAAGGAAGCGCTGAACGAGCTCGGCGTCGTGGGGATGACCGTGACCGAAGTGCGCGGCTTCGGCCGGCAGAAGGGCCATACGGAGCTGTACCGGGGCTCGGAGTACACCATCGACTTCCTCCCCAAGGTCAAAGTCGAGGTGGTCGTGCCCGACAATCTGGTGGAGAAGGTGGTCGCGGTGATCTGCTCGGCCGCCAAGACCGGCTCCATCGGCGACGGCAAGGTCTTCGTGCTGCCCATGGGTGAGGCCATCCGCATCCGCACCGGCGAGAAGGGCGAATCCGCGATCTAAGTAGACGTGAACCCACCCATGCGCGGCCAGCGCCGCTCGACCGACCACGGGACATGACTGACCTGCTGACGGTCCCGCCCGGCGACAAGAACGCGCTGCGGGTGCTCAAACGGCTGGGATTCGCCAAGCCGGCCGCGGCTCTGGCCAATCTCCACGCGCTGGCGCCGACGCCACGGGACGTCGAGCTGCTCGGCGCCGTCCTGCCGCGCCTCCTAACCGAGCTCGGCGCCGCGGCCGATCCCGACATGGCGCTCAATAATATCGAGCGTCTCGCCGAGCAGGGGGATCGCGGGGCATTTCTCGGCCTCCTCGCCTTGCATCCGGGAGCCGTCCCGCTTCTCGCGCGGCTCAGCGCCACCAGCCAGTTCCTGGCCGATACGCTCCGCCTCCGGCCGACACTCTTCCCATGGCTGCTCGAGCCCCGGACCATGCGCCAGTGGCTCAAGGACGAGCTCGAGGAGGATCTCGCGGCGAGCCTCGAGCCCTTCACGCGGTACGAGGCGCGGCTCAACACCCTCCGGCGCTTCAAGTACCGCCATCTCCTCCGCATCGGCTGCCGCGACATCCTGGGCGATGCCGACCTCACCGTCACGACGGAAGAGCTCTCGCGCCTGGCCGACGTTTGCCTCGAGACGGCGTGGCGCTGGGCGCGGGAGAAGCTCGAGCCTCAGTACGGCGCGCCGGAGGGATCCGACGGGATGCCCACGGGGCTGGCCGTGATCGGGATGGGCAAGCTCGGCGGCGCCGAGCTCAACTATTCCTCGGACATCGACCTAATCTTCGTCTATGGCGACGACGGGCAGACGTCGGGGGGCGCGGCCGGCCGCGTGGCCAACGGCGATTTCTTCGCCCGCGCGGCGCGCTTCATCGTCGAGGCGCTCGAGTCGGCGACCGAGGAGGGCTACGCGTTCCGCGTCGACCTCCGGCTGCGCCCCGAGGGCCGGATGGGGGCTCTCATCCTTTCACTCGACGGCTACCGCGCCTACTTCGCCAACCGCGCCGAGCTGTGGGAGCGGCAGGCGCTCATCAAGGCCCGCTTCTGCGCCGGCGACGCGGGCGTGGGCGCGCGCTTTACCGAGCTGATCCGCCCCTTCGTCTTCCGCCCCGGCCTCGACCCCGCCATCGTCGGCGAGGTGCGCAAGATGAAGGCCGCGATCGACCGCTCGCTCCGCGCCAAGGGCGCCGAGGCGCGCAATGTCAAGCTCGGCCGCGGCGGCATCCGAGAGATCGAATTCCTGGTCCAGGCGCTCCAGCTCCTCTACGGGGGCGACGATTCCTGGCTGCGCGAGAAAAACACGCTGCGCGCGATCTTCCGGCTCACCGAGCGCGGCTACCTCACGCCCGCGCTCGGCCGGCGGCTCGGGGACGCGCTGGTCTATCTCAGGACGGTGGAGCACCGGCTCCAGATCCTCCACGAGTTCCAGCTCCACACGCTGCCGGAGAACGCCCGCGAGCTCGGCCTGCTCGCGCGGCGCATGGGCATCGCCCTGCCGCCTGCCGCCGCCGCGAAGCGCTTCGCCGCGGACCATCGGCGCGTCACGAGGGAGGTGCACGCGGCTTTCGGCGCCTTCTTCGCCGCAACGCCGAAGGCGGCCGCGCCCGCGGCGCGGATTCCGACCTATACCGCGCTCAGGGCCACGGGCTTTGCCGATCCGGACCGCGCCCGCCAGAACCTCCGCCTGGTGCTGGAAGGCCGGCCGCTCACGCCCTATGCGGAGTCCGCGCGCCGGGCGCTCGCCACGATGTTCCCCGTGCTGCTGGACGCGCTTTGGCAGAGCCCGGATCCCGACGAAGCGCTCAACCAGTTCGAGCGCTTCGTGGCGGCCGCGGGACCGCGCACGGCCTATCTCGAGCTGCTGGCGTCGAGGCCGGATCTCCTGAACAATTTCATCAAGCTCTGCGCGCGCGGTGAGCTGCTCACCCAGCTCCTTCTCACCCAGCCCGAGCTGCTCAATGGTCTGGCCGATCCCGCGACCTTTGCCGCGTGGAAGCGCAAGCGCCACTTCCGCGGCGAGCTGGCGCCGGTCTTCGCCCCGCGGCTCACGCGCGCCGAGCGGAAGGACAGGCTGCGCCGACTCAAGCAGGCTCAGGAGCTCGGCATCACCTGGCGCATGCTGCTGGGCGTGACCGATGCCGAGCGGTTCTCCCTCGAGATGACGGCGCTGGCCGAGGCGGCGCTCGGCGCCGGGTGGCTCATGGCCCTCGAGGAGACAGCCGGGCTGTACGGGGTTCCGCGCGATCCGGCCGGCGTTGGGGTATCCGCGGTCATCGTGGGGCTCGGGAAGTTCGGCGGGCGGGAGCTCACGACGGGCTCGGACCTGGATCTTTTCGTCATTTACAGCGGGCCCGGTGAGACCGACGGAGCCGCGCGCGTCGAGGCGCATACCTTCTACGATCGGGCCGTCGAGGCGCTCTCCGGCATCATGGGCGACATCACCGCGGCCGGGATCGTGTACCCGGTGGACCTGCGTCTCCGACCGGGCTCGAAGGGCAGCGGGTTTGCCTCGGCGCTCGATGCCCTCGAGCGCTACTACCGGGAATGGGCCGATCCCTGGGAGCGCCAGACGCTGACTCGCGCGCGGCCCGTCATCGGAGACCCGGAGCTGGCCCGCCAGGTGAGGCGCCGGATCCGTGCGTTGCTCTACGGCCCCGAGTCGGCGCCGCCCGATCTCAAGGAGATGCGGATGCTCCGCGAGCGCATGGAGAAGGAACTGGGCAAGGAAACGCCCGGGCGCTTTCACGTCAAGTTCGGGCGCGGCGGGCTCGTGGACGTGGAGTTCGTCACCCAGGCGCTGCAGATGCTCAACGGCCGCCGGCATCCGGCCGTGCGCCGGCCGAACACGATCCAGGCCGTGCGGGCCATCAAGGCCGCGGGGCTGCTCCCGGTCGAGGACTGTGAGAACCTCGAGACGAACTACCGTTTCCTCCGCCGCGTCTCGGCGGGGCTGCGACTCTTCGGCGCCCGGCCGTCGGACACCCTCGAGCCCGCCGGGCCCATCCCCGGGCGTCTCGCCAAGAGCCTCGACTATGCCTCGCGCAACGAGTTCCTGGAAGATTACCGGCAAAGGACCGGCTGGGTTCGGGCCCTCTTCGACCGGATCGTGGTGGTCGAATGAGTGCGCGGCTCTTCGTGCTCGACGGGCCGGGCTTCCTCTACCGCGCCTATCACGCGATTCCCTATCTCTCGACGTCGAAGGGCGTGCCCTGCCACGCCGTCTTCGGCATGTCCACCATGCTCTGGAAGCTGCTGCGCGAGGAGACGCCCGAATTCTTCGCCGTGGCCTGGGACCCGCCGGGCCCGACCTTCCGCGAGGCGCAGTTCGCCGCCTATAAGGAGACGCGTCCGGGAATGCCGGACGACCTGAGCAGCCAGATTCCGTATGTCAAGACCCTGTTCGAAGCCCTTCGGCTGCCGCTCCTCGAGATTCCAGGCTTCGAGGCCGACGACGTGCTGGGCACCGTGGTGGACCGCGCCCGGGCCATGGATCTGGACGTCGTGCTGGTGACCGCGGACAAGGACATGCTCCAGCTCGTGGCGCCGCGGGTGCGCGTGCTCTCGACCACGGGCCGCGGTGACCGCGTGGTCTTCGATGAAGCGGCGGTCAAGGAGAAGTGGGGCGTGGAGCCCGCGCAGATCCCGGATCTCCTGGCCCTGATGGGAGACAGCATCGACAATATCCCCGGCGTGCGCGGCGTGGGCGAGAAGACGGCCGTGAAGCTCATCGCCCAGTTCGGCACCGTCGAGCGGCTCTACGAGAACCTCCACCTGGTCCCCGGCAAGCTGCGCGAGACTCTCGCGGCCAGTCGCAAGGAGGCCTTGCTCTCGCGGGAGCTGGCCACGGTGAGCACGCGCGTGCCCATCGCCGTCGACCTCGACGCGCTGAAGCGTCGGGAGCCCGACTGGGAGCGGCTGCGGACGCTCTGGAGCGAGCTCGAGTTCCACAGCCTGCTGCGCCAGCTTCCCGCCGAAGCCCGGCCGGAGTCGCCGCCCGACCAGACGCCGCGCCTCGAGAGCCCAGCGGCGCTCGCCGGCTATCTCGCCAGGGTGCCGGCGGGCGCGCCGCTGGCCGTCGAGTGGGTGGGGCAGGGGACGCCACCCGAGCCGCCCCTGTCCGCGCTCGGGCTATTCCATCCCGACGCCGGCCCCGCGGTGCTGAGCCTCGACTCAGGCCTGCCCGACCTGGGTGGCAGGCTTCTCGTGAGCCACGACGTCAAATCCCTACTCGAGTGGTGGCTGGCCCGCGGCGGCCGCCGGCCCGAGTATCAAGACACCGCCGTCGCCGCTTATCTGCTCAACCCGGCGCGGACCAATTATCGGCTCGACGAGGTCTCCGCCGAGCTGCTGGGCTCGGGGCCGGGACTGGCCCCGCCGGGAGCGCGGGCGCCGTGGATCTGGCAGCTCTGGGAGATGGCGCCCCGCGCGCTCAAGGAGGTGGGGCTCCTCGGCCTTTATGAAGACATCGAGCGGCCGCTGGTGGCCGTGCTGGCGGCGATGGAGCGGCACGGCATCCGCGTGGATCCGGCGCGGCTCAATGAGTTCTCGCGCGAGCTCGACGTCCACCTCGAGCGGATCACGCGCGAGATATACGCCCTGGCCGGCGGGGAGTTCAATATCGGCTCGCCCAAGCAGCTCGCCACCGTGCTCTTCGAGAGGCTCAAGCTGCCGCCGGTCAAGAAGACCAAGACGGGCTACTCCACCGACGCCGACGTGCTCGAGCAGCTCGCGCTGGGGCACGAGCTGCCGGCCAAGATCATCGAGCACCGGACGCTGGCCAAGCTCAAGTCCACCTATGCCGATGCGCTGCCGGCGCTCATCCATCCGGTCACGGGACGCATCCATACTTCTTTCAATCAGCTCGTGACGGCGACGGGGAGATTGTCGTCATCCTCGCCCAACTTACAGAACATCCCCATCCGCAGCGAGCTGGGACGGCGGATCCGCGCCGCCTTCGTACCCGAGCCCGGCTGGCGCTTCCTGGCGGCCGACTACTCGCAGATCGAGCTGCGCATCCTGGCTCATGTCTCGGGCGAGGAGAGCCTCATCGCCGCTTTCCGCGCCGGCGAGGACATCCACCGGCGGACGGCGTCCGAGGTCTTCGGAGTCGGCTTGGCCGACGTCACCTCTCAGCAGCGCGACATCGCCAAGACCACCAACTTCTCCGTCATCTACGGCGTGACCGCCTTCGGCCTGTCGCGCGGGCTGTCGATCACGCCCAAGGAGGCCCAGGAATTCCTCACCCGGTTCTTCGCCCGGCACCCGAAGGTCAAGGCCTATCTCGAGCGCACCGTGGCCGAGGGCCGCGAGCGCGGGTACGTCACCACCCTGCTGGGCCGCCGGCGCTACCTGCCCGAGCTGAAGAGCGGCAACCCGAACCTGCGCGGCTTCGCCGAGCGCATGGCCACCAATGCGCCGATCCAGGGAACGGCCGCCGACCTCATCAAGATCGCCATGGTGCGCATGGCCCGCGAGCTGGAGCGGCGAAATCTCCGCAGCCGCATGCTGCTGCAGGTCCACGACGAGCTGCTCTTCGAGGTGCCCGAGGCCGAGTTGGAGGCGCTCGAGGCCCTGGCCACCGAGGTGATGGAGTCGGCGCTCACCCTCTCCGTACCGCTCAAGGTAGACATCAAGGCCGGCTCGGACTGGGCCGAGGCATGAAGAAGCCATTCCTTCTCGTCGGCCTCACCGGCGGCATTGCCACCGGCAAGAGCACGGTGAGCGCCATGTTCGCGCATCGCGGCGCTCGCGTGATCGATGCCGACCTGCTCGCGCGAGAGGTGGTCGCTCCCGGCCAGCCGCCCTATGCCGAGATCGTCAAGGAGTTCGGCTCGGACATCCTCCAGGAGGACGGGCAGGTCGACCGCAAGCGCCTCGGCGCGATCGTATTCCGCGACCCGACGATGCGAAAGCGGCTCGAAGTGATCACCCATCCGGCCATCCGCCGTCGCCAGGAGCGAATCCTCTCCGCGCTGAAAGAGGAAGCCTTCGAGGGCATCGTGATCTGGGACGCGGCGCTGCTGATCGAGTCGGGCGGCCAGAAGACGATGGATCGCGTCGTTGTGGTTGCCACCGACCCGGCCACGGAGCTCCAGCGCCTCGTGGCGCGGGAGCGGATTCCCGAGGACGAGGCCCGGCAGCGTATCGCCAGCCAGATGCCCATCTCGCTCAAGGCCAAATTCGCCGACTACGTGATCGACAATTCGGGGACGCGCGCCCAGACCGAGGCCCGCGTGCACGAGGTCTACGCCAGGCTGCTCGAGGACCTCCGGGCCATCCGCTCGGGTCGCGAATGAGCCCGCGCCGCAATGCCCGCGCCACCGTGAGGCGGCCGGTCGCTCGCCGCGAAGTCGTTCATCGCCTCAGCGGGAAGACCCGCGCCCTCGGCCAGCACTTCCTCCGCGACGACGGCGTGGCGGAGCGGATCGTCGGCCTGGTGCGCCCCACCCCGCGCGATCTCGTCATCGAGATCGGGCCGGGGCAGGGAGCGCTTACGGGGCGACTGGCTGCGGCCTGCGGCCGTCTCATGGCGCTCGAGGTGGACGGCGAGCTCGGCGCCAGGCTGAGGGAGCGCTTCGCCGGCGCCGGCCATGTCCAGATCCTCGATGCCGATGCCCGCAGCTATGACTATGCCGGTGTCTCGGCGCTCAAACCCGATCCCGCCGGCCGGGTGCTGGTTGTCGGCAACCTGCCCTACAGCGTGGGCAAGGCCATTCTGATGGCGCTGGTCGAGGCGGGTCGGATCATCGACGAGCTGGCGCTCATGCTCCAGAAGGAAGTCGCCGAGCGTGTCGCCGCCGGACCCGGCGGCAAGACGTACGGCAGCCTGTCGGTGCTGACCCAGATGGCCTGCGAGGTCACCCTGGCCTTCCAGGTGCCGCCCTCGGCCTTTCGGCCGCCGCCCCAGGTGGACTCGGCCGTCCTCCATCTGCGCCTGCGCTCGGCGCCTGCGGTGCCGGTTGCCGATCCGGCGCGCTTCCGCGCCGTGGTCCGCGCAGCCTTCGCCCAGCGCAGGAAGAGCCTGGCCAATTCCCTCGCCGCCGGCCTGAGCCTCTCGCCGGGTCGGGCGCGCGCGGCGGCGCTCGCGGCCGGCATCGATCCCGGCCGGCGCGCCGAGACACTCTCGCTGGCCGAGTTCGCCCGCCTCGCCGAGCAGGCGCGGTGAGCGCGCTTCAGCTCGGCTTTTTTGGCCGCAGCAAGGCCGGATGGTAGGATGAAAAGGCCGCTGTGAACACTATTTACCGGCCAGAGCCCGTTCCGATCGACATCCCTGCC
>Ga0070707_100001173_pt1 | contig 25787 bp, 24 predicted proteins | sample KBSK5502metaG_FD_65468 | JGI IMG/M metagenome (GOLD analysis project Ga0070707, IMG submission 65468) | Corn, switchgrass and miscanthus rhizosphere microbial communities from Kellogg Biological Station, Michigan, USA - KBS K5-50-2 metaG | ecosystem: Host-associated > Plants > Roots >...
ATGGAACATGGAGTCCTCCCGGAGTGAGCCGGCCCCCACGGCCGACTGTGCGTCTTCCCAGGGAGAATTAGCTCGGGTGCTCTAAAACCCTGATGAATGTTGAGTGAAAAGGCGTCTCGATCACCCGGAATTCAGGATCCGTCCGGCCAGCCAGAACCCGGCGCCGCCCGCGGCCACCAGGAGAAGCAGCCCGAATCCGGCGAACCGCCGATAGGCGGGCGACCCCAGCACCAGTGCAAGTGCCGTTTTGAACAGGGTGTTGACGATGACCCCGATCACCAGGGCGAGCGCGGCGACGCTCACCAGCGATGCATCCCGGGCCAGCCGGCTCATGGCGAAAGTGAGTGCATCCATGTCGGTCAGCCCGGCGAGGGCCGCGGAGGCATACACCCCCAGGTCGCCGAACCGGTCCTGCAGCACGTTGAGCAGCAGCAGCACGACCTGAAACGCGATCGCCATCAACACGGCGGACCCCAATCTGAGGGGATTCTTCGATTCGATGACCGGATGTGTCCCCTTCTCACGGCCGAACCGGCGGTGGCCGATCAGGAGCAGCAGGACTCCGGCAACCAGCATCGGCCACAGCCCAACCGCCACTGCCGGCGCCAGGGCGGCATTCAGCACCAGCAGCATCACCGAGACTCGAAGGATCAGCACCGTGGACGCGGCAACCGTCCCCGCCGCAAGCGCGAAAGAATGCTCCGGTTCCTCCCGGCTGAGCCGAGAAAAGCTGAACGTCACCGCGGTCGAGGAGACCAGTCCGCCGAGTGCACCTGCCACCTGATATCCTCGCGTATCGCCCATCGCACGCCGGGCGAGATACCCCACGAAATTGACGCCCGAGAAGATGAGGACAACCATCCAGAGCTCCCGAGGGCGGATTCCGCCGAAGGGCCCAAAGGGTCCCTCCGGGAGAAGCGGCAGCACCACCAGCGCGAGCACCGCAAACTGCAGTGCCGCCTGCATCTCTTCCCGGCCGATCCGTTTTACGAACGCGCGAATGGTCTCCTTTTCCCCGAGGGCGAGGACGGTCACGGCCGCGATGCCGCTGGCCAGAGCGAGGAATCCGAGCCCGGCCAGCAGTCCCATGCCAAGGACGAGCACCGCCGCGGTTTCCGTCGTTCCGTCGATCGCCTCCGGGGAACGACGAGCCGCCGTGAGATACGCGGCGACGATGATTCCGCCCGCAGCGATCAGCAGTGCAGCAGCGACGGCCGGCCCGACGGTGGCGAGCAGCACACCACTGATTCCGCCGATGGTGCCGAGAAGCAGGAATGTCCGGATGCCAGCGAATCGTGCCCTGGGCCCGCTGGCATGCCCGGACCATTCGCGTTCGAGGCCGACCGCCATGCCGGCGAGCCCCGCGACGGCGAGCCGGATGGCTGCATCGAACTGGGTGAGTTCAGTCTCCATGAATCCAACGTGCGGCGCCGGGGCCACGGAGTCCAGCCCCCGTATTCCCCAGAATCAAATGGGCACGGTGAGGATCGCAACAGGGACCGCATGCAGCAGGTCGCGGGCGATATGCCCGGAGCCGGGATCGCCGCCCGGTTCGCCATGCCGCAGGCCAAGGACCAGGAGTTGAGCGGCGGTTTCCGTCAGGTGGCGCAGCACTTCATCCACCGGGTCGCCCCAACGCATCGCGAGAGACGCCAGGCCGCCCAGCTCGGGGCGCCGCGCCATCGCCCCTTCGACCCGACTGGAGCGGGGGTGGGGCGGCCACGCGCCGCCCGGAATCTGCCGAACCGAATCGGGAGGCAGGACGCAGACGGCCATCGGCGAACCGCCAGTGATCGCTGGGAAATGGCCTGCCGCGTCGAGGATGCGCAAGCCGCGCTCGCTGCCATCCAGGGCGTAAACCACCCGCCCGAAGGTGCTGACCTTCCGGGGAATCAGGAGCGTCAGGCCTTGGCGGCGGCGGAGCACCATCTCCGTGGTGGTCCCGAGTCGCGGGGTCACGTGGCCATTTCGACCCATCACGACAAGATCGGCCCCCCACTGTTCGGCACAGCGTGCGATCTCGACCCCCGGCACGCCGTCACGACGGAAAACCTGGGCGACGGAATCGGAGGGACCACGGTCGCTCGCAGTCTCCGGCGATCGCGGCTCGCGAACCCGGACCACCGCGAGGCAGGCACCGGAGCGCACCGCGAGCTGCTTCCCGATCTCGAGCGCGTGCTCACTGTGCGGGGACCCGTCGGCAGCCACCAGTATTCGGCCCAACCCCATCGGCTCGCTCCGTTGCCGGGGAATACACCCACAAGGAGAATGGAGGAGCGGTCGTGAAGCCGGGGTGAAGCTGCCGTGAGGCGATGAGTGGCAGTAGTATCCGCACATGACCTCGCCCCCACCGCAGACGACCCAGCTCCGGATCGAACGGCTGGTCCGCGAATTCCCGGCCCTCGTCTCCGAGCTTCAACTGGGCTCGGTTCTGGAACGGGTAGCCCACCTCGCGGCGGAGCTCATCGGCGCCCGCTATGCCGCGGTCGGGATGCTGGCGCCCGACCGCCAGTCGCTGGAGAGTTTCACCGTCGCCGGGCTGACCGAAGCGGAGCAGGCAAACATCGGAGACCGCCCCCGCGGGCGGGGCGTTCTGGGCCTCCTGATCCAGGAGGGCCACCCGATCCGCCTCGCCGACCTGGGCGCCCATCCTGCCTCCGCAGGCTTTCCACCCAATCATCCGCCGATGCGCTCCTTCCTCGGCGTCCCGATCCGGTCGCCCCGGGAAATCATCGGCGAGCTGTACCTGACCGAGAAGCTGGGCGGAGGGGAATTCACCACGGAAGACGAACACCTGGCCGTCCTCCTGTCGATCGCCATTGCGACCGCGGTGGAGAATGCCCGGCTACATACCGATCAGAGCCTTCTGCTCGAGGAGGTGCAGCAGCTCCATCGTTCGCGAGAGCGGTTCTTCGCCATGGTGAACCACGAGCTGCGCAACGCACTCGCGGCGGTGTACGGCTGGGCGGAGATCCTGGTGCGGCGAAAGGACGGCGTCGAGGTCCCCCGCGCCGCATATGAGATCCTGGACTCGGCCGATCAGGCCATCGCGTTGATCAGCGACCTGCTCGACCTGAGCCGCCTGGACGAGGACCGCCTCAAGCCGGTGATGCGCGACATCGAATGCGGGAGTGTGGTGCGGGGCGCAGTGCAGCGGGTTACCCCTTCCGCCAACGAACGCGATATCCGTGTCGTGAGCGATCCTCCCGGAAACGGGGTGCTCTGCCGCACCGACTCCCACCGCGTCGAACAGATCCTCGTCAACCTGCTGCGCAACGCGATCCGCCATTCGCCCGGCGGTGGAATCGTCCGGGTCGGGGTTCGCTCAAGAAACGGCCAGGTCGTATTTGCAGTCGAGGATCAGGGTCCCGGCTTCGACTCCCAGGACACGGAACACATTTTCGACGTGTATTTCACGCAGGCCGGGGAAGAACGTATGGGGCATGGGCTCGGATTGCCCCTCTCCCGGCGACTGGCCCGGCTCCTGGGCGGCGACCTCACCGGCGCGAATCGCCCCGGGGGCGGAGCAAGTTTCGTCTTGACGCTCCCCGCCCCGCGACTACATTCCTGAAGAAGTCTTCAGAAATACTTTTCAGAGCCCTCAGCCGCATGGTTCTAGGTTGTACCCATGAAAGTTCTCGTCGTGGAGGACGACCGGAAGGTCGCCGGGTTCATCGAGCAAGGCCTCACCGAGGAGGGTCACGTGGTCGACGTGGCGCCCGATGGTGACGAGGCCACCATGCTCGCGCACGTGTACGACTATGACGTGATTCTGCTCGACGTCATGCTCCCCAAGAAGAACGGGTTTCAGGTTGCGACCGAACTCCGCCGGGAAGGCCGTAATACGCCGATCCTGATGCTGACGTCGCGGGATGCGGCGGAAGACGTGGTGCGCGGGCTCGACGCGGGGGCGGACGACTATCTCTCGAAGCCGTTCCGGTTCGAGGAGCTCCTGGCGCGCATGCGGGCGCTGGTCCGACGCGGCGGGGCCGAACGGATGGAGGTCCTCCAGTTCGGGGACATCGCGCTCGACCGCCTGAAGCACGTCGCCAGCATCGCGAACAAGCGCCTGGATTTGACCGCGAAGGAGTTCCAGCTGCTCGAGTACTTCCTCCTTCACCCCGAAGAGGTGGTGCGCCGCACGACGCTGCTGGAAAAGGTGTGGGACATGCACTTCGACCCGGAGAGCAACGTCGTGGATGTGCACGTCGGCAACCTCCGCCGAAAGCTCGGACGCGCGACAAAAGGGGAGGCGATCGAGACGGTGCGGGGAGTCGGATTCTGCCTGCGCCACGCCACTGCGCCCATCCCCGCCGCCGAATCTCGCACGAAGTAAGGACGGCTCCAGGGGCAAATGAGAGGGCCGGCAGGTCGCGATGCCATCGCGATCTGCCGGCCCCGATGCCGTCACGGCCTACTTGATGGTGACCTTCGTCTTGGCGGTTTCCACGGCCTTCGGAAGCCGGACCGTCAGGACGCCGTCGACGTAGAACGCCTCGACCTTGCTCTCCTGTACCGGCGCCGGGAGCCGGATAGTGCGGACGAACCGGCCTTCCTGGCGCTCCTGCCAGAGGAAGTCCTCGCCCTTCTCTTCCTTGTGGAACTCCCGCTTGCCCGAGAGCGTCAGGAGGTTCCGGTCGATATCCACGTCGAAATCGTCCCGGGCCATAGCGGGCGCTTCGAGCCGGATGACGAATTCCTTCTCGGTTTCGGAGAGATCGAGCGTGGGCTCCCACATCGACTCGAGCGTCCGGGCCTTGCCGAGGGGCCAGAACGTGGGCTCGAAGAACCGTTCGAAGACCCGATCCAGGTCGTGCTTCATGGTGGCGATCGCTGGGGCTGCCTGCATGAGCTTCATTTTGCCCTCCTCGGCCAAAGCCGGGTGTCGGGAACGCGTGTTACGGGCAACTCCCAACATGTCACCGGCCACCTGAACTGGGCGTGAATCCGCTCTGAAATTCCGATTATCCACTTCGGCTCACGCGGCTGAGCGAGGATCTGGAGTCGGCCACCGTAGACGCCCGACCGGAATGCCAGGCGGTTCATCCCTCCCGGGAAGCGTGGCCGCGATATCGCCGCCGTACCAGAAGGACCGCCAGGACCGCCGCTGTGGCCAGCAGCGGGAGGAGTTCACCGGCGTGGAGATGAACTGCCCGGTCGGGATGGGCCCACAATGGCGTGACCGGGAGCAGCAATCCGCCGCCGGCGACGAGGACGTTCTTCCAGCATCTCATGGGATGACCTCCGTGACAGGCTCCCCGAAGACCGGGGGGCGTCGTTCGAAAAAGGCCGCCAGCCCCTCGGCGAATTCCGCTCCGTCGGCGGTCCGGACGAGGTGCTGGAGCTCCTGATCGAGGTGATAGTCCAGCCGGTCCACGCCCGCGGCCTGGTTGAGCAGGTTCTTGGCGACGGCGTAGGCGTGCACCGGGCCTTCCGCGAGGCGTGAGGCAAGCGCCAAGGTCTCGGACTCGAAGCCCTCCACCGGGAAGACCCGAGTCACGAGGCCCAGCGCACGGGCTTCCTCCGCGGTCAGGCGCGGATTGAGCAGGACGAGCTCCATCGCCTTGCGGAAGCCGACGATTCGCGGAAGGAAGAATGTGGAGCTCTCCGCGCCGGACAGGCCGGTCTTGTGGTAAGCCCACTCGAACGCGGCGCGTTCCGAGGCCACCACCAGATCGCAGGCCATGGCGATGCCGAATCCGCCTGCGGCAGCGATCCCGTCCACCGCCGCGATGAACGGCTTGGGCGCCCGGCGGATTTCCGAGATTGCGCTGTGCAGGTACTCCAGAATCTGCTTGAAGCTCTCTCCGTAGCCGCGGCCGGGGCCAATGCCGTCGGGGTGGAGATAGCCGAAATCGGCGGGTTCTCCCCGCTCCCGGATGTACTTCAGGTCGGCGCCGCTGCAGAAGACTCCGCCCTCACCGCGAATCACGACGCAGCGCACTGCGGCATCGCGCGCCATGCCGAGCCCCGCGGCGCGAAACTCGCGCGCGGTCGTCACATCCATCGAATTGAAGCGGTCCCGCCGGGCGATGGTGATCACGCCCACGGGACCTTCTCGTGACATCCGGATCGACGCCAACTCAGACCTCCGCAACGCGGCGCGTCATGCCGGGCTCCGGGCGCAGCTCCTCGGGACCCAGCCGTCCGGCAAGCACCGCCCGTCCGCCGAGGATGCGCACCTGACCGAGCGCAAAACGGTGGATTGCCCGCGCCAGCAGCGGTCCCCAGGCCGAGCCCATCATCCATTCGCGCTGTGCATAGGCGTAGGCCCGCAGGATCTTGTCGGCCTTCCAGCGGCGGGCGTCGTCCACCAGCGGGTGGGAGGGAAAGCCCCAGGAGCGGATGAGCGGCGGCCCTTGATCCACGTCGGCCGTGACCAGGTGGACAGTGGAACGCGTCTCGTGGCGACCCGCTGCCAGAGCGTCATAGGTCGAATGCAGGCCGCAGAAGAGGGGATGCCCATCCTCGCCAATGAGCGTCAGGTCCCCATCATGGATGCTGACCACCGCCATCGGGTACGCCGCAAGCAGTGGCTCGGTGACGATATGGAGGTAGCCGCACAACACGATGAGCTCGGGCCGATAGCCCTTCAGGAAGCGAACGGTCCTGGCGTCGTACTGACGGCGGAGCTCCGGATCAACCCGCCTGCCGCCGCGCAGCTTGCAGAATGTGCTGAGATCGGGGCTCAGCGCCGGAATCCCGGCCTGGCTCAGGCGCGGAAGCTCTTCGCTGCCTGCGTCGCTCGTTACACCGACGACGACATCGTAGAGTCGTCCGTGCAGTGGATCCTGCTCCAGGAGGTAGGCCAACCCGGGGGCGCGCCGGGTTGTCAGCAGCGCAACCCGTAGCGGCGTTTGCGACGATTCGGCCGGACCCGATCGATTCAGCATATGCGCGGCAACGGCTCTCCATCGGGCTCGGCCATCAGCCGCCGCCCAAGGCCGGTGTCGAGGATGACTCGCCCAGTGTGCTCGGCGATGCATTCACCTACCAGCGCCGCGTCCCGGCCCTGCGGATGCGCCCGCAGCGCGGCGAGCACCCGCGCCGCGGCGGCCGGCCGCACGCCGATGATCGCCTTGCCTTCGTTCGCGATGTGGAAGGGATCCAGTCCCAGCATCTCCGCGGCGGCGCGCACGACAGGCGACACCGCCACGTCGGGTTCATGGATCACGATTCCCACCCCGCTCTTGGCCGCCATCTCATGGAGCGCGCTGGCGGCGCCGCCACGAGTCGGATCCTTCATGGCGACGATGGCCCCGCCGGCCGCCGCGAGCGCGGCGCGGATCAGGCCGTTGATCGGCGCCACGTCTGAGCGAAGCTCGCCATCGAAGCCGAGCTCGTGCCGCTTGGCCATGAGGGCGATGCCGTGATCCCCCAGCGTACCAGTGAAGAGAATGCGATCGCCGGGGCGAAGCCCGGCGTCGGTCACGAGCTGCGCCGTCAGGGCGATTCCGGTGGTGTTGATGACGATCCCGTCGAGCTCGCCCCTGCCCATGACCTTGGTATCGCCGGTGACGACGGCGGTGCCGGCCTCGAGGCAGGTTTCGCGCATGGAGCGCTGGATCCGTTCGAGCTCGCTCCGACGGAATCCTTCTTCGATGACGATCGCCGAGGTGAGGCCGAGCGGCTCGGTCGCGCCCATCATCGCGAGGTCATTCACCGTCCCGGCGATGGCGAGCCGTCCTATATCCCCGCCCGGGAACACGATCGGGTGCACGACGTGTGAATCCGTGGTGAGCACCAGCCACTGATCGCCGACGGGGAACGCCGCGCCATCGTCCATGGCCGCAAGTCCGACTACGGCCGCCGGCGCCGGCGGGAATCCGGCGGCCAGACATTCCTCGATGAGCAAGCGCATCGCCCGGCCCCCCGCCCCCTGGCGCAGGGTGATCAGCTCTTCGCGAACCGCCAGCAGGCCGGTCACAGGTCCGGATGCCCTCCGTACTGGTGCCAGATTTTACAGGTCCCTTCGTTGGAGACCATGCACGCTCCGACCGGGGTGTCCGGTGTGCACTCCTTGCCGAAGAGCGGGCAACGGTCCGGCGAGGCGATCCCGGCCATGATGTCCCCGCAGACGCAGCTCTGCGTGAGCGTCGCGGGGGCGTACTCCCACAGCCGGCGCACGTCGATGTCGAAGCGGCGCCGCGCATCGAGATGAGCGAACTCGTCGCGCAGCCGGAGATTCCCATTGGGGATGTGGGCGATCCCCCGCCAGTTGCCACCGACGGTCCGGAAGACACGCCAGAGCTGCGCCTGGGCGTTGCGATTGCCTTCCGCGGTGACGCAGCGAGGGAACATGTTCTCGACGGTCATGGTCCCGTCGCGAATGAGCTCGAGCAGCTTCACCAGTCCCGCCAGAATATCGAGCGGCTCGAAGCCGGCCACGACGACCGGGATCCGGTGATGCTCGACGAACCGCTCGAAGATGGCGGAGCCGGTGATGGCGGCGGCATGGCCCGCCGCGAGGAAGCCCTCGACACGGTTGCCGGGCATTTCGGCGACGATCTCCATGACCGGCGGGATGTACTTGTGCGCGGACAGCACCGTGAAGTTCGGTGGCGGATCGGCGAGCACGACCGCCGCGGTGGCGACCGCGGTGGTCTCGAATCCGCTGGCGAAGAACACGACATCTTCCGTGGTGTCGCGAGCGAGCTCGACCGCCTCCGCGGCGCTGTAGAGAATCTCGATTCGGGCGCCTTCCGCCTGGGCATCGGCCAGCGATCGGGAGCTTCCGGGGACGCGGACCATGTCACCATAGGTCGCGATGGTCTTGCCGCTGAGGGCAAGCGCCACCGCCTCGTCCACCTCAGGAACATCGGTGACGCACACCGGACACCCGGGCCCCATGATGACGTTGAGCGATTTGGGCAGCAGCGTGCGGAGGCCGAATTTGGCGATCGACTGCTCGTGGCTGCCGCACACGTGCATCACGGACACCGAGTCGCGACCGATCTGCGTACAGAGCTGTTCGAGCGTGGCCGCCAGCGCCCGGGCGCGACCGGGGTCGCGAAAGCGGAGCTCGCTCACGCCGGTGTCTCGAACCAGCTCAGGCATCGGGACGCACCGCCTCGGGCCGCGCACCGGCGATTTCGCCGCGGACGTCGGCCGCCATCATGTCGCTCTCCGACTCGCGGAGCAGCAGATCGTACAAGGCAAGCGTCTCCCGGATTTCTGCTTCGGGGATCTTCCGAATGGCGAAGCCCACGTGGTTGAGGATGTAGTCCCCCGGCACGACCGGTTCGTCCACCACGTCCAGCCGTGTTTCCCGTCGCACCCCCCAGAAATCCACCAGGGCAATCGATCCGCGTACCTCCACCACCCGTCCCGGAACGCCGAGGCACATCGCTCAGCCCTCCGCTTCGGCGGTGAGGAGCGCAGCTGCCACGGCTGCCTGGCCATAGCTGATGGCCCCGTCGTTGGGGGAGAGCTGCCTCGGCGTGAGGACCCTGAGTCCACACCCGGCAAGCCTTCCCTGCATCGATTCCAGCAGGCGCGCGTTCTGGAACACGCCCCCAGCCAACGCCACGGTGCCGAGTCCGGCGGACTCGGCCAGGCGGAGGATGAGCCTGGTGCTGGCCCAGGCAATGCTCGCGTGGAAATCCGCCGCGAGATCGGCCGGGTCCGCTCCCCGCAACCCACGGGATCCGAGCACAGCCAGGAGCGGAAGCGGATCCAGCACCAGGCGACCGCCGGCCTCGAGGATGCGGCAGGGGTATTCGGTCCCCGGCCGGCGGCCGGCGAGCGATTCGAGCTCCATCGCGGCCTGGCCCTCGTAGGACACGTGACGGCGGAGACCGATCACCGCCGCGGCGGCGTCGAAGAGCCGGCCCATGGAGGTCGCCAGCGGCGCATTGAGGCCCTGCGCGATCTGTCGCTCGGCCACCTCGCGCTCCCGGGGATCGACTCCCTCGAAGGCGGCCGCGAAGCTGGAGGCGAAGCCGGGCTCGACCGAGAGGTAGCCGAGCGCGGCACGCCAGGGCGTCCGTGCCGCGAGATCGCCTCCCGGGAGCGGGACGGGGAGCAGATGGCCGGCGCGGCAGTAGCCGGTGAGGTCGGCAACGAGCATCTCGGAGCCCCAGGTGGTACCGTCGTCGCCGTAGCCCGTGCCATCAAAGGCGACACCAAGCACCGGATCCGTCACGCCGTGTTCGGCCATCACGGCGGCAATGTGGGCGTGATGATGTTGCACCGTGATGGTGCGCTCGAAGCCCAGCTCCATCGCCAGCCGGGTGGAGAGGTACCCCGGGTGCGCGTCACGAACCACCACCTCCGGCTCGATCCGGAAGAGACGGCGGTTCGCAGCGAGCGTGGTCTGGAAGTGTTCCAGCGTCTCCGGCGACTCGAGGTCCCCCACGTGCTGGCTGATGTACGCGGTGCTTCCGTGCACCAGCGTCAGGGTGTTCTTGAGGTGGGGGCCGACGGCGAGGAGCGGCCGCGGGCTCGGTACGGGCAAGGCGAGCGGCAGCGGCGCGTAGCCCCGGGCTCGCCGGAGAAATACCGGCTGCTCGCACACTACCCGCAGCACCGAGTCATCGTAGCGCGCCACGATCTCGCGATCGTGCAACAGGAACCCGTCCGCGATCGACTCGAGCCGGGTGAGCGCCTCCAGGTTGCCGGTTGCAATCGGCTCGTCGGTGAGGTTGCCGCTGGTCATCACGAGAGGCCGCTTCACACGATCGAGCAGGAGATGGTGGAGCGGCGTGTAGGCCAGCATGATCCCGACCTGGGAGAGCCCGGGAGCGACCCCGTGGTCGAGCGGTGAGTCGGGACGTGCGGTCAGAAGCACAATCGGGCGTTCGGGCGAGGTGAGGAGCGCGGCCTCGGCGTCGCCCACCCAGGCGAGCGGGAGGACCTCATCAAGCGTCCGGACCATGATGGCCAGCGGCTTGGCGTCGCGCCGTTTGCGCGAGCGCAGCTCCGCGATGGCCCGGGCATTGGTCGCGTCGACGGCGAGGTGAAAGCCTCCCAGTCCGCGAAGCGCCAGAATCCCGCCCTGGGTCAGAAGGCGGACCGCCCCGGCGAGCGCCGCGCCGGTTTCGGTGGCGCCAAGGCTGGACGCAGAGAAGCAGAGTCGCGGCCCGCAGGCGGGACAACTGTTGGTTTCCGAGTGATAGCGACGATCCCCCGGCTCACCGTATTCGCCGAGGCAGGCCGGGCATTGCCGGAACGCGGACATGCTGGTCCGCTCCCGGTCGTAGGGCATGGACTCGATGACGGTGTAGCGCGGGCCACAGTCGGTGCAGGTGATAAAGGGATAGTGAAAGCGCCGGTTATCGGGATCGAACAGCTCGGCCTCGCACGCGGAGCAGACGCCCACATCCGGGGAGACCGGCTGGCGCCGGTCGCTCTCCCGCGCGCTCGCCAGGATCGTGAAGCGCTCGAGGCCCTCCACCAGCACGGGTTCCCACGCCACGGTCTCGATCCGGGCGAGCGGAGGCGCCTCGAGGCGGAGCTCGGTGACGAATTCGTCGAGCTCATCCGGCGGCCCTTCCACCACGATCTGCACATCGCCGGTCGCATTGCGAACCCACCCGTCGAGGTGGTGGCGCAAGGCCAGCCGGTGGACGAACGGCCGGAAGCCGACTCCCTGCACCAGGCCGGTGACACGCAGGCGGTAGGCCGCCCGGTCCGACATGACCGCGGCGCTCACCATATGGGCGCCGCCTCGACCTCGGCGGTGAGAAAATCGAACCACTCCGGGAGACCGGCGCCGGTCCGCGCCGAAGTGCGGAAGAACCGCAGTGCGGGATTGATCTCTCGCGCGTTGGCGATGGCGCGCTCCACATCGAAGTCGAGGTGCGGGAGCAAATCGATCTTGTTGAGCACCGCGTATGAGGCCATGCGGAACATCTTGGGATACTTGAGCGGCTTGTCCTCGCCCTCGGTCACCGAGAAGACCACGATCTTCGCGGTCTCGCCCAGATCCCACGTGGCAGGACACACGAGGTTGCCCACGTTCTCGATGAAGAGGAGGCGCAGACGATCCAGCTCGAATCGATCCAGCGCCGCGGTGATCTGGCTGGCATCGAGATGGCATGCGCCGCCCGTGATGACGGCCTGCACCAGGCGTGACGTATGGCGTGCGAGGCGATCGGCGTCGTTCTGGGTCTGCACGTCCCCGGTCACGACCGCGATATCGAGCTCGTCACCCACCGCCTGGAGGGTCCTCTCCAGCAGGAGCGTTTTGCCGGAGCCCGGCGAAGACACGAGGTTGAACGCCACCACCCCGGCGGCGGTGAGGCGGCGGCGGACCTCGGCGGCGAGCAGGTCGTTGCGCGCCATGACGCGCTCGCGAACCTCAATCGTCCGGACGGCCATCGTCGACCTCCACATAGAGCAGGCGCAGCGTGGTGCCGGGAACTGCCTGGAGCTCGGCCCGCGCCCCGGCGAAGGGCGGCTCCGTGAGCAGCGCGTCGAGGCAGAAGCGGAAATTCTCCAGTTCGATCCCGGCATCGTCGCCGACCTCCACTCCGATGCCCCGCACGGCCGCGCCCTGCTCCTGCGTGAGGACATCGCCTGCCAGCCGGCAGACCTCGAGAGCGAGGCTGAGCTCATGCATAGCTCGGCACCCGCCGACGGCAGACATGCCCGGAGGCCTCCAATCGCTCGACGACGAGATCGGTCACCTTGGTGAGGCCGGCGCGAACCCGAGGGCTCAGCCCCATCTCCATCTCCACCCGCTCCGGTTCGATCCCGATCGCCACGAGGTGCTCGGGGAGCAGGCCGCGCAGCTCGGCGAGGGCGAGGATTTCGCGGAGATCGATCTGGTGGGGCGACAGCTTGAGTGCGAAGTAGCGAGGGAGCTGGCTCCGCTCGAGCATCGTCAGCGTCCCGGGCCTCGCACCGCCTCGAATCGCGTCCACCAGAATCAGGCGGCGGGCCGACTCCACCAGTGGCAGGAGATTCATGCCCCAGGTGCCCCCGTCGACCAGCTCGACCTCCGCGGGCAGATCCCACGCTTCGCGCAGGAGCTCGAGGGCGGCGACGCCGAGGCCGTCGTCGCCCATGAGCGGATTGCCGAGCCCGATGACGAGCGTGCGGATCGGCGGCTTACTCATCGACGAAACGGCGCTGGGCCGGCACAAAACGGCCGCCACTGATGATCGAGGACATCACCCCGGTGCGCTCGAGGTGATCCGCGCGAATCGCGAGGTAGACGTGGATCGGGATGAAGATCAGGAATGCCCAGGTCCCGACGTGGTGGACGAAACGGACGACGGGCATCCCGCCGAACAGCGCGCCGATCCAGTTCGTGGCGCCGTAGATGAGGCCGCCGGGGTTCGATTGACCGTAGAGCGCGAACCCGGTGACCACCATGAGGGCGGCGAGCGCATACATCATGGTGTAGCTGAATTGTTGCAGCGGATTGTGACCGAGATACCGTGGGGCTTTCTCGGGATCGATCATCAGATAGAACTTGATCATCCTCACCAGGTTGGCCCAGTCGCGCGGGCGGACCGGGAAGAGGGCCGGCAACCGCTCGTATCGGTTGCCCATGAAGAGCCAGTAGGTCCGCACGATGGCCGTCATCACCAGCAGGGCGGCGGCGGCGAAATGGACGAAACGCACCCACCCCATGAGGAAGTGGGCGCTGGCCTCACCACTGGTCATGAAGTACGGTCTGCCGATGTACAATCCGGTGACCGCCAGCGTCACGACGCAGAGCGCCGCCATCCAGTGCATCGCGCGGATCGGCCACTCCCAGAGGTACACCCAGCGATATTGGCCGGTCGCCGGCGGGATCTTCTGTGCAAGGGAAAGCCTGCCGCGCGGCGGGGCGGTCATTGGACCTTTACGTCGACGATCGGCGCTCCCGTCGCATCGAGCACGTGCACGCCGCACGACATGCACGGATCGAAAGAGTGAATCGTGCGCAGGATCTCGAGCGGCTCATTGGGCTTGAGCAGCGGATGGTTGTCGGTCAGCGCCGCTTCATAGGGCCCGAGCTGACCCTCGCCGTCGCGCGGAGAACAATTCCAGGTGCTGGGCACGACGCATTGGTACCGGGCGATCTTGCCGTCCTCGATCTGGACCCAGTGCCCGAGCGCGCCGCGGGGGGCGTCGAGATATCCGTACCCCTGGGCGGAACGCGGCCAGCTCGAGGGCTCCCATTTCGCGCCATCGAACGTCCTGGTGTCGCCGCTCTTGATCCGCTCGATGAGCTGGCCGAACCAGACCTCCATGCGCCGGGCCAGCAGCACCGTCTCGATGCCCCGCGCGGCGGTCCGGCCCAGCGTGGAGAAGAGCGCGGCCGGCCCCACGCCGAGCTTGCCCAGCGCGGCCCCCACGAGCTCCTTCGCTTCGGCGTGTCCCGATCCGTAGGCGACCAGCATGCGGGCCAGCGGCCCGACCTGCATCGGCTTGCCCTCGTACCGGGGCGCCTTCATCCAGGTGTATTTCTTCTGGTCCTGCAGGAAGTCGTAGGGCGGCCTGGGTCCGGAATACACCGGTGTGGTCTCGCCTTCCCAGGGGTGCAGCCCGGCGCTGTCTCCGCCGGTGTACTGATACCACGAGCTGGTGATGTACTCCTTGACCAATTTGTGATCGTAGGGATGAACCTTGCTCAGGTCCTTGTCGAGGATGATGCCGCGCGGGAAATAGAGCCGCTCGACATCCCGCACGTCGCCCTCGGGGAACTCGCCCACCGCGAGAAAATTGGGCACGCCACCGCCGATCGCCGCCCAGTCCTTGTAGAACCCCGCAATCGCCACGAGATCGGGCCAGTACACCTGCTCGACGAACGTGCGGGCCCGGCGAATCATCCCCTGGATGTCGACCAGCTTCTCGGTGTTGATCGTCGCGGTGCCGTCGAGGTTGATGGCGCTGGCCATCCCGCCGACCAGAAAATTCGGGTGGGGATTCTTGCCGCCGAAAATTGTGTGGACCCGGATGACGTCGCGCTGCCAGTCCAGCGCTTCGAGGTAGTGCGCCACCGCGAGGAGGTTGACCTCCGGGGGGAGCTTGTAGGCGGGATGCCCCCAGTACCCATTCGTGAAGATTCCGAGCTGACCGCCCGAGGCGAACTGCTTGAGGCGGTCCTGGACCGCCTTGAAGTGGGTCTCCGAGTTATTCGGCCAGGGAGAGATGCTCCTGGCGATGCGGGCAGTGCCGGCAGGGTCGGCGCTCAGGGCGCTGATCACGTCCACCCAGTCCAGCGCGTGCAGATGGTAGAAGTGGATCACGTGATCCTGAATGAACTGCATGCCGTGAATCAGGTTGCGAATCAGATTCGCGTTGGGCGGGATCGTGATGTCGAGGGCGTCTTCCACCGCCCGGCATGATGCCACCGCGTGGACGACGGTGCAGACACCGCAGATCCGCTGGGTGAATGCCCACGCGTCGCGCGGGTCGCGCCCCTGCATGATGATCTCGATCCCGCGGAACTGGGTCGAATGGGCCCAGGCGTTGGTGATACGACCGCCTTCCGCCTGTGCCTCGATGCGAAGGTGCCCTTCGATCCGGGTGATCGGGTCGACGACGACTCTGGTGGCAGCCATGGGTTATTCCTCCTCCCCGGCGCCGGTCGGCGGCGCCCCGGTGTCGTGGGGAAGCACGGGGAGCCTGCGCCGCTGCCGGGCCTGGTGGATTCCCGTGGCGACAGCGTGCGCGGCCACCCCCGCCGTCGCACCGATCGCGAGGGCGGCGCCGAAAATGTCCACCGTCCGCTCCACTCCAAAGCCGCCCACGTCGGGGAGCCGGTCGTAGAACGGCGTCATGGTGTCCCAGAAATTCCGCTCGGTGCATCCGATGCAGGGATGCCCCGCCCCGATCGGCCAGCTGGTCCCGCCGTTCCACTGGAAGATCGGGCAGGGGGAGAAGGTTGCCGGCCCCTTGCAGCCCACGTGGTAGAGGCACCAGCCCTTGCGAGCGTTTTCGTCGTCGAACACCTCCACGTACTGGCCCGCATCGAAGTGTGCGCGCCGCGGACACTGATCGTGGATGCGCTTGCCATACGCGAACAGCGGGCGTCCATCGGAGTCTGTGGCGGGGAGTCGATTGAAGGTGAGAAAGTGGGCCACCGTCGCCGTGACCACGTCCCCGATCGGAGGACAGCCCGTCACGTTGATCACCGGCTTGTCCTTGATGACCTCGGACACCCCGACCGCCCCGGTGGGGTTCGGTCGGGCAGCCTGCACGCTACCCCAGTGCGCACAGGCCCCGACCGCCACGATCGCCGCGGCGCCCTGCGCCGCCTCCTCGAGGACCGCCTTTGCGGTGCGGCCGCCGATCGTGGTGTACACTCCGCCATCCGCCAGCGGCACCGAGCCGGTGACGATGAGGAGGTACTTCCCCGCGTTGTCCTTCATCGCCTGCTGCAGGGCGGCCTCGGCCTGGTGCCCCGCCGCGGCCATGATCGTGTGGGAGTAGTCAAGCGACACGGTGTCGAGCACCAGGTTCCCGATGGTCGGCTCCACGGTGCGCAACACACTCTCCACGCATCCGGTGCATTCCTGGAGCTGGATCCAGATCACGCTCGGCCGTTTCACCGATTGGAGCGCGTGGGCGAGGCGAGGGCCCGCGAGCTCGCCCAGTCCGAGCACGACCGCCAGGCGCGCGCAAAAGTCGAGGAAGTCGCGGCGAGACACGCCACGGGATTGCAACCGGTCGGCGAGGGTCACTCCACCTTCCAGCGGTTGCTTCATCGGCAGGTACATGGGGAGCCTCCGATCCGATTCCCCATTGATGCCGGCAGGATGCCGGGAGCGCCCGAGATGTGGCGCGGTGGGGACGGGGGGACGGTGATCGGGCTATGCTAGGGAGTCGCTCGTGAAGACATACTGAAAGAGAGGTGAAATCGGCGATAAGAGCAGTGAGAGGTGAGAGGTGAGAGGTGAGGGGTGAGAGGTGAGCCGTCAGGTGGTCAAGGCGATTGCCGAGTAGGCCAGGAGCTGGAACGCGGCGAGGACCACCAGAATCGCCAGCCCGTGGTACAGTCGCCCCAGCGCCCGATACTTGCGGGCGATGAGCAGAGACAAGTGGTGCGCGATGATCACGACCTCGGCGTTGAGCTGATCCATCCGGGCGGAATCCCAGGCATTCTGATACGCCTCGAGCTCGTACGTCGCGATCGATTCCCAGTACAGCAACCCCCGCGGCCGCATGCGACCCGATCGGGCAAGCAGGCCGGAATCCTGCAGCCTGCGGGGTCGGAGGCAGTCGATTGCGTGATATACGTAGAGGCACGAGAGCCCGGCGTACACGATCAGGACTCCGATCAGCCACGGCTTCAGCGAGGACGGAAGCTCGGAAATCAGGTGGGCCCGCGACAGAATGAGGAAGACTCCGGCGTTCAGCGCACCCATCACCACCAGGGCATACCGGGCCTTGTGGTCGGCCAGCTCGACCACCCGTCTCCCTTCATCGACCACGTCCATGAGGATGCGCCACCGTTCGAGGCTTCCGGGGGGGCGCTCGGCGTCCCGGCGCACTTTTGCTTCCCGCTTCAGTCGCTTCCGGGTCGCTTTTTCGTCGCCATGAACCGGCTGGACCGGTTCCGCCGTGAAACTCGTGGCCATCACATCCTCCGCGAACCGTCGCGTGCACACCATCGGGGTAACGCGGTGAGGGGATCGGGAACCGGACGTGAAGCGCGGTTCATGTCCAGTACGATCTCTTCTCACGCATTCGGGACAAATTGAATTCCATGCCCAGGCAAACGACCCATTGGTCCAGCCGATGCCGGTCACGTCTCTGAACGCCGCCATGCTTCAGGACAGCGTCGAGCGGAGCGTACGCGTCATCGCCCTGGCCCGGCTGCAGCGGCTGCTCGAGGAAGCGGCGCGTGTGGAGGTACGGACCGGCGCGGATTCGAGCCCGGACACGTCGGACCCCGAGGCAATCCACGATTTTCGGGTGGCGCTCCGGCGTCTCCGCGCCTGGCTCCGAGCGTTCCGCCCCTATTTCGCGGATACGGTTCGGCACGGCCCCGAGCGGCGGCTCCGCACCCTCTCACGCCTTGCCGGACGCGCGCGGGACCTCGAGGTGCAGTGCCGGTGGCTGGCGGGGCTACGCCGGAGCCGCAGCACTCTGGTGCAGGACGAGGCGCGAAGACTCATCGGACAAGTCGACCGGGAGCAGGCACGTGCGCGGAGGGTGCTCACGAAGGGTCTTGTGACGGAGCTGCCCGAAACCGCCGTGGAACTCGCCGAGGCGCTGCGGCACGACGGCTGGGAAATCCAATTGGCGGAGCAGCCACACGAGCGGATGGCCGCAGTGATGGCGGACGCCGTGCGTCAAGCCACCGATGCCGTGACGGCCGACCTCCGCTCTGTCCATCGTCTCGATCAGATCGAGGAAGCCCATGCGGCCCGGATCTCGATCAAGCGACTCCGCTACCTGCTCGAGGCGTTCGGGCGGACCTCGCGGAGCGCCACGTGCATCCTGGCCCAGCTCGCCACGCTCCAGCATCTCTTCGGAGAGCTGCACGATGCGCAGGTCCTCCAGCGCCGACTGCGGGAACCCCATGGCGCGTCTCCCGCGGCGGCGGCGCTCCGCGCGCGGTTGGCGCGGCGAGCTGCCACCGCCTTCCGACAAGCGCGGCGAGCCGTCGGATCCGCCGCCACCGATGCCATGTTCACTCGCCTGACGGCATTCATTCGTCGCCTGGAGCGGGTCGGCCGGATGGGGGATCTCCTCGTACCGACCGGATCGCAGTGAGCCCACACTCGGAGGGCAGGCGTTCTCGCCCGGCCCCTGGGTCCTTGCGTAGATTGCCCGCACAGCCGTAACCCACGGGAGCGCCTCCTGGAGCATCGCCGCCGCCGCGCCGAAGATCTGCTGCATGATCCCCGCCTCAACAAGGGCACCGCCTTCACTGAGGCGGAGCGCGACGCGCTCGGCCTCCGGGGCCTGCTGCCTCCCCGGGTGCTTACGCTCGCGGAGCAGGAGGAGCGAATCCTCTACAACTTCCGCCGCGCCAACAGCCCGCTAGAGCAATACATCTACCTGACCGGGCTTCAGGACCGGAACGAGACGCTGTTCTATCGTACGCTGATGCGGCATCTGGAATCGATGATGCCGGTGATCTACACACCCACGGTCGGCGAAGCGTGTCTGCAGTTCGGCGCAATTTTCCGGCGCCCGCGCGGGCTCTACATCTCCTCCGAGGACCGTGGTCGTGTGCTGCAGATCCTCCGGAACTGGCCCGAAGCGGCGGTACGGGTCATCGTCGTTACCGACGGAGAGCGGATCCTCGGCCTGGGTGACGTCGGAGCCAACGGGATGGGCATCCCGGTCGGCAAGCTCTCGCTGTACACGGCCTGCGCCGGCATCAATCCAGCCTGGTGCCTTCCGGTCACGCTCGATGTCGGGACCGACAACGCCGACCTGCGCTCCAATCCACTCTATATCGGCACCCCGCATCCCCGCGTCAGGGGACCGAGCTACCTGGCCCTCCTCGACGAATTCGTGGACGCCGTGAACGAAGTCTTCCCCGGTGTGCTGCTCCAGTTCGAGGACTTCGCCACCGAAAACGCCCTTGGACTGCTCGCCCGCTACCGCGACAGGATCTGCACCTTCAACGACGATATCCAGGGCACCGCCGCCGTGGCGCTGGCCGGACTCTATTCCGCCTCGAGGATCACCGGGATCCCCCTTCACGAGCAGCGCCTGCTCTTCCTGGGCGCCGGGTCCGCGGCCACCGGCATCGCGGACCTGACGATCGGCGCGATGGTTCATGCAGGAGTCCCGGAGTCGGAGGCGCGCCGGCGCTGCTGGTTCGTGGATTCGAAGGGGCTGGTCGTGACGGATCGCTCCGATCTGAGCGCCAACAAGCGCCGCTACGCGCACGAGCACGAGCCGGTGACCTCCCTGGTCGACGCGGTGCGGGCCATCGCACCGACGGCGTTGCTTGGTCTCTCCACCACCGGAGGCGCCTTCACGCCGGAGGTGCTTGGCGCCATGGCGGAGATCAACGCTCGACCGGTCATCTTCGCGCTCTCCAACCCGACCGCCAATTCGGAATGCACCGCCTCCGACGCATATCGTCACACCGGTGGCCGCGCCGTCTTCGCGAGCGGGAGCCCCTTCGATCCGGTCGTCGTGGATGGGCGCCGCCTCGTACCGGGTCAGGGGAACAATGCGTACATCTTCCCCGGTCTCGGGCTCGGCGTGCTGGTATCGGGCGCGCGGCGAGTGACGGACGACATGTTCCAGACCGCTGCGCGCGTCCTGGCCGGGACGGTGTCCGACGCGTCGCTTGGCGAGGGACTGCTCTATCCCCCGCTCGCCGACATCCGTCGAGTCAGCGGACTCATCGCGAGCGCGGTGGCCGAAGTGGCATGGGCTGCCGGGCTCGCCGGCGTTCCGCGCCACGCCGACGTCACGGCGGCGGTGCGCGACATGATGTGGGAGCCGGAGTACCCCGACCTCCTGAGCGACCGCCGATGAGCGGAAATCTCCGTTCCATCCTCGCGCCGGCGAGCCTGGCGGTTGTCGGCGCCTCGCGAACTCCGGGAACGATCGGCCATGAAATCGTCGCGAGCCTGGTGCGCTGCGGGTACACCGGCGCCGTGTATCCGGTGAATCCGAAGGCCAAGGCGATCTGCGCCATCCCCGCCTTCGCCGATATCGAGGCGATCCCCACCCCGGTGGACCAGGCGATCATCGTGGTGCCCAAGGAGATGGTCCAGGGCGTCGTCGAAGGATGCGCTCGAAAGAACATCCCAGGTCTGGTCGTGATTTCCTCGGGGTTCAAAGAGATCGGAGGTGATGGGCTCGAGCGCGAACGGCGCCTGACTGAATTCGTCCGCGCGCAAGGCATGCGGATGGTCGGACCCAATTGCATGGGGGTGCTCAACGCCAATCCGGCGATCTCCATGAACGGCACATTTGCACCCAGCCTCCCTCCCTACGGCAAGGTGGGGTTCGTGTCGCAGTCGGGAGCGATGGGCCTCTCGGTCCTGGACTATGCCAGCGAGTATGGGATCGGGATCTCCCAGTTCGTCTCCGTGGGCAACAAGCCCGACGTGAGCGGCAACGATCTTCTCCTCGAATGGGAGCACGATCCCGACGTCGAAGTGATCCTGATGTACGTCGAGAATTTCGGCAACCCCGCGAAGTTTCTGCAGATCGCCTCTCGCATCACCAAGCGGAAGCCGATCCTCGTCGTCAAATCCGGGCGCTCGCGGGCCGGCGCCCGGGCGGCGGCTTCGCATACCGGTGCGCTGGCCGCGAGCGATGCCGCGGTGGACGCGCTGCTGGCGCAGGCCGGCGTCCTGCGGGCCGGGAGCATCGAGGAGCTGTTCGATCTCGCGATGGGTTTCGCGGTTCAGAAGGCGCCGGCGTCGCGACGGACCGTGGTGCTCACGAATGCCGGCGGTCCGGGGATCCTCGCCGCCGATGCCTGCGAGGCGAACGGGCTCGAGCTCCCCGATCTCGCGCCCGCCACCGTGACGCGGCTGGCGCCGCTCTTTCCCGCCTTTGCCTCGATCAGGAATCCGCTGGACATGATCGCCTCGGCGACTCCGCAGGGATATCGCGCGGCACTGGGCGCGCTGCTCGACGACCCCGGTGTCGACGCGGCTCTGGCCATTTTCGTCCCGCCGCTCGGCGTGACCCAGGGGGATGTGAGCCTGGCAATCGCGTCGGTGGCGGCGGAGCATCCGGCGAAAACGGTGTTCGGAGTGCTGATGGGGCATCGGGGATTGCCGCAGGGCAAAGCAGCGCTGCACGAAGCTGGAATTCCGGCCTACATCTTCCCGGAGTCGGCGGCGCGTGCCCTCGCTGCGATGTGCCGATGGCGGGAGTGGTGCGAACTTCCGCTCCCCGTCGTGGAATCACTTCCGGTGGACGCTGCCGGCGCCCGCCGGCTGATCGACGGAGCACTCTCGACGGGCAAGAGCCGCCTGGCCGAGGACGAAGCGCTGGAATTGCTCACGGCGTACGGCATCCCGGTCGCCCGGGGGGAGCTGGCGGCCAGCGCCGAGGAGGCAGTCCGACTCGCCGATCGGTTGGGCTATCCGGTGGTGCTCAAGATCGTGGCGCCCACGATCATCCATAAAACCGAGGTCGGGGGCGTGCGGGTTAACCTCGGCGACGCCGGAGAGGTCCGGCGCGCGTTCGACCAGATCCTGCTCGGAGCGCGCACGGCCCTGCCCGACGCGGCCATCTCCGGCGTCCTGGTCCAGCCGATGGTGCAGAGCGGACGCGAGCTGATCGTGGGGATGACCCGGGATCCCGTCTTCGGTCCGCTGGTGATGTTCGGGCTGGGCGGCATCCTGGTCGAAGTCCTGCGCGATGTCACCTTTCGAATCGCGCCGTTCGACCGGGAGGAAGCGCGCCGCATGATGCGGGAAATCCGGGGCGCGCGGCTGCTCGACGCTGTGCGCGGCTCGCCTCCAGCAAACCGCGGGGCGATCGAGGATGTCCTGCTCCGCGTGGCAAAGCTGGTGACCGACTTTCCCGAAATAGCGGAGCTCGACGTGAATCCACTGATGGCGAGCCCCACGGGCGCGGTGGCGGCGGACGCGAGGGTACTGCTCGGGACCAGGAACTAGGGAGGCGGCGGCTCGACAAATCCCTCGCCAAGAGCCATCGCAACCCTCCGCAATCGCACGCCGGCGTCCTTTGCCACCAGGGCGAGCTCGTCCGAGTCGGCGAGCGCCCCGGCGGCCATCAGGCGCTCGGGATCGACCAACCGCACAACCGCACCTCCGGTGTCCCCCGCTTCGACCGTCACGTTGCAGGGGAGCAGCAGGCCAATCTCCGGATCGGCACTCAGCGCGCGATGGGCCAGCGGCGGGTTGCAGGCACCCAGAATGAAGTAGGGTCGGAAGGCGCGACCCAGTTTGTCCTTGAAGGCGGCCTGCATGTCGATCTCGGTGAGCACACCGAACCCTTCAGCCTTCAGGGCCTCGCGGGTGCGGGCCAGGGCCGCGGCGAACGGAACCTCCAACCGCACCTCCATGCCAAGCGACGTCGTCATGGCTCTTACCTCCCCCTCAACCAGGGTGCTTGGGCTCGCCCGCTCCCGTCGCCCGGTGCTCGTGTCGCTGGAACTCCACGAACTCGTGGATCGCCTTGAGCGCGACCGGGTCCTTCGTCACGATGCGAACCTCGCCCCCGCGCGGAAGCTCGCCGTAGGTGAACCGAATCGCGTCCCGGCGGGCCGTCATGATCTCCGTGCCGGGGACATGCTGCAGGTGAACGGCCGCGGGAGCGCTGAAATCGCCTGAGGTGAAGGCGTCGGCGATCGCCAGGAGATGGGCCCGGATCTGCGCCACCCCGGCGCTATCGTCCCCGTTCCGCTGCAGCTCGATCCGGCCGCCGTCCGCCAACAGGTCAAATTGATGGGTGGAGGTGTACTGGTCGACGCCCATCACCTCGCGGCCGCGCCTCTGCATCGCGCTGAAGCCGCTATCGGGCCCAGCCCCGGGCATCATGCCCTGGTGCAGCGCGGCCATTCCACCCCGGACCATCTCGGTCACTTCTGCGGCGTGCTGCCGGAGCAGGGCCACCACGGCTGGATCGGTCGAGGTTTGCACCACGATGATCCCCTTCGCGGTCGTATCCATCGAGGTGACGATCTTGTCGTACTTCCGGAGCAGCGTGTGCAATGCTTCCGTGCTGTGGGGCAGGCCCGGATCCACGCCCGTCGCGAGCAGTCGGTACATCTCCGCGACGTGGGTACGGATCTGGCGAGCTAACAGCGGGTCATTCGATTCGGTCACGGTGCGCACGCCGTCGGGAAGGTCGCTGACCGTCCGGACGATCCGGTCGTGATTCATGATCAGGGCGTGGATGGCCTGCATGTGCGCCATGGTGGCGGAATCGTGACCCATCCCCATCATGCGGCCGGCCGGCTGCGCACTCACCCCGGCAGCGGTGACCGCGAGCACCCCAACCGCCTTGAGCACCGTCCAGCAATGCCGTGCCATATCGCCCTCCTTCGGACTGCGCCAAGAATGCCAGGGAAGTGGTGAAGCGGGCGTGAAAGGTCCGTGAGGCGAGAGCGATCCACAAGCCTTCTTCACACAGAATTCGCGTTCGACTCAACCCCAGGGGTGCATCCTCCAGCAACCCGGGAGGTCACCCCGTGACCGATCCATTGTCCCTGTCGTTCGCCGGAGGCGTCGCCACCGCCGCGGCGCGCACGGTCAGACTACTGCGGCTCCCTCAGCACACCGTCGAGATCGTCTCCGATCCCGGCGAGGGCGCCCAGAAGTGCGGGCAGATCTTTGGCCAGGTCTCCGCCCGAATGGGCAATGGGATCTGGACCGTGGAAATCATTCCTGCCGAGATCCAGCCACCACCCCGTCTTCCCGAAGGCGCCAGCGGTAATCGCATCCGGCTTGGCACCGGACCGGTCACGAATTGGGGCGACGAGACCAACCTGGTGGTCGCTTTCAACGAGCAGGTCCTGCTCGCGCGGCACCGGGTGGGTGCCCTGGCGCGCGATGCCGTGCTGCTGGTCGAAAACAAATGGGCCGAGTCCGACGATCCGGCGATCCAGGCCGCGTGGACCGCTGCGATGACCGAATTGTCCGCCGCCGAGTACCGGATCATTCCGGTACCCATGGAAGAACAGTGTCTCACCATCGCCGACAATCCCCGCAAGGGGACAAACATGTTCGCGCTCGGCATGCTGGTCTGGCTCTACCACCGCGACCTCGAGCTGGTGCGCGAGCAGATCGGCCGGGCCTTCCGGAAGAAGAGCGAGGAGGTCTTCCAGCAGAACCTCGCCCTGCTGCAGCTCGGCTATGCCTGGGCCGAAGCCGAGCTGGATTTCCGCGTCGAAGTGCCGCCGGCGCGGGACCAGGGACCTCTCGTGGTCATGAACGGCAACGAGGCGCTGGGAATGGGAGCCATCGCGGCGGGCCTGGAGCTCTGCGCGATGTATCCGATCACGCCCGCCACGTCGGTATCCCACTATCTGAGTGAGGTGTTCGAGCGGTTCGGGGGCATCGTCCACCAGGCCGAGGACGAGATTGCCGCGGTGGGGGTAGCGTTGGGAGCGTCGTACGCCGGCAAGGTAGCCCTCACAATCACCTCCGGGCCCGGACTGGCGCTCAAGACCGAGTTCCTCGGCCTGGCCATCATGACCGAGATCCCGCTGGTGGTCGTGGATGTGCAGCGGGGCGGTCCCAGCACCGGCCTCCCCACCAAGGTCGAACAGTCCGATCTGCTCGCGGTGCTGTTCGCACAACCGGGCGATGCCCCGCGCATCGTTCTCGCCCCCGCGACCATCGAGGAATGTTTCCATGTCATGATCACCGCGCGACGGCTCGCGGAGGCGTTCCGGACCGTCGTGTTCGTGCTGTCCGACGCCAATCTCGCGACCGGCGTCACCCCCTTTCCCCGACCGGCGCTCGACCTGCGCTGGCAGGCGGAGCCGCCGGATCTCTCGCCCGTGGCGACGGGCGGCCTTCCCTACAGCTGGGATCCGGAGACTGGATTGTCGCGCCGGTTCATTCCGGGGCAGCCGGGCGGCATGCATACGGTGACTGGGCTTTCCCATGACGAGGGCAGCAAGGTGGCGTATTCCGCCGGTGTGCATCAGCGCGGGAATGCGATGCGCAGCCGCAAACTCGCCGTTCTGCAGCGGATGCTGGCGCCCCCCCCGGTATACGGCGCGGACCACGGTGATCTCCTCATCGTCGGATGGGGGAGCACGAAGGGGGCCATCGAGGAAGCGGTGGATCGCGCCCGCTCCGAGGGACTCCACGTATCGAGTGTGCATCTCCGATTTCTTTCCCCGCTCGAGTCCGGGCTCCAGGAGCTGTTTGTCCGATTCCGGCGGGTCATGACGGTGGAAATCAATTACAGCGATGACCCGGCGGATCCGT